>Ga0299912_10001645_pt1 | contig 18031 bp, 15 predicted proteins | sample RVTome_2_FD_207667 | JGI IMG/M metagenome (GOLD analysis project Ga0299912, IMG submission 207667) | Soil microbial communities from uranium-contaminated site in the Upper Colorado River Basin, Wyoming, United States - RVT95D214 (version 2) ... | reverse complement strand
AGGAGTGCCCGTCTGCGAATTGCTGCAAAACTAAGTTAAGGTATGGAAAGAAATCAGAATATAGAATTTATCGATTCAAAGATAGAAAGAGAAGAAATCAAGGGGTTTTCCATTAAAAGTATCATTGACGGAAGTTTATTAACTGTTCGCTCAGTTGTTGAGCAAATCCCGTTTATTCTATTTCTGGTGCTTCTTGCACTCATCTATATTGCGAACCGGTACAACGCAGAGAAAATAGTACGCCAAATCAATTCTTTGAAAACAGAGGTAAAAGACCTGCGGGCAGAAGAAATAACAACAGCATCGGAGTTGATGAATTTGAATAGGCCGTCAAATGTTCAGAACCTGGTTGAAGAGAACCAACTTGGACTAAAGCTTTCAAATGATCCTCCTTTCAAAATTGTAAAGAAAAAATGATCACGTATGTCAATTAAATCGGACATATTATGGAGGGTTGGCTTGGTGTATCTGGGTGTTACAATTTTTGCCCTTGTTATTGTGACTAAAATTATATACCTCCAATTTATTGACGACGATAAATGGAAAGAGAAGGCTGAAAATACCCGAATCAAGAACGTTAGAATACCTCCTCATCGCGGTGATATTTATGCTTCCGACATGCGTTTACTGGCAAGTTCTGTACCCTACTATGAAATACGAATGGATATGAAAACACCAGCGCTTACCGATCCAGTTTTTTTTAAAGATGTCGATTCATTGGCACGTTGTCTTTCCACGCTCTTCAAAGATCGGTCGGCAGAATATTATAAAAAAATACTGGTCGAAGCAAGGGAAAAGGGCAACCGGTACCTTCTTATTAAAAACAGGGTTAATTATGTTGAGTTAAAAAAGTTGAAGACATTTCCTGTTTTTCGATTGGGACAATATAAGGGAGGTTTAATTGTTAATCAGGAAAATTTGAGACAGAAACCTCATCGGAATCTTGCTTCCAGAACAATAGGTTATACTACTAAGAGTTCCTCGGGAAATAAAGTTGGTATCGAAGGAGCTTATGATCAATATCTGGGTGGAGTTGAAGGTATTAAAAGAATGCAAAAGCTTGCCGGTGATGTCTGGATGCCTCTCGATGGTGCCGGTGAAATTGAACCACATGACGGCAGCAACGTTGTGACAACCATCGACGTCGATCTTCAGGATGTTGCCGAAAAGGCCTTATTACAGCAACTAACCAGTCATAATGCTCATGCGGGTACAGCAGTACTGATGGAAGTAAAAACGGGCGAGGTCAAAGCAATCGTTAATCTTACCGATACTTTCGGAGCCTATCGAGAATATTACAATTATGCTGTGGGTGAAAGTAGTGAGCCCGGCTCAACTTTTAAACTCCCAGCTATTATTGCTGCTCTTGAAGATGGATACATAAAACTGGACGATACTGTTAAAACAGGCACAGGAGTGTTCAATTATTATGATCTGACAATCCGCGATGATAACTATCTGCAGGGAGGACATGGTACAATTACAGTCGAAGAGGTGTTCGAATTATCATCGAATGTTGGTATGGCTAAAATCATCACAAGTGCCTATCGTGAACATCCTTACCGCTTTATCGATAGGCTGTATAGTTTGAACCTGAATGAATCCCTGAATATTGCAATTAAAGGAGAAGGTAAACCTGTAATTCGTTATCCCGGCGATAAACTATGGTCGGGGGTGACATTAGCTGCTATGTCGTATGGCTATGAGGTAAAATTAACCCCTCTTCAAATATTAGCATTTTATAATGCAATCGCTAATGATGGGAAACTTGTTCGACCGCGTTTTGTAAGAGAAATCAGAAATCATGGCAAGACAGAACGAATTTTCCTGACGGAAGTGATAAATCCCTCAATTTGTTCGAAATCGACACTTAAAATTGCTCAACAATTGCTTTCAGGCGTAGTCGAGAAAGGTACTGCACAGAATCTGAAAACCCCGCATTTCAGTATTGCCGGCAAAACAGGTACAACACAAATGTACAGCCAGAAAACAGGCTACAAAGAAAAATCATACCAATCTTCATTTGTAGGCTATTTCCCGGCAGACAAGCCGAAATATTCATGCATTGTGGTTATTTATTCCCCAAAAAAATATGTCTATCACGGAGCATATGTTGCAGGTCCAGTTTTCTATGAAATCGCTAACAAACTATACGCGAGCGATCTCGCAATGCAGGAACCTTTGAACCAAAATAGAGGTAAATCACTGGAAATTCCATTTTCGAAAAATGGCTATCAGCCTGAGATTTCAACTGTTCTCGATATGCTTGATATTCAGAAGTTATGTGAAGAACCTAATACTGCGTGGGTATCGACAGTTAAAACAGATGACTACATATCGCTTGAACCAAAGAATATGATTGACAATCTGGTTCCTAATGTCGTATCGATGGGGTTAAAAGATGCTATTTATTTACTCGAAAACCTGGGTCTTAGGGTTCAGGTTACAGGTCGCGGAAGCATCCGAAACCAGTCGATACCTCCCGGGACAAGGGTTCGTCGGGGAGAAACTATTAAACTTGAAATGAGCTTTACAGAAGGATAATGGGCAGAAAACTTGAACATATCATTCAGAATATTCCATGCAAGGTGATTGGAAGCAGGGATATAATCATCGGCAAAATTGCATTCGATTCACGGCAAATTGAACCGGGAGATATGTTTGTCGCCGTAAGGGGCACTCATGTCGATGGCCATAAATTTATCGAAAACGTTATTCAGAATGGAGCGATTGCTGTTCTTTGCGAAGAGCTTCCTGATAAACTTCAGCAAAACATCACTTTCATTCATGTCGATGACTCGGCACAGGCACTTGGGTTAGCAGTTTCCAACTATTACGATAATCCAAGTTCCCAATTAAAACTTATTGGAGTTACGGGAACAAATGGTAAAACATCCATAGCGACTCTCCTTTACCGGCTTGTGACTCAATTAGGACAAAAATCAGGCCTGCTGTCAACAGTCCGGAATATGATTGGTGAAAAAGAGATCGCAGCTACACATACGACCCCCGATGCAATTGCCATACAAAGTATGTTAAAACAAATGGTTGACGAGGGTTGCACTCATGCATTTATGGAGGTCAGTTCACATGCCATCGATCAGAAGCGAATTTCCGGACTGGAATTTAATATTGCCATATTTACCAATCTTACACATGATCATCTCGATTATCATAAAACATTTGAAGCCTACCTGAAAGCTAAGAAACAGCTGTTCGATAACTTGCCACAATCTGCTTTTGCTCTTGTGAATTCGGACGACCGGAACGGGAAAGTAATGGTCCAGAATACACAGGCCAGGGTAAAAACTTTTGGTATTCGGTCAATTGCCGATTTCAAAGCAAAAATTATTGAGAACCACTTCGATGGTATGCTGGTGTCAATCGATAACCGAGAGCTCTGGATAAAACTTATCGGAGAATTCAATGCTTCAAATCTTCTGGCAGTATATGCTGCAGCCATTCTTTTAGGATATCCGGAGGATGAAATACTCCGTATCCTGAGTACTCTCAGAACCGTAGACGGTCGATTCGAGTATGTGAGGTCGAATTCAGGTATTACGGCCATCATAGACTATGCTCACACCCCCGATGCCCTGAAAAACGTGCTTACTACCATAAACCAGATTCGGAGCGATATGTCACAGCTAATTACTGTTGTCGGTGCCGGTGGTGACCGCGATCGTACAAAACGCCCTGTTATGGGTAAATTATCGGCCGAGATGAGCAACCGGGTAATCCTGACATCCGACAATCCACGGAGCGAAGATCCAGACACTATCATCGGAGAAATGATGGAAGGTGTCGACATTGCAGATCGGGGTAAAGTTCTCACGATCACCGATCGAAGAGAAGCAATAAAAGCCGCTTGCATTATGGCTAAACCAGGCGATGTTGTGCTCATCGCCGGGAAAGGCCATGAAACGTATCAGGAAATCAAGGGTGTAAAAAACTATTTCAACGACAAGCAAGTAGTATTGGAATTATTTGCAGTGAACAAGATTGACTTACAATAGAGATATGCTATATTATCTTTTTGAATATCTTGAAAAATATGATTTCCCCGGAGCCGGAATGTTTCAATACATTTCGTTCCGCACAGGAATGACGATCATAACATCACTAATAATTTCTCTGCTATTCGGGAAACGAATCATTAACTATCTTCAACGTTTACAAATCGGTGAAAGCATACGTGATCTAGGTCTCGACGGTCAGGTACAAAAAAAAGGTACTCCTACAATGGGAGGTACTATAATATTGGGGGCCATCCTCATTCCTGTTCTATTGTTTGGCGTTTTAGATAATGTCTATGTACTGCTCATGTTGATCACCACAGTATGGTTAGGTCTTGTAGGTTTTCTCGATGATTATATTAAAGTTTTTAAAAGCAATAAAGAAGGACTCCGGGCAAAATTTAAAATCGGTGGACAAATTGTACTTGGCCTTGTTGTTGGTTTCACGATGTATTTCAATAAGGATGTAGTAATTCGTGAGCGAATTATTGACAGTACGAATATCGAAAACAACCAAATTCTCGTCGAAACTGAAGATGCACAATCGAAAACAGCTATATATACACGCGATGTAAAATCGACCAGGGTAAATGTTCCCTTCTTTAAAGATAATGAATTTGATTATTTCATGTTAATCAGCTTTTTTGGAGAAAGCGCAAGAAAATATACTTGGATCGTATTTGTTATAGCCGTAATCCTGATTATCATATTGATTTCGAATGGTGCCAATCTGACTGATGGACTCGACGGATTGGCTGCCGGAAATTCGGCAATAATTGGGACTACTCTGGGCATTCTTGCATACCTATCGGGTAACCTGATATATTCTGATTATTTAAATATCATGTATATCCCTAACACGGCCGAACTGGTAGTATTTATGGGAGCTTTTATCGGTGCCATGGTTGGTTTTATGTGGTATAATTCTTACCCTGCACAGGTGTTTATGGGCGATACAGGAAGCCTGGCTATTGGTGGAATTATTGCAGTATTTGCAATCCTCATACGTAAAGAACTTTTAATTCCAATCCTTTGCGGAATTTTTGTTGTGGAAAGCATTTCAGTAATGATTCAGGTCGGCTATTTTAAATATACAAGGAGACGATACGGCGAGGGACGTCGCATTTTTTTAATGTCTCCTCTTCATCATCATTATCAAAAGAAAGGATATCCTGAACCCAAAATTGTAACCCGATTTTGGATTGTAGGAATTCTTCTTGCAGTAATAACAATCGTAACCCTTAAAATAAGGTAACCCATGGAAAAAAGAATTGTTATCCTCGGAGCAGGTGAAAGCGGCACAGGATCGGCTGTATTGGCTAAAACTAAAGGATTTGATGTTTTCGTTTCCGATATCGGAAAAATTAAACCTCATTATAAGGAAATATTCTATAACTATGAAATTGATTGGGAAGAGGAACAGCATAGTGAGCGTCTGATACTCAATGCAGATGAAATCATTAAAAGTCCCGGTATTTCAGAAAAATCGGAAATTATGCAGCTGGTTATGAAAAAGGGAGTTCCTGTAATATCGGAGATTGAATTTGCCGGGCGATACACACATGCAAAAAAAATTTGCATAACAGGAAGCAATGGAAAAACAACTACTACATCACTTCTGCATCATATGCTCCGAAAAGCCGGATTGAATTGCGGTATTGCAGGCAATATCGGAACTAGCTTTGCCATGCAGGTTGCAACCAAAAATTACGATTATTATGTTATTGAACTAAGCAGTTTTCAGCTTGATGGAATGATTGAGTTCAAAGCTGATATTGCAATTCTCCTGAATATCACTCCTGATCACCTCGATCGATATGGGTATAACATGCAAAATTATGTAGACTCAAAATTTCGAATTTCACGAAACCTCTCGGAAGATGATTATTTCATTTACTGCTCCGACGATGAAATAACAATAACCGAACTTGAAAGAATTGTAATGCGGGCCAAACAGCTTGAATTCTCTCAGAAGAAAAAAGTCAAAGAAGGTGCTTTTATCGAGGATGGAAATATAATAGTGAACGTAAATAACAAAGAAATGAGTGTTCCGCTTTCCGAATTGGGACTGAAAGGAATACATAATACATACAATTCAATGGCAGCCAGCATTGCCAGTCGTATACTGGACATTAAAAAAGAAGTTATCCGTGAGAGTTTACGTGATTTTACCGGAGTTGAGCATCGTCTGGAACGTTTTATTAAGGTACACGGAATTGAATTCATCAACGATTCGAAAGCAACCAATGTGAATTCGACCTGGTACGCCCTAGAATGTATGACCACTCCTACTATTTGGATTGTGGGAGGTGTTGACAAAGGAAATGATTATTCCTCCCTGGAACCTCTTGTCAAGGAAAAGGTCAAGGCGATTATATGTTTGGGTATCGATAATGTCAAAATACATAACGCATTCAGACAATATGTTGAACTGATTCAGGATGCCTCATCTATGAAAGAGGCTGTATTAAAATCTTATAAAGCGGGCCAGAAAGGCGATACAGTATTACTCTCTCCTGCCTGCGCAAGTTTTGATCTCTTTAAAAATTTTGAAGATCGTGGAGAACAATTTAAAGAATGTGTAAGAGAATTGTGATATATGCCTGAAAAGCTGAGAAAATATTTTAAGGGCGACAGTATCATCTGGGCTTTACTGGTAACATTATCGTTACTTTCGTTACTAGCAGTATACAGCTCTACTTTTACCCTGGCATATCAGTATCGTTCGGGGCATGTCGGTTATTACCTGATTAAACATATCGTTTTTATACTATTTGGTTTTCTGGTTGCTTACATTACACATCTTGTCCCCTACAGGTTCTATTCACGGATTTCACAATTATTACTTCTGGTTTCAATACCTTTATTAATTCTGACATTACTCTTCGGTCGTAATATAAATGAAGCAACACGGTTTTTAGCTTTACCCGGGACAAGTATTTCTTTTCAAACTTCCGATCTGGCAAAACTTGCTTTGATCATGTATGTAGCCCGATTATTATCGCTTAAGCAGGATCAGATTCGATCGTACCGTGAAGGATTTTTACCTATACTTTCTCCGGTACTATTGATTTGCGCTCTGATTCTGCCTGCTAACCTTTCGACAGCAATCATCCTTTTTTTTGTATCCGTTGTACTTATGTTTATCGGACGTATCAGGTTCACTTACCTAAGTCTGATGATCCTTGGAATGATGACCGTTCTGACGATACTAATTACCATTGCATTAAAGTCTGACTGGACCGGTCGATGGGAAACCTGGCGAAATCGTATTACTCATCATGTCCAACAGGACAGCGAAGGCAATTATCAGGCTGAACAATCAAAAATTGCCATCGCTACAGGAGGATTTGTTGGAAAGGGCCCCGGCAATAGCATGCAACGTAATTTTCTTCCCCAGCCTCACTCCGACTTTATTTTTTCTATCATTATTGAAGAGTATGGATTCATTGGCGGGTTGTTTGTGATTCTGCTCTACCTGGCATTATTATTCAGGGCAGGTGTGCTTGTGCGTAACAGCACACGGACTTTTGCAGCATTCCTGGCCTTTGGCCTTTCGTTACTGCTCGTCATACAGGCTATGGTCAATATGGCGGTAGCAGTAGGGATTTTGCCGGTAACCGGTCAACCTCTCCCAATGATCAGCATGGGAGGAACTTCAATACTCTTCACCTCTGCAGCAATTGGTATCATCCTCAGTGTGAGCAATGGTTTGAAGCAACAGAAAAAGGAGGTGGAAGTTGAAGCAGTTTAAGGATATAAGGGCCATCATCAGCGGAGGAGGAACAGGAGGACATATTTTCCCGGCAATTTCCATTGCCAATGAATTGAAGCGAAGAAATTCTGCTTCCGAAATATTATTTACTGGTGCTTCAGGTCGAATGGAAATGGAAAAAATACCGGCCGAAGGATATAAGATAATTGGTTTGCCAATCAGCGGATTTCAACGCAAATTGACATTTAAAAACTTTATAGTTGTCTATAACGCTTTCCGGAGCCTACGGATAGCAGATAAACTGATTCGCAATTTCAAACCAGATATAGCTATTGGTGTTGGCGGATATGCAAGTGGACCAACATTAAGGAGAGCAGCCAAACTGGGGATCCCTACATTATTACAGGAACAGAATTCATATGCCGGAATTACAAACAGGCTTCTTGCCAAAAGAGCAGACAGGATTTGTGTCGCTTATTCAGGTATGGAGAAATATTTTCCGGGTGAGAAAATCGTAATCACGGGCAATCCTGTTCGTACTATCAATATATCTGAACAATACAGGAATGAAGGATTGAAGTATTTCAATCTTACTAACGAACTACCTGTTCTTCTGGTTATGGGTGGCAGTTTGGGTGCCCGCACAATAAATCAGGCTGTTCTGAAAAGTATTGACCGGCTTATAAAATCGAATATCCAGGTTATTTGGCAAACAGGAACCTATTATTTTGATTCCATTCGAAAACAATTACAATATCACAGTTTACAGAATATAAGGATCACAGATTTTATCTCACGAATAGATTTGGCCTACAATATAGCTGATGCTCTGATATCAAGGGCAGGAGCTATTAGTCTTTCGGAAATCTGTCTTACCGGGAAGGCTGCCATACTGGTGCCTTCACCAAATGTTGCTGAAGATCATCAGACAAAGAATGCCATGGCTCTGGTTAAGGAGGAAGCAGCTTTAATGATTAAGGACTGCGATGCTGAAGAGGTTCTCATAGACAAAGTGCTCCATGTCCTGAGAGACGAACCCTTGAGGAAAAAACTCCAGAGCAATTGCTTCAGGTTGTCAAAACCTGATTCAACGGCCCACATCGTCGATGAAGTATATAAAATTCTGGAAAAAGAAGAAGGATGAACCTGATAAGTGTACATAATATTTATTTCTTAGGTATAGGTGGCATTGGAATGAGTGCACTTGCACGGTATTTTCATTTAAAAGGCAAGTCCGTTGCCGGATACGATCTGACTTCCTCTCCTATCACAAAGGAATTGGAACAGAGTGGAATTGAAATTCACTATGAAGCAGATATAAACAAAATTCCTCCATACATCCTCGATAAAATAAATACACTGATAGTTCGCACTCCTGCAATTCCCGATGATCATCCCGAGCTGGTTTACTTTCAGGAGAACAACTATACGATTAAAAAAAGAGCTGAAATATTGGGTTTGCTGTTTAACAACAAGAAGGGTGTAGCCATTGCCGGAACCCATGGAAAAACTTCAGTCACCTCGATGTCTGCATTTATCATGTCTTCTTCCGAGCAGGGATGCAACGCTTTCTTGGGAGGTATAGTAAAAAATACAGGCAGTAACCTGATCCTGAACGAAACCTCACCATGGATGATTGTTGAAGCCGATGAATACGATCGGTCGTTCCTCCAGCTTCGTCCCGATATTGCCCTGGTAACCTGGATCGATGCCGACCATCTGGATATTTATTATACAACGAATGCAATTCAGGAATCTTTTAAACAATTTGTTGAACAAGTAAAACCTGGCGGAAGCATAATTCTGAAGAAAAATATCACACTAAGTTTCAACAGGGAAGACAGAAAAGTTTATTCCTACGCACTCGATGACCCCTCTGCCGATTTCCATTCACTCAATATCCGGCTGAAACAAACCAAATATAGTTTCGATATACACACCCCCGATGGGACAATACAAAATATCCAGTTGCAATACCCGGGCCTGACGAATGTTGAAAACGCCATAGCTGCTGCTGCGGTTACCTGGGTTGCCGGAATTAACAAATCAATCATTGGAAACGCCCTTACCAATTTTAAGGGCGTTCAGAGACGTTTTGATATACAATATGAAGGCGCGAATTGCATTTACATCGACGATTATGCACATCATCCACGTGAACTGGATGCTTTCATTGGTTCAGTAAAGAAACTCTATCCTGACAAAAAAGTAACCGGAATTTTTCAACCACATCTGTATAGCAGGACACGCGATTTTGCCGGCGAATTTGCTCAAAGCCTCAGTTCACTCGATGAATTGATTCTTCTTGATATTTATCCGGCCCGGGAAAAGCCGATAACGGGAGTGAGTTCTAAAATAATTTTTGACCGGGTATTGCTCGAAAAAAAACAGTTATGCCATAAGGAGAAATTATTAAGTCTACTCAGGGCAAAACCACTGGAAGTACTGTTAACTATGGGAGCAGGAGATATTGATCGATTTGTTGATCCGATTAAAACACTGATTATCAAACGATGAAAATTCTGAAAAAAACGGCCATTTGGATTATTATAGTAATCTACCTTTTACTGGCAGTGGCTTTTATAAGTAATCGATACGAAGATCAATTCTGTAACAGTATCGTTGTTTCGATCGAGGATAGTCAGAAAACCGGATTCCTGATTCGTGATGACATTCTAAAGCTTTTAGAGACAAACGAAATAAAATACCTCGGGAAGCCATTATATAAGATTGATCTCGATTCGATTGAAAAAACTGTTAAAACAAATCAGATCATACACAGCTGCAAAGCTTATACAGGAGTTAACGGGATACTTCATATCGATATCAGCCAGAGAACTCCATTTGTCAGGATTATTGAACAAAACGGGAAAGGTTATTATCTCGACAAGGAAGGAAATGTATTGAACTTATCAACTCGGTATTCTCCTCTTGTTGTGGTTGTGAATGGATTTATTCAATCATCAATCAGAGTGGGTCAACCAGTTAACGTACTGAATTTGCCCGATTCCAATCGTAATATTAAACTGAAAGAAATCTATAAGCTGACTTCCTATATACATAACAATCAACTATGGAATTCACAATTCCTGCAGATCTATGTAAATAAATCGGGTGAATATGAACTGGTCCCCCGGGTAGGACCTCATATCATCATACTGGGATCAATCGACGATTACCGTGAAAAGTTTGATAAACTTGAAATGTTTTATAAAGAAGGCTTGAATCATATTGGTTGGAATCAATATGTAAAAATTAACCTGAAATATAAAGATCAAGTAGTTTGTACTAAAATATGACGAACATGACGAGGCAAAAAAGTAACTATGTAGCAGCAATCGATATTGGCACCACCAAGATTGTATCGCTTGTAGGCAAGATGAACGAGAATAATAAACTCGAAGTCCTGGGAATGAGTAAAACCGTATCGAAAGGCGTCAAGAGAGGTATCGTATTGAATATCGAAGAGACCGTAAATGCCATACGGCAAACGGTCGAGGAAGCAGAGAAACAGTCGGGGATACAATTTACCAATGTATTCGTCGGTATTGCCGGGCAGCACATAAAAAGTATTAAAAACCGCGGATACATCAATCTCGGATCCGATCGGGACGAAATTACACAAAAAGATATTGATGTGTTGATTGCCGATATGTATAATATACCTATCGATCTCGGGGAAGAAATCATTCATGTGTTACCACAAAACTACATTGTCGATAGTGAGACCGGAGTTAAAAACCCTGTAGGTATGTCGGGCCGGAGACTAGAGGCAAATTTCCACATCGTAATCGGCCAGATTGCTTCAGCCAAAAACATAGAAAAATGTGTGCATCGTGTAGGTCTTCATGTCGACCAGTTGATCCTTGAACCGTTGGCTTCATCAGCCTCTGTTCTGACAGACGATGAGAAGGAAGCAGGAGTAGCTCTTGTCGACATTGGGGGAGGTACTACCGATGTTGCCGTTTTCTGCGACGATTCCATAAGGCATACTGCTGTAATACCGTTTGGAGGAAATGTAATCACAAAAGACATTAAAGAAGGATGCAAAATTCTGCAACGTCAGGCAGAAGCGCTGAAAACACAGTTTGGCTCTGCCCTGGGCGATCTGGCACCTGATGACAAAGTTGTTACCATTCCGGGAATTAACGGTCGTGAACCAAAGGAAATTTCGTTTAAAAATCTAGCCTATATCATCCAGATGCGTATGGAGGAAATAATCGATGCTGTAATGTTTGAAATTGAAAATAGCGGCTGCATGGAAAGGCTTAGCGCAGGTGTTGTAATTACAGGTGGTGGTGCACTCTTAAAACATGTCGCCCAGCTTGTCCGTTTCCATACAGGAATGGATGTACGCATTGGTTATCCAATAGAATATTTGGCAGCAAATGCAAATGATGAGATCAATAATCCACAGTATGCAACAAGTGTTGGTTTGCTCCTGAAAGGTTGGGATATCCTGAATAAAGATTATGAACCTACTCATAAAATAATAACTAATACTACTCGCCGAGAGGATGAAAACAGTCAAAAAGCAGATCGTGAAGGTATGCTGGCCGAAGCTGGAGAAAACCGTGTAGGCAGCAGTATTATTGCAGCTTTTAAAAAACGTATAACGGATATTTTTGAAGAAAAAGGTGCCGACATGGAATAACAAAATTATGCCTCATTTAATAATCAATGAACCATGACTGAAGACCTAATGAGTTTTGAACTACCTGTTAACCGATCATCCATTATTAAGGTAATTGGTGTTGGTGGCGGTGGTAGCAATGCAGTAAACCATATGTACCGAAAGGGTATAAAAGATGTTGACTTTGTTGTGTGTAATACCGATGCCCAGGCATTAGCAAACAGCCCTGTACAGATCAAGATACAGTTGGGCGCATCTCTTACCGAGGGACGTGGTGCAGGAAATAAACCTGAAATCGGGCGTGAAGCCGCTATCGAAAATCTTGAAGACATAATTGAAGTGCTGGCTAATAACACAAAGATGGTTTTCATTACAGCCGGCATGGGAGGCGGAACGGGAACAGGTGCAGCTCCGGTTATTGCAAAAGCAGCCAAGGAACTCGAGATACTTACTGTTGCTATTGTAACCATTCCATTTCGGAATGAAGGACAACGACGTATCGATCAGGCACTTGAAGGAATTGCCGAGCTGGAAAAATATGTCGATTCGTTACTCGTGATTAATAATGAAAAAATTCGTGAGATGCATGGCAATCTGAAAGTTTCGGAAGCCTTCTCAAAAGCCGATGATATCCTGGCCATCGCTGCTAAAGGTATTGCTGAAATTATTACAGTTCATGGTTATATCAATGTCGATTTTGCCGATGTCGAAACCGTAATGACAAACTCAGGTGTTGCAATCATGGGATCGGCCACTGCTACAGGTCCGGAAAGGGCTATTCAGGCGGTTAACGATGCGCTTAAATCGCCGCTCCTTAATGATAACGACATTAAAGGAGCACGCAATATTCTCATCAATATTACCTCAGGAACCGAAGAATTAACCATGGATGAGATTGGACAGATTACGGATCACATTCAAACCTATGCCGGCGATAATGCTGATTTAATCTGGGGAAACGGGATTGACGACAAGCTTGGAAATGCGATATGCGTAACTGTAATTGCTACGGGTTTTGGAACAAACAGTATTCCGGAACTCTATATCCGGAAACGCCAACTCGATAAAGTAGCTCTTGATGCCCAGGAAAAGAAAAATTTCATCGACGATCTAGAACCAACTTCCGAATTCGAAGTGAAGGAGGTACCCAAATCAAAAAAAAGGTCAGAAAAGAGCAATATTGTTACTCAACGTGAAATTGAATTCGATATGTCAGTACCCTACGAATCGCGAGTGAATTCTGAAGATATTCAGACAAAACAACTGGAAAAATCGATGGAAATTAAGAAAGCCTCTGAACGTGTTAAAAACCTTAAAAAAACATACGAAAAACTGAAGGAAATGAATCTCAGCAGCCAGCAGGCAAATTCAAGTATCGACGAAATGGAGAATCAACCTGCTTATGTTCGCCGGAATTTTGAATTGGATGATTCTGAACCCTCAAAGGAAAAAAAGATATCGAAATATTCTTTAACGAATGAAAAAAACAAAACAGTAAAACTTAAAGATAATAACCGATATTTACACGAGAATGTAGATTAAAAAATACTACGTATGGCCAGTACTTCCGGAAATCAGAACAAAGAGTTCGAGAACTTAAAAGCAAAAGCTATATTAAAATCTCTGGTCACTCATATTTATACAGCCGAACCCCTCCTTTATTTTCAAGATGGACCATGTACTTATAGATATCTACCCAATCGATCTGTCGTTTATTGCGTAAGATAACCTGCAGCAGATATTTCAGGTGCTTGCCGAACAAAGTCTTAAAGTAAATATGATGCAGAATACGGCAGTTAGTTTCAGGATTTGTGTGAATAATGATTCAGCCCGTATACCAATAGTAATAAAAAAACCTTCAGAATCGTTTTCAGGTGTCTGTATAGGAGAGACTGGAATTAATTACTATCCGCTATTCCGATCAAGTCACAATTGGCCGTGTCATTGTCAATAAAGAGATGATCCTTGAACAGCGGAACTAGACAACCGTGCAACTTCTGGTCAGAGATTTAGAATAAAGGGACATTTCCGCACAGTTTTGCAACGAATATGGTGAAATTATACAACCCGAATCATTACATTTGAATTAATCATCTACGTAGAATAACTTCTTAATACTGCATAGAATGAATCAGATTAATATTTTGTTTAGAAAGTTCATGAGTGTTCTTACCATTCTGGCATTGATGGGAGGTTTAAGCAGTATTTCTTTATGTAAAGGAATACTGAAACAAACAGGCGATAACGATATAACTACGTCACTTTATAAGGTATATGAAGACAATTTCAGGATAGGCGTTGCGGTAAGCAAATCACCGGCAAGTCATTTCAAAGCAGAAGTAGAAGATACTGATGGGAAGTTTTATATGTACTTTGGAGGAATTTGGGGCGGTCAACTTCAGCGCTGGCACAAAGGTTATTACGATGTGACCGGGAAAGAACCGGAAGATTCCGAGCCAGCGATGGGACCGAGGATTGCCAGACTTAGCAACAATATGCTTATTCCTTTAGTAGTACTTTTTTATCTTGGCAAAGGAGAAAAGGATATGCATCATTTGAGAGATACACAAATGGTCATTTTTCCCACTTTTTTGACATTTTTTTTCACTCTGTTGTTTAATTACTCTATTATGTTATTTTTTTACGCCGGCTTAATCTGCCTAATTTTTATTCACAATTTTATTGCAATTTATGAAGAGGTTTAAGTTTATTGGTATTGAAATGGCACTTATTATAATTATTACTGCCATTATCATTATTTTTTTAAATGCACTAAATATCATCTATTATTCTCCAGCAATACATTTACAAAAATCTCCAGCTATATTTATGAATTAAAATCAACCATTTATGCAATCGATTACGCAAAAACTATCCATAAAGGAAAAAATAGGTTATAGTTTAGGTGACAGCTCAGCTAACTTCGTTTTTCAATTAATGATAATCTTTCAGTTGGGTTTTTATACCGATGTTTTTGGTATCTCAGCTGCAGCAGCAGGCACACTTCTTTTAGTTGGGCGTTTTTGGGATGCATTCTTTGATCCTATGATGGGCATTATCGCTGATCGTACAAATACAAGATGGGGTAAATTCCGCCCTTGGATCCTTTGGTCTGCTGTACCTTTTGCACTTATGTTCTTTCTTGCTTTTAAAACCCCTGATTATGGTTCTACCGGAAAACTGATATATGCTTACATTACATATATCCTTTTAATGACATTTTATTCAGTTAACAATACCCCTTATTCTGCCCTTCATGGCGTGATGACCAGCGATGTTAAGGAACGCACGAGTATTGCATCTTATCGTTTCTTTTTTGCCATGGCAGCCGCTTTCCTTGTTCAAGGATTAACTCTGCCAATGGTTTCTAAATTCGGACAAGGCAATGACCAAAAAGGATGGACTATGGCTATTGGCGTTTTTGCGATAATCATGGTTATCTTTTATGTAATAACTTTTTTTAGTGTACGCGAACGAATAAAGCCATCTCCTAATCAAAAGTCTAATGTAAAGCAGGATTTTAAAGACCTTAGAAAAAATAAGCCATGGATGGCAATGTTCATCCTTACGCTGTTTATTTTTATTACTCTGGCTTTATGGGGCAGTGGCATGTTTTATTTCTTCAATTATTATGTAGAAAATGATTCTTTATTTGGTTTTCTTAAATCGTTTGGCCTTGTAAATATTGCAGGTGAAGCAGGAAACTGGTGGCATACAATGCTTAATACTTTTGGACTTATTGCCCAGGAAGACCAGAGCAATGTATTTGGGGTTGGATTTAGTTTCTTTAATATGATGGGGCAATTAGTGACTATCATTGGTGTTCTTTTCTCAAAAATGCTGGCAGACCGGTTCGGTAAGAAAAATGTATTTCTTGTAGGTCTATCCTTTACAACTTTATTTACAGCGCTTTTTATAATAGTGCCATCAAATAATGTTGGCCTGGCATTTTTACTAAATATACTGAAATCACTTGCTTATGGGCCTACTATTCCTCTTTTATGGGCTATGATGGGCGATGTTGCTGATTATTCGGAATGGAAGACACATCGTCGTGCTACAGGATTTATATTTGCAGGTATTGTATTTGCCCTTAAAGCCGGCTTAGGTTTTGGAGGAGCTATATGTGGTTGGATATTAGGCACTTTTGGTTACGTTAATGGCGTTACTCCAGATACTACAGTATTGTTAGGAATACGTTTAACCTCAAGTATATTCCCGGCCATTACATTTTTTGTAGGGGTTGTTGTCCTGTTTACTTATGAAATAACCAAGAAACTCAATTTCCAAATACAGGATGAGCTTGCTGCACGACGTAATGCTATAAAATGACAATAAATTTGTTTTCCCTGTTTAAAATTCAATCGTTGGATATTAAAATAATTTATAAAAAAAGGTTATAGAAATTAATAATAATCATAATTACTACTTTATTTTCTATATAATTAATTAAGAGTAGCATGGCATATTAAACCTTAATAGATAGAATAATTGAAATACATGTTTAACGACGATTTTTATATTGGCACAGAATTAACTAAGGATCAGATTCTTGAAAAAGATACACGTGCACTCGCTATTTTAAAGGAATATTTCAACTCAATTACGGCTGATAATGCTATGAAATGGGAGAGTATACATCCGAGTCCAAACGAATATAATTTTGAACTGGCAGACAGATTTGTGGAATTGGGTAAAAAAGACCATATGTTCATAGTTGGTCATGTTTTACTTTGGCACGAACAAACACCGGACTGGGTGTTCCAGGATGAATCGGGAAATCTGACCGATCGTGAGACCCTTCTTCAACGTTTACGTGATCACATTTTAACAATAATGAGACGTTACAAAGGCAGTGTCAATGGTTGGGATGTTGTCAACGAAGCACTTGATGAAGATGGTCAAATGAGAAAAAATAAGTGGTTTGAAATTATAGGTGCCGACTATGTAAAAAAAGCATTTGAATATGCTTTAGAAGCTGATCCGGAAGCAGAATTATATTACAATGATTATTCTCTTATTAATCCCGAAAAAAGAAATGGCGCAATTCGGTTGGTTCGAAAGCTGCAATCAAAAGGTATAAAGATAGATGGTATTGGCGAACAGGGCCACTACCACTTGGATTTTCCAGATGTTAAAGAACTTGAGGCTAGTATTATAGCATTTTCAGAACTGGGAGTTAAAGTAATGATCACAGAATTGGATATCAATGTGTTGCCACGTCCTGATCAATATAATGGAGCAGACCTTTCCTTGAATTTTGAGTTAAAAAAAGAATATAATCCTTATCCTGAGTTTTTACCTGATTTCGTTCAGCAAGAATTAGCCAAACGCTATGCTGATTTTTTTAAAATTTTTCATAAACACAGGGACAAAATCAGCAGAGTAACAATATGGGGGATTCATGACGGAGCATCGTGGCTTAATAATTGGCCTGTAAAAGGAAGAACTAATTATCCGCTGTTATTTGATCGTCAATACAAACCAAAGCCTGCCTTAGACGCCATTATTAAAATAGGTAAAAACAAAAAGTAAAAAAAACAAAAATATAGATTAGATAATTTGCTCGCAAAATATACTTTTGTACAATTTAAAATAGCAAAGTGATTTGCTTGATCAGCAATCCGAAAATTTAGGATATAATCAATATTTAATTAAATGACTATC
>Ga0299912_10001644_pt1 | contig 18032 bp, 19 predicted proteins | sample RVTome_2_FD_207667 | JGI IMG/M metagenome (GOLD analysis project Ga0299912, IMG submission 207667) | Soil microbial communities from uranium-contaminated site in the Upper Colorado River Basin, Wyoming, United States - RVT95D214 (version 2) ... | reverse complement strand
GTTGCTCCTCTTCAGCCTCGATCTCAGCCGGGCAGATTGGCGTCGTGCCCTTAAAGTAAGGGCTATCAGGCTTCCATTTGGCGTCAAATGTAAGAACCTCCGGCATTCCGGGAGGCAGAGAATAGACGATTTCTGACACGGGCAAGGTAATGAATTCAGAGTTACCCATGACAGTGGCGTTAAACTCACGACCGGTGATGAATGTCTCAACAATGGCATTGCTGCCATAGAAGCCGCGTATCACGCCAACCTGTCTTTCCAGAGCCGAAGAGTCATGAACCACACTCTCCGCTGAAATGCCGTTACTGGCATCATCGCAACAAGGCTTAACAATGCAGGGGTAGTCTAGCTGAAACATGTTTATGGTCTCGGGATTCAGTAGCTGAAAGCCTGGTGTCTTAATTCCGGCAGCCGTGAGAATTAGTTTTGTCTTAGCCTTATCGAGAGCCAGACTTAGCACTGGCCCGGGAGAACCAGTAAAAGGAATACCCATTTTGGACAGAATTTGTGGTATTGCCGGTTCAGTCTCGGGGTAATCAGAGAAACCCTCAAAAAGGTTGAAGACTAAGTCCGTATCGAGGCTTCTCAGTTCCTTCTCGGCTTGCTCAAGTGGTGGCAGCAAGGGGACCAGGGTGACGTCAAATTCAAGCTCAAGCAAAGACCGGTGTACCGCCTCCACCTCTTCAAGTACACCGAGTATCGCCTTCTCTTCGCCGATCACGTCATAGCGTGACTGCTGTGGTTCGTTATAGACGACGGCTACACGCATACGCATTGTGGATATCTCTCTAGTGCAGCATTAAGCACAGCGCTTATCAGCTGTCTATGATTCCATCCCATTTTTGTTGCCATAATGACCAAGTCGCTGTGGACACCGAGTCCGGGCAGAGGGTTTATTTCCAGAAAATAGGGCACTCCTCCTGCGCTGATCCGGAAGTCCAGCCGGGCAAAATCACGGCACCCCAAAGCCTCAAATGCCTTTAGGCTGGAAGCTTGTATACGTTGCAGTACCTTCTCCTCGAGACAGGCCGGGCACTCATAATCAACCAACTCCTGGTAATTACGTTTCACCTCAAGAGTATAGAGGAAATAATCGTTCCTTTGTTTCGGAATTATGCGCATCACACCCAGGGTCTTGGATGGAGAGTTGCCTGTGATTCCCACGGTGATCTCGTCACCCAGGATAACCTTTTCCATCATTACTGGTTGGTGATATGTACCCAATAAGCTCTCTATTACCTCGTTCGCCTGTTTGGCATTTTCGACAAGTGAGGTGAGGCGAATTCCCTTGCTTGAACCTTCGTATGCCGGCTTGATGATAGCCGGGAAAGGGAAACGGCAACAGTCCATCTCGCGTAGTTCCCGTCTATCATTGATTACGCGCCAGGTCGGGGTACTCACTCCTTCCAATGCGACCAATTTCTTGGTTAGCGGTTTGTCCAGGCATATGGCCAGACATTGTGGATCGGAGCCGGAATAGGGTATGTTCAGCATCTCGAGCGTCGAAGGCACCTGAGCTTCCCGACTGCGGCAGGTACCTCGCCCCTCGGCGATATTGAAGACGAAATCCACCTTATTTCGAAGGATCTTGCTCAAAAAGTCCCGGCCACCGCCAAGCATGGTTACTGTGTGCCCCTCAGCTTCAAGAGATGCGGCTATCAGCTCCACGGTTTCCGATGAATCATATTCCTCAAAAGCGTCATCGCAGCTAGCCTGCTGGGGCACGATTGTCTCTTTCAGGTCATATGACAAGCCTATCCGCATTTGGAACTCCTTCTAACCCAAATTGGCAGCCGCTTCTTGAGGCACGTTCGCAGCAGCACTACCGGCTGGATATAACGTCTCGGCAGGTGGTTCAGCGGGTACTAGGTTCGCAGGATTTCGATAATGAAAAATGCGCTCCTCGTAGTTCCGCAGCACCAATTCGCCCTCAGTCTGTGCCAAGACGTAGTTCGGTTGGAGAGGCACCTTGCCACCGCTCTGGGGCAGGTCTATCACGAAGTTTGGAATAGCCAGTCCTGATGTGTGCCCGCGCATTCCCTCGATTATCTTTATGCCCGCCTCCACAGGCGTGCGCAGGTGCTCAGTGCCCTGTACCTCGTCACATTGGAACAGATAATAAGGGCGCACCTTAATTCTGAGAAGTGCATGGCATAGCCTCGTTTGAGCTTCAACGCTGTCATTAACGCCACGCAGCAGGACAGACTGATTGTTTACTGGAACACCACTCCGCAGCAGACGGTCACATGCCTCGGCAGCTTCTGGAGTTATCTCCCGGACATGGTTGAAATGCGTATTAAGCCATATAGGACCGTGCTTAGCCAGTGTACTGCACAATTCGTTATCTATGCGCTGGGGCAGCACCACCGGGAACCTGGTGCCGATACGGATAATTTCGACGTGCTTTATCTTTCCCAGTCGGCTAATGATGTTCTCAAGGTGGCGGGTGGAAAGAGTCAGGGGATCACCACCAGAGAGAATAACATCTCTGACAGCCTTGTGCCGGCTTATATAGTCCAGCATGGCTTCGACTTCAGCAGGGGATCGCACCCAACCGCCATTTTGCCATTCTCTCTTACGGGTGCAGTGTCGGCAGAACATGGGGCAGATGTCGGTTAGCACTAGCAGTACACGGTCGGGGTAGCGGTGTACCAGCCCAGGAACTACTGTGTCTCTCTTCTCATCCAGTGGATCCTCTAGGCCCATCGACCCCATGGTCATTTCCATGGGAGAAGGTATCGCCTGCTTTCTTATGGGGTCATCAGGGTCATCAGGGTTGATCAACGACAGATAATAGGGAGTCACAGATAGGGGATAGCGCATGGCTACTAATCTGAGTTGCGCTTGTTCTTCGGTAGATAAAGGAATGAATTGGGTTAGTTGTTCGACGCGGGTAATTCTGTTTCGGAACTGCCACTTCCAGTCATTCCAGAGGCTGTCTGGAATATCTCGAAAGAATCTGTATCTAGTCGTGGCTATCTTACTTGGAGGTTCCTCCTCCAAATCATCAGAGATGCTGCGCTTACCTGGGGGGTCCTCTTCAGAGTCGTTGTTGCTACAGCTTTCTAGACAGCTCTTCTCTGATTCGAGCACGGGTTGACGTTTGAGTTTTACTGATGCCATTTTCACTTTTGTTGCTTTTCCCTCCGTTACAAATAATCTATACTTAGCTAAGTCCTATGATATTCAGGAATTACTTGACCTGAATTCCTTTCCATGTTATAATCTACATGTTTTCAACTATATGAAATGTATTTCTTGACTTAATTGTACAGTCTTTATTGAAGTTGTCAAGAGGTTCTAGCCTTGGCAAAAGAAATTTTGAAAAGAAATTTTCGGAGAGTGACGGAGCCTAATTTTGAGAAGGGTGATTGACTATGTCGGGATGGAAGTTTGTTACAAATCATGCTCTGGTGCTTTGCCAGATAGCTCAGCAACCACGGATTACTATTAGGGAAATTTCTCTGACAATAGGCATTACTGAGAAGTCGATACACAAGATAATCACTGACCTCGAAACTGATGGCTACGTTACCAAGATCAGAGAAGGCAGACGACTCAGATATCGAATCAATCCGGACTTGTACCTCCCCGATGAGATGTTGCAGGACAAAGCTGTCGGTGACTTCCTGGAGGTACTTGGCTGGAGAAGACGCCGCAGGCAAATACAGAAGAGAGAGTTGGTTGCTGTCGGCGACAAAGCAGAACTTTAGCGAAGCTGCACTGACTAGCGAGTCCGTCATCAACAAGACCAGGGTCAGAATCTCAGACATTGGGTAGGACTAGTCTTCATTTGATGCCTTAGTGAAGCTTCTTTTTGTCATCGTTAGGAGTAGTAGCGACGAAGCAATCTCCAGGTGAGGCTCTTCAGTCCAATTATGGCAGACCCCTGCTTCGCAATGACGTGAATGGCTAGCGCACCTTCCCTCGGGCGAGTGAGGCAAACACACCGCCGAAGCAGAGAATAGCAAAGATTATGAACGATGCCCGCATGCTTTCTTGGAAAGCTGGATATTTGTCCGGTGTAATTTGAACGTTTCCTATGTATAGGGCAAACATCAGCATGGCGACTCCCATACTGAGGACCATGCCAACCCCTCGCATCGTTCCCAGCGTTGCTGAGGCTACCCCGTAAGCTGTCTTTGGCGCAGAACTCATAACCGCATTGGTATTAGGAGATGAGAAGAAAGCAAAGCCAAAACCCATTAGAATCAAATTGCCTACAATTAGCCCTAACGGAGTCTCTTTGTCTAGAAAAATGAAGATGATAAGCCCGACAGTGGTCAACGCCATTCCTGCTGAGGCAATTAGCCTTGGTTCAATCTTGTCCGAAAGCCTGCCGGCCAGCGGTGAAAACATAGCCTGTATGGCGGGCATGGCGACCAGGATCAAGCCGGCACTTTGAGGGTTGAATCCCTTCAGATACTGCAAATAAAGACTTATGAGGAAAGATATCGCCATTGTGGCGCTGTAATTGATCAACGCTGCCAGGTTGGAAAAGGTAAAGGTTTTGTTGTTTCTAAAGAGGCTTATGTCCAGGACCGGGCTTCTTGTTCTCATTTCCCACCTGATGAACGCCGAAAGACCTATGATGCCTCCAAGAATCAACCACACACCGGATATGGCTGGCAGGAGAGTAAAACCGTATATTAGGGCGACAAGCGCAAGGGTATAGACTACGGAGCCGGCAAAATCGAACCTCTCTCCTTTTGCCCCCGTCCACTCACCTTTTAGCTTCCATAAAGCGACGCCGACAACCACACAGCCCAGGAGCGCACTCAGGAAGAAGATGCTCCTCCAGCCAAGGTGCTGTGTCAGGACCCCGCCCAGAATCGGACCCAGGGAAAGGCCCATATACACTGCCGCGACATTTATTCCCAGGACTGTCCCCCTCTCATTAGCGGGAAACACCGTAATAAGGAGTGCTGCTGCGGTTCCGACAACCATGGCACCGCCAATTCCCTGAAAGACCCGGCAGGAAATAAGCATAGCGGCGGAGTTTGCCATTCCCGAAAGGAGGGATGAGAGCGTGATGATAACTGTGCCATAGATGAGAATCTTCTTCCTGCCGTATATGTCTGCTATTCTGCCGAAGGGAACGAGAAGGCTTGCCGAAGACAGACCGAGGGCAGTAGCAATCCAGCCTAACATGACTGCATCCAATGATAGCTCTTTCCCGATTGAAGGAAGAGCAATATTCACAGTGGAGCCCATAAAAGGGAAAATAAAGGAGGTTATCGTGGCGACAAGAAGTACCGCTCGTTTGCTGGTACCATTGCCCGCAGGGTCGTTCATAGCCAGCCAGTTTAACTCATTTACTGAGAACTCTTCTACTCTTGATTGACAGATAGCTCACTAGTCAACAGTTGCTTTACCGGAAATATCGCTGTAAACTTCTGATTCCCCGTAGTTTCATACAGGGAACGTAGGAGAGCGCAGAAATGTTTTCAACAAAGGCCGGGGCTACAAAGCTACTGATCGGTGTAGTCGTCGGTTTAATAGTATTCAAGGTGGTCGTCGGCTTACTGACCCACAGCATCAGCATACTGGCCCAGGCAGCCGACAGCTTACTGGATTTGTTTGCTGGAATAATCACCTTCTCGGCAATTCGTTTTGCAGCTAAGCCAGCCGACGCCGAGCATCAGTATGGTCATGGTAAGGCAGAAGACATCGCCGGCGTTGGGCAGGCGACTCTCATATTTATCGCCGGCGGACTGATAATCTATTCGGCAATGGACCGGATAATAACAAAACACTATGCCGTTGAACAACCAGAAGCTGGAATAGCTGTGATGGCGGTTTCCGTAGTGGCCAGTATCTTCCTATCTCGTCATCTATCAAAAGTTGCCAGGCGCACTGGCTCGGTAGCCTTGGAGGCTAACGCTCGCAATATTGCCACCGATGTCTACTCTACCTCAGCAGTGCTGGTGGGGCTGGCAATACTACGATTCACCGAGCTCAATATCATTGACCCTATACTCGCTATCGCAGTTGCTGTTTACATCCTGAAGGTGGCTCTTGATACTATCCGTAAGCCGATATCCGGACTGCTCGATGAAAAGCTACCTCCTTCACAAGAGGCAGTTATCGAAGACAGCTTAAGGAAACACAGCCGCGCGGTGTCCGGCTACCATGCGTTACGGACACGTCGGGCTGGAAGCCAGAGCTATATAGACCTTCACCTGGTAATCGCCGGGGACATTAGTTTGGAGCAGGCTCATCAAATATGCGACGAGGTTGAGATCGAAATACAGGGCGCGCTCCGCGAGGCTAGTGTAATCATTCATGTTGAGCCGTGCGACTACGAATGTGAACAGTGCGCCGCAACCTGTTCAAAACGCCGAACTACCTAAAGAGGACAGCAGTTTGACCATTTCAGGGTGGGTTCAGCAGTCAAGGCCTTGAACACCCTGATTGCTGCAGCAGCCACCCACCGCCATAAATTATGGCGAAGCCAATCGCCAAGCAGATCCAGACTATGATTGGACCTCGGAGAAGGGATTTCTTTATCATGACAACCGGGCCCTAGCTTGACTGCTTGTGAGCCTTCTCGGGCTTGGTTCTTTTGGATACAGCGTCTTTATATACTCTGGCCAGGCTCTTGCCATGTTGGGGAATCCTGGCCTTTTCCTTGGCTCGACGCCTTTCCCTTCGTTCCTGCTTGGTCTTCCTAGCAGCCTGGTCCTGGTTTGAAATGTGCTCGTTTACCACTTAGTTTCGTATGAGCCGAGGATAAAATCGAGGTCATTTTGAAAAGCGGAGAGTTTACCCTGGGGGAAGAGGGTCTCATCTATGTCAAGGAGCATTTTTGTTTCGCCCTGGGGCGAGCCCAGGATATGTACGCTGCCGAACTCCTTCTGGTTTCTCTCTTGCTCAGCCAGTGTTTTCAGCGCTAGTGTGGTACGCGACTGAGTGTCACCACTGGGCAGAGCATATGTTTGCGACTCAGTCTCCAAAACTATGGTCCCGTGTTTCTGCAACAGGCCTCGTACTTCGTCGCAGAGCATGCCAGGACTTAAGCCCCGATAGGTCTTTTTGATCTGGATTGCCATTTCTTCTCCTGTCGAACATTGTAGCACTTTCCTTTCTTAGTTTCACCGTTCATATGGTATAATTGGGAATCTGAGATGAAAAGAGAACTGATGCAAATCCTGGCCTGTCCCGTATGTAAAGGGGATTTGGAGCTTAAGGTAGATGAGGAAAAAGGGGAGGAAATAGTCACGGGTTCTCTCTATTGTTCCAAGTGCAGCTATTCTTACCCGATTGTGGATACTATTCCCAATTTGTTGCCGCCGGAACAGCAAGCCTGAATCAAAACCCTTCCGCGGAAGTCGTGCCTCTTTCCAGGAGCCTTGGCTAAATTCATCCAGATACGGATGGGGTTTGTCAGGGAGTATACGCGACGCCTGCCGTGGGTGATTCCCAGACTTCTACCCCCACCAACTTCACCGGAGACTTGGAAAAGTAGGTCCGGAGCACACCATATATAGTGGCAGCAATATTCTCGCTGGAGGGTCCAATCTTATCAAGAGGGGACACATCATTCAGACAGATATGGTCGAATCGAGCCAGGACTTCCCTGAGGTGCTGCTTTAGCTGTGCGAAATCGTAAGCCAGGCCAGTCTCATCGAGCTTGGTCGCTTCAAAACGAGCTACTACCTTGAAGCGGTGACCGTGCAGCTTTTCACACTTGCCATGATAGTCCGGGAGATAATGGGCAGCGTCAAAATGCTCTTCCACAAACAGCTGATACATTAATGCCTCTCGTGTATATCACGTCCTGAACAGTATCCAGAATTCAAATACTAAACCGCTTAGCTCCTCTGGATTTTGGGCGTTTGATATTGCTTAGAGTTTAGAAATTAATATCCACCCTAGCCCTTCCTATTTCTTCTTTTCCTTGTTCTGCTTGGGCTTTTTAACATTCTTTCTTCCCTTAGTTCCCATTGCTAGCCTCCTTTTTTGGTATCCTTTGCCATCCGCAGGTATTCATGTCATTTCATATAATACCATTTTCGCACCCCCTTTTGCCCTTCAACATCCTTAGCCAATTGAACAATGCTCTTGCCCAGCTCGGGATGAATCAAATCCGGGGCTATTTCCGCTAGTGGCATAAGGACAAAAGCCCGGTCTTGCAGGCGGGGGTGCGGGATAGTCAAATTCTGAGTGCTCATAATCCTATCTTCATAGAAAAGAATATCTATGTCTATAATGCGGGGCGAGCTGGCGAAGCTGGGAACTCTGCCCATGCTGGTTTCGATGTCTTTAGCGAGGTGGAGAAGCTCCTCAGGAGGCAAATCTGTGTCGATGCGACAGACCAGGTTGAGAAACAATGGCTGCTCCTTATAGCCTACTGGCTCGGTTTCGTAAACGGATGAGACCTTCTCAAGACTGACTTGTGCACAAAGCAATGCCAGAGCCTGCCAAAGGTTTTCTTCCCGCTCTCCCAGGTTTGAACCCAAACCAAGATAGACACTAGCCAATTCGCCTACACGCCTCTGACAATCGCATCGCTCATCTTACACACGCGTGCCATCTCCTTGACATTGTGTACCCGGACAATATTAACACCCTTGGCGATGCCGATGGCTACGGTGGCCGCCGTTCCTTCCAGCCGTTGGTCGCCGGGTGGGACGAATGCTACCTTATTCGACCTCTGTTCGGGAGCCAAATCGAGCACCCAGCCTATAAAGGACTTGCGTGAGCTACCCAAAAGGATAGGCCTGCCCAGTATCCTGAGTTCCTCCAGGCGTTGCAGGATCTCCAGATTCTGCTGCTGTGTCTTGCCGAAACCTATGCCCGGGTCTATGATGATATTCTCCCAGGGAACTCCTGCATTTAACGCTTGCTTGACGGCTCTTTTCAAATCGGAAATAACCGCAGGCATAATGTCCTGACATTGAGAATCTCGCTGATTGCTCATCAAAACAATCGGCACACCTTTTTGAGCCGCTAACTCGGCCAGCCCGGCTTCTTTCTGCAGGCCCCAGATGTCATTCATAAGGTTGGCCCCGGCATTTAATGCCTGGCGGGCGACCTCCAGCTTATATGTATCCACACTCAGGGGTACCGATACCTCCTTAACCAGCTCTTCCACAACAGGAACCACCCGCCGCAGTTCTTCGTCGGTGGAAACCGGGGTCGAGCCAGGACGAGTGGATTCTCCGCCGACGTCAATTATGTCTGCTCCTTCAGCGGCTAATTGCTTTGCCTTCGCCACAGCTTCTCCAGCATCGGTTATTCCATCACCAGAAAAAGAATCGGGGGAGACATTTACCACCCCCATGATGTAGGTGCGCCGGCCCCAGTGAAAAACGCTCCTGCCGCAGCGTGTGGAACCCAGATTGCCTGGTTTGTATTCGGTCACGTTGTTGATTATAGCAGAAGGAAGCGACTAAACCACCCAAGAAAGTCTTGCGATTTCCTTGGGAACCCAGTTAATATAGAGCAGTTCTGGTCGGTCCTCGAAAAGTCACGAAGTTCTCTTGGGACGATTTGGAATAGTGAAACAAAGCAGGGCACTGGGGCTTTTGCGTTTGAACTTTTGGTTTATGATTTGCTTAGAGCTTAGACATTAGGATTTGGACCGTACATGGGCAAGACATTAACTGAGAAGATTCTGAGCCTCAAATCGCATGGCGAAGCGAAAGCTGGGGACGTCGTGATTGCCGATGTGGATTTGGCTTTTGTCCAGGATACCACCGGTCCCCTTGCCATAAGGCAGTTCAAGGAAATCGGTTTCAAAGGTCTAGCCAAGCCGCAACAGACAATAATATTCCTGGACCATGCCGCTCCGAGTCCCGCACAGCAGCTCTCTAACGATCACATCTTTCTGCGCCGCTTCGCCGGGGAAACGAGTTGTCTCATCTACGATGTCGGCGAAGGCATATGTCATCAGTTGGTTGCGGAGAATTTCGCTAATCCCGGGGATGTCATTGTGGGTGCGGACTCTCATACTGTTACCGGCGGAGCTTTGGGAGCTTTTGCCACTGGCATGGGTTCCAGCGATGTTGCCGTAGCCTTGGCCCTGGGTAAGACCTGGTTTCGGGTGCCGGAGAGTTTCCTAATCGAGATCAATGGCACCTTCCCGCGGGGAGTCTATGCCAAGGACTTGGTTCTGTATCTCATCGGTCAGATTGGCGCTGACGGCGCCAATTACAAAGCCCTGGAATTTGGTGGCGAAGCCCTGGCTCGGATGACTATGTCGCAGCGTCTCACCATCGCCAATATGGCTGTGGAGGCTGGAGCCAAGGTGGGCTTGTTTCCCAGCGATAGAATCACCCGGGGCTTCCTTAGAGAGCATGGCCGGGGCGACAAATACAAGCCATTATCTGCAGATACAGGGGCAAATTACGAACAAGTCATACCGGTGAGTCTCGATCAGCTTGGGCCAATGGTCTCGCTTCCCCACGCTGTGGATAACGTCCGTCCGGTGGCTCAAGTAAAAGGGGTCAAAATCCACCAGGCATTTGTTGGCACCTGTACTAACGGACGTCTGGAGGATTTGGCTGTGGCTGCTGAGATTGTTAGGGGCAGGAAGAGGCATCCCGGTACCAGATTGCTTATAGCACCAGCTTCCAGGCAGGTACTCATTCAGGCTATCGAAAAAGGCTACGTCCGGGCTCTGGTTGAAGCTGGAGCAGTTATCCTCCCTCCGGGTTGTGCCGCTTGTCTGGGTCTTCATCAGGGGGTGTTGGGAGATGGCGAGGTTTGCCTTTCCACCGCCAACCGCAATTTTAAGGGGAGGATGGGTAACCCTGAAGCCATCATATACCTGGCTAGCCCGGCTACTGCCGCCGCCTCAGCCATAAAGGGCGAGATTACCGACCCCAGGGAGATGATGTAATGCCAGATTCTGTGCTCAAAGGTAAAACCATTAAGCTGGGGGATAATATCTCCACTGATGACATTATTCCCGGCCGGTTTGCCCATCTGAGGAGCAACTTGCCTGAACTGGCCAGGCACGTCCTGGAGGATGCTGTGCCTGGATTTGCCTCAAAGGCTTTGTCAGCGGGAGGCGAAGGCAAGGCAGTTTTGGTGGCGGGCAAGAACCTCGGTCTGGGTTCCAGTCGGGAACATGCACCGGCAGTAATCAAGATGTCGGGGGTCGGCGCCATACTAGCCAAATCGGCAGCGCGCATCTTTTTCCGGAACGCCATAAACCAGGGCTTGCCTGTCCTGCTTTGCGACACCGATAAGATCAGCGACGGTGATGAACTGGAGATAAGTGTGACTGACGGCAAGATTGCCGATTTGACTTCTGGTATTACATTAAGCTGTAGCAGAATGCCGCCGATAATGTCCGCCATCCTTGAAGAGGGCGGGCTTATCCCATACATACAGAAGCATAAGGATTTCGTCCTTGGAAGCTAACTTCCCTCTCCCGTGACGGGAGAGGATCAAGGTGAGGGTGATGGCTATTGTGAAGCATAGAGTAACTTTTATCCCTGGCGATGGCATAGGCCCCGAAGTGGCTGAAGCGACGCGGCGGGTGCTGGAAGCTACCGGGATCAAGTTCCAGTGGGATGCTGTTATCGTGGGTAGCCAGGCTCAGGACAAGTTTGCCACGCCTCTCCCTGATCAGGTCCTCGAGTCCATAAAGAAGAACAAAGTCGCCCTGAAGGGACCGGTGACAACGCCCATAGGCGCAGGCTTCCGCAGCGTTAATGTCGCTTTGAGACAAGCCTTGGACCTCTATGTGTGCCTTCGTCCTTATAAGGTGTACCCCGGTATAGAAACGCCCTTCAAAGGCGTGGATATAATAGTAGTCAGAGAGAATAGCGAGGACCTCTACGCCGGTATCGAATTTGCCAAAGGTGATTCGGGAACCAGGAAATTGCTGGATCTCGTCCTTGATGCCACGGGAAAGGAGCTGAAGAAGGACACTGCTGTGAGCCTCAAGGTTATATCTCAAACGGCGAGCCGGCGAATCGTCAAATTTGCTTTTGAATATGCCAGGCAGAACGGCAGAAGAAAGGTCACCGCAGTTCACAAGGCTAACATACTCAAATTCTCCGATGGTCTTTTTCTGGACACTGCCCGTGAAGTAGCCAGAGTGTATAACGACATAGAATTTGGCGATATGCTGGTGGACGCAATCTGTATGGAGCTGGTCAGGAAGCCTCAGATGTTTGATATCCTCGTTTTGCCCAACTTGTACGGCGATATAATTTCCGACCTCTGTGCTGGGCTGGTTGGCGGCATGGGCATAGCGCCCGGAGCCAATATCGGGGACGAAGTAGCTATCTTTGAGCCCACCCACGGCAGCGCCCCCAAATACGCAGGGAAGAACAAGGTCAATCCCATGGCCATGATGCTCTCCGGTGTGATGATGCTGCGCCATCTGGGAGAGAAGGATAGCGCCGACAGGTTGGAAAGCGCCATAGCTGAGGTCATAGCCGAAGGCAGGAACATCACCTATGATTTGAAGCCTGACCCCACCACCGCCGTAGGCACCAGCCAGGTCGCCGACGCCGTAATAGAGAAACTACACCATTAATCTGAGACAGTTTAGCGAACAAAAATGAATGAGCATGGAAAAATCTATCCAACAATTGGTGTATGTGGCCTTGATTGCGGTTTATGCCCGAGATACTATACGGTGGGGGCTTCAAGATGTCCTGGTTGTTGTGGCCCGGAATTCTTTAGTAAACATCCATCATGTTCGTTCATAACTTGTTGTGTCAAGAAGAAGAACCTTGAGGTCTGCGCTGAGTGTTCAGACTTTCCGTGTTCTAAATTTAAGAGTGATGAAGAATATCAACAGTTGAAAGAATCCTCTTCTTACCCATCGTACAAAAAAGTTATGCCGAATTTGAGTTTCATAAAAGAACATGGAATTGAAAGATTCGTAGGACAGCAGAGAAAACGAATCAGATTACTCGAAACAATGATAGCCGATTTTGATGACGGAAGATCAAGAAGTTTTTACTGCAAATCAGCGGCTCTCCTCGATTTAACAACTCTTGAGAATTCATTAGATAAGGCAATTCAAAAGATAAGAACAGACAACAGCAAAACAAACGATGCCAAAACCAAAGCCAAGATTCTCAAGGATGTCCTTAGTAAAATTGCCATTATAGGTTCAAAGTAGGGCGGGGGACCAGGATGCAGTCGGGCTTTCTAGCCGGCCGTTGAGAATTCATTCAAGGCTTTTGACTTAACGGTCATTACAAGCTACCATATGAGCATGAGCACAGAGACTGTGCCTAAGCTAGCTCTTTTTCCTCTCTCCACCGAGGTAAATAGGCAAGGTCACCTCCTTGTTGGCGGGTGCGATGTTGTGGACCTGGCTGAAGAGTTCGGCACGCCGCTTTATCTTTTCGACGAATTCACCCTCCGCCATAAGTGCCGGGAATTCAAGGAAGAGTTCGGTAAGCATTATCCTGATACTCTGGTCATCTATGCCTCCAAGGCTGTTTTGACTAAGGCTCTGGCTGTCATATTCAAGGAAGAGGACTTGGGACTTGATGTCGTTTCCGGAGGAGAACTCAGCATCGCCCAGTCCGTGGATTTTCCTATGGACAAGGTCTACTTCCACGGCAACAACAAGGCGCCGGAAGAATTGAATCTGGCTCTGGACTTAGGAGTGGGCAGAATTGTGGTGGACAACTTCTATGAGCTTGAGTTGCTTAGCAAGCTGGCTGGGAAGAGGAGGATCAGCCAGAATATCTTACTTCGCCTCACTCCGGGAGTCGACCCCCACACTCACCAGTATACTACCACCGGGACGATAGAGAGCAAATTCGGCTTTCCCGTAGCTACCGGGCAGGCTGAAGAAGCGGTGGCCCAGGCCTTATCAGCCTCTAACCTTAACCTTCTGGGCTTGCACTTCCATCTGGGTTCCCCGGTGCCCGAGGTTCAGCCTTACGAGCTGGCTATAGAGCTTGTGCTTGGCTTTGCTCGGCAAATGAGTCAGAAATTCGGCTTTAACCTTGGCGAATTCAGTATCGGCGGCGGTTTTGCCGTCCCCTATACTACCGACTCTGAAGTACCAACGATAGGCGAGTACGCCCGGACTGTAACTGGCAAGCTGAACCGTCTCGCTTCGGAATTAGGATTGAGTCGCCCGCGGCTCATCATCGAGCCAGGAAGGGCGATTGTCGGCCAAGCCGGAGTGGCATTATATAAGGTCGGGGCGACTAAGGAGATACCGGGCATAAAGAAATATATCTGTGTAGATGGCGGCATAAATGACAATATCCGCCCGGCTCTCTACGGAGCTAGATATGAGGCTCTGGTGGCTAACAAAGCATTGAAGGCAGCAGAAAAAGCGGTTACCATCGCCGGCAAGCTTTGTGAATCCGGGGATACCTTGGTCAGGGATGTCAATCTGGCTGCGGTCCGTCCCGGTGACATCATAGCCGTCCCAGTTTGCGGTGCTTATTCCATTCCCATGGCGAGCAATTATAATGCCATACCCAGGCCGGCTATAGTCATGGTGAAGGAAGGGCGAGGACGTCTTATTCGGCGCCGGGAAACTTATCAGGATTTAATGAGGCTGGATTTAGCTTAACATGTGGCAAGTTATTGGACAGGATAAAATTCTATCTTTGCTGGATTACGGCCTTAAAACCAATGCTATAGCCCACGCCTATCTTCTGGCGGGGCCGCGGCATGTGGGCAAAGGGACTTTAGCCATCAATCTGGCACAAGCCCTGAATTGCGACGGTCCGGAAGTGCCGTGTGGCGAATGCCGTTCCTGCCAGCGAATCCTGGACGGCAAACACGCTGATGTCACACCTATTGGCCTGGATTCAAGGACGGAGATTGGCATCGATGATATTCGAAGTCTGCAACACTCAGCTAACCTGCCACCTTATGAAGGCAAGTGCAAAGTGTTTATCATCGATGAGGCGGAATATCTGTCTACCGAGGCGGCCAATTCCTTGCTCAAGATATTAGAAGAGCCACCGCAAAGGGTAGTGTGGCTTTTGTTGGCTGCTGAGGAGGAGCGCCTCTTACCGACAGTTGTTTCGCGGTGTCAGAGGCTGGAATTGAAGCCTGTACCATCGGACCGCGTGCAAGAAGTGCTCATCAACTCGTATAACGTTGATGCTGAAAAGGCGAAGCTTTTGAGTCAGTTGTGCCATGGTCGCCTGGGCTGGGCGTTGTCTGCCCTGGCAAACGACGATATGTTAGAGCAGCGCTCTCAAAGGATAGCCAAATTAGTCACCTTATTAACTGCCGGCCTAGAGCAAAGATTTGCCTATGCCCAGGATTTGGCCACCGGGTTCAGCCGGGATCGGAAGACCGCGGCAGAAATAACGGAGATCTGGCTCGACTGGTGGCGTGATTTGATGCTCATCAAAGGTGGTTGCCGGGAGGCTGTCATCAACGTGGACTATGAGACAGTTCTGGAAGAACAAGCCAAGGGGGTAAGTCTGGGCAAGATCAAAGAGTTTCTGACTAATCTCGGCTTGCTACAGGAGGCAATTCTCAAGAATGTTAATCCTCGTTTGGCGTTTGAATGGCTGATGCTAAACTTGCCCAGATGGGAAAGTCCCCAGCAGCAAATGCGAAATCCTGGACAACTCGAAAACTAGAATTCAAGATTTAGACGTAGATGGCTAACATAATTGGAGTTAAGTTCCGTTCTAGAGGGAAATTGGTCTATTGCGATGCTGGTGAGATATCCGTGCGGGTGAACGACTATGTGGTGGTGGATACTGATCATGGTCCGGAGGTGGCTAAAGTCGTTACTCTTGAAGCACCGTCTCAACCGGGTGAGCAGCTAGTGAAGGTAGTGTGCAAGGCGGAGGCGAAGGATTTAGAGGAAGCTCGGCAGACCCTGGAACAGGAAGCCCTGATCAAGTGCCGTGAAATGGTCGCCGAACTCGGTCTAAAGATGAAGCCACTGGCGGCCCGCTATGATTCCGAGGCCGAGCGATTGACTGTGTTCTTCAGCGCTGAGGAGAGGGTGGACTTCCGAGACTTGGTTCGGAAATTGAGCCATGCCCTGGAGAGGCGCGTCGAGTTAAGGCAGGTGGGGGCAAGGGATGAGGCCAAGCTGTTGGGTTGCATGGGTAGGTGCGGCTATCCCTTGTGCTGCCAGAATTTCCTAACCAGCTTTGCCTCAGTATCTATAAAGATGGCTAAGGAGCAGAGCCTGGCCTTGAATCCTATGAAGATATCGGGCATCTGTGGAAGGCTGCTTTGCTGCCTGGCATATGAAAGCAAAGACTATGCAGCTATGAAAAAGAAGATGCCTCAACTGAAGCACGAAATATCGACACCCTGGGGCAAAGCCAAGGTGGTCGGCATTGACTTGTTCAAGGAGACCGTAACGGTACAATTGCTGGATAATGAAGCCGTTAAGGAAATAGCCCTCAGTGAACTGGTTCAGCCGGAAAAAGAGCCTGATAAGGAAGCCGATCAAACTTAGGGCAAATCGAGGTCAAGTCAATTCAGAGATGGCAGATACTTTTGCCATTCACCGTGATTATTGAGAAGGTGGTAGGGAATATAGAAGCCATTGTTGCGGGGAGGATGTGGCTGGTGCAGCAATCTCATCCTTGCTTCATCCGGTGTACGTCCGCCTTTGTGCCTGTTGCAGGGAATACAGGCGCTCACCACATTGTCCCAGGAATGCTGCCCACCTCGCCGACGCGGAACAACGTGGTCTAAGGTAAGCTCCTTGGTCTGTCGGCCGCAATACTGGCAGGTGTATTGGTCACGGTTAAACACCTCGGACCTGCTTAGTTTCTTCTGATGCCGGGGACGGCTGACCATATAGACGAGCCGGATTACTGAAGGTATCTGAAATACGAAGCTAGCAGAATGAAGCTCACCTCTGTTATTCTCTACGACTTCGGCTTTGCCCCTAAACACTAACACTATAGCCCGGCGCGTGCGGCACAAGTTGAGGGGCTCATAACTTTGATTAAGCACCAAAACAGGAGAATTTACCATGTTACAACCCGCTTATTAAGTTCGCCCTGAGAATTCGGTTCGGTCCTCCTGACGTTTTGGCTATTTTATCAAGCCCATCTGGCTGTTGCAATAATCTGGCACATCAGCGCTTTCTGGCGTGAACGTGCAATTGTATAAGGGAGACAAGTCTGAAGGCGAGCAAACATATGGGAGAAGAACGTCAAGCTGAATTCCCAAGAAGAGGGAAATAGGGGCTAAATGGCGCGCTATGCTAGAATTTCAGCTGATGCCAGCCACATATTACATCATCCGCCCTATGAAGTACGAGGATATCCCTCAGGTAGCACAAATTGACAGAGAAGCTTTCCCCGGTGAGTGGGTGTTTCGCTCTCAATCAGCCTATAAACAGGATCTCGCCAATCCGTCCGTCCGTTATGTAGTGGCTTCTCGGAAGAAAGATGTGGCGGAATCCGGGGGACAATTGATTCCGAAACTCCCTTGGTTCAAACGGCTCCTAAATTATGAGCGTCGTCTTGACGTGCCTGAGCATGTAGTTGGTTTCGCTGGCTTCTGGATGATGGTGGGGGAGGCGCACATTATAGCCATTGGCGTGAGAGACGGTTATCGTCAACTTGGCATAGGAGAAGGTCTGCTCATCGCAACCATTGAACTGGCACAGACTGTGAATGCCAGTATAGTCACTTTGGAAGTGCGTGCCTCTAATATGATAGCTCAGGAACTTTACAGGAAGTATGGCTTCCGAGTGACAGGGAGGCGACTGAGGTATTATTCCAGCGATGGAGAGGACGCCATAATCATGAGCACGGATGGTATAACCTCTCCGCCATTTCAAGCATCTTTTCAGCGGTCGAGAGAAGACCATGCCCAGAGGCACCCTGAGCTTGTTCCCCAGGTTCGCTAACCATATTTATTCAGGATGGCCTTAAAGGAATCCACTACAAAGCCCAGCTGCTGTCTATCGGCGGCGAAGGTGGAGAGCTTGAAAGACCTGGCTAAACCTGGCTGTGGTCCCCAAATGCCTCTCTCCTTTAGTTCTTTATAGAGGAAATATCCCTTCTCTCGAACCCGTTTGGAGATTTCATAGAGCACCGGGGCGTCAAAGTGCAGCAGGTCATGCCTGTGTGGTCTCTCGCCTAATT
>Ga0299912_10001642_pt1 | contig 18044 bp, 13 predicted proteins | sample RVTome_2_FD_207667 | JGI IMG/M metagenome (GOLD analysis project Ga0299912, IMG submission 207667) | Soil microbial communities from uranium-contaminated site in the Upper Colorado River Basin, Wyoming, United States - RVT95D214 (version 2) ... | reverse complement strand
CATCTGGGTGACCTCCTCTTAGGTACTATGTTCATACACCCTATTCTACCTGAGAGTGTCACCCATGTTTCATAACACAACTTGGACACCGCACACTTTTGTTGATTGCGTAGCGAATATAGGGTAAAATGAATCCTACCGTTGAACACTGGCGGAGTAACCCGCCCGGTTCGATTGTTGAGCATTGTTCAGACACCCGGCAAAGGGGGAAACCATAGAAGATTACTTGATTCGTTTGCTGACGAAGGTGAAGTCGGGCGAAATCCAGATCGAGGAGGCGCTCGTAGAGCTTCGTACCCTTCCTTATGAGGACCTCGGGTTCGCTAAGGTAGACCACCACCGTGCTCTCCGCCAGGGCTTGCCGGAGGTAGTATTTGGCTATGGCAAAACGACGGAGCAGGTTGTGGCCATCGGTGAGAGCTTGCTCTCTCGATCTGATCGATTGCTGGTGACCCGCGTGAGTGAAGACTGCTTCATGGCGGTACAAACCCGTATACCGGAGGCTCTCTACAATTCCACTGCTAGAGCCATAATCGTAAATCGGGTCAAAGAAGCGCCATCACGGACAGGAGTTGCTGTGCTCTGCGGCGGTACCGCCGACCTGCCTGTGGCTGAGGAAGCAGCCATTACGGCTGAGCTGATGGGCAACAAGGTGGAGCGCATATATGATGTTGGCGTGGCGGGCATTCATCGTCTCTTGGATCACCTGCCCAGGTTGCTGGAGGCAAATGTGATAGTGGCTGTAGCCGGGATGGAAGGGGCGCTGGCTAGCGTCGTTAGTGGATTGGTTTCAGTGCCCGTCGTTGCCGTTCCCACCAGCGTTGGCTACGGCGCTAGCTTCGGTGGTTTGGCCCCTTTGCTAGCCATGCTCAATAGTTGCGCTCCTGGAGTTTCGGTGGTTAACATAGATAACGGCTTTGGGGCGGGATACCTAGCCGGACTCATAAATAAGGGAATTTCCATTGATTGAACCAAATATGGTTGAAGGGCAAATATCTGTCAGCGCGGAAACAAAACTAGCCCGACTCGAAACCATACTGCGCGAGCTTGGTTCCGTCCTCATCGCCTATTCCGGCGGTGTGGACAGCACCTTCCTAGTCGCCGTTGCCCACGATGTCTTGGGCGAGCGTGCAGTGGCGATCACCGCCGCCTCGCCTACCTATCCCGCATCGGAGGTAGAGGCAGCTCAGGACCTGGCTAAAGCAATGGATATACGCCATATCATCATCGAAAGCCACGAGCTTGATGACCCCTGCTTCGTCTCTAATGATCCTCAGCGTTGCTACTACTGCAAGAAAGAGCTTTTTGGCTTATTGCGCGACATCGCCGCGAAAGAGGGTCTGGATTGGGTGCTAGATGGTTCCAATGTCGACGACCTGGGGGATTACCGCCCGGGCAGAAGGGCAGCGGAAGAGCTGAAAGTACGCAGTCCTCTCTGTGAAGCGGGCTTGACCAAGGCCGAAATACGCGAACTCTCGCGCCAGCGGGGCTTGCCTACCTGGGATAAGCCTGCACTGGCTTGTCTAGCCTCACGTCTCCCTTATGGTACACCTATCGACATCGATCTTCTAAAACGCATCGCAGAAGCCGAGGATTATCTGCGCCAGTTGGGCGTGCGCCAGTTGCGGGTGCGGCACCACGATAATATCGCCCGCATCGAGGTGGATCCGCAAAGCATACCTCTCTTAATGGATGACGTGATCCGTCAGGGACTGGTGGAGCGGTTTCGCGCCCTGGGGTGGGCTTATGTGACGCTGGACCTGGCCGGGTATCGCACGGGCAGCATGAACGAGGTGCTCCCCGAGGTAAAGCTTTGAAGATAGCCTATTTCGATTGCTTTGCCGGTGCGAGCGGCGACATGATTCTGGGTGCCCTTTTGGATGCTGACCTATCGCTGGACGCCCTCAACGCTGAGTTGAACAAATTGCCCCTGACGGGCTACGAAATCGTCGTCCAACGGGCGCACCGGGGACCGATTGCCGGCACACAGGTAATGGTCCAAATCGCATCTTCTCAATTGCAGCGCCGCTCTTTGGCTCAAATCCTGAGTCTGATTTCGAATAGCAACCTATCAGAGGAAATAAAGGAAGAGAGCACTGCCATTTTCCAGCGCTTGGGACAGGCAGAGGCCAAAGTTCACGGCATTTCCATCGAAGAGGTGCATTTTCACGAGCTAGGAGCGGTGGACACCATCGTGGACATCGTGGGAGCCGTGTGTGGCCTTCGCCTTCTAGGGATCGAAGGGGTATTCTCATCGCCATTTCCGGGTAGTGCAGGCACTGTGACCTCTGCCCATGGCGTGTTACCTCTACCCGCACCGGCGACCCTTGAGCTATTGGCCATGGCTCGTGCCCCGCTGCAGCCCCAAGCTGATGTCTTATTGGGGGAGCTGCTCACACCCACGGGTGCAGCCATCATCACCACCTTAGCCTCATTCCGGCAACCGAGGATGTATTTGGAGCGCGTCGGCTATGGGGTGGGCGCACGTGAAATGGAAGCGTTGCCCAATGTACTGCGGCTATGGCTTGGCGAGGCTATCGAGCCTGAGCGCGGGAGCAGCCTTCTTTTGCTCCAGACGAACATTGACGATATGAACCCAGAGCTATACGGCTATGTCATGGAGCGCCTTTTTGAGCGGGGGGCCTACGATGTCTGGTTCACCCCCATCCAAATGAAGAAGAATCGGCCGGCTACCATGCTCAGCGTCTTGGCCCTCGCCGAGGTTGAAGAGGCTGTGCTTGAAACGATAATGAGCGAGACCTCCACCTTGGGCGTGCGGGTGCAAAGGGTAGACCGCCATGAAGCTAAGCGCGACGTTCTGGAGTTCGAGTCCAGCCTGGGGCAGGTGAGGGTGAAGCTGAAGCTTCTTGGCGAAAACATCCTCGGTGTGGCACCGGAGTACGAGGATTGCCGTCGCCTGGCCTTGGAGCACGGTCTGCCATTGCAAGAGGTCTATCGCGTTGTGGCCTCGGAGGCGAGAGCGCGTACAAACAGGTAGGAGTATCTTCAGAACCAATAGTGAATGAATTGGTCGCTGAAATTCAGGTAAAATCCATCCTGAACAAACATAAGAAGCGGGACGATTGGTTTTTGGATGATTATTCGGTGAATCCTTATTCCGGTTGTTCCTTCAATTGTATATATTGTTATACCCGTGGGAGTAAATACGGAGTCAATCTCGCCAAAGAATTATCAGTAAAGATAAATGTCGGAGAACTGCTAGAAAGACAACTCTCAAGAAGAGCGGCGAAAGGAGAGTACGGAATCATCGGTTTTGCCTCGCAAGAGGCGTATCTCCCCATTGAAAAAGAGCTTAAGGTGACGCGGAAACTGCTCGAGGTAGTTTTGAAGTACAGATTCCCTGTCCACATTATAACCAAGTCGCCATTGATATTGAGGGACTTGGACATACTGAAGGAAATTGACATAAATGCAATTCTACCCGATGATTTGAAGCCACAGTTGGGACGGGGAGTGATCATTTCTTCTTCTATTTCGACTTTGGATGAAAAGTTGGCGGGTATCTTCGAGCCAGGAGCCCCAACACCTAGAAACCGACTTGAAACGATGAGGGAATGCAAAAAGGAAGGATTCCTCGTGGGAATGAACTTCATCCCCGTTTTACCCTTTTTATCGGATTCAGAGGAACACCTTCAAGAAATGATAAAAACTGCAAAAGATTATGAAATGGATTTTGTTTTTGTCGGTGGGTTGACTTTGTTTGGAGAAGGGCCGATAGACAGTAAGACGCTTTATTATAAGGCGTTAGAAAAGCATTTCCCAGAGCTAATACCAAGATACAAGTGTCTGTTTAGAGGCCATTTCGCGCCACGAAGGGGATACCAACAAGAGCTGGAAGAAAGGTCGAAAAGGTTATGTGAGAAATATCAAATTAGATATGGGATTATATAATGGCATATGAAGGAGGATCAGGAGAGCCCATGAAATTCAAGATTTTCTTTCTGGAGACCAGGCCGCAATTCTTGCTTCTTTCTGTAGTCTTAGCCTTTTTGGGTAATAGTATCGCCTGGTACGACGGCGTCTTTCATCTGGGCTATGCGGTGCTGGCCTTTTTGGGGCTACTCCTGGCTCACATCAGCGTCAATGTATTGAACGATTACTACGACTACCGTAGTGGCATAGACTTGGCTACCAAAAGAACCCCTTTCAGCGGCGGAAGCGGTGTTCTGCCTGCTACGATGCTGAAGCCGGGACAGGTGCTTTGGTTTGGCCTAATCGCCTTTGTCTTGATTATACCGGTGGGGGTCTATTTCGTATTGGCCAGAGGTTGGTCTCTACTCCCTTTGCTGTTCGCGGGTGCGGCATGCATTCTCTTCTACACGCCGCTGCTGACCAAAATCGGTTGGCCGGAGTGGGCCCCTGGACTGGGGCTGGGCGCTCTCCCCATCCTGGGAATCTACTTTGTCCAAACTGCTGACTACACCCTCCCCGCGGTGATAGCCTCCGTTCCGTCCGGAATCTTGGTGCATAACTTGCTATTCTTGAACGAATTTCCCGACGCCGAGGCCGATAAGAAGGGCGGCAGAAAGACTCTACCCATAGTTATCGGCAAGGCCAAAGCAGGCGTTTTCTATTCAGCCCTGACCATTGCCATGTATCTGTGGATAGTCGGCAGCGTAATCGCAGGTGTCATGCCGGCCTTCACGTTGCTGGGATTGCTCACGCTGCCTTTTGCAGTAAGGGCCATCAACGGGGCTCTTCACTCTGATGACGAAAGCAAGCTCATGCCCGCACTGGGCGGCAATGTGATGGTAGTCCTTCTCACTCAGCTATTGATGGGTATTGGTTATATTCTAGGAAGGGTTTTCTAGCCCGATACCGGTAGGGGAGATCAGCGGCTCCAGTTCGGTGCCCCGTAGACGGTAGTATCCCCGTTCGGGGAAGAGCTTTATAAGCTCGTAATTCTTCTCTCCCAGATCGCGAGCGTATATGACATCGCTGTCCAAAAAGGGGGAGTTGGAGGAGAAGACACAGCCGTATTTCCACCACTGCCAGCCAGGTTCGTGCTCCACGAAAACTAAGGCATTCCTCAGTCCTGCCCTTTTCACTGCCTCTACACTATCGGCGCTTATGTAATTATAATCCTTGTAAGCAGACCATTGCCCTGGTAAGTAGTGCACAAGATTGTGTGAGATGAGCGCTACCACCAAGAAGGCCACCAACCCCCAGCCTATCGTTCTGTACGACCACGGAGGAGCGAGCCTCTGGCCTATTCTGCTTGTGGCTAGATCTCCAGCTAGGCCGACCAGAGCCGCCAGCCCGCGAGCGCTGAGAAGGAGCAGCATAGGGAGTGCCTCATAGTAATAGCGAGGGCCGTACATTATCCCGTCGGTCCAATAGAACACATAACCACCGACCAGAGCCAGAAAACCTCCCAGCAGTAGATAGTCCCAGCGGGAGGCCCGGAGCGTGGCAAAGGGCACTAGTAAGAAGGCAAGGGTCAGATAGCTGGGCCATCCGAAGAGATGAACTGATAGTGTGGTGAGGTTGTGCCAGGCATTGGTCAAGCCCTTGGCAGGAGTATGGGGAGCACCCATCCCGATTTCGGCTCCGAAGCCAATTCGATCGAAGTCCCACCACAGCTCGTAAGTGTTAGTCAGCGGATGGCCGGTCAGAACCCAGTTGTACCAGAGGAGAAAGATGACCGGCAGCAAAGCTCCCAGGATCATCAGAGAGTATCGGGGAAGGTGACGTCGGAAATCGGAGAAGAGCAGGAAAAGCGCATATAAAATGAAAGGGACGGCAATGGAAAGGGCGGTGAGCTGTCGGTTTATGAAGGCAAAGCCGATGGCGAATCCCCCAATTAGGGGCCAAGCCCAATGTGCGCCCTTCGTCGTCTTGACATAACATAGCAGGAAAAGCGAGACGAAGAACATACAGGAGATATGAGCCATGAACGAGCCAGCTAGGAAAAGGAAGAAGGGGGAGAAGAGGCCGAGAAAAATGGCTAACAATCCTACCTTTGCACTATAGATCTCCCTTCCTGCCCAGAATATGAGAAGAAGCGACAGCCCTCCCAGGATCGGCCCCATCAGCCAGGGTGTGCCCGATAGCACGCCTATTGCCAGAATCAGAGGATGCCCCGGCGGGTACTTGCCGAACCACATCCCATTGCGAACGACAACGAACTCGTGCTCGAAGAACTCAGGTAGGGAAGGCGAAGGAGCGTAGAGCCTGCCTTGACTGAAGACTTTCGCCTGAAACAAGTAGGCGACCGAATCCTGCACATGGGGGATACATCCTAAGAGGCTCTTGGCAATGATCGCTGCCACGGCCATGGCTGATAAGCTAATAATCAATGCCAACGCTTTGGTCCACAAGTCATTTGATACCCTCCGCTCAGCCAGGGTCTTGAACTTTTTGCCGTACTTGCCTAGGACAGGCGCTAGGGCAAAAGTCAACGCTAACAAGATAATAATTATTGTCAAGCCCCATATATACGACCACAAAAACTCGCGCAGGTCCGCTTTCAGGGCAGATATGAAGCCGAGTCGGAAGCTGCCGACGGCAAGGGAGGTGCTATCACCATTACTGACCGAGTCCCAGCCCATATCCCCATTCTCCGGTCGAAACCAGAAAAGATAGCCCTCTTGGGGGCTACTACCCCTGACCAGTATCTTCACTGGTGCTTTCGGTCGCAGGATGGTGGCTTCTACGGTGTAGTTGCGCCAGTCTTCATCGCCAAGAAAGGAGAAGTCCTCGCTCGGAGGGCGGTAGCCCCCGAAGAAGCCCAGCTTTTGGTATTTCTGCTCCAGCAGCGTCTGGCCAGTTGTAAGGTCGCTTATGGTGATGCTGCCCCAGGCAGAGGGAGGATTGCTGGCTACGATGGCATTGGAAATTCGGGCGCCAAAGGCTCCGAGACGACCTCTATCGTTGACCGGTGGGCTATAAGCGAAATAGGAGCGATAGTCCTCTAGGGAAAGCCCTACTTTGCCTCTTCGGTATTGATAGTCACCTATGGCAACTGTGTAGCCGTTAATAGTGGCGCTTTGTGTATTTCCCTGGACCTTCAAGCTAACATGGAGGGTATCGGACAGGGTCCAAACATAAATAGAAAGGGCAAGGAGATTCACTAAGACGCAGACGCTAAACCAGGCTTTTCTGCCTCTCACCTGATGGCTGCCAACCTTTGGACTCTGTTATTGCCCGCTTCGGCTATGTAAATCCTGCCGGCTGAATCTATCTCGATGCCAATAGGCAAAGAGAAAGAGCCTGCTCCTGTGCCGTAGCTCCCCGTGGCAGAGAGGAAACTACCACTGGAACTGAAGCTCAAAAGGCGGTTCCCTTCGGGATCGGTGACCAAGATAATGCCTGCCGGATCGATGGCCAAATAGGGCTTGTTCAATATGGTTTCGCTCTCCCAGCCGGCCACTGGGTATTGGTCCCGGAAACGAAACTGGCTATCGAACCTCTGGATACGTCGGTTCCAGGTATCAGCCACATAGATATCGCCCTGGTTATCGATGGCTATGCCTACCGGCTCCGAGAATTTGCCCTCAGCCTTACCTGCTCCGCCGAAGGCAGCCAAAAAGGTTCCATCGGCGGTGAATTTCTGTACTCGCTTGTTCCCGGCATCAGTAATGTAGAGGTTGCCAGCGACATCGATAGCTATGTCTCTCGGGCCGTAGAATTTGCCTCCGTTTCCTTCCGCCACTCCACCGGTATCCAGAAACTGCCCCCATTGGGAAACAAACCTTAAATTGGAGTCGAACTTCTGAACGCGATGATTCCAGGTGTCGGCCACGTATACGTTGCCCAAGTTATCAACGGCAATTCCCCAGGGTTCGTTAAATTCCCCCTCGCCTGTGCCCTGTCTGCCGATCTGAGCGAGGAACTTGCCATTGGCATCAAATTTCTGGATGCGATGATTCAGGCTATCGGCGACGTAGATATTTCCTCCCCCATCTATGGCTATCCCCTTCGGCCCGTCGAAGTACCCGGGCGTCTTTCCCTTCCCGCCAAAGGACAGCTCGCTTACGACATCCACCTTTTCGGGTTCTTCTGCTAGCGGAGGTTCTGCCTGGCTAAGGGTAGTGCCGGTGGGAATGAAATCTTTGGGGAAATAGACGATCCCATCCTCTGACCCTAGAGGTTTACCTAGCTCGCGGTAGACGAAGTACTGCCATCCCTTTCGCCAGCTCTGACGAGAGGAAAGGGTATGGATGAGGCTGCGCAGCGTCAGCCCTCGATAGTCCTCAGGGAACCACCAGCGATGGGGGAATTGCCGCCCTGGCCCGTATTTGGCCAGGTAGGGCTCGGCCCTGTACTTATTGTTGACATGCAGGAGCAAAACCGAACCCTTGGGTGCGCTGCTCATAGTTTCTAGGCCTGGGTATTCCACATTCTTGTAGTCGCGCAGATACCAAGCCCAAGGCCAGGTGAAACCGCTCGTGGCATCCACCGTTATGCGTAAATTCTTGCCTTCCCCCGTTTGATAAGACAGCCTCTCGATATCGGCCATGATCTTGGGCACATCGGGAGAGGTTTGGGTGTAAACCAGCATCTCTACTGGGATGTCGCCGTGGTAATAGCTGGCCTGCCAGGCGGCCCGCACGGTGAAGAACAAAAGGATAATACTGCTGACCAAGGCAAGTAACCGCAAGCTCAGGCGAAGGCCCAAGCGCCAGCCCATGTCCAGGACAACCGCTGCTAGCAGAGCAACCACCACCAAGAGCCCCACCTTCCATAAGATGGTGGTATCTTCGAAGACAGCGCTTAAGGCGAGCAGGATAAGGGGCAGGGATAAGGCAAAATATAGGCCCCCCTTATCTCTCACTGCCCTCCAATCTACCCCTTCCAACACCTGGCCGATGAATTTGCCCCCTAAGAGAATGAGGGGAAGCGCCATATGAAGGACCAGCCAGGGCATCTTCTCGCCCGCGAAGGAATAAATAGCAAAGGCGCCAACCGTCCACCAGACCAGGAAGCGAGAGAAGAGGTCGCCTCTTACTGTGTAGTAGAGGGCGGCGATAATGGCAAAGATTAGAGGCAGAAACTCATAGATGGGCAGTAGCACAAAGTAGTAGTACCAAGGCTGGCCGCCACGTTGCACCCCCTGTTGAGCCAGCCAATAATCCAAGGAGCCCCAGATGCCGCTGGCAAAGCCGGGCGGGTGGGTGAAAAAGGTGGTATAGAGGAAGGCGAATATGCCATAGAAGATTGCCGCACTTATCAGCCATCGGCGCGTGTCCCAGATGAGGCCGACGATAGCGGAGATAACTACAAATGTGACTACTATGAGCGCCTTTGATGCGATGTCGGCTATCTCATAATGGAAGAACTTTATAATAATGGTACTGCCCGCTGAAAGTTGAGGGAAGGTAAGGGTGGCTATGAGTAAGAAGAAAGCAGCCGGCGCGGAAATATGGTATTGGCTAGCCTTTCTGATCAACCTTGCCAATACATCCCAGGCGGCTACGATGAACAAGAAGCTGCCAAAGATGGCGACGGTTATGTAGGTTACCTCTTTGGTACAAAAGCTCAGGCTCAAGACCGCCGCTCCGAGGTAAAGATAGATGGCCTTGCGCTCGCTTAGGTAGCGCCAGAGGAAGATGACCAGCGCCAACGACCAAAAGGCGATATAGATGTCATTGCGAACGAAACGGCTGAAATAGAGCATCGAAGGAGAAAAGGTGAGGAGCACAGCTATCACTAAAGCGCCAAGACGCCCCAAATAACGGCGCAGGAAATAAGGCAACCCTACTAGCGTCGTCCCAAAGAGGGCAGGCAAGACACGGGCTGTGTAATCGCTATCGCCAAAGAGGAAATAGATAAGCGCGTTGGCGTGAAACTGAAAGGGGCCGTGCATCATGGGATCATGTCTGTAGCCTTGCCCTACATAGAGGTACCAGCTATAGAGGGCATGTAAGCTTTCGTCGTGGTGGAGGGCACGGGAGCCTAGGTCCCAAAAGCGCATGGTGGCAGCAGCTATCATCAGCAATATGAAGAGAGCCACCTCCCAGCTAAAAGGGAACACGCCCATAAAGGGCGCATCCAGCTTCGATAGTGGCGCACTCTCTGGGAGGGCGAGTTCCTGTTTTTCCTTCTGCATAATGGGCTTCTTACCTCCTCAGGTAGAGAGCGACCGGTATTTGCCTTTGGTCGCCCCAACCTTCTCGATACACCAGCCAGTGCCAGAAGTCTCTAAAGTTGAAGGGTGTACGTGACCATTCTGTACACAAGGCACCGCGGAGGTGCATGGTGTATCCAGAAAGTTGCTTATGCGTTTGCTCATCGGGGCGGGCAATGATCATGGATGCTCCCGTCGTCAGTTTACTAACGTATTCTACCTTCTCACGATGTCGAAGATACCAGGTGAAGGGCTGCCCGATGCTGCTTTCGACCGCCACTTTGGCCTTGGGGTCAGGAAGGCCTTTGGAAATATCTTCTACCGCCTGGGCCATTTCTATTACCTGGGGCGAGGTCACACAGGGATGGAGCCACTCCATAGCGCCTGGTTTATAGCTCACGCTCCAGGTAGTATGGATGGAGTAGATGAGCCCCAAACCCAATAGAGGGGCGATAACAGCCAGGGCTATGCTTTCTCTTCGCTGGGGAAGTATAGCTTGATGGAGGGAGCGGCTGTCCAATCTTCTTGCCAGTTCTCCTATCAAGCTTCCGGCGAGCAAGGTGAGAGGCAGCAGAGGAGATAGGATCTGGCCTGCCTCCTTTCCACCTATAAGGGCGAGAAGGACGAGGCTTACGCCGGCCCAGAATACGAGGAATATCTGGAAGCTAGATCCCTCGTTTTCTGTGTCGCTCTTCCACTTGAGAAGGACATAGCTGGTCCCCAGTACACCTAAAACCATGATGAGTGGATCGTAGATTGCTATCAGTCGTAGGTGCCAGTACCAGGGTTCGCCTGCGCGGGATAAATCGAAAGCCTTAAGCCAGGCCGTCAGGCTGGGTAAGCCGAGCCTTTCCAGGTGAGTGAAAGCGCCGGTGCTAATCGAGAGAAAGAGGCCTAAAGAGAGCAGAGCGTAACCAGTCGGGTTCTGTCGCTCACCCCAGGCTGCTCGAAATGCCTTCGCTATTTCGTTCGACCCACCGCCTAATGCGAACAGCATAGCCAAACTAAGGGCAAAGAGTATGATGGTGTTGAAGCCCATAGCACCTGAAGAGAAGAGTAACACCACGACTACTGCTAAGGGGAGGGCAGAATGCAAGCCGCGCACATATCGGAAAAGGTAGATTGCCAGAAGCAGGGAGAGCATGGCCACGTAGATATGCCCAGAAAGGGAACGTGAAAAGAAGATGAAGGAGGGCGAAAGAGCCAACAAGAGCGCTGCGATTACGGCTCCGCTCTTGCCGATTATCCCCCTTAAAAACCAGGGGAGCAAGACCAAAGCTGTCCCTAGAACGGCAGGTATCAGGCGAGCGGTGATGTCATTGTCGCCAAAGAGGAAGAAGATGCCACTGGTGCTATCTATTACCAGAGGCTCTTCCCAATTTTCGGGGCTTTGGCCTTGAACCATCTGCCAGCTACTCACGGCAAGAGAGCTTTCGCTGGCTTGCAGGGGAAGAGTGCCCACCTGGTACAAGCGCAGCATCATCGCCACGATGAGAATAAGGCCATAGACGATGGTCTCCCAAGTGATGTAGCTATTGCGCGCTTTATCCGCCTGCATACCTATTCCGTTCGGATAGTTCTCAATCTTGCCTGACTTGATAGATAACGACTCCCTCGTTTTCGAAGGCGACATCCATGAATGGAGCAAGCTGTTGCCCGGCCCCTTGCCCGTATTTTGCCTTCTCCAAGTGGCCCACATAGATATATGTTGCGTTGTATTTCCTGAGTAGGTAGCTTACTTGTGCCCAGTCTTCGCTGAGGTAGATTTGGTCGATATCCTCGGCTCTGCCCCGGAGGTCGCGATCGGAGCCTCTCCACTGTAGCTCATGTCCTGCCCAACCTAGCAAGGTGGGCAAGCCCGTCCATGCTGATACACGGCCATAATCGCTGTACTCGTCTCCCGTTGCCTCCACAATGGTAGGGGAGCCCTCGACATTCTCGTTAAGCCAGTGTATTGCTTCGTACTCATCAGGATTCATGCGCTTGACATAAGCAAGACCATCGAGGGTAGGCTCGCCGGTGAAGGCCCCAGTTTTGCTCCAAGTGGCAGCGACCGGATAGACTGCGGAACAAGCCACAAAGATAATCAAGATCACCCACCAAGTGTACTTTGCTAGTCGTCCAACCACGCCCACCGTACGAAGGCGTTGAGTAAAATAGTATAAGCTGTAGGCAGAGACTATGGCAAGCAAGACCCAAGTCTGGTAGTAGAGCTTGAAGACCGTGTTCATGCGGCTGCCGAATACATCCCCAATATAGAAGAGCTCGCAACCTAGGGTTAGGAAAATACCTGTAAATAGGAGCAGCAGCACGAATATATCGCTTCTCCGCTCTGTTCGTTCTCGTGCCGGATCGCTCGCTCTTGCTGTTCGTCGGAGAATTGAGAATAGGCCGATATAGAGAATGGCCATAAGAGGGAACAGTTGCCACAGCTTGCGAAGGAGGGAGGAGGAACCCCTTAGCGGCCCGTCCAAGGCTATTTCCACGATGCCCCAGAGAAGCACAGGTATGATGATGGGCAAGATGATCCAGAGCGCCCAGGGCCTAAGAACAGGCCGCTGCTTTAGGAAATGGCTAAATTGGGCTAAGAGAAAGGAGAGGCTGGCGAAGAGGAATAACCCCCAAAAGATGATGTAGTGAAGAGGACGGGTACTTACGTCCTGCACTGGCAGGATGCCCGAAGCCTGGCTGCGAAAGCCAATGTAGAAGGGGAGATAGAGCAAAACCGACCCTGCTATCACTAGGCCGGCTACTATACCTACGCCTTTGAGCCAGCCCTGGTCCCCTTCTCGCCGGATATACGCGTGAATGAGCGCTGTAGCGATAAAGATCACAGTGAAGGTGGGAAAGTCCCAACTATTCAAGAACCCCAGGCCTCCCAGGCAGAGGATAAGGCAACCGAACTGGAGGGGATTTGTTTTGAGCCAGGTAAGGCTAAGTCGTTCTGAGGAGGCAAGGAGGTTCAGGCTTAGTGACAAGGCGAGGAGGACAAAAGGCAAGGCCATGACGTGGGGATGGAGGTCTCCCAGAAGAAAGCTGAAGAAGGGGAACTCCGTTATTGTGTAATCGAGGCTCCTAGTATCTACAACGGTATCGATAATGCGGGTGGCTCGCCACCACCACCAAGAGTCGGTGGGGTACCAGTGCTGGCTAATGTAAGGCTGGGTGAGGTCTTTGATGCTGATCCAATGCCAAAAGCCCGCCGAGCCGAAGCCATGGGCGCGCATCAGCTCCAGCACGCCCTCCCAATTGCCTAGCACCACCACGAAGATCGCTCCCATCAGCCCAAAACCTATTGCTTTTACATGAATTGTGTCGTTCTTACCCGTTAGTCTCACTAGATTGTAGACGAGGCTGAAGGCTCCTGTCGTGGTCAAGGCAAACAGGAGGGCTAGTGACAGGTTAAAGGAGACAGCGGCGGGTACTCCGGTGAGCTTGGTGAGCACGGCCATTATTAGGTAGCCGAAGTAGTAGTAGCTGATGTGATGTCCGCTCAGCCAGGGATCGTTGGGAGGGAAGTAGTGGCTGCGCAAGATGCCATTGAGAAAGGCGAAATCCATGGGCTTTTCCGTGGCCGCTATGTCGGGGTCGTAGGCGCGAACCACCGCCCAAATAGCGAAGGAAAGGGTGAACATAACCTCGATGGTGAGGATCAGGGATCGGTTCTCGCGGAGAAACTCCATAAGCTGGCCACGATGTCGCCGGAAGAGGAAAAGGGACACCATGCCCAGAGCCAGGATAATGAGTATGATGCTGCCCCTGGTATTGGGCAGTATATGCAAGGTAGCAGCCAGCCAAAGGAAATAACCCAGGAGCAAGATGGCCAGCGCCTTGGCTAAAGCATATCCGCGATCGGGCAGGCCTTTGAAGACGGTGAAGGCCAGGGGGAAGGCAATAATCCCCAATGCCTCGATCGAGAGCCACCAGATAATTATGTGCCCCAAGGATACCTCGTCAGAGAATTCGGTGTTCTGATATTGTAGACGAGCCCATGGGTTGGGTCAACTGGGGCTGCTCTTGCCAATAGCGGCTGACAGTGGCCACCCTTCATCGGAGTCGCCCTAAGCTGCTTGCTGTGCTATAATTGCCTATAGTCGGCATACAATCCAGAAGAGAACTATAGCAAGTGTGGAAAACGGGCACTAGAAGGGTTGGGATGGTTCCGTGGTTAATCTGTCCTTCAATCCGTTCGATGCTGATCTAGCACAACTTGAAACCAAGCACCTTTCTGTACTCAGAGACGTCGCTGAAGGTTGGTACGTCGAGTACAAGCGTGAAGTCGTAGCATCAAAGAGAATAGCGAAATCCCTTGCTGCGTTTGCCAATCACTACGGTGGCTGGTTGTTCTATGGCATAGAGCAGTCCAAGGACGGCAGGAATCAGGCAGGATCTTTTCTGGGAATCGACAAGATGAGTGTTACACAGTGCATCGAAAACATACGGAACGCTGCCAAGGATTCCATCCACCCTTCACCATATTTTGACTACAAAGTACTCGAAGGACCCTGTACCGAGATCAATCTCCCAGAAGATAAGTCTATTATCGTAATCGCGATACCGACCGGGCCCGATGCGCCATATGTCCATTCAGATGGGCGGATCTATCGCCGAGTTGCTGACGCATCTGATCCAAGACCAGAGACTGACAGATTCATTCTTGATCACCTTTGGCAGCGCAGACAACAGGCACATGACAAGCTCAAAACACTCTTATCCCAAAGACCTATGTTGTCAAAGGCCGAGAGCGAACGGAGCCTCATTCAGTTATTTCTGTTCATTGATCCCCTTGGAGCCACTGGTCAGCATATCGATTTGACCTTCGCAGAGTTTAGAGAAGTGATGTCTGGTGTCCAATCTCCAGAGGAAGGATTAGGCATCGCTTTTGACAACTTCTTCACAATGTCGGACGGACTGGTCTGTCGACAAGTCGGCTTCTACGACCCGTTCGATTTGCTCTTCACTTGGCGGTATTACAGTGATGCGTCCGCTATAGTCTCTCTTCCCGTGTCGTCTGCATGGATTCCGGAACTGAGCCAATCTGGCCTTCGAGATAAGACATTTCTGGGTCGTTATGAGTATGGGCAGCAAGCTCTCGAACTTCTCCAGCGACACCGGCACACTACCCCTCATATCCTGGATATTAACGGTATGTACTACGCGATTGCTGCCATTCTTTGCCAGTACCACAGGTTGGTTGCGGCATCACGCGTTCGGGGGCAGATCTACGCAAAGGCACTCCTTCAAAATCTTTGGAGGAAGATTCCATTTCTTGACACTGCTGCATACATTAGATACGTGGAGGAAAACGGATTCCCACTCATACAGTCTGATGAGGAATTCGCCCCACCAGGCAATACCTTTGATAGCCTACAAATCATGACACCACTGGATAGACGCTCCCCTGGTGGTGTTGACGAATTTCTGGAAGCCTTACCCTTGCTGCAGCGTATAGCTAATGCTGTAGGTCTGCCAGTTGGTGTGGCGCTTGACCCAGACTTTGCTTGGGTATCAGCAGCAGGCCGGGCTGTGCGTATAAGCCAAACACGCTCAAGTCATCTTGGGACCTGACACGGCCAGTCCCTATCCTTCACAGTGTATCCAGGTCAACCCTTTCCTTAACATCATGGTGATCAGGTATGCAATGTACAAGTGATGGACGTGCATAACAGTATTCTAGACGAAGGTCCCGACAAAGTAGGGGTGGCCGCTTCTACTCCGAGTCGCGACCCCGATGTCCCGAAGCGGGACTCCGAAAGAGTCGGAGGAATCGGGGGAGTCTCGACTATTATCGCCATAGACGACGTAGGACCCGTGTTGTTTGAGCGCAGCAAGCGAGCAAAACGTCTGAGTATTTCCGTGAGACCATTTCGTGGGGTTAGGGTAGCTGTGCCTTTGGGGTTATCCCTTAAGAAAGCAGAAGCCTTTGCCCATGCCAAAAGTCGCTGGATAAGAAAACACCTGGGCAGGATGAAGCGAGTAGAGCAGAAATACGAGGCTACGCGCCCCGATGCCATATGGGTTGATATCGTTGCTTCCAGTGCCGGAGGAATCGGTAGAGTTACGGCTGAGAAAAAGCTAATCAATAGGCTGAACGAGCTAGCAGGCAAACACGATTTTTCTTGCAACAAGGTATCTGTTCGTAATCAAAGGACGAGGTGGGGTAGCTGCTCACCAGGGAACAATATCAGTCTCAACGTTAAGCTGGCATGGCTGCCCGATGAGTTGATCGACTATGTGATCCTCCACGAGCTTGTTCACACCCGGGTAAGAAATCACAGCAAAGACTTTTGGGCCATGCTTGACGGCTTGGTGACACATGCGAAGCGGATGGATTCCAGATTGAAGGAGTACACTCCGATCCCACCGAGTCCTCCGAGTCGCGACCCCGATGGAATCGGGGGAGTCTCGACCTACGGAGTCGGAACATCGGGGACATCGATATAAGGGGCGAAGTAGGCTAAGAGGGGGATGGCCAGAGAACATAGTGTCAAACATTGTCTCAGATCAAGCATGGCAAGAGGCAAGCCAGCAAGAGGGTGTTAAGCCGTGATTTGGTTGACAGTAGCCGCCCGCTGGGATAAAATGTTTTGGCTTGCCGAGGTAGCTCAGTTGGTAGAGCAGCGGACTGAAAATCCGCGTGTCCCCAGTTCGATTCTGGGCCTCGGCACAGTTAGCTATGACAATCAGTAGGGTGGATTAGCCTGGGCCGAAGTGGCGGAATAGGCAGACGCGACGGTCTCAAAAACCGTTGGGGGGCGACCTCCGTGTCGGTTCGAGTCCGACCTTCGGCACCAAAGTCAGGTAACGGTGCCGAGTTGTGTAGTGGTAGCACAGGGGACTTTGGATCCCTAAGCCCAGGTTCGAATCCTGGCTCGGCAGCCAGAGTTCTCGATCCTCGGTAGCTCAGTGGTAGAGCGGGTCCTTCCCAAGAAGGACTAACACTCGTCTCCCAGATGATATTGATTGAGCCCGCCATCAATGCTATACTTAGGCTCGTAGAATTTCGCTGATAAGCTGAGAAGACAAGGTGGCACTCCGCAGTAGCTCAGCGGTAGAGCGGGCGGCTGTTAACCGCTTGGTCGTAGGTTCGAGTCCTACCTGCGGAGCCAACATTCATTTAGCCAGACAACGATGTTCTTCGTCTATGTCCTACAAAACTCTGAAGGCCGCCTTTACGTAGGCTTTACCACTGACCTAGAGAGGCGTCTGCGTCAGCACCAGCAGGGAGAGGCTGGTTGGACGCGCGGGCGTGGGCCTTGGGAACTAGCCCTTTGCGAGATGTTCACGGATAGAGCAGAGGCTATGCGACGGGAACGAAGCCTAAAGAGCGGTAAGGCAAACCAAGAACTCCGAAAACATTTCAGTAAAAATCAGTAAGAGCTCAATGGTAGAGCGGGTCCTTCCCAAGAAGGATTAACCGCTTGGTTGTAGGTTCGAATCCTGCCCGGGGAGCTTTCTTTGAGCAGGGGGTATGATATGAGCCGTCACCGCAGCCTTCGCCGCAGTAAGACGAAACGCATAATCGCCGGTGTTTGTGGCGGATTGAGCGAGTACCTGGGTGTGAATGTCACTATTGTTCGAGTGCTGTGGGTGCTGTACTCGCTGGCACTGGGATCGGGCATCATCCCCTACATAATCGCTTGGATTGTAATACCCACGCAATCCGAGGCCGACGTGCCGCCGGAAGGTGAGCTGCCAAACGAGCACCATGGGTGACATCGTAATACCCACTTAGGGTGTGCTCAATGCCATGGCAGGTACGTATGCCCTGGCCCCCGCCTAAGCCGGCGAATTGGGACATGGCCATGGTGCTTGCCCAAGAGAGCTGTGTGCGAGCCTCAGTCCTCTGTGAAACTTTCACGGATAGAGCAGAGGCTATGCGACGGGAACGAAGCCTAAAGAGCGGTAAGGCAAACCAAGAACTCCGAAAACATTTCAGTAAAAATCAGTAAGA
>Ga0299912_10001641_pt1 | contig 18053 bp, 19 predicted proteins | sample RVTome_2_FD_207667 | JGI IMG/M metagenome (GOLD analysis project Ga0299912, IMG submission 207667) | Soil microbial communities from uranium-contaminated site in the Upper Colorado River Basin, Wyoming, United States - RVT95D214 (version 2) ... | reverse complement strand
CCTAGATTATGGCGCGCCTAGCGGGATTCGAACCCACGACCCTCGGTTCCGAAGACCGATGCTCTTGTCCGCTGAGCTATAGGCGCGTCTCCAGTGGCCTCGGAGAGCAGTCAAAAAAGTATATTGTGCAATACAAAAAGGGTGAGCGGAGGGATTTGAACCCTCGATCTCCAGGGCCACAACCTGGCGCCTTAAACCACTTGGCTACGCCCACCACGTTAAATAAGGTACTACTTATGGTGTAGAACCTGACAGCGTAATTCTAACATGGGCGCTGATCATGGTCAAGGAAAATGGGGAATATAGAGCTTCTTGGTTAGGGCAGTAGGGATTCGGCTAGTATTCTTCCCCGAGGCTGGGCATAGAAAGATACTTCCAGCCGCCATCGGGTAGAATGCAAACGATGACCCCTCGCTCCATTTGCTCGGCCACTCTGATCGCTTGGTGAAGTACAGCCCCCGACGATGGTCCGCAAAAGATTCCCTCTTTGTTCACTAGCTCCCGCACCCGAGCGAGGGCATCAGCACTATGGACTACCACTCTTTCATCTATCAGGTTTAGGTCTATGATGGGGGGGAAGAAACCCTCAGCGAGGCTTCTTAAGCCAGCGATAGGCTCACCGGGGTGAGGCTCAACGCCGATTACCTTGATCTTGGGAAAGACCTCTTTTAACCTGCGGCCAGCTCCCATCAAGGTGCCACCAGTGCCAATGCCCGCCACAAAGGCGTCGATCTCCAACCCAGCCAGATCCCTTATGATCTCGGCCCCGGTCGTCTCATAATGGGCCAAGGGATTGGCTGGATTGCCAAACTGATAGGGCATGTAGTAGCGATTATCCTCCGCCAGCTTGGTTGCCAATTCCACTGCCCCATTGGTTCCCTTCGCCCCTTCTGAGAGGATGATCTCCGCTCCGTAGAGCTCCAGGAGTTGCTTTCTCTCTTTAGTTGCATTGTCGGGCATAACAATGCTCACCCGATAGTCTTTCCTGCGGCCGATCATGGCTAAGGCGATGCCAGTATTGCCGCTGGTTCCCTCGAGGATTATCTTATCGTGAGTAAGCTCACCGCTCTCTTCCGCCTTCTCGATCATGTATTTGGCGATGCGGTCTTTCACACTGCCACTGCCGCCCACGTTCTGCCCCTCCAGTTTGGCGAAGATCCTGACCTCGCTTTTAGGGCTCATGCGGGCTATTTCGACGAGCGGGGTGTCTCCAATGGCCTCTAGGACGTTGTCTTTTCTCATCAACCTCTCCCTTTTGAGGTTGCTAATCGCCCTCCCGCCATAGCTGGCAAGATGGTGATAACATCGCCATTGACAACCGGCGTTTCCAGTTCCCTCAAGAAGCGAATATCCTGGTCGTTCAAATATATGTTTATGAAAGGGTGAGGCCTATTACCACCTGTTATTAGTTGACTTTTGAGTCCTGGACATCGCTCCTCCAAATTATCCAAGACCTGGCTTACAGTCTCACCCTGGCCTGGTAGGGATATCGCACCTCCAGTGAATTTGCGCAAGGCCGCCGCCAGCCTCACCTCTGCCGTCATCAACTCGCCTCACGCTAACACCAAATAGGGGCACAATCCCGGCAATTCGTTGCTCTCGAGGGCTTAACCTCCCTGAACTCCGAATTCAAGCCATCGAAGATGAGCAGCCTGTTGGTCAGCAAGTTCCCGATGCCTACAATGTATTTTATCACCTCGGTAGCCTGGATACAGCCGATAATAGCCGGAGCCACCCCCACCACCGGGAATTTCTCCGGAGGCGGAGCTTCAGGGAAAATGCACCTTAGGCAGGGGGTTTCACCGGGAATGATGGTTGTCGCTATGCCGGACATACCGTAGATGCCGCCATGGAATAAAGGAATTCTTTTCTCAATTGCCGTTTTATTCAATAAATACCTGGTGGGGAAGTTGTCCATAGCATCCACAATCAGGTCATATCCCTCGGCCAGTTGGGAGATATTGTCCTCGGTTATCGTCTCCACCATGGTTTCCACTTCGACATTCGAGTTCATCTGCCGAAGCTTGTCTCCTGCCGAAGAGGCCTTTGTACTACCAATGTCTTTCTCCCAGTGGAGGATTTGCCGGTTGAGATTGCTCAACTCCACGGTATCCCTATCCACTATGCGTAGCTTTCCCACACCTGCCACCGACAAATAGATGGACACAGGTGAACCCAATCCCCCAGCTCCGGCAACAAAAACCTTGGCTTTTTTCAGCCTTTCCTGCCCCTCCACCCCAAATCTATCCATCATAATCTGTCTATCGTACCTAGCGAGCTCCCTCTCAGTCAGCACATTTAGCTCCGTTGGCTCAAGAATCAACTTGAAATATCTCCCCCAGCTACCGCGGGCACAATGCTCACCTCATCCCCGTCTTTGAGCTGCGTGGCCAAGCCCTGGAGAAAACGTACATCCTCTCCGTTAACGTAGATATTGACGAAGCGACGCAGATCGCCGCTCTCGTCGCAAAGGCGTTCCTTAAAGCCCGGAAACCGGGAATCGAGATTATCTATACAATCACTGAGGTTCCTACCCGTCAAATCAACGGTAGGCTGACCCTCGCTGAGCCGGCGAAGAGGCGCGGGAATCCTTACTGTTATGCTCAATCCTGTTCTCCTTTTCGCATCTATGCGAAATTGCCAATGGCAAAAACCGCCCTATTCTTGCTCGGGCCGGGGGTTCAACCTGCCATCACATCGCCACCGATAGGGTCGACCCTTACGCCCTTAGCCGTCACCCAGGCGATGCCTCGTTCAATATCATCATCGTTTCCTTCCAGCTCCAACACTACCCAACCTCTATCCTCGGTCACGTCCGCTCTGCGGATATTGGTGATGACGTGAAACTGCTGGCCAAGGTTATAGATAACAGGCTCGGTGACCAATTCAGGAGGAAAGGTAAACATGACGCGTCGCTTAGCCATCGTACATCCCCCTTCCGTTCTTCAAAGGACTTACCTCTTTTGCTATGCTTGTTCCTTAAGCGCCTCTTCAAAAGACGCCAAGTTGGCATCTATGGTCAATGGTGGCTTGAGACTTCCAGCTATGGCCTCCTGCGTCTTGAGGCCGCAACCAGTGATGAAGGCCACAGTCAGCTCATCGGGCTTGATAGCCCCCTCCGCTGCCAGACGCTTGAGACTGGCCACCACCACACCCCCCGCTGTTTCCGCGAAGATGCCCTCCGTTTCGGCAAGCAGCTTCATGCCATCAACTACCTCCGCATCGGAGACGGCACACGCAGCCCCCTGCGATTCTTGAATCGTCTTAAGTGCAAAATAACCCTCCGCGGGATTGCCGATGGCCAGCGACTTGACGATGGTGTTAGGCCTTACCGGATGGACATGCGTGCTTCCGGCCCTAAAAGCAGCCACAATCGGGGCAGAGCCTTCGGCCTGTGTAGCATACATGCGCGTTTTCACCGGCCCTATCAAGCCCAACAAGGCCAACTCATTCAGCCCCTTCCAGATCTTGCTCAGCAAAGAGCCCGAAGCGACGGGCACTACCGCATGTTCGGGAGCCCGCCAACCCAACTGCTCCGCCACCTCATAGCCTAGGGTCTTGCTCCCCTCCGAATAGTAGGGACGAATATTGATGTTCACAAAGGCCCATCGATACTTGTCAGAGATCTCACTACATAGGCGATTGACCTCATCGTAATTGCCGTTCACTGCCACCAGCGTCGGCCCGTAGATAGCGGTGCCGATCATCTTACCTTGTTCCAGGTCAGAAGGCACGAAAACGTATGCTTTTAGCCCGCATTTAGCGGCGTGGGCGGCAACACTACAGGCAAGGTTGCCGGTGGAAGCGCAGGCCACGGTATCGAACCCGAATTCCTTTGCCTTGGTGATAGCAACAGAAACGACCCGATCTTTAAATGAATAAGTGGGATTCACACAGTCATTCTTGACATAGAGTTCCCTAAGGCCGAATTCCCTCCCTAAGTTATCGGCCTTGATGAGAGGGGTGAAACCAGCACTTATGTCCACCACCTCTTCGCTATCCACAGGGAGCAGGTCTCGATAACGCCACATGCCAATAGGGCCTTGGGCAATCTTTTCCCGGCTTATCACTTGCGAAATGGCGTCATAATCGTACTCCACCTCTAAGGGGCCAAAACAGAACTCGCAAACATGGATGGGCTCTAGTGGATACTCTCGCCCACATTCTCGGCAGCGCAAAGCTTTTGCATAGGACATCGCTCTTACCTCTTACCAGCAACCACCAGCATAAACAGACGCAACTCACGAGGCAAGACAAAAAAGAGGCTTTTCCCCCGCCTCTCCTAATGGCTGGTAGTCAAATTTTTAAAAATGCTATCATACGGACTTACCCTTGTCAAGCTTTAGTATAACATGTATCATAGTATTGCTGGACGAGCGGGACGTGCTTGACACGGACTGGAGCCCCACCTATAATTACGTCTAATAACCATCGAAAGGTCAGAGACTTATCATGGAGTTCAATGTCGCACAACTGCTTAAAGAGCCTGTTGGACAAAGCAGGCATTATGAGATCGACGAAACCACCGAAGTCATCGATAGCTCTGAAGAGGGCCATAATGTAAAGGGTACGGTGGAATTGCTACGGACTGATCGTGGTATCCTAGTCCGGGGTGTACTCGACACCACTGCCAAATGTGTTTGTAGCCGTTGTCTGGAGGTTTTTGACTGCCCCCTCCATCTGGAGATAACGGAGGAGTTCTTCCCAACGGTAGATGTGGTCACCGGCTTGCCCCTGAAGGTGCCGGAGGAAGATAGCCCCTTCACCATAGCTGCAAAACACATCCTCGATCTGAACGAGGCTGTGCGCCAATATGCCCTGCTTTCCCTGCCCATGAAGCAGATCTGCCGGCCTGACTGTGCTGGACTATGCCCGAACTGTGGCACTAATCTTAATCTTGAGCGTTGTCAGTGCTCGGCTCCTACATCCGACCCCCGCTGGGCAAAACTAACTAAAGTGGCCACATCTGGTGGGCAGCTTAAAAACAATAGAAACGAGGAGAAATAATGCCACCACTGCCCAAAAGGAAATATTCCAAGGCGCGCCAGGGAGAAAGGCGCAGCCATCTTAGGCGGGTAATTCCAAATTTGGTTGCTTGTCCTCAATGCCACAGCCTCAAGCTAGCTCACCATGTGTGCCCCACCTGCGGGAGCTACGGGGGCCGAGAGGTCATTAAAGTGAAGACCCCCGGGCGAAAAGGGGTAAAATAGGGGACATGTTCCCGCAAAGGGATATTAGCCAGAAGAAAGAGGCGATGATCGCTTACGTCTTCCCCGGTCAGGGATCCCAGAGTGTGGGCATGGGGCGAGACCTATATGATCGCTCGCCTGCGGCTAAAGCTATTTTTGAAGAGGCCGACGCCTCCCTTGGTTTCCCTCTTTCCCGCCTCTGCTTTGAAGGGCCAGAGGAGGAACTGCGCCGGACAGCCTACGCTCAGCCAGCTATAGTCACTGTCAGCTCAGCCTATCTCAAAGCGATGTCACAGGAAACGGGGGACCCTACTCCAATGTTCGTGGCCGGTCACAGCTTAGGAGAGTACACAGCGCTGGTGGCAGCAGGCGTGCTTAGTTTCTCCGACACGGTCCGCCTTGCACATGAGCGAGGTCGTCTCATGGAGGAAGCGAGCGAGAGGACACCGGGCGGCATGGCTGCGATCATAGGCCTCGATGAGGAGACAGTGGAAGAGGTGTGTCGTGAGACCGGGGCAAAGGCCGCCAACATAAATTCCTCACAACAGATCGTGATAAGCGGGACCAGGGAAACGCTGGCCTGGGCTATGGACCTGGCTAGGGCGCGAGGCGCCCGTCAGACCATACCACTACAGGTCAGCGGCGCATTTCATTCCCCTCTGATGCAGCCAGCGGCTGAAGGCCTGGCAAAAGCCCTAGCCCGATTCGCCTTTCGTGACCCTCAAATCCCTATTATTGCCAACAGCACCGCGCAACCGGTGATCACCGCTGCTCAACTGCAAGAGGAGCTCCTTTGGCAGTTATGCCACTGTGTCCAGTGGCAGCGTTCGGTCCAATATATGGTTGATGAGGGAGTGTCTACCTTTATCGAGATAGGGCCCGGGCGTGTGCTCAGCGGTCTCATCAAACGGATCAGTAAGGATGCCCAGGTCTTCGATGTCAGCAATGTGGCCTCGCTCAAAGGAGTGGATAGTTGACACCAGATCTTCCCCATCGCGTTGCTTTGGTGACCGGTAGCGCTCGAGGCATTGGACGAGCGATAGCCCTGAAGTTGGCCGATGTCGGCACCAGCGTGGTAGTCAATGACCTAGATAATGGGTCTGGCGTCAGCGAAGTGGCAGAGATGATAAGAGCCAAACATAGCCAAAGCATCGCCATTCTGGCTGACATAAGCTCATCGGAAGACGTGGCGCGCCTTGTGGATCAGACTATTTCAGCCTTTGGCAAGGTGGATATCCTGGTTAATAATGCCGGTATCACCCGCGACGGTCTGGCCATGCGCATGAGTGACCAGGACTGGGATGCGGTGCTGGCGACCAACCTTAGAGGCGCTTTCCTTTGTACTCGAGCAGTGCTAAGGTATATGGTGAGACAACGATGGGGCAGGATCATCAATATCGCCAGCGTCATTGGGTTAGTGGGCAATGCCGGACAAGCTAATTACGCCTCGGCTAAGGCCGGAATTATTGGCCTTACCAAGGCCATAGCCAAAGAGGTGGCTTCCCGGGGGATAACAGTTAACGCCATTGCCCCCGGCTTTATTGATACTGCCATGACTCAGAAGCTGAGCGATAACCTGAAACAAGAGGCCCTAAGACAGATCCCTTTGGATCGCTTTGGCCTGCCAGAAGAGGTGGCCGCAGCAGTGGCATTTCTTGCCTCTGATGAGGCGGCTTACATTACGGGCCAAGTTCTAAACGTAGATGGTGGCATGGTAATGATATAGGAGCCATCAAGGTGGCAAGTCTGCGTCATAAGGCCAGAACCGTAGCTCTTCAGGCATTATACGAAATCGATACTGCACAACACAAGCCGGAAGATGTACTGACTTGGTTAGGTGAGGAGGAATCCTTAGCTGAGAAGACAGCAACCTTCGCCCGCGAGCTCGTTTACGGGGTGCTGGAAAACAAAGACACCATCGATTCCACTATTAGCGCTTGTGCCCCTGAATGGCCAGTGGAGCAGATCTCTATCGTGGATCGCAATATTCTGCGGATTGCCATCTTTGAGATCATGTTAAGAGATTCAGTTCCCTTGAAAGCTGCTATCAACGAGGCGGTAGAACTGGCGAAAACCTTCGGCAGCGACAGTTCGTCCAAATTCATCAATGGAGTTCTGCGAACAGTCAGTGCCAAAGCTAATAGATAGCTGTGATTGGAAGCATGTAAGAGAAAGGAGGTGAGCGATGGCAACAATTTACGAACGAATTAAGAAGATCGTGGTGGAACAATTGGGCGTAGAGGAGACGGAGGTGACTCCTAGTGCCTCCTTCGTCGATGATTTAAACGCTGACTCCCTTGACCTGGTCGAACTCATAATGGCCATGGAAGAGGAGTTTGGCGACGAGATCTCGGATGAGGATGCGGAGAAAATTGTCACGGTTCGGGACGCAACAGACTATATTAAAGAACGAGGATTGGCCGAAGACTAGGGTCTGCTAAGTATACAGAGCTATCGTTGTCAGTGGTATCATAATGGCCGGCTTGAGGGGGTGGTGGTATGAATTTCTTAGGGCTAGGCCCCATGGAAATCCTTTTGATTCTGATTGTCGCCTTGATAATCTTTGGCCCTCGCAGATTGCCCGAAATAGCAAGCGGGTTGGGGAAGGCGATCCGCGAATTTAGAAGGATGAGCTCGGAGCTGACTCGGGATTGGACCAAGGAAATAGCTGAGGAGATGCAATCGGGAGCCAAGGAAAATGGGGAGACAGATTCTAAGCCGGTAGCGGCAAGGAAAGAAGAAGGGGATTAGGTAACGCGACCTAGGTTAGTTTCCGTCCGGCCGATGGTGATTTCGCCTAAGGCTGCGATACCAGCAACGTATTGGATACCATGAACGACGGGAAAAAGCTTACCTTTATGGGGCACCTAGAAGAGCTGCGACAGCGCTTGATTAAGGCGATTGTCGCAGTGATTATTTGTATCATCCCCGCTTTTTTCTTCTACCGGCAGATTTTCGCCATTATCACCAGGCCCGCGGGAGATATTAACCTCATCTACACGGAAATGACTGAGATGATCGGCACCATTATGAAGGTGTCGCTCTATAGCGGACTGGCGCTGGCCATGCCAGTCATCGTCTATCAAGTAGTGAGGTTCATAGCCCCTGCCCTTACCCGCAGCGAGAAACGAGCCCTCTATCTGATATTGCCCGGCATCTTTCTTAGTTTCCTTGGGGGCGTCTGTTTCGGCTATTTCGTCGCCGTCCCGCCCGCTGTTCGCTTTCTACTGACCTTCGGCCAGCCCATCGCCACGCCCCAGATCAAGGTCGGGAACTACATCTCGTTGGTTACCACACTTCTCTTTGCCCTGGGCGTGATCTTCGAAACGCCTCTCGTCGTCTTCTTCCTGGCTAAAATCAGGGTGGTCACCCCTAAGATGCTTTCTGACCGACGTAAGTATGCTATGTTAGTTGCCTTCGTCGTAGCTGCCATTATCACTCCTACCTTTGACCCCGTGAATCAAACCATCATCGCTATCCCTATCATCGTTCTGTATGAACTGAGCATCTGGCTTGCCAAACTGGCCACAAGAGGCAGCAAGCGTACTGTTCCCGTCGAAGCGTAAGCCCCCTAATTTGAAACTTACGTTCGTTGACTTGACAACGTGCTTATGTTATTATGCCGCAAAGTCAAGCTCGGGAAAGTGTGATGTCAGACCTGGAAGAGCTAGCTGAGACAATTCGTCATTGCCCCGATTGTAGCCTTAGTAAGCACCGTCTGAAGGCGGTACCAGGTGAGGGACCGGGCAATGCGGACCTGCTCTTCATAGGTGAGGCACCGGGCTGGCATGAAGATCAGCAAGGGAGACCCTTTGTCGGTCCCGCGGGCCAATTCCTGGAGGAACTCTTGGCCTCCATCGGTCTGAAACGAAACGAGGTCTTTATAACCAATGTCGTAAAATGCCGGCCTCCTCAGAATCGCGATCCGCTACCCGAGGAGATAGCGAGCTGCAAGAAATGGCTTGACAAGCAATCAGAACTTATCGAGCCCAAGATCGTCGTCACTCTGGGCCGCTATTCCCTGGCCAGATACTTCCCCAAGGGCACAATTAGCCGTCTCCATGGCACATATCGAAAAGAGGGCGACATCATATATTATGCCATGTATCACCCTGCTGCCGCCCTTCACCAACAGAGTTTACGCCAAATCATTCAACAGGATATGCTCAAGATCCCCTCTCTTCTTGCCCAGGCCAAAGAGATGCCAGAGGAGAAGAAGGAACCTGAGCAATTGAGCATGTTTTAGCAAAATGTCTAGACGCAGACGCAGATCGAAACTGAAAGTGATCCCCCTGGGAGGGCTGGGGGAGATCGGCAAGAATATGCTCGTCTTGGAGCACGGGGATGACATCATCGCCATAGACGCCGGTCTGATGTTCCCCGAGGAGGACATGCTGGGTGTCGATCTGGTGATCCCTGACATCAGCTATCTGCTGGACAAAAGCGATAGGGTACGAGGGATCATAATCACCCATGGCCACGAGGATCACATCGGCGCCTTGCCCTATATTCTGCGCCAGCTCAACGTCCCCGTTTACTCTACCAAGCTGACTAACGGGCTCATCTCGGTAAAGCTCAAGGAGCATAAGCTGCTCAAAGATGCCAAATTAAATGTCGTTCAACCGGGAGACAAGATATCCTTGGGAGCCTTTGAGGTCGAGCCTTTCCAGGTCAGCCATAGCATACCCGATGCTGTAGGCTTAGCTATCCACACTCCTCTCGGCACAGTTGTCCACAGCGGCGACTTCAAGATCGATCACACCCCCGTTGATGGCAGGCTCACCGATTTTGCTAGGCTATCGCAACTGGGGGCTCAGGGCGTGCTCCTCCTCTTCTCCGATTCAACCTATGTAGAGGAACCAGGCTATAATCCATCAGAGAAAGTGGTAGGAGAGGCTATAGACCGAATACTGGCTGAGGCACCGGGACGAGTCATCATAGCGACCTTCGCTTCCCTTATCTCTCGTGTCCAGCAGGTCATCGATGCTGCAGCCAAACACAATCGTCAGGTCTTCGTGGTGGGCAAGAGCATGATCGACAACGTCCAAATGGCTCTGGAGTTGGGCTATCTCAATGATCCGGCTGGCACACTGCGAAACACGGGAGAAATGCGTGCATTGCCCAATGAACGCACCGTTATCGTAGCTACCGGCAGCCAAGGGGAGCCCACCTCGGCCTTGGCCCGCATAGCAAATCGCGACCATCGCCAGATCCACATCATCCCCGGCGATACCGTGGTCATATCCGCCACCGTTATACCGGGCAACGAGGGGCTGGTCAACCGAACCATCGATAACCTCTTCAAGCAAGGGGCTCAGGTGCTCTACAGCAAGGTGGCAGATGTCCATGTGCATGGTCATGCCACCCAGGAAGAGCTGAAGATGCTACTCAATCTAGTGAGACCTCGCTTTTTTGTGCCCATTCATGGCGAATATCGGCATTTGAGCCTCCATGCTAAGTTGGCGCAATCGCTGGGGATCCCAGAGAACCACACCTTTGTTCTGGAAAATGGGGATGTGCTCGAACTCGACCAACAAGGAGCCAGGATAGCCACCAAGATTTCATCTAGCTACGTATATGTGGACGGTTTAGGGGTAGGCGATATTGGGCAAGTCGTCTTGCGGGACAGAAGGGCCCTGGCTCGCGATGGGATCTTGGTGGTCATCATCGCCCTAGACGAGCAGACGGGCAAGGTCATCGGTCAACCCGATATTGTGTCACGGGGCTTTGTGGACATGCGGGAGTCGGAGGCCCTCATCGAGACGACGCGAGGGTTGGTGATCAAGGTTCTCGATCGAGGGGGAGACCACAGCGCCGACTGGGGCTACGTTAATGCGAAGGTTAAGGATGCCCTTAGCAAGTTCCTATACGAACAGACCAAACGTCGGCCCATGATCTTGCCGGTGGCAGTGAGGGTATAAATCGATGTCGAAGGGGAAGGTCCTACCCAGGGTCAAAACACGCCGAGCTAATAGGAGCGCACCTCGCCGGAGGCGACTCTCCAATCGCTGGTTTTCCAGGCTGATCAAGGGGTTGATTGCTGTTGTTCTAGCTGCAGTGATGTTATTCGTGGTTATTCCTCGCCTCATACCAGTAATTGCCAGCATCCGAGATGGCTTTATTCGTTTCTTCGGGCCTAGTTTCGCCTTTCTGCTAATAGACCTCGCAATCATAGCTTGGTTAGTATGGAGGAAGCGCCTTCTCCACTCCCTCCGGTCTTGGAACAAGTGGCTCGGTGGTTTGGCAATAACCCTGGCTGCCTTCGGCCTGGCCGCCCTCTTCCGCCCCCAGAATATTGTGATTGGGAATGTCTCCCTGGAGCAGGTGTCCGTAGGAGGGACTTTTGGCACAACGATAATCGGTGTGCAGGATTGGGGAGAACTCTGGAGACCGGCTGTCCTGATCATCGTCGGAGCGGCTCTAATTGCGCCTCGTCAGACCTTCCCTCTTGTCTTGGCATGTGGAAGGTGGCTACGCCGCGCGTACCAACGTCGCCCCGTGCATCGTCTTGGCCTAGTCGCTTTCAGAAGAGCTCGTTTGGCCGTCAACACCTTCTTTGAGAAGCGTCGCCGCCCGCACAAACAGGTCGCGGAGATGCCCCAAACGGCAGCCGAGGTAGCCGGGGCCAAGCGCTCCGCAAAACAAGCCTCGTTCCGTGAAACCTTCCCCCAGGAGCGAGACATCGAGGCAGCAGAGGCGAGAGAAGCCGTCGCCGAACCTATCGGCCAGACTATCGAGAGCACAGACAAACTGCCCTTTACACCCCTGCCCATTGGCCCCTGGCAACTGCCTCCCATCGATCTTCTGGACAAAGCCACCGAGGTACAATTCACCCAGGCTGACATCAAAGAACGGGCTCGCATTATCGAAGAAGCCCTCTACAGCTACGGGGTCGAGGCAAAGGTAGTTCAAGTTAATTCTGGCCCTGCCGTAACGCAATTCGGTGTCGAGCCAGGATGGCACCACCGGTACAAAGAGGTCAAGGAAAGAGACCAGGATGGGAAGGTAAGACTAGATAAGGACGGCAGGCCGAAGGTAGCCCTGGAGGAGGTTTCGAGGACGAGGGTCAAAGTGGAGAACATCACTTCCCTGGCTAACGATCTCGCCCTCGCCTTGGCGGCACCCTCAGTGAGGATCGAGGCCCCAGTGCCGGGGAAGCCAATCGTGGGCATTGAGGTGCCCAACACCATTACCGGCACGGTCGCCCTGCGCAGCATCATAGAGAGCCCCGCCTTTCAGAGGCTTAGTGCCAGATCCAAACTGGCTCTGGCGCTGGGCAAGGGGGTGGGTGGGGAGGCAATAGCAGCAGATTTAGCCAAGATGCCACATCTTCTCATCGCCGGCGCGACGGGGAGCGGCAAAAGCGTCTGTCTAAACTGCGTCATCTCCTGCCTCCTTCTCAATACTACCCCCGACGAGGTGCGGTTGCTGATGATCGACCCCAAACGGGTGGAACTGGTGTCTTTTAACAATGTTCCTCACCTGATAACTCCCGTGGTGATAGAGGTCGAGGAAATCGTCAAGATGCTAAGAAGAGTGACCCAGGAGATGGACTATCGCTATCGAAGATTCGCGGCGGCGGGAGCCCGTAATATCGAAGCCTACAATAAGGCACAGCAGGAGCCCATGCCCTACCTGGTGGTCATCATCGATGAGCTGGCTGATGTGATGATCACCGCCCCCTATGAAGTAGAGCGCACCATCTGCCGCTTGGCTCAGTTGGCACGGGCCACTGGCATTCATCTAATTGTCGCTACCCAACGCCCTTCCGTGGACGTGATTACCGGCCTCATCAAAGCCAACTTCCCCACCCGCATAAGCTTTGCCGTCACCTCCCAGGTGGACTCGCGCACTATCTTGGATATGGGAGGTGCCGAGAAGCTGTTGGGGCGGGGCGACATGCTCTACTTGCCCACCGATGCCGCCAAGCCCAAACGAGTGCAGGGTGCTTTTGTCTCCGATCAGGAGATCGAGAGACTAGTGAACCATTGGACCGGTGGCCACTGGCACAACATTCATCCGCTTCCTTTCGGCGATGAAGTGGCGCAGGCGTTTTCAGCTTTGGATGACTCGGATGGTCTTGCTCTCGACCCCCTTTTGGAACGAGCAAAAAGCCTTGCCGCCGAGCATAGCCGCATTTCCACCTCTTTACTACAACGACGCTTGCGCATCGGTTACCCGAGGGCTGCCCGTCTTATGGACACCCTTGAAGCGCAGGGTTTGGTCGGCCCCACCGAGGGTGGCAGATCCCGCCAAGTGCTGCTAGACGAAAATGAAGAAGGTGGAAGTTCCAAGTAAATTAAGGATATGGAACGAAACGGCTCTAGGCGTAGGTTTTAGCGTTCGAAGAGGCCAAACCTCAACTAAGATTGACAATTGTGCGAAAATAGGGAAAGCTAGCAGTAAGAGGCATGAACGAGGTTAAGGATGAAGACCTGGGAGGACTTGCTTTCATTCCTTGGTAAGAGACGGCAGAAGGAAGAAACAGAGGTGAGCACAGAAGCAAGAGAAAGGTGCCTCTTCTGCAGGGCGGATTTGTCCGCCTCGGAGCTCTATAAGCGCTACCGCGTCTGTGATAGCTGCCGTTTCCATTATAGCCTCTCAGCTCGGGAGAGGATCGACCTTTTGGTAGATGCGGGTAGCTTTAACGAGACCAACCGTTCCCTGGTGTCGCTAGACCCGTTGTCTTTCTCCGACAAGGTTTCCTATCGACGACGCATATTCGAGGCTCAGAGAAGGACTGGGCTTACTGATGCCGCCGTGACGGGAATCTGCGCTATCAGTGGCCAACCAGCAGTGATTATGGTGCTGGACTTCAGCTTTATGGGTGGCAGCATGGGATGTGTGGTGGGAGAGAAAGTCGCTTTGGCCTTTGAGCTAGCCGTCAAAAAGAAATTGCCCGTGGTGGCAGTGGTGAGCAGCGGTGGTGCCAGAATGCAAGAGGGGATACTTTCCCTCATGCAGATGGCTAAGACTGTTGCTGCCGCTAAACGACTCCATGCCGCTAAGTTACCCTTCCTTTCGGTGTTGACTAATCCCACCACTGGCGAGGTCTACGCCAGCTTTGCCAACTTGGGCGATGTGATGGTGGCTGAGCCCCACGCTCTGGTAGGCCTCGCCTCTTTGAGAGCAGAAGAAGAGGCAACGGGGAAGCCACTGCCTAAAGGGTCTCACACCGCTGAGTTTCAGCTTGAACACGGGATGATTGACCTTGTAGTCGATCGCACCAAACTTCGAGAGCTCCTTTCTATCCTCCTTTACCTCCTCGGCTCAAGATACAGGCTGATGTTGGCCAAGAAGAGACTGCCCTATCAGGTGCCAGGGCAACCGCCAAAGTCAGCCTGGGAAGAGGTTCAACTGGCGCGTCATGAAAAACGCCCTACCGCCTTAGATTATATCTCCCGAACAACTTCCGGCTTTGTAGAACTCCATGGCGACCGCCTCTATGGCGACGACAAATCGATAGTCTGTGGCTTGGCAGAACTCAGCGGACAGGCGGTGGTCATCATCGGGCAGGAGCGAGACCGCCCCGATTCCACTGGGGGAATCTATCCCGAGGGGTTCCGCAAGGCACAACGAGCGATGAGACTGGCAGCGGAATTCGATTTGCCGGTCATAACCCTCATCGACACCCCGGGCGCTTACCCCGGGCTAGAGGCCGAGGAGCGAGGTGTGGGTGAAGCCATCGCCTCCACCATTGCGCTAATGTCGGACCTCCCTGTCCCCATTGTGTCTGCTGTTATCGGCGAGGGGGGCAGCGAAGGGGCATTGGCCATGGGAGTAGCCGATCGTATTCTCATGCTAGAAAACGCTATCTACTCTGTCATCTCACCCGAAGGAGCAGCTTCCCTCATCTATCGAGACACCGCCAAAGCAGAGGAGCTCGCTCCCGCCTTAAAACTCACTGCCCGCGATTGCAAAGAACTCGAGGTGATAGACGTTATCGTGCCTGAACCAGAGGGAGGAGCACACCGAGCTCCTGAAGAGGCTGCCCGACAGCTTAAAATCTACCTGGTTCAGGAGCTGCTGGAAATTCAGCGCCTTTCCCCGAGCAATCTCCTCAAAGCCCGCTACAAGAAGTTCCGTCGCATGGGAGAATACAGCTCCCACTTCCGAGCTGCCATCTTAAAGGAGGTTAACCAGCTTCAAGATTACCTCCAACGGGGTGCAGCGGAATTGAGGGAACACATTCCTGGAAGAGGCAAGGGGAGCGTTTCCTTGGAAAACGAAAATAATAGTGTCGTGCCCTAGTTCACAAAAATACGGAAAGGGGGAATCATCATGGCTTGTGCGCGAGTTTTGAGTTTCAGAATCCTTCCAGACAGAGAAAATGATGTGACGGAGTGCACCACCAGGCTCGATGGGCTGCAGAGGCAAGCGGAGGGCTACTCTTGCCGCGTGAGCTTCCGTTCGGCTGAGGACCCACGGCATATCATGATCTTGACCATTTGGGACGAAAGGCGTCACGCCGATGCCTTTGCCCTTCAGGCAGCAACCGTAGCCTGCATGGCCCGCATTAAGGCCGTCTCCGACGAGATACCCATTGCGGCAGGAGAATACGACGTCACTGGCAGCGACCCCGAAGACCTGATTGCCAGTCATAGACATTAGCGATTACAAGTCAAAGCGGATAGAGCTATGGCAACCGAAAAAACTAGCCTTCCTAGTCAAGGGGATAAGGTTCTTGTAGGTGTGGCGCGGGGCGATTCCGTCGCTGACTCAATCCACCGCGCCGTGGAGTTAGCAGGTGGACTTGGTTTTATCAAGGCAGGACAGACGGTTTTGGTAAAGCCTAATGTGAATTCGGCGGACCCTTACCCCGGCACCACAAACCCCGAGGTGGTGTACGAGGTGGTGAAGATGGTCTGGGAGCGCGACCCCAGGCGAGTGATCGTGGCCGACCGCTCCGGCTACTGGGGAGCCACCATCGATTTCATGAAAAAGGTGGGCATCTACGATGCGGCGGGTGAGGCCAAGGCGGAGATCATCCCCTTCGACGATGGCCCCTGGGTGGAAGTGCACCCCAAGGAGGCGAAACACTGGGAGCACGGCTTCAGAATACCGAGGCTGATTCAGGAAGTGGATCATATCATCAGCCTGCCCGTGGTCAAGACCCACCGCATCGCCACCTTCACTATGTCCTTGAAGAACTTCGTGGGGATCATCCATCCTGATGATCGCACCGGCTACCTGCACCGACAGGACCACTATGGGCCCACCTTTGGTCGTCTCATCGCCGAGATAAACCTAGCCGCCAAGCCTTCCTTCATTGTAGCCGACGGCACGCGAGCGTTCATCAGCGGCGGCCCCGCCCGCGGGGAGATGGTGGAGCCGAGGATCATCATCGCCTCCACAGACCGCGTCGCCACCGACGTGACGGGCCTGGCTCTCCTCAAGGTGCTGGGAACCATCGAGGATATCATGGGGAAGAGCGTCTGGGAGCAGCCCCAGATTCAGCGGGCGGTGGAGCTAGGACTCGGAGTGCAGAAACCGGAGGACATTTCGCTCCAAGGGTACGGCGTCACTGAGCTGGAGGAGATCCAGAGGCACATCCTGGCCACCTAACGCCGGCCCGCGGAGTCTCAGTGGGTATGCCAAGATGATGGTATTTCGTCACTCTGATTTTCGCTTCTGCCGGCCGCCTCGCCGTTCCTTCAGCCGCTTAAGTATCGCGTCTCGGTAGATCTGCGCCAGCGACCGCCCGTGCTTCTTCATCCGCTCGCGCCGCATGCGCAGCCTCCGGGCGCGACGCTCCTGGCGCGTCTCCGGGCGCATCTCCTCTCGGTCCGGGCCGCTCATACCTTCGCCTATCGCCGGCCCGATATGGGCAGCTCCTCCATGTCCTTGCGCAGCTCGACGATTTGGTCGCGAAGGAGGGCTGCCTTCTCGAACTCCAGGTTCTTGGCCGCCGCCTTCATCTGCGACTCCAGGTCTTTGATGAGGCGCAATATCTCGTCCTTGGGCACACCCGCACCCACGGTATAAGGGGCACGCGCCTCGGCTAAAGCGTGCACCTGCTGGGCAATATCCTTTATCGCCTTCTTGATGCCCTGTGGCGTGATGCCATGCTCCTCATTGTACGCCGTCTGAATCTTGCGTCGGCGGTTGGTCTCGCCGATGGCGTAGCGCATGGACTCGGTGATGGTGTCGGCGTACATGATAACGTGTCCATCCACATGGCGGGCGGCGCGGCCAATAGTCTGGATGAGAGAGCCACCAGAACGCAAAAAACCCTCTTTATCGGCGTCAAGAATGGCGACGAGGCTTACCTCGGGCAGATCCAGCCCCTCACGCAGGAGGTTGATGCCTACCACCACGTCGTAGACGCCGAGGCGCAGCTCGCGCAGAATCTCCACCCGATCAAAAGTCTGGATCTCCGAGTGCAGGTAGTGGGTCTTAACCCCCATCTCCTTGAGGTAATCGGCCAGGTCCTCGGCCATCCTCTTGGTCAGGGTGGTAACCAAACAGCGCTCGCTCTTATCCACCTGCGTCTTGATCTGGTCAAGTAGGTCGTCGATCTGCCCCTTAGTGGGCTTGACCTCAATGGTGGGGTCAAGCAATCCGGTGGGGCGGATGACCTGCTCCACCACCTGCTGGCTGTGCTCGTATTCATAGGGGCCCGGGGTAGCCGAGAAGTAGATGGTCTGGTGAGTCCGCTGCTCGAACTCGGCGAAGTTCAGGGGACGATTGTCCAGCGCCGAGGGGAGACGGAAGCCGTATTCCACCAGCGTCTCCTTGCGAGAGCGGTCGCCGTGGTACATGCCTCGAATCTGGGGAATGCTCATGTGCGACTCGTCGATGAAGAGCAAGAAGTCGTCGGGGAAATAATCCAAGAGGGTGAAGGGTGCGCTCCCTGGTGCCCGG
>Ga0299912_10001640_pt1 | contig 18054 bp, 12 predicted proteins | sample RVTome_2_FD_207667 | JGI IMG/M metagenome (GOLD analysis project Ga0299912, IMG submission 207667) | Soil microbial communities from uranium-contaminated site in the Upper Colorado River Basin, Wyoming, United States - RVT95D214 (version 2) ... | reverse complement strand
AAAATTCCTTAACTTAAGATATTGATTAACGCTTTAGCAATCTTCGACGGAATGTTGGAATGCATATCGCTTTTATTAAATTCTGTTAAATCTACAGTCAGATTTATAATAAACTGTACTCCAAGAGTGATCCATGGTTATCGAAGCTATAAAAGTATTCCCATAACGTTTATTCACAGAGTTGTACTACTAGGGACAATTTGTTGCATACAAAATAACTTTTCACTTTCACAACCGACGCAGCTTAGATTTAAACACTTGTCAGTTGAGGATGGCCTGTCGCAAAGCTGGGTTCAGTGTATTTTTCAGGATAAGTACGGATATATATGGTTTGGGACAGGCGGAAACGGAGTGAATAAATTCAACGGATATGAATTTAGTATTTATAAAAATAACCCGAAAATTAAAAACAGCCTTTCAAATAACCAGATAACGGCAATTTATGAAGACAGGTATGGCAACATTCTGGTAGGTACACAATTCGGACTTAATATTTATGACCGAAATAACGATTGCTTTTATAATTATTCTTCTTTCCCCAGTCAATATATCACAGGTTTTTATGAAACAGGGAAGGGAAAACTTTATGTAATTACAGTAACCAACATTTACAAAGTCGATCTGAAAAAGAATCTTGTAAGGGCTTACTGTAATTCCCCTTCGGGTTGTTTGACGGACATTTTTGTCGATGCCATTACGGAAGATTTTTATGGAAATTTGTGGGTGGGAAGCAGTAACGGACTTTATTTGCTTGACACTCTGAATAAATCGTTTACTATTTTCCAGCACCATGAGAATGATCCGGCAAGTATCAGCGAAAATATACTGCAAAGCCTATACCGGGATACAAAGGGCCGAGTATGGGTAGGGACAGTAAATAACGGGTTAAGCTTAATTCAATACAGGAATGAAAATAAATCACAGCCTTACTTTATAAATTTTTCGCACGACACCCGGAATCCGAATAGTATTAGCAAAGGTGCTATACGCGATATGCTCGACGACGGAAAGGGAAATCTATGGATCGGAACTGAAAATGGCGGACTTGACATTCTGGATCTGCAGAGTTTTGAAAATGGTAACCCGAAATTCAATCATAACCTGAACGATAAATATAATGAGAAGAGTCTTTCGAATAACTCGATATATGCCCTTCTGAAAGATATACAGGGAACAATATGGATTGGTACCTATGGTGGCGGAGTCAGTTTTTACAACAAATTACTTTATAAATTCGACCATTACTATAATTACTCTGAAAATAATATTGTAAATGTTATTTATGAAGCAGACGAGAAATTCTGGATTGGAACCGAGGGAGGATTAATAGTTTTGAATTCCAGATTGAATGATTATAAAGTATACAGTCATAATCCCAACGATGAACAAAGCCTTGGTTCCGATGCTGTTTGGGCAATACTGAAAGACAGTCGAAATAATTTATGGATCGGGACATGGGCAGGAGGATTAAATCTCTTCAACAGAAATACAAAAACATTCAGTCATTTTATACCCGAAAATAATAATCCTCAAAGCCTTGGAAGTACTAATGTGTTTGGGATCATTGAAGATAAAGATGGCTATTTGTGGATAGCCTGCATGAACGGAGGATTGAATCGATATGATTACAGAACGAATACATTTAGACAATATCGTGCCGATTTTCAATCCGGGAACAGCATTTCGGGCGACTGGGTTCAGACAATACTGGAAAGTAGTAATGGCGAGTTATGGGTTTCAACTTCCGTGGGTGTTGATCTGTTCGATAAAAAAACAGAGCAGTTTATTCATTTCACAAACAATGATGCCGACTCGACAAGCATCAGTTATAATGGAGCAACTGTAATATTTGAAGACAGTAAAGGAAATATCTGGCTGGGAACAGAAGGAGGATTGAATTCCTTTATCAGAGAAGATTCCTCTTTCATCTACTATCAGGAAGAAGACGGGTTACCTGATAACTCTGTAAAAGGTATTTGCGAAGATGATCATGGAAATCTCTGGCTAAGTACAAATAGAGGATTATCAAAGTTTTTTGGAGGTATTAATCGTCCAGAAAAGCCCGTGTTTGAAAATTACGATGTGAATGATGGCTTGCAGGGTAATGAATTCAACCGGCGTTCCTTTTTCAAAGACAAAGAAGGATTTATGTATTTTGGCGGGACCAATGGCTTCAATGTTTTTCATCCGGATAGTTTAAAAAGAAATACCTTTATACCCCCTGTTGTCTTAACAGACTTCCTTCTGTTTAATAAACCCGTTAAAATTGGCGACAACGATTCTCCGCTTAAAAGTCACATCGGGGATGCAAAAGAAATTACGTTATCTTATAAACATACAGTAATCACGTTTAAGTTCGCAGCGCTCGATTATCTGGCCCCCGGGAAAAATCAGTACAAATATTTCATGAAAGGTTTCGATGAGGATTGGCATGAAGTCGGTAATAAAAGAGAGGTAACTTATACAAATCTTGATCCCGGGAAATATATTTTTAAAGTGAAAGGCTCGAACAACGATGGCACTTGGAACGACGAAGGAGTTTCTTTGGTTATCAATATCTTGCCTCCCTGGTGGCAAACGATCTGGTTCCGGTTTTTGGTAATCATCATAGCTATCAGCCTTATCATAGGCTTTTACTATTATCGGTTACACCAGCTCAACAGGCAGAAACACTCGCTACAGCAAATGGTGAAGCAAAGAACCAGGGAAATAGAAGAGAAGAATGCCATTCTGTTAAAGCAAACCGATGAACTTAATGAAATCAATACAATTCTTGAAGAAAGGCAACAGCGTATCGAAGAACAAGCCGAAGAACTTAGAACACAGGCCGAAAAACTTAGCTCTACAAATAATACTCTTTTAACGCTGAATGCAACAAAAGATAAATTCTTCTCAATTATAGCCCATGATCTGAAAAATCCATTTTCTTCAATTTTAGGTTTCTGTGAGGTACTCTCAATACGATATGATAAATACGATGATACTAAACGTAAGCATTTAATCGGTATAATTGACCGCTCGGCTCAAAATGTATTTAAACTTCTGGAGAACCTCTTACAATGGTCACGTTCGCAAACAGGAAATATCAAATACACGCCCGAGGAATTTAAAATTGAAGAAGTAATCGAGAATATCCTTCTGCTGGTCGACACATCACTTACTGAAAAAGGATTGAAGCTCAGCTATAATGTTCCTAAAAATTTAAAAATCTATGCCGATAAGAATATGATTCATACAGTTATTCGTAATCTGATCACAAATTCAATAAAATTCAGTGAGGCTGGTGAAATAAAAATTGAAGTTGGTGATTTTGATTCATATACAAAGATCAGTGTTATTGATACAGGTGTGGGAATAAGAAAAGAAATGATCGATAAAATATTTGAAATCGAAAAATCAAAATCCACTGAAGGAACACGAGGAGAACCCGGAACCGGTCTCGGACTGATAATTTGTAAAGAGTTTATTGAGAAAAACGGCGGTAAAATAGGAGTCGAAAGTGAATTTGGTAAAGGATCAGTTTTTTATTTTACACTTCCGAAGAAGAACGGCTAAGATTTCCTTATTCGATCCATCAATAAAATTCATCTTTTAGAACGAATTGGATTAATAAAACTTTTGAGATAGATCATCTTCTATTTCCGAAATAAATTCACTAACTTTTATAATTGTTGCGAAGTATTTTTCACTTACAGAAAAAACTTTATGAGGTTTTTATTGCTTATATTACTATTTACCCTTTCTATAACCCGGTTAACAGGACAACAAAGACAACTACAATTTGACCAGATTACCATTGATGACGGACTCTCTTCATCATCCATTACATGTATTTATCAAGATCATAAAGGATATCTATGGATCGGAACATTCGATGGTTTAAATCGGTATGATGGACATAATTTTGAAGTTTTTAAAAACAATCCTGCCGATCGTACAAGTATATCACATAACCTGATTTCATCGATAAGAGAAGATCGTGACCATAATTTACTCATCGGAACTTCAAATGGATTATCACTTTACGATTGGGGAAAAGATCATTTCTTCAACTACATGCTCGAAGAATCTTCTCCTCTATACGGATTAAGTTGTATAGTAAGAAATATCGTCCTCGATTCATTAGATAATTTGTGGTTATCGACCAATATTGGACTGATTTATTATGACAGACAACACGGTACCTGTGTGCATTATACTCACAATTCAGGAAATGATGCAAGTATTAGTTCTAATGAAATAGAATGCACATATATCGAGAATACTGATAATATATGGGTAACCACACGCAGCGGACTTAATCTATTCCACCCTTCAACAGGTAATTTTGAACATATTGTTAGTTACAGCAACCAAAAACATGACATCTCTGATACATATTTTCTGGGTATAATATCTGACAAAGAAGGAACTTTATGGTTTGGTAGTTATGAAGGACTCTTCTGTCTGGAAAAGGACGGTAATTTTGTTCAACTTGATGAACTTTCGTTAATCCGTTACAGTTATGATCCTGCTGATCCTTTTAGTTTATCAGATAACCGAGTACTCTCAATGTATGTCGATAAACAAGGGAGTCTATGGATAGGTACCGAAAACGGAGGATTGAATCTGTTTGATAAAGTAAATAAAAAATTCTATAGATATCGTTTCGATCCCTATAATCCAAAATGTTTGAAAAATGAATCGGTAAAAGCCATAAACCAGGACAAAACAGGAAATTTATGGATTGGTACTTTTGCAGGCGGACTCCATTTAGCCACAGTAAACAGCGGGGCTTTCCTGTTGTACACAAATCTTCCCGGTGCTCCTGAAAGTCTGAGCCATAATGTGGTTACGGGATTTCTTGAGGATAATCGCGGGAACATCTGGATAGGTACGGATGGAGGTGGTTTGAATTTATTCAATCGAAAAACTGGAAAATTTCAAAGCCTGACAGACAAAAATTCAAACCTGAACAGTAATGCAATTCTTTCGATGATAGAAGATTCAAAGAACAGAATCTGGCTTGGAACCTGGGCAGGAGGATTAAATCTGTTCAATTGCGAAACCAGAACGTTCAGAACCTTCACAACAAAGAATAGTGATATTCCTGAAAACGATATTTTTGCAGTTGCAGAGGGCAATCATAACGATCTATGGTTAGGAGGAATGCAATCCGGGCTTACCCATTTTGAAATCGAGAAGAATAAGTTTACAAATTACTCCCCTGCAAATAGCAATATAAGCAACCCAATGGTCTCAGTGATCAGAAAAGATAACAAGGGAAATTTATATGTTGGAACTCCATATGGATTGAATGTTTTAAATTATGGCACGGATAGTTTTATTACTTATTTACCTGGGTCTTCCGGATTAAACCAGACCAGTATTCTCGATATCCTTGTTCAGAACGATACAACGATTTGGATCGGAACTCAGGGATTGTATCTTTTTAATCCTGAAAAGGGAACTTTTATACAAGCTTTCGAAGATAACGAAATGGAAAACAGCACCATAAAAGGCCTGACATTGGACAACAAGGGAATACTCTGGATCACCACCAACAGAGGTATTTGTCGTTACGATTATGTAAAAGGCAAGTATAAAATCTTCACAAAATCCGATGGCCTTCAAAGTAATGAATTTAATTATCGAAGCATTTTTAAATTGAACGATGGATCTTTACTCGCAGGAGGTACTAAAGGATTTAATTTAATCTTTCCAGACAAGGTGACCGAGAATAGACATATACCCAATATTGTACTCACTGATTTTCAGATTTTTAATGAAGATGTGCCGGTAGGAATTGATGGATCGCCATTAACCAGACACATATCCGAAACAAGTGAAATAGTTCTGTCTTATTCCCAGTCGGTTCTAACATTTTCTTTTTCGGCAATGGATTTTACAATGCCCGAAAAAAATCAGTATGCTTATAAGATGGAAGGCTTTGATGACCGATGGCATGAAGTGGGAAATAAGAGGGAAGCCACATATACTAATCTTGATCCGGGAGTCTATACATTTCGTGCTAAAGGATCAAATAATGATGGAATCTGGAACAATACAGGAATTTCTTTAAAAATCATCATTCGCCCACCCTGGTGGAAAACTAAACTATTCAGAACATCAACATTAATTCTATTGATAGGTCTTATCATAAGTTTCTATTATTATCGTGTCACACAATTAAAAAATCAGAAAGCGCGGCTTGAAAGAATGGTCAATGAGAGGACAAGAGAGATAGCAGAAAAGAATGAAGTACTGCACAAACAGACTAATGAATTAAATGAAATTAATGCAATCCTTGAAGAACGACAGCAACGTATTGAGGAACAAACCGAAGAATTGAAGAGTCAGGCCGAAGAACTCTCATCTACCAACAAACGATTGATTACTTTAAATGCCACAAAAGATAAATTCTTCTCAATTATAGCTCATGATCTTAAAAATCCTTTTACTTCCATCATGGGTTTTTGCGAAATCCTTCTTATACGTTATCAGAAATACGACGACACAAAACGTCTGCACCTAATCAAGATTATTAACCAGAGTGCTGAGCATGTTTTCAAACTGCTTGAAAATTTACTTCAATGGTCGCGCTCACAAACAGGTAACATCAAATATCAGCCTGAGGAATTTCAGATTATTGAACTGGTAAACAATAATGTTGTGCTCATTGAGAATATGATGAAAGAAAAGCAACTCAGAATGGATGTTGTAGTTAATGAACATTGCAAGGTATATGCTGATAAAAACATGATTAACACCATAATTCGAAACTTACTGACAAATGCAGTAAAATTTACCGAAACCGGAGGAATTCATATAACACTGGAAGAAGATACCAAATTGTACAAACTGAAAATAAAAGATACAGGTGTTGGTATGAATAAGGAAAAGGCAAAAACTCTGTTTGAAATTGGTGGATCGAAATCGACAGAAGGAACGCGTGGAGAATCAGGTACAGGATTAGGGCTTATTATATGCAAAGATTTTATTGAAAAAAATGGCGGTGAGATCGGTGTTGAAAGCGAGGAAGGAAAGGGATCCGAGTTTTATTTCACCCTGCCCAGATCCAATAACGCGTAAAATTCTAGAAAAAGCTCATCCTCCTATTGCCCCAAAATTAAAAACCACCCCTTTTTGGAATGGCCTCTTCTTTGTGACTCCGGAGGGGCTCGAACCCTCGACCCGCAGATTAAGAGTCTGCTGCTCTACCAGCTGAGCTACGAAGCCAGTGCAAAAATAGAAAAAAGTTCCAACTTGAAAAGTGCTCAAACAGTAATAAAAAAGCCGGATATAAAATACACCCGGCTCTCCGAAAATATATGAAATAGTTATTGTGTTTTCTTAAAAACAGAAGTTGCTGAGGCAATAATTCCGGCAATATCCGAGAGATCGGAAGGAATGATCATGGTATTATTTGTCGAAGCTAGTTTTCCAAATTCTGTAAGATATTGTTCTGCGATTCTGAGGTTAACAGCATCCGATCCATGCTTATCTCCGATTGCATTTGCTATTTGTCGGATTCCATTTGCTGTTGCCGATGCTACCCGTTCAATTTCTTTGGCCTTTCCTTCGGCCTCATTGATACGACGTTGCATTTCTCCTTCGGAACGTTTAATTAGTTCCTGTTTGTCTCCTTCAGCAACATTGATCTTAGCCTGCTTTTGTCCCTCTGATTCGGCAATCATAGCCCTCTTTTCTCTTTTGGCACGCATTTGTTTTTCCATTGCGTCCTTTATGCTCTATGGTGGAGTAATGTTTTTTACCTCATAGCGGGTAATTTTCACACCCCAGGGATCGCTTGCTTTATCTACTGCATCGACAATAGAAGTATTGATAGTTTCGCGCTCCTCAAAAGTCCTATCCAACTCAAGCTTTCCTATAACACTACGCATGGTTGTCTGAGCAATCTGGATGGAAGCAAAGCAGTAATCTTCGATGCCATAGGAAGCCTTCTGCGGATCTATCACCTGCAGGTATAGAATCCCGTCGACTTCCACTGCAATATTATCCCTAGTAATACAGGTTTGGGATGCCACATCAATGGCTTGCTCTTTTAACGAATGCCTGTAACGTACTCTGTCAAAAAAAGGGATCAAGACATTGAAGCCTGCCAGAAGGGTCGAATTGTACTTCCCTAAACGCTCAACGATAAAAGCCGAACGCTGAGGAATAATTTTAATTGTGAGAGAAACAGGATGATTACAAGAATTACAAGCCCAATAACCAATAAAACCGATGAATTCATATCGTATTGAATCTAAGTTATTTTATTTGATTTTTTTCACTATTAAGGTTATACTGTCCCTTTCGACAATTCTCACCTTCTCACCCTTTTCTATAGTCTCATTCGAAATCGCCGGCCATTGTGTTCCTTTAAAATTCACTTTGCCAGAAACACCGGGTTCCAGATTCGTATCAGCAATGGCTGTTTTACCGATAAACTCTTCTTCCAGGCTTGCTTTGTTAGAATCGTCTTCTTTAAAGAACTTATCCTTTAAAAATTTTCGAAGCAGAACCAACCCTGCAAGGGAGCTAATTACGAATATGAGTAATTGCCAGGTAAGATTTATATCGAATAATACCAGACAAAGCGCAACAATCCAAGCTCCCAGTCCGAAAAAGAAAATTATTAGACCGGGAAGGGCAAGTTCAAGAAGGAGTAATACCACCCCGACAAGGAACCAGATAACCGGAGGAGTGAGTAAGTCTTTCATAGAATTCCAGTTTAATGTTTTGTTTTTTATTCCAATAAATGTACTATTTTTTTTGTTGTGCTATTCAATTAACTTTATACAAATCGTTACTTCTCTAGGGGAAATTAAAATCAGAAACTGACAAATTGAGATCAAAGGTTGAAGACCTTGTCAATAAACTTCAATAGTTTGCATTTTTTTTACTATATTGAATCAAAATTTCGAATACCCCTGATAAATATGAAACAATTTTATTACGCTTACCTGTTGATATCATTAATTTCACTTCCTTCTTTCGCTCAAACTCCCGGGCAGCCAGTTAAAAAAGTGTTTCGTTCCGAAGAGAATAAATTGTATATCAACAAAGATCTGGGAGTGTATCTATGGCTATCCACATCGCCTGATCCTGACTCTGAGAAACACCGGCTTATGAGCGATAGCTCAAGGAAACACACAAATCCTATGTATTTCGACACACAGGGTTATAATACGTTTCGCTCACCTTGGGAAGTCGATACGTCAACAAAAAAGGTTATATATCCCTTGCAGGACATCATTTTTGAAGTCTATGCCGACGGTCTTCCTCCTGTCAGCAAAGCAGTTTTTCATTCCACATTCACAAAATATATTGATGGTAAAAGGTACTATGATACGAACCTGAAAATAGAACTTCAGAGTTACGATGCAGTTTCAGGTATCGAAGCATTATGGTATAGCCTGAACAGTGATAAATTTACTATATATAAAGAGGTACTGACTACCTTCAGGGAAGGAGAGAATGTACTAAGGTTCTATAGTACGGATAAGGTTGGTAATATTGAACAAATACAGGAAGAAAAGTTTTATATTGATAAAGAGGCTCCGAAAACTTCATACCAGATCGAAGGGAACAGGAACGATAAATTTGTATCTGCCGATGCTCTCATCAAACTTACTAGTACCGATAATCTTTCCGGTATCAAAAATATTTTTTACCGTATAAACAATGGTGCCTATATACGATACACAACACCCATTTCTGTAAATGTGCTCTCCGGCGAACAAGCAACGATAAGTTTCTATGCAGAAGACAATCTTGGGAATAAAGAAGATGTTCAGACAATCGGTGGTAAAGATAACAGTGTTGTTGTTGAAGGTGCAACAACAGAGCAACATGTTGTTTTTGAGTTTTATATTGACAGGGATCCTCCTGAAGTATCTCTGGAAGTAAACTCTGAACTTTACAAAGGAAATTACGCTTATGTATCGCCCCGAACACAATTTACAATTCATGCAAAAGATGAAAAAGCGGGGGTCGATAAAATTCAATACAGTATCAATACAAACCTTTATGATACTGAATATAAGGAACCATTCACATTAAAGAATAAGGGATTGCATTACATTCGCATAAGAGCTTCCGATTATGTCGGAAATGTTTCAACTCCGGTATTGAATACATTTTACTGCGATCCCGATCCTCCGCAAACAGCATTGATTATTGGACCACCAAAGTTTCTCTCGCACGATACATTATTTGTCTCTGTAAAAACTTCATTTGCAATTACCGGAAAAGACGAAGGTTCAGGTGTCGGATCGATACAATATTCAATTAATAATACAGCTCCGATAGAATACACAAAAGGTTTCAACCTGGAACAAAGTGGTTATACAGTACTCAATTATTCGGCATCTGATAGAGTAAATAACTGTGCAAGACAAAATATTGCTAAAGTCTTTGTTGATAATGAATCACCGGTAATACATTATCATTTTAGTGTCGAATCGATAGGAACCAAGCTCGTACGAGATGAAAATTATACGATTTTCCCTACAAATGTTATGCTTTATTTAGCTGCTACTGATCAAAATGCGGGAGGAGAAAAGATTGAATATTCAATAAACGAAAGCACGTTGCAGACAATTAATCCCGTTCAATCGCTCAAATCCGGTAATTATTTCATCGAAGTGAATGCTTATGATGTTTTGGGAAATAAAAGCACTCAGGAAATAAAATTTGCAGTCGAAGAATGAGATCTAGAATAATAAATCTTTTTTTATTACTCTTATTTTGTTACGGGTCATCACTGACACACGCTCAGGAAGAAAAATACATTGGTTTGTTTGTTTATAATTTTACAAAATATTTCGACTGGCCTGAAAGTTCAAAAATTGGTGATTTCAAAATACAGATATTGGGTCATCAATCAGTATATGAAGAACTTATAAAAATTACTCTGGGTAAAAAAGTAGGTACACAAAATATTGTCATTCAGAATATCAATAGCCTTTCGGAAGTTAATAAATGCCAGATTGTATTTGTTGGGCACTGGCAAAGCCGTTACATTCCCGAAATACTATCTAAAATAGGGACTCATCCAACCTTACTAATCACAGAAATGGAAGGCATGCTGGATCAGGGTTCGGCGATTAATTTCGTTATTCGTGATGGAACAATAAAATTTGAAATGAAAATCTCGAATGTTACAGCGCATAATCTGAAATCCGATCAGCGTATCCGGGAACTTGCCTACAGGGTTATTGAGTGATTTCATATAAGTCAATTAATTATTTTAAATCCAGTGTATTTATGCAAAACTTCCGGAACGTGAATTCCTTTTGGGGTTTGTCTATTTTCCAAAATTGCTGCCACGATACGTGGTAATGCAAGTGCACTGCCATTTAGAGTATGAGCTAATTTCATTTTCTTGGAGTTCTTTTCTCGAAAACGTAATTTGAGTCGATTAGCTTGAAAAGATTCAAAGTTTGAAACGGAGCTAACTTCCAGCCAACGTTTCTGCGCTGCAGAGTATACTTCAAAATCGTATGTCAGCGCCGAAGTAAAGCCCATATCGCCCCCGCAAAGTCGCATTATACGATACTTTAATTGGAGTTTTTTAACTAATTCCTCAACGTGAGATACCATCTCTTCAAGGGTTTGATATGATCTATCGGGATGCTCTATCTGCACAATTTCAACTTTATCGAATTGATGCAGCCGGTTCAGTCCGCGAACATCTTTCCCGTATGAACCCGCCTCCCTCCGGAAACAGGGGGTATAGGCTGTATTTTTTATAGGTAAATCCGTTTCCTCTAAGATAACATCTCGATATATATTTGTGACGGGTACTTCGGCTGTCGGAATCAAGTAAAATTTATCTAGCTCTACATAGTACATTTGTCCCTCTTTATCGGGCAACTGCCCGGTACCAAACCCGGAATCCCCATTAACAATGAAGGGTGGTAAAACTTCTATATACCCTGCCCGTCGATTTTCTTCCAAGAAAAAGTTAATAAGTGCCCGTTGCAAAATAGCTCCTTTATCAAGGTATACAGGAAAATTGGCTCCGGTAATTTTATTCCCCAGTTCGAAATCGATGAGCTTGTATTTTGCCGCTAAATCCCAATGAGGAGCGATGCTTCTTTTTTCGTGTGGCTTAATTCCTCCATGCCTTATCTCTTCATTATCTTCAGATGTTTTTCCCAGCGGTACCGAAGCATGAGGGAGGTTTGGCAATTTCAAAAGATATTCTTGAACTTTTAACTCTTTCCCTTTTAACTTAACAGTAAGGTTTTTTATTTCTTTTTTTACGTGTAAAGTTCTCTCAATTATTGAAGAAGTTTCATTTTCCTTTCCTTCGTGTTTCAATTTACCATACTCTTTCGAAAGGTCATTTATTTCTTTATTCTTCGATTCTAACTCTACTTTGATTTCCCGAGAATCATTATCGAACTTTAAAAGCCTTTTTACTGTTTCGTGTGCATCAAATTGTTTTACTTTAAGGCGTTCAATTACAAAATCGCTTTTATCTCTAAGCAGTTGAATTGTAAGCATAGCAGTGATAGTTAATTAAAAAAAACTCCTGCAATTTACAAATTGTAAACTTACAAGAGTTAAAGATATCTTGTCGAACTTCGATTATTCCGTTACAGGAATAACTGATACGTATGATTTATTGTCTCTTCTTTTTCTAAACTCAACAGTACCATCAATCAATGCATAAATAGAATGATCTCTTCCTATTCCAACATTATTGCCCGTATGATGCTGTGTGCCTCGCTGACGCACGATGATGTTTCCGGCTTTGGCAAATTGGCCCCCATAGACTTTCACTCCCAGTCGTTTACTATGAGATTCACGGCCATTTCTTGAGCTGCCAGCTCCTTTCTTGTGTGCCATTTCAGATAATTTTAAACGCTATTTCTTTTATTTATTCTTCTTTGCCTTTGGGGTTGTTTTGGAAACTTTCTTTATTTCTTTTTTAGCTTCTGATTTCTTCTTTGTTACAGGTGTAGCTTCCTTTTTAGTTGCAGCTTTGGCCGCTGGTTTCGCTGTTTTTCCTGTTGATGCTGCTGTTTTTGCTTTTCCATCTTTTTCAGTTGCGCCGGGTTTTGATGAAGCCTTTTTAGCTTCTTTCGTTTTACTAACAGGTTGTTTTTTTTGTGCTGCGGGTTTCTTTTCTGGTACAACTTCTGCTGCCGGTTTCTCAACAACATCAGCTCTTTTCTCAGCTTCTTTTTTTGGAGCAGCTTTCACTTTTGCTTGGCCTTCTCCAATACGCTCAATAAGCAATTCGGTTAATGCTTGCCGGTGACCATTTAGTACCTGAAAACCTTTTCTTCTCTTCTTCCTGAAAATTTTAATTTTATCGCCCTTCACATGTGATATTACACTGGCCGATACAACAATATTTTTCAATACCGGCATTCCTACCTGAACTTTTCCATCATCATCAATTAACAGTACCTTATCAAAATCAACCTTGCTTCCAGCACCAGCCTCAAGTCGATTTACATATACTTTCTGGTCCTTTTCGACTTTAATCTGCTGACCGGCTATCTCTACTATTGCGTACATCAGAATAATTTGTTTAATCCATTGTCAAACTTGGGAGTGCAAAAATATAAAATAATATTGAACTACAAATAAAACATCCGAAATTAATTAAGAGTAATCCTTCTGTTGAATAAGGCAGCATTTTCTGGAACTCGGAGCTTTAACTTGTTAAGTTCTTAACGATGATACAAACAATCACTTATGACCAAAGTTCGTTACGGTTCATTTAAATACAAAATCACTACCCTGTAACAATCAAAATACGGGATAAACAAAATTTCCTGACTTATCCCTTCTGAATTTTCACTCTTACATATTTCATTATATTTGTATCGGTTAATGTTATCCGATAATTATTCCGAAAGTCTGAAGGAGAATTCAGAAGAATGAGTAAGGTTAAACTAAATGTTTTAGGAATTTCATATAGCCAGACACAAACAGGTGCTTATGCACTAGTACTGGCAGAGGAAGATGGTAAAAGACGTATTCCTATTATTGTCGGAGGTTTTGAAGCACAGGCTATCGCAATTCAACTTGAGGGTCTTAAACCTCCCCGGCCTTTAACTCATGACCTTTTCTTTAATTTTGCACGCACATTTGAAATTGAGATCGTAGAAGTAACCATACACAAATTGGAGGAAGGCGTGTTTCATTCAAAATTGACCTGTAACGATGGCAAAAAGTTAATTGATATTGATACAAGAACCTCTGATGCTATTGCCCTGGCTTTGCGATTCAAATGCCCTATTTATACAACTAGCGAGATAATTGATCGCGCCGGGATTGTGCTCGATTTTGAACAGGAATCCGGTGAATATAACGAAGAGGAAAATGCTCCAGCGAAGGATGTCGAAATTCAGAGTGATGTCGATGAAAAAAACATTTCTTCATTGAATATAACGGATCTGAATCAGTTGCTTCAGCAGGCCATCAAAGATGAGGATTATGAGAAAGCCTCGATGATACGGGACGAAATGAAGCGCCGTAAACAGAGCTAATTTTTCAAACGGACCAATACAATTTTTCTTCATTCTGAATCAACCCGCATTACATCAGAAAATGCGTAATGTACCCTGTTATAACAAGCATTTGGCAATAAATCAGGTTATTTTATCTTCTTCTTTTTGCTAATTTCGCTTATAAAATAATTATTTCTGACTTTCATGCTATTTGATGCATTACTTCCCAATTTGCTTTTTAATGAAAAGTTCAAGCTATCAGACTTAATATAAAATTTAATATCTTGGTTGCGCCCAAACCATATCATTCCTTGTAATGAAGAATTCGGGAACATATAATTCACTGTTACAAATACATGAAGCTTATGCGAATATCTCAAACCAGGGAGTATTCTGGTTTGATCAGTCCGGAAAATTGATCCGGTTCAATAAAGCAATGCTTAAAATGGTTAATTCACCCGATGAACCGAATGCTTTAAAAACCTATTCATATCAGGTCAGAAATCTTTTTAGCACCAGCGAATCCATCGAGAGGATTCTCAATACGATAGAAACCAATGAATTTCCAATATCAGCACAAGTATCTCTGGTGACAACTGATAGTCGGCCCTGTCCGGTATCTTTATGCATTGAACATATCAACACCAACAATAAAAATCTCTTTATAGGTATTCTTACAAAGACTTTATCGGATATCATCCCGCCATCCGATAAAGCCCAGTCAACCTTTCAAAGCATCACAGAATCCGATGAAACAAAAAGCAGTGGGAAGCTCAGCTCAATTATTGAATCACATCAAAAAGCCATCCTCGATAACATGCCCTATATGGCCTGGCTGAAAGATACTGAAGGAAGATATTTATTAGTGAATGAACCTTTTATCAGATATTTTAAACTTAAACTATCCGATATTTTAGGAAGAAAAGACCGGGAAATTTTTCCGGAAGATGTTGCACATATTCATGAAGAACACGACCAGGCTGTACAAAACACAAGCAATAAGAAATTTTTCGAAGATCAATGGCTACACGAAGGAAATAATTGCTGGATCGAAACATTTTCCGAACCGGTTTTTGATGATCGGAAGAATTTGACAGGTATCACCGGAATTTCGATTGACATCACCGATCGTAAGGCCATGGAAGATACCATAATCAAAAACGAAGAGCACTTTCGTTCACTGTTACAATACTCCTCCGATGCAATAACCATTCTGGATAAAACAGGAATCATTTTATTTGAAAGCTCCTTGCGAAACAGGATCTCGGACTTTCTTATTGACGAACTTATTGGTAAGCCTTTCGAAGAGACCATTCATCCGGATGACATTCACATCTTTAAAGAAGTTATGCAATCCGTGATGGAAGAACCAGGAATACAAATCAAGAAAGAATATCGCTGTCTGCATAAAAACAAACGATGGATCTATGTTGAATCAATATTCTCCAATCATATTAATAATCCATCTATTCGAGGTATTGTAGTGAATACCCGCGATATTTCGGACCGAAAAATGTCGGAGCTTAAAGAGCGTGTTTATCATGATAACCTTGTTTTCCTGAGTAATTCGGCTTTGGAATTGTTGGGATTATCAGACCGTGACGATATTTATAAATTTATTGGCAGAAAATTAAACAGCTTCCTCGAAGATTCAATAGTAATAATTGCCAGTTTTCGCGAGGAAGATAATTTTTACTTGATTGAAGAAATAAGCGGTATTGGTGATCTTCACAATAAAATTACAGATATTCTAAAACTTGATTTGATCAATTATCAGTTCAATCTGAACAATCTTCCCATTAGTTTTGATAATGCAGGAAGTATATCGACCATGACACAAGAGATCGATGAATTTGATCTGAACAGTAAGGATAAAGAAAAACTGAAAGAACTGATCGAACTTCTGAAGGTGAATAAGATGTATTATATCCCTATTGCACGCGATAACAAAAAACTGGGATTGATTGGTATTCTGACCCTTAACAAAACAATCATCAAGTTTAAACATATTATCGAAACATTTATGCATCAGGTCTCGGTAGCATTACACCGCAGTCAACTTGAATTTGAGCTTGTCCAGGCAAAGGTTAAGGCAGAAGAATCGGACAAACTCAAAACAGCATTCCTGGCCAATATGTCACATGAAATCCGGACTCCAATGAATGGTATTTTAGGATTTGCAGAGATGCTCAATGACGATCATCTGAGCGAAGGAAACCGGAAGAGGTATGTCGAGATCATCAACAACAATGGTAAAATGTTGATGAACCTGATTGATGATATTATCGACTTTGCAAAGATAGAAGCTGGACAAACAAAGATTCTGCAACAGGAATTTTCATTAAATGCATTACTGAACCAGATACATTCTTCTTTCCTTGCAGTCAATGTTAAAAAAGATAAGGATACGATTAAACTGAAAATCGGAAAAGCATTTGATAACGAAAATTGTTACATCCAAACCGATCCAAACAGGTTACGCCAAGTACTGACCAATCTGATAGGTAATGCTTTTAAATTTACCAAAGAGGGTTTTATAGAATTTGGATACAACCTGCCGGAGAAAGGGGTTCTTGAGTTTTATGTAAAGGATACCGGTATAGGTATATCTCCCGATAAGATTGACCTGATCTTCGAACGATTCGTTCAGGCCGATTACTCCCGCTCCCGTAAGTATAGCGGTTCGGGTTTGGGACTGGCAATATCCAAGGGTTTTGTCGAATTGCTTGGTGGAAAAATGTGGGTCCAGTCAGTTGAGAATGAAGGTTCCACTTTCTACTTTACTATCCCTTACGTTCAGGCCTCAAAAAAACCAGTAGAAGAAATCGATAAGAAAAAACCCCGATCCGACTACAATTGGGAAAAGAAAACATTCCTTATTGCAGAAGATGATACCTTTAGTTACAAACTTCTTGAAGGTTTCCTGAAAAGAACAAATGCTAGTATTCTTCATGCCGAAGATGGAATAAAGGCTGTTGAAATCTGTAAGTCGAATCCGGATATTGACTTGATTTTGATGGATGTTCAAATGCCTGAAATGAATGGCATGGAAGCAACAAAGCTGATCAAGGAATTCAGGAAAGATCTTCCGGTTATTGCACAAACTGCCAACGCTATTGCCGAGGAGAAACAAAAATGCTTGGAAGCCGGGTGCGACGATTTTGTAACCAAGCCGATCAACATGACCGAACTTTTTGAAAAAATTGATCAATGGCTTACTTCAAAATAGCCACAATGCATTCCGGTAGTATTCAAATCATTTTCTTACTTGTTATCAGCATTTATTTTTTTATTTTCCTCTTCATCTTTATCGGATGGCTAAAATTGAGAGATACAAAATCCGATGTATATTTTGCTCCAATTAAAATCAGTGTAATTATTGCTGCTCGTAACGAATCACGGTCTATTCCATTCTTATTGAATGATCTGTACCAGCAGGACTATCCTGCTGAATTCTTTGATATCATTATTGTTGATGATCATTCTGATCAAAGACTCTCCGATCTGGAACAACTTAAAGCGTATCCGGGAGAAAACCTGATTGTATTAGACTTGCCTGAAAATAAAGAGGGTAAAAAACAGGCACTGCTTGAAG
>Ga0299912_10001639_pt1 | contig 18060 bp, 13 predicted proteins | sample RVTome_2_FD_207667 | JGI IMG/M metagenome (GOLD analysis project Ga0299912, IMG submission 207667) | Soil microbial communities from uranium-contaminated site in the Upper Colorado River Basin, Wyoming, United States - RVT95D214 (version 2) ... | reverse complement strand
TCCATCTGCAATTGCCCCCTCCGCCGAAACGCGGGCATGACCCGACCGCTCGGTGACACACACCGAGAGGTCATCTCCGTGCCACCTCCGTATTGATTCAAGTATCTGCGATTGCATCGAGGCGGTTCTTCCACCCCCCGATGCCGGATTTATGATGACATGCGTCTTTTGATTGGACATGATCTACTCTTCAGTCTTTTGACAGGTCACAGAGATTTTGTCTTCAAGAATCTACTGATGGCCCTGAGAGCACGGACAGATAGCGCGACAGCAAGGACGCTCACGCCGACAGCGATGATGATGAGTACAATTGTCATTTCGGCTCTACTCCGGGCAGTTGTTTCTTCTGTTTAACCTTACAAAAGTCTCTGCCGGGATTTGTCAAACAAATGTCAAACTGTGGTAAAAGAATTGCCTGGAATGGGGGATTGGGGGTTCGGAACAATGAGGGCAGTATTGGCGGGGGCGCAGAACCATCACGTAGGCATGACAGAACGTGTTGCAGAACTCTGCATGCGTGATGGATTTGCGTTACTTCACGAATTTATATCCAGCGGTATGAACCGTTATGAGGTGTTTGGGTAGTGAGGTATCGTCCTCAATTTTCTTTCGGAGGTTAAGAATGTAGTTATCAACCGTTCGTGTCGTTGGGAAGTTCTCGTATCCCCACACGTCGTTCAGTAACATCTCGCGCGTTACTACCTCACCCTCATGCTGGATGAGGTATTTCAGAATTTTGAATTCTCGTGCCGAGAGGCTAAGGGATTTGTCTCTCTTGGTTGCTTCCTGCTTTTTGAAGTCAACATGCACATTGCCGAATGCGAAATCCTCAATTTCTTTCTTTAGTTCAGCGCTTCGTCGAAGGAGTGCCTTGACGCGGGCGACCAGTTCACGCGTGCTGAATGGCTTCGTGACATAGTCGTCGGCCCCACTGTCCAGTCCCATGACCTTGTCAATTTCGGCCTTCTTTTTCGTTAACATAAGGATAGGCGTGTGAACGCCTTCCTTCCGTAGGTCACGACAAATCTCTTCGCCGTTTCGGTCCGGGAGCATGAGGTCAAGCAGGACCAGGTCGATGTTCTGTCGAAGGGCTATTGCATAGCCTCTTTCGCCAGTGTTTGCCGAAACAATCTTGAAGTGCTCCTCTCGCAGGGCTTCTTCGAGCCCCTGGGCGATTGCAGCATCATCCTCGATAATCAGAATCGTTTTCATACAATCCTCGCAGGAAACTGAGCAATTAATCGGTGAACCGATAAATCGTGATCGATTCCTTAATGTTTTTGACCCTGCGGCGCCCGAGCCTGGTGGCCTGGACATCAATTTTTCCTTTTGTCGCTTGAAAGACACTCTCCGATACATACATGCAATCAGGGGCCGCCAGCTGCTGAAGCCGCGCAGCGATGTTGACCGTGTCGCCTCGCAGCTTACCACCCACTTCGATGACATCACCAAGGTGCACGCCGATGCGCTCGTGAAGCTGCTTCGATGCCTCTTTGCGTGCGTTGTGCTTCTTGAACCCGCGCTGGATGGAGATGCCGCACTCCACTGCGTTCAAAGCGCTTTCAAACGACACAAGGAAAGCGTCACCGATGATCTCAACAATCCTGCCGCGATGGCTTGTCACCGCGCGGGTGAGGGCGTCATTATGTTTCTTCAATAGCACGAGAGCAGATTTTTCATTTTCATTCATCCTTTTTGAGAAATCCTTCATGTCCGTGAACATGACGGAAAGGAGTCTTCTCGTTTGCCCTGTGAGGGCTTTGTCGGCGAGCTGATCCCTAGTTGAGGAGGGAGTATTGTCGAACCGCCTCAGGTGGGCGCGAACGCGAGCAAGGACCTCATGGGCGTCGAACGGCTTCGTCACGTAATCGTCCGCGCCGGCATCGAGTCCGATCACTTTGTCAATCTGCTGAGATCGTGCCGTCAGCAAAATCACCGGATTTCGGACCCCGTGCGATCGCAAGCGCCGGCAAACCTCCAAACCATTCATGCGGGGGAGATTCACGTCGAGGACCATGAGATCAGGCGCCGAGGCGAGGGATCTGGCAAGCCCTTCCTCACCGTTATCAACCACACGGACCGCGTGGCCCTCTGCCTGGAGCAGCTCTTTCAGGCCGCGGGCGATCGTACGATCATCCTCAACGATCAGAATCCGCTTTCTTCGGTTCATGCCTAGTTCCTCGGAGGGGGAGAGAGAGAGAAAAAACACTCCCGTTGCCCACCGTACTTGTCACGTCAATTGATCCTCCGTGTGCATCCGTGATATGCTTGACGAGAGGGAGGCCGAGGCCGATACCTTGCACATTGCTGGAATGGAGCGGGTCTCGGTAAAATTTCTCAAACAGGTGGGGAATTGCACCCGGCGAGATACCTCTGCCTCGATCTTGAATATGGCAGACTGCAAAGGTACCATTCCGGGCGATGGATACGTGGAGGTACTTCTTTCCACATGAATACTTTATCGAATTCCCGATCAGGTTGATGATGGCCTGAGCGACCGCGTCGGGATCAGCATGGATGGGGAGGGGCCGTTTTGACGTACGAAAGGTAGTGCGAAAACCCTGTTTCTCAAGTTGGTAGCGCATGGTCTTCATAGCGCCCACGGCAATCTCCCGGAGATCGGCATCGATGAACTGGTATTGCATCAAGCCTTCATCAATCTTCGCAGAGTCCAGCATGGTCGTCACCATCCGGTCCAGCCGTTCGGATTCGCCCTCGATCACATCCAAAAACTCTTGTGATTTTCTGTTCCGGTGCGACTGACGATTCTTCAGCAGGTCTGCAAACAGTTTGATCGACGTGAGCGGTGTACGAAGCTCGTGTGAGACGTACGAAACGAAATCTGATTTCAGCTGGTTGAGAGCCCTCAACCGTTCAGTTTCCTGGTCCTTTATCAAGACCTCTTGGTGCAGCTTGATCCGTTCAGCCGCAAGTCCGGCCTGCGTAGCAACATTTTTCAGGAGATCCACGTCTTCAATGCTGAAGCGAACAGAGGATTTCTTTTCTCCCAATACCAAGAAGCCATAGAATTCGGATTTCTCCGACAGTATGGGAAGTACCAATGCCATCCCCCATCGATGGAACACCTGGCTGTCGGCTGATTCATATGGCACCCCCGGCTCGATCTTGTCATCAAGTGCGACGGGAAGGTCTAGATTGGTCTTCAGTTTTTCGGGTGCAAAGCGTATGCCCCGCTGCTCGATCAGGTCGAAGCCCTTATGAGCCAGTACACGGAGGCGATTTCCAGGTACCTGCAGTGTGAAAAAACCCAACCGCATGACCGGAATCACCATATCGGTTTGCTCGACCACGAGTTGAGCCAGATGCTGAAGGCTAATGCAATGCTTGAATTGCTCGATGAAAGCCCGCTCAACTTCACGGAAGTTGTATCGTACTCGGAAAAACCTCTTGTCCACAATGTGCTGAACCCGTACACGGGCCGGCTCAAAGAGAAGCGCAACAAGCACGGCTGCAGCCGCAGAGGCAGTCAGTTGCCCTACCTTGGAAGCGACGACAGAGACAACAAGAACATACAACGCCAGCAACCCTGTTAGCACGATCACGTACGCAGTACTGCGGCTAATGACCACCTCGATATCAAGGAGGTGGTGCCGGACGAAGGCAATCGCGAAAGCGACCGGTATGATGACAAGGAAGATGAGCGTGTATGCCTCAGGAACAAGTTCCCGCGATTGGAGCGCCTGCGGCAATATGTTCATCAACAGAAACGGTGTTGGACCTGCACACAGACCCCAGAGTACCCATTTCAGCTTTTTTCGATCGTCGCGTGCGCTGGTGGTTACATATGAATACACGAAGATCAGGATGCCGGCGCCGATGGATACGAACGTCAAAAGGTGAAAGAGTCCGAACCAGTATAGATACCTGCTGAATTCCTGAGTAGAGAACAAAAACATGGCACGATAGTGATGGCTGGCCATGACCGCCGTCAGTGCGCAGGCGGGTGGATAGATAATCAGCACTTTCAGGAATGTCGAACCGAACCGCGGCTGTGGGAAGACCGTTGTCAGGAGAAGAAATGTGGTCGGGACACCCATGTATGATGCAAAGAACAGGATGCTGCTCAGGTACCCAAGATTGCTCACCGGTGTGACTCCTTCAAATGCCACAATCACCGCCACCGCCATTGAGATCATACACCAGTGCATGATGGCTGCCGTGAGGTCTTTAGGGCGCGCCAGCAGCACAAACACGGCGAGACACCATGTGACCATGCCTACGAAACAGACGATAACGATGTAACTGACCGTGTAGGCGGGAATCAATCTGATGGTCGTTGTACCCGTTGTCAGGTATGACCTGTGCGCTATCTGTATCGTGTCGCCGATCGCATGATGGTCCGCCAGGAATTCAATCACACTGGGGTTCTCGATATGATGACCCTGCCAGGAGAGAATCTCATCTCCCAGTTGGAGTTGCGCACAGGCGACTGGAGAGACGATATGACTGATCAGAACCCGGCCGCCGTCATCGTAAAGGCGAAACGGGGCTTGGGCACGTTCACCGATGGAAGGAATATGGAGAGCGCAGAGAACCAGCAGGGTGACGTCAATCAGAAGGTAGAGTCCGCTGCGCAGGGGGAGCCGTTTCATTTCCACACCGTGAAAGTTGTGGAAGAATCAGCAGACCGACGGAATATAGTGACGTTTGCTTTGAAAAGAAACAGGAACAGGTCCCCCCATTCACACCTATGTCGTGGCGCCGGGTTTACCGTCTACTGTTCACAGTCCCATGGCCTGCATCACGTATTTCGGCGCAGGGGAGCCGAACGAGAGCAGCATATCATGCATCGCCTTCATGTCGACATTGCCGCCATGCTTTGCTTCGTACGCCTTACGGATGTCGTTGATCTCGGTGTTGCCGACGTAGTACGTTGAAAGTTGAGTCGACGATAGGCATGCGCGCCGCCACTTTCCCGCAGCTTCTCCTTCTTCCTGGAATCCATCATTCATCATCAAGTCCATCGCTTCTTTCTCCGTCATGCCCGCCGTGTGGATTCTCTGGTCAATGATTGCGTTGATAATCAGTCGCAGGCGCATCTTCAGTTGCTGCATCAGCACCTCGGGACCATCGTAGCCCTTCTCCGCCATCAGCTGCTCGGCATACGTCGCCCACCCTTCGACAAACGTGCCGCTCCCGAAGATTGCCCGAATCATTGTCGGGGCTTTAAATTTGTTGGCATGTGCGAGCTGGAGGTAATGCCCCGGCATAGCTTCGTGAATCGTAAGGTCCTGGAGCATATAGTTGTTATATTCGCGGAAGAACGATTCCACGCGCTGCTTGGTCCAGTTCTTAGGTGTCGGAGAGATCGAGAAGAATGTCTCCCCGTTATTCTCGAGCGGACCGGGGGCGTTGCAGTAGGCAACGGCGACTCCGCGCTGGAATTCCGGCATCACGATGACCTTCACGGGCTCGTCAGGGACAGTCACGAGGTTATTCCGTCGCACAAAATCGGTAGTCCTCTGCAAGTCCTCCTTTGCAGCGTCGACAATCGTCGCGTTTGAAGGATGAGTGCCAGCGAGTTTGTCGAGCACTGACTTGATCACCATCTTCTTGTCCTGGAGTCTCTCTGTATCCCGTACGTTGGGGAAGAACTTCCTGAACAGGCTCAAGGAGGTTTCGTACATATCTTGCTGCGTTTTCTTCAGGTCCGCTTCTGCACGCTGTAAGATCTCTTCTTTCGAAAGGCTTGACTCGAGTGTGTAATAAAGCTTGCGCTTGAACTTCTCATCGCCGATGCGGAAGTCACCGTTCGACCGTGGGAGGAGATCCTTCTCCAGCCATTCGCCATATTCCTCCAATGCTGCGATGGCTTGTGTTTGAATCGGGACAATCTCGGCCTTGAGCTCGGGGATCTGTTCGAGGAGACCGTTTAGCTCATCCCGGACGAGTGCAATTGTGCCGGGATTTTGGGTGAAAGCCGTCTCCGTGTAGATTTTCGGCGGATTCTTGAGGTTGGCCTTCGCAGCGGCCAGGACTATCGGAACCCCTCTGAGGCGCTCCTTGACGCTGATGAGCCGCTCCTTGAGCGGAGCGAATTCACGCGAAGTCAGCCCATAAATTGCGCCTCCAATGTTGTAGTTGAGAGGATTCCATTCGTATTCCTTGAGTGTATCCGTTTGGAAGATCCACGCCGCGAGGTTAGTCTTCATGATGCTATAATCGATCCTGTTCTCCGGAATCAACTGGCGCTCCTGGATACGGTTGAGTGAATCGAGGTAGATTGCATTCATGTTCCGGTTGGCCTGGATACCTGCAATGCTGTAGTCGCCGAGTCGCGCGTCGTACCGGTGATCCCCAAGAGCTGTTGCCCATTCAGGGTTCATTTCAAGGAGATTCTCGACATAATTTTTGGCCAGCGTCTCGAATTTCTGGTCTTCTGTCTGACCTGGGGCGCACGATAAGAGCGCGGCGGCAAGAATGAGGGCAGCAGCAGGTAGCTTCACGTCTTCTCCTTTCGGTTCACTGTACAGATCTGGTAGAAGTGCCTCGTTGTGGATCACCTCAATCTGCGAAAACGATGTGCCAGAAGCAATCCCGATGCGATCAGAGCGTACTGTTGCTGCACGCGCCGTAGTCGGCTGAGATCAGTTGGTTGTCGATGGACATGATCAGGAAATCGATTCCTCGCTCTGAGATCTAGGTGCCAATCTGCTGATCGCCTCCAGGCGGCCTGCTTTCGAACTCTTCTCATGACTCCACACTACAGAGCAATGCAGTCACGAATGGGGGACGGCCCTTCTTTTGTCTCTCCAAGAAGCGGGATGCCGGAATTGAATTCGGTCCAGATTTGACCTCCCGAGAGCACTTGCTGCCGTGCGGGTAAAATTGCTATGCCGCCTGTCACAGGGAGGGTAATATTTACAGGATTGTGACGGAGCGCAGTCTCAACACCTGTAAAACCGCCCAAACTGACGCACTGTGATAGGTGGCATTGATTTTGGAGAGTTTTAGCAGATCATAACCAGATTGCCCGGCATGCAGTTGGAATATTCAGTAAGGAGTGTTGTGGTTTATTCCTAACTTGCCAGCAGACGTATTCCAGGCGTGAGTCTGAATAAATGTTCAACTTTCTTACTTCTACTCATACACAATAAGGAGTCAACAAATGGTGAGAATGATAGCGATCGTTTGTGTGTTGGTCCTTGCCGTGTCGACGATGGCATATGCACAGGGACCAACGCTCTCAATCGGAAACGTTAGTGCGCAGTCTGGTCAGAGCGTGAATGTGCCTCTCAATGTTACCGGATTCTCGAACATCGGGGCCATTTCTCTCAAGATCAGCTACAATTCGTCTATTCTGAGCTACACAGGTCTGGCCAACGCGGTGAATGGGATCGGATTCACGGCGGGTGCATCCAATGGAGTACTGACGCTTGGTTGGTTCGATGTCACGGGCTCGACACCTCTGAACATGGCTAATGGAAAGCTGGTTGACCTGGTGTTTAGCTACAATAGCGGATCCAGTCCGCTCTCGTTCATGACGTCTGACTGCGAAATCGCAGACGGCCAGGGCTCTCCCATCAGCACAACATATTCAGACGGCAGCGTGACCGAGGCAGCAGCTCCACCTTTGCAGCTGACGATAGGCAATATGCAAGCGCAAGGCGGACAGAGAGTCGAGGTTGCGGTCAACACGGAAAATTTCGAAAACGTCGGCGCGATCTCGTTAAAGATTCAATATGATCCTGTGGTGTTGACATTCAACGGTCTGACGAATGTTGCGAAGACCGGCTTCAATTACAATGCGGCGGCCGGCGTGGCCACCATCGGGTGGTTCGACCAGACGGGGAACACGCCGCTCCACCTGGGCAACAGCAAGCTGCTCGACCTTGACTTCACCTACAACGGGGGGACGAGCCAGTTGACGTTCTTAACGGCGGAGTGCGAAATTGCTGATTCGGTTGGAAGTCCTCTGACTGTTGTCTACGTGAACGGCAGCGTTACGATAACCGGCGTTCCTGATGCGGAGGAAGGTACTCTCCCGGTGAAGTTCGATCTCCTGCAGAACTATCCGAACCCCTTCAACCCGACAACGGTCATCAGGTATGAGTTGCCGAAAGAGGCGAAGGTGATTCTCAAGATGTACAACCTTATTGGTGAAGAGATTGCCACGCTGGTGGATGAGCAACAGCGTGCGGGAAGGTACAACGTTACACTGAACGCAGGAAACCTCGCCAGCGGGGTCTACCTGTATAAGATTATGGCGGGAGATTTTGTATCGACCCGAAAGTTGGTGCTGGCCAAGTAGCTCCGCTTATACCTCGCTAACACCAGAAGCCCCGGTCGCAGTAATGTGGCCGGGGCTTCTCGGTCGTAGAGGGGCGACAGATCACTCCTCCTTCGCTCGCATCGAATCCCAGAGGGCGTAACAAAACAGCGCGGTAAACATGATCAATCCTGCGATCTGAGCGCCGTTCGTGTCGACCCATGCCTTGAGCGTCCAATCGATATCGCCAAACCGCAGCAGTGCGTTCAGGACTCCGAAGATGGAGCCGCCAGCGATGAAACCTGACGCGATGAGTGTGCCGCGCGACAGCCGCGCATTGTTCAGCTTTTCATTCCTTGAACGTGTACTCACCCACCACGCTATCAGTCCGCCGGCAACAAGTGGTGTGTTCAGTTCCTGAGGAATGTACATGCCGAGTGCGAACGCCAGCGGTGGTATCTTGACCATCACGAGGATTAACGCAATCACCGCGCCCACCAGATACAGGATCCACGGCGCCTGCGTTTCCGACATCAAAGGCTGTATGACTGCAGCCATGGCATTTGCCTGCGGGGCGGCGAGCGCATTCTCTCCCTTGAACCCGAACGACATGTTGAGAATGTAAATGACTCCGCCCACTGTGGCCGCCGACAGAATCACTCCGAGAAATTTCCAGGTCTCCTGTTTTTTCGGAGTTGAACCCAGCCAATAGCCGATTTTAAGATCGGTGATAAATCCACCGGCTACCGAAAGGGCCGTGCACACAACGCCCCCGATGATGAGCGCACTCACCATACCGGATGTTCCCGACAGGCCCATTCTCACAAGTATGAAAGATGAGAGGATAAGCGTCATCAAGGTCATTCCGGAAACGGGATTGGTCCCCACGATGGCGGTCGCATTGGCTGCCACTGTCGTGAAGAGGAAGGAGATAACAAGCACGATTAGCAATCCCACAAATGCATGGGTGAAATTGAAGACAACCCCGCCGTAGAAAAAAAGGAGAAGGAGAAGCGCGGTCAGTATGATCAGAAGAACGATGAACGACATCTTTAGATCTGTTTGCCATCTGACACCATCATCGCTCGATGACACTTTTTTCCCCAGAATCTCGTTTGCCGCAAGCTTGAACGCTCCTCCGATGACCTTCGATGAGCGGAGGATGCCGACAACCCCAGCCATGGCAATGCCGCCAATTCCGATTTGTCTCACGTAATTCCGAAAGATCTCTTCTGCGCTCATATTCGCAATGAGCTTCGTTGCGGTCGCACCCAGCGGAACCGGGAGCAGGTGTCCAACTTCGTAGAACAACGGAACAAGCACCAACCACGAAAGAAACGATCCCGCTGCGATAATGGCAGAGTACTTCAGTCCGACGATATAACCAAGCCCGAACACCATTGCGGAGATATTGAACTTGAATACCATCTTCACTTTGTCGGCCAGTTGTTCGCCCAGTGAAAACATCCTCGACGTTATCACCTCAGACCACAAGCCGAACGCACTGAAGAGGAAATCGAAAATGCCGCCGATCAGTCCTGCGACAACTAACACACCCGCTTGTTGTCCTCCTTTTTCGCCCGCTATGAGGATCTCTGTGGTCGCCGTTGCTTCGGGGAAAGGGAGCTTACCATGCATATCCTTCACGAAGTACTTCCGAAACGGAATGAGGAAAAGAATACCGAGGAATCCCCCAGACGCAGATGCGAAAAACACCTGATAGAACGTCGCTGGAAGGTCCAGGATATACAATGCCGGAATGGTGAATATCGCTCCTGCCACGATGACGCCGGAGCACGCCCCGATTGATTGGATGATAACATTCTGACCGAGCGCGTTTTTTTTCCGGAATGATGCAGATAGTCCTACGGCGAGGATCGCGATTGGAATGGCTGCTTCGAACACCTGCCCGATCTTCAGCCCTGAGTAGGCGGCCGCGGCCGAAAACAGCACGGCCATCACCAAGCCCCACAAAACAGACCACACCGTGACTTCCGGGTGGGTCTGATTGGGGTCCATAATCGGACGATACGCTTCACCTTTTGATAGCTCTCTGTACGCGTTCTCGGGAAGTCCACTGGTGGTGGTCGTCTCTTGCTCCATGCATGTACTCCTTGTTCTAGGTACTGTAACCGCAGGCGCGTAGCCTCGACCGGAGAATCACACCTCTGTCCTTGTGGTCGACAGAACCGATATAAGGGGCGTTGAACGTGAAGAGGATTTCACGGAGGAACACCATGTCTTGTCGATCGGGCTTCGTGTGAAGTTGTGGCTGCGGCGGTCTGTTCATTTCGCTTGAGTGGCAGAGAGGTCCAGCTACACAGTCAGGCATTGCTTTTTTCTGCCCAAATGTGCATCAGGTGTACGATTGTCTCGATGGATTTCTCCATGCTGGACACTGAGAGCCATTCGGTTTTCCCATGGTAGTTCTGACCGCCTGTGAATATGTTTGGAGTTGGAAGGCCTTTTTCCGTCAGACGTGAGCCGTCAGTGCCTCCTCGTATCGGGACCCATTTCGGCTCAATGCCCGCGCGCTTCGTCGCTTCCCACAGAAAATCGAGCACACGCATATCCTTCCCCATGAAGTCCTTCATGTTGCGATACTGTTCGATAATCTTCAGCTCGATTTTCGCCTTGGGATGAAGCGGCTGCACTTCGGCTATGATCGCTTCCAATTGTCGCTTGAGCACGTCTAGTCCAGGGGTATTGAAGTCACGAAGGAGGATCTTGAGCGTTGACTGTGCCTCTTCGCCTTGGAGCACGTGCGGATGGATGTAGGGCTGATATGCATCGGTGGTTTCAGGGGCGATATCCTTCGGCATGCGCACAATAATGTCCGCCATGGCACGGATCGAATTCACCATGATGTTTTTTGCGCTGCCGGGATGGATATTCCTGCCGTGGATGGTGATCACCGCGAGGTTCGCACTGAACGTTTCCTTGTTCAGCTCTCCCATGGTGTCGCCGTCAACAGTGTATGCGAAGCGCGCGCCGAATTTCTTGATGTCGAAAAACTTCGTGCCCGCACCAACCTCTTCATCGGGGGTAAAGCCTATGCGGATGTCCCCGTGCAGGATGCCTGGATCGTTGAGCACATTCTGGACGGCGGTCATGATGATCGCAACCCCGGCTTTGTCATCTGCACCGAGGAGAGTTGTGCCGTCCGTCGTGACAATCGTTTTGCCGATGTGGTGCTTCAGCTCTGGATTCTCCGATACACGCAGGACCACTGACGGGTCAGCGGGTAAAACAATGTCCCCCCCTTGGTATTTCTCGATGATCTGAGGCTTCACGTTTGCACCAGTTGTCGAAGGCGATGTATCCACGTGCGCAATGAAGCCGATGGTTGGAGTTTTTCCGTAAGAGTTGTGTGTCGCCGGGATGTTGCTTGGCACCGTAGCCGTAACGTACCCATACTGGTCGATCGTCACATCCTGAACGCCAAGATCTTTCAATTCCTTGGTGAGCAGATTCAGGAGGTCAAATTGCTTCGCGGTGCTTGGATATGTCTCGGCGTCGTCTCTTGACTGTGTGTCGATCTTTGCGTAACGGATAAACCTCTCCAACGCGCTTTCCTTCATAGTAGTGTCCTCACGTAAAGTGTTTGTCACTAAAGTTGAGAAAATGGAGGGGGTCCCTGTTGACGTGAGCGAAAGATAGCAAGATTGGATGAGAAAAGCAGTTGAAATATTGTCGGGGGACGGCAGAAGCGAGAGAGATGCAGGAGAAGATTTCAGGGTTGCTGACTCACGGGCTGAAATGCATATGATGATACACACGGGTTCGGCATGCAGGGGCCTGTGCCCAAGAGTCTACTTCTGCGAGGATATATGAGATCTCCTTCTGGATCAGTCTGGTCGATATGTTCACATTTGTGACATATCGTGCCAATCAAGACGAACGCTTCTTGTCCACATTGTTCTGGTTCAACACTTGTGCCTTTAGAATACGTGTTGATTACCGGATTGATGGTGCGGCCGGCGGGGGAAAAGGATCCCAAATAGATCTGGAAGCTGAAACTCACCCCCCAAGGTGGCAGGTCCTCTTATGAATCGTCCGGTCGAGTTCTATGCATTCGAATGAGCTCGTCTACTCGCGCCTTAGCTCGCTTGTCAGGGTTTCTTGCTTCCTGTGATTGTACAGCGTTGAGATTGTCGGCAGGGTTTTGCCGAAAACGGAAAGACGTGATGATCTGACTTCCGCAGCAAGGTGAAAAGTGAAGGGAAGATCGCGTCAGGAGCCCCATGTGTCCAGCCCTGTAGAGCAGTGTGTGCCAGACATTGCGTTGGCCCAAAGCACGCAGAAGGGGGGAGAGGTTTTTCCCTGCCTCTCAGGTGCTCATCGGCTACTCATAATGGCAAAGACAACTTCACTGCAACACGGTCCCTTGGGAGCTATCTTTTTTACGTCATCGACAGCTGTTCGAATTCTACAGAACGTTTGTCTGCGCAAGTGATTTTGGCGTAGTACAGTTCAATCTCCAAGTAGCGTGACATGACAGTCAATTGACTGTCATCTGGCTGTGATTCAGCACTATTTTAAGAAGCCATATACCGATCCAGGGTCGGAGGGATCATAATCCGTCAGGAACTGGATATAGCCTTCCCGGCTGCCAACGAGAGACAATATCGGTCCAACAGCGACAAAGCTGGCTGCCGCATTGTCTGCATATCCCCTGACGCTGCTGTATTTCCAGTCTGAAGGCGTTCGCGCCAATCCTGCAGTCACGGGGTTCCAGTGTATGTAATGAGATAGGCGGAGAAGGGAGGCGTCATCTTGAATCCCTTTGATCCTGAATCGTTCTCCGAAGAGGTGGCCTGTTCTTTGTCGTTTTCGGTTCACATAGCGTGAGTAGTTCCAGCACAGCATCTGCATGTACGAAGACACTGCGTACCCGGTACCTTGCCGGGCGATGAGATGGAAATGGTTAGGCAGCAGCGCATAGGCGAGAAGGGTGATGTCAACGCTACTTAACGATTCGGCCATATTTCGAAGAAAGAACTCGAAATCGGTTTCACGGAAGAAAAGCGTTCCGCGATCCACGCCTCTATTGTAAATGTGGAGGAATGAATCGGTCGATTGAAGCAGTTGTGTTTTCCAGGACATTAGGCTCGGGGGTCTGATCTACTTTAATATTACTCCCGAGAGTGTACTATTCCGACAGTCAAGTGACAGTCAAGTGACAGTCAAGTGACAGTCAAGTGACACACATATGACAGTCAAGTGACACACATATGACAGTCAATAGACAGTCACGTGACTGTGAGACGTACATGAATTTGTCATATTCCCAGATGTGAGAACCCGTACACATGTCACCCAGCGTGGGCTTGGTCATCGAACCCGCCTTACCGTGTAATATTGTCCCCCATCTTTCCCTCTCATTGAGGTCAGACCTTCCTGACCGAAAAATCCGGCCATTTGGCAGTTTGTAGAAGCAGGAATTAGCCCCTCCATTGGTGATTCCCAGAATTGAAAATAGGTGTGATACCGGGCACACTTATTGCGACTTCATTCATGTATTCCCTGAAGTTTCCAAGGATTGACATGGCACGCTCGAGTCTCTTCAACCCCAGCGACCGACGAACGTTTCTGAAGTACCTGTCGCTTGCAGGGGTCACCGGACTGATAAACCCCCGCAAACTGCTGGCATTCTCGCCTGATGCGAACAGCCGGGTCATCATTGTCGACGACACCGCTGCGACTAGCGGAAACTCGATCAACTCGTCGGTGGTCCAAGCTATGGTCAATAGCGGGATCACCACACTGGCTCAAGCCCCCACTGTCAGCGACGCGTGGAAAGTGCTCCTTCCGGGAGTCACCTCCTCGAGCAAGATCGCTCTCAAAGTAAACTGCATCAATTCTGGGATGTCAACGCACCCGGCCGTGACAAACGCGGTTGTCAATGCGCTCAAACTGATGACTTTTTCGGGCGTTCTTTTCCCTGAAAACAATATTATCGTCTTCGACCGCACGACGTGGGAACTCCAGAGTGCCGGGTACACGATCAACACTTCTGCGTCAGGTGTCCGCTGCTTCGGGACCGATAGTTCGGGGATTGGCTACTCGACACAGAATTATGCTGTTGCAGGCCAATCACAGCGGCTCAGCAAGATCATCACAGACACGACTGATTTCCTCATTAATATAGCGGTTCTGAAAAACCACGGCGGTGCGGGTGTGACACTATGCTTGAAAAACCATTTTGGAACATGTAACAACCCGGGTGCGCTGCACGGCAATTACTGCGACCCGTACGCTGCAACACTCAGCAGCCTTGTGCCGATAATGGCAAAACAAAAGGTCAACATCATTGACGCACTCTTTGGCATCCGTTCCGGGGGACCGAGCGGATATCCGCAGTTTTCCGCCAACAAGATCATTATGAGCACAGACATCGTAGCGGCCGATTACCAGGGGAGGAAGCTCCTCAAAGACAACGGGTGCACGAACACCGGAGATGCGGGACACATCGACACGGCTGCAACGATGTACTCTCTGGGAACAAATGATCCTACCAAGATGGATATCGTTACCGTGAGCAGTCCCTCTTCGAGCTCGATAGGGGGCGAACCATTGCCATCTTCTTTGGCTTTGAATCAGAACTATCCCAATCCCTTTAACGCTGTGACGCACATTCGATTCAGTGTACCGCGATCAGGAGAAGTGGAAATTGACGTCGTCGACACGAACGGAAGGGTGTTGGCCACACTCGTTCATGGGAACATGAGAGCAGGCGAGCACACGGTTTCATTCGTTGCTGACCAGTTCGCAAGTGGCGTCTATTTCTATCGACTTAAGACAGAAACGGCGTTTCTGTCACATAAGATGATTCTGCTGAAATGATTTCCTGGGTTTTTCCAGGTAGGTGAGAATTCTTGAATGGAGTTGAGCTATGAAAAGCAATGTCGAGGGGCTTGTATTGGTATGCGTGTCGTTGTGTCTGTTCATCGCTTCATGCAAGAAGGAGACCACTACCGAACCGGTGACAATCGATGCGTTAATCGTGAGAAACAATGAGATCGCCGGATGGTCATTCACAGGGTCCCCATGGACTGCCAGCACTGTGGCGGAATTGACAACCTATATTGACGGGATGGCCGATGTCTACCAACGGCACGGGTTCGTCGAAGCGGTGCACCAGGACTACAGAGGAACAGTGAATAGTGTCACGGTGCAATTGAGACTGACTGTTTATGACCAGGGAGCGGAGATTAGTGCGGCTGCTGTCTTTGCCGAGCCAGCTCTCGGCTACGGCGGAGCTCTCGATTGGAAGGGAGGGGCGGGGCAGGCCGCGCACTATGTCCGGAACGGGGGTCTCTCTCAGGCTCTTGCGTTCTACAGGGGGAGACATTTCGTCACACTCGAGATCAATGCGGACACTGATGAGAGCCTGACCATATTGCAGCAGTTTGCACTCAATGTTGACGGAAAAATCAAAAATGGATAGGCGCAGGTTCATTGCAGCTGGATCCGCAGTGCTCCTGGCGCATCAATTCCATTTTGGGGGGTGGCTGAAGGCACAGACAGGAGACCTCTCAAGCGGGCCGGTGGTCTGGGAAGCTGAGGGCATCTCATACGAGAGCGTCTCGGCCCTTTTTGCCGCTTTCGGGGGGAGCGGAAAATTGTTGCCAGACGGATCATCCGGGGCTACCGTGGTGATTAAGCCGAATCTTTGCCTTCCCGATCCCGGAGAAAGAGGGACAACGACATCGTCAACAGTCGTCGAACTCTTTTGTCGGCGGCTAATTGCTGATGGGGTGAAACGGATTATCGTCGCTGACCACACACTCAAAAACACCGCAGATTTTCGCAGTGCAGACCTGCTTGCCCTTCCGAAAACGTATCCGGAGGTAAAAGTACTCCTGGCCAACGAAGAGAGAATGTTCGAGCCGGTGGATATCCCCGGAAAAGTCCTGCAGCGAGTCGAAAGGCTGAAGTTGTTGGCGCGCGCCGATCTCTTTGTCAACATTGCGACTGCCAAGCATCATTCAGCGACACACGTTAGCCTGGGTGTCAAAAACCTGATGGGCGCTATTTGGAACAGATCAGACTTCCACACTAAGATGGATCTTGCCTCGGCGATCGGCGATCTGGCTCTGGCGATCCGGCCGTCAATCACCGTCATCGACGCCAGCCGCGTGCTCCTCAGCGGAGGTCCGACAGGTCCGGGACCGATCGTGGACTCCGGTCGGCTCTTTGCCGGCCGTGACATAGTTGCCGTCGATGCGGTTGTTACCTCGCGTTACGCATTCGGAGGGAAGAGTCTCAGACCCAGCGACGTTGCACATCTCCGAGCGGCGGCAGAGAACGGTGTGGGCGAGATCGACCTGCAGAGGATAACAGTGAAGAAAGTGTAGAGATCGGGTGGATAGCAGATCCCGGAGATACCGACTTCTCACGGACTCGGCCGCACCGCTGCTCGTTGCCTTGCTTCTTTTGGTTTCCCGTCTGTCCTACTCCCAACTCACGAGCGTCCACCTGCAACAGTCTTTCCCAGTGCTCCAGATCGAGAACCAGATCTGGATTGGCACGCCTGTAGGTCTTTACAGGTACGATCGGACCGATGACTCCTTCACGAAGTTCGTCATACCCTCGAAGAATACCTCTCCGAGTGTACGGCTTCTCTATACCTACAAACAGTGGTTGTGGTGCGTCCTGGATACAGGCCTCGCCGCACTCCAGATCCCGCTAAACGATTGGTTGGTATTCGACTCGACAAACGGTCTTCCTTCCAGCTCGGTCACCGGATTGGATTTCCAGGGTGACTACGTCTGGGTATCGACACAACGGGGTTTTGCAAGGTTCGACCTCCTGATTGAACAATGGGAGCTCTTCGATGAGCGACGGGGGCTCCCTGATCGCCATGTCGCCGATATTGTTTCCGACAGACAAGCGGTGTGGCTGATTACAGGGAAAGGATTCTCTGAGTACAACCCCCAATTCGAGAAATGGCGTCATTTCACGGCGACGGAGGATTCAACGGTCCACGTGAAACGACTCTTCTTTCTCGAAGAGGAGCTCTGGATTGTGACACAGAGGGGGTTGATTCGTTTCAATCCGAAACTGCAACGTACACAGTTTTTTTTTCTCCCTTACCTATCTTCCGAGAACCTCATCGAGGCTTACATAGAAGGGAACAGACTGTGGGCGATTACTCGGCAGGGGATCTTTATCTACGACAAGCCTTCGGGAGTATGGAAGGACTTCGATGGGAACAGTGCCCTTTCGCACGAAGAGATTGCATACGGGATGGTTAATGCGTCGCAGGTTTGGGTGCTGGTGAAAGGAAAAGCGCTTGTCTGGGATCGTGCACAGAAGACATGGGAATTTCTCGACTACTCATCGGGACTTTCCTCCACCGAATACACAGCGGTCAGCACTGACGGGGAACTCACTTTTCTCTTCACTTCAAACGGCACTGAGTACCGGAAGGCTCAGCGGGATCCCTGGCGCAGGTTATCCTTTGAGGCAAGTCGGACATCTACCGCGGGCGTGTTTTCGCAGCTCCTCGACAACCCCGAGGGCGGCTCTCTCTCGCTCGGGCCTTATGTCTGGGGGTGGCAGGGAACACGGATCACGTCCCTGCACGAGTTCAGTCAGCGGATATCTGAGAACGCGACAACGAGCCAATCGCACGAAGCCGGGCGCTTCGATGTGAAGAGCCAGCTGGGTCTTGGAGAAGGCCGACGGGTGACGGGCTTCTACAACAACATCGATTACACTGAGGCAAAGTATGGTTCCCGGCTCAGAGGCAACGAGAGTGATCTCGTTAGAGAACTTACGTGGGGAGACTTCCGACGTGAAGGGGGTGAAAATCCCTTCACGCG
>Ga0299912_10001638_pt1 | contig 18064 bp, 17 predicted proteins | sample RVTome_2_FD_207667 | JGI IMG/M metagenome (GOLD analysis project Ga0299912, IMG submission 207667) | Soil microbial communities from uranium-contaminated site in the Upper Colorado River Basin, Wyoming, United States - RVT95D214 (version 2) ... | reverse complement strand
GAGGGAGCGTGCGCTGGTCGAGATGGGCAACCGCGTCGTGGCTCGCGCTCACCGACGGCCACATGGATGTCTCTGCACGTATGAAGAGGGGGACTCGGAATGTCCGCGTCACCCATCCGACCCGGCCACTGGCGAGCCCCTGGGGGAGTGGCCAGTTCCTCTTCCCGGGGAAGTCGGTCATGACACGCTGACCATCCGGCTATCAGATGAAGAGTTTGCTGCCGCTGTCCACGCCGAGGAGTTTATCCGCGTGGCGACGGAAGCCCGCCGAGCCCGCGAGGCGGAGGTTGAGCGGCTCCGAGCTGTCGTGGTGGCCGGGTGATGGGCTGGATCTCCAAGCGCCACATGGAGCGGGGCGGGTCGATCGGGCCCGGCGGTCTCAAGAAGCACAAGAAGGGCGCTCCACTCCGTCGAGTCGTGGTGGTCATCCATCCCGCGCTCTCGCTGTTCGCCCCCGCCGTCGTCGAGCTGGAATGCGGCCACGAGGCCGAGAGTTGGGGCGGCGTGCGGGCTCGGTGTGTCAAGTGCAAGGAGGCGGGACGTGGTTGACAGGATGACGGACGAGCGGTTGGAGGAGATCGAGACTGCGGACGGTGAGGGGCTGGGGCGCCCGAACTTCGTTGTGCACGAACTACTCGCGGAGGCGCGACGTGCCCGCGAGGCGGAGGAGCGGCTACGGATCGACGCATGCGACGCCCACGTCATCGGCCCGGAGAGGTTGGACTTCGTTCGTCACGAGGCCCGCCGCGCCGCTCTGGCGGAGGCCGTGGAGTTGTGCGCGGTGAACCAAGCGGCCGAGGAACACGAGTCCTGCGGTGCCCATCACGGCACCGTGGCCCACGACGCAGCGGAGCGCGCGTGGGCGTGGGCGTCGGCCGCCATCATCATCCGCGCCCTGGCCGACGCGCCGGGGACGGAGGCGCCGCAACCACAGGACGGAGACGGCTGCACGTGCTGTAGGAGCGGAGAGCACTCGACGGTGGGGGCGTCGTGCGGTGCAGTCCGGCTGCACTGGCGGTGCTATCTCCCTGCGGGGCACATCGGTGCCCACCGGGCGACGGACGGGAACGGCACACTCTCGGATGCGTGGTACGACCCGCACCCCGCCGACTGCGACTGCACGACGTGCGCGATCCGCATGGTCGGGTCGCTGGAGGACTAGTATGACGACCCGATACAAGCTGACCGACGCCGACGACCGCACCCGCGGCGAGACCCAGTGGGGGCCGGGCGTGACCCACGAGGCACCAGGCACGGGCGAGCTCTGCAACTCGGGCTGGATCCACGTCTACGACGACCCGGTGCTCGCCGTGCTGATGGACCCGATCCAGGGCAATTTCGGCGCGGACGCACACCTGTGGCGCTGCGAGTGCTTGGGCGCGGAGAGGAGCGACGGGACGAAGCGGGGCGTCGCCTCGTGCACCACGGTCGAGCGGGTCGTCGACCTGCCGGCGGTCACGACGGAGCAGCGGGTGCGGTTCGCGATCCTGTGCGCGCAGGAGGTCTGCCGCGACCCGGCGTGGCGCGCGTGGGCCGACGGGTGGCTCACGGGCCGAGATCGGAACAGTGGGGCGGCGGCGGCGAGGGCGGCGAGGGAGGCGGTGGCGGCGGCGGGGGCGGCGAGGGCGGCGGCGGAGGCGGCGGCGTGGGCGGCGGCGGCGGCGGAGGCGGCGGCGGCGGAGGCGGCGTGGGCGGCGGCGGAGGCGGCGGCGGCGGCGGAGGCGGAGGCGGCGTGGGCGGCGGCGGCGGCGGCGTGGGCGGCGGCGGCGGCGGCGGGCAAGATCGATCTCGTCGCCATGGCACACCGAGCCGTGGAGTCCTAGCCGTGACCCTCCACTGGAAGCCGACGACGCTGAAGCTCACGGCTGATGCCCTCGCGCGCAGTCGTGAGTCGGCTCGTAGATCGAGCGCCAAGTACCGGCTGACGCACCCAGACATAGAGACACCAGAGCACCGCGCATGGAGGCACATGCGCGCCCGATGTGTGAACCATCGTCATCGGGCATTCGCAGACTATGGAGGGCGCGGGATCCGTGTCTGCGAACGGTGGGACGACTTCGCCTGTTTCCTCGCATTTCGTCCGACCAGGCGGGCGGCTGCTGCTCGTAAGCCGAAGCCCCAACGAGGTCAACAGGAGCGCAAGCGAGGGTCATTAGGCGAAAGCACATGATGGCTACCTGAGTGGTAGAGGATTTCAGAAGGGACTGGCCCCAGCCGAGCTCGCCCAGCTGGTCAGGTCCGCCAGGTTGACGGCGATGCTCGAGCCGAGGATCCGCGGCATTGGACATGCCTCGTACGTGTGGGGCGTCCGCTCGACTTCCTCGGGTGACGTCAGCGTCAGTTGCGGTCGAGCGAAAAAGGCAGCGCGATGATCGTCTCACGTGATGATGTCTTCCGCCTGATCGAGCGGAGCGCGAAGACGGTCGAGGTCGCCTTCAGCGCACAGCCGAACGGAGTGTTCGGGCAAGACGGTTTCGTCTCTGGCTGGTTGCTCAAGCTTCACTGCAACCGCTGCGACAGACACGTGAGTCGCTCAGCCCGACCGGGCGGGCCCGAAGCCGACTCCTGGGCGTTAGGTATCCTCCCCGAACTCTTCCTCGAGTTCGCGGCCCAAGGCAAGAGAACCGGCTGCCGGCACATCAGCTCGCTCGTTGCCCTGCTCGAGCCACACGTCGAAACAGAGGCGATCCGTAGTATCCTCGAAGCGGTGTACGCGGCGGAGACCGAGCAGCAGATGAAACGAATCGCGCACGAACGATGGGGTGCGAGCCGAGGAAGAAGGCACCGGTGACGCGCTCGCCAATCGAGAACGTCGTTGAGCAGGTCATCGAAGGCCTTGTGGAGTCCATCGGCGTTGAGGGACTCGCCTCGGACCAGGAGCTGAACGTCGGCGTCGAGGCGACGATGTCGCTTGAGCCGGGTGATCTTGTAGAGATCCTACCCGCGCTCTACGCCGAGAACGCGCCCGAGGACGTCGAAGCTTGGCTCAGGGGCGAGTTGACGCCGGAGGAGTTCGACACGATCCTCGAGGCGTTCGAAGAGAATGGACAGCGCTTCTTTCGCTACAAAGCGCCCGCGCCCTGCGAGTAATCCGGGCCTCCTCAGATTAGCGTGACGCGGACCTGAACGCCGTCGCCTGTCTCGAAGCCATCGTCAGTCTCTCTCGAGCCGGAGGGAAAGATCTCGCGAAGCGCGATGATACCCTGAACGAGCGCGTCCACCATGTCGTCGTGCGCGCCCATCGGGAAATGGAGCAGCTCACTGATCAGGTCACCGCGCTGTGCGATCGATGGGTTCCGTTGGGGATCGAGGTCTGGCTTGAAGAGGACTCGCCCTTCTTCGAGGAGCGGGCTGATGTCAAGCAGCCGACGTGCCTTGGCTCCACGCGGTAGGTGTGTCCAGATTGGAAGCGGCACCTTGGCGCGCTCGGACAGGTACTGCGCGAAGGCGCCCTGGTATCCCCCCTTCTCGACCACGATGCGGCTCGGCTGCCACTCGGAGGCAGAAGAGACTACCGCGTCGGCCTGATCCTTGAGCCCAAGTCGAGCGTGCCATGCGTCGACGACGAAGATCAGGTTCCGCTTCTCGTCGTACAGAAGCGTCACCCCAGCGAAGAAGTCAGCGCGCTTCGTGATCGACAACGCGAGGTCGTAGGACTGGAGGCCGTACAGAGTCCACGGGTCTCCGAGCATCTCGGCGTCGTAGTACTTGATCCAGCCTGGTTGGATGGGGACGGCCTCCGTCGATAGCGCGATGCAGCGGTACGCCCGGTCGTACTCCACTGGGCCGAGGATCTGATAGCGCTCTATCAAAGCCTCGCGGGGCCAGTGCTCTGGCCAGATCGGCGCGAAAGGATCCTCAGCTGTTCCAACCGGCGTCGACACGACACCGAACTGCGGAAGCGCCTTCAAGTAGGCACACACGTCGGTCACCGACCAGGGTGTATTGATCACCCAGATCCGGCCGTCGGACTCGAGCGTCGGGATCCATTCGCCGAGGACCTTCTGCTTCACAGCCTCGCGGAGCTGCGGCTGCAGAATCGAGTTCTTGATGTCGACGACGTCGTCGAAGATGAGCAAGTCGGCGCGAGACCCCGTCGCGGCGCTCATGACGCCGATCGCCTCGATCGACGCATCGCGCGACCGAGATGGCCGGAATACCGTGAGCTTGCTCTTGGACTCCTCTGCCGCAGGGTTGAGCTTCAGGTCTGGGAAGACGATCCGGATCATCGGGTTGTTAGCCAGATGCTGACGGATCTCGAAGAGCCGTTCCTTCGCGCGAGCGTCGTTCTGGGCGATCAGCTTGACCCGGATGTTCGGGTCTCGACCGAGTTCGAACACGGGCATTGCTGTCGAGATGATCGTCGTGTTGTGCGTGAGAACGTCCTCGGTAATGTAGTTGTCGAACTCGGGGACTTCGAGCGCGTACGTCATCTTCGGCGAACCCCTACTGACCCGTTTGACTCGCACCCATCTGAACGGCGCGAGGAGCTTCGCAAGCAACACGAGATTGCGATCAGCGATCGCTGCCTTGACGGCTTTCGCGCGCGTGTGCGTCCTTGCGCCGCCATCAAGGTAAACGCCATGCAAACGTCTCAGTGCTCCAGGCGCCGAACGCAACTCCACGCGCCACTCCGGCGGGATGAGTTCGTCACCGGCGTACGGCGCGGACAGCGCAAGCTCGCGCAGAGCCTTACGCTTACGCCCTAAAGGACAAACAAGCGAACGGAACGATCGAAGATTCGTCGCACCGGTGACGCTGAGCCTCCAGCTCACGTAGGGCCGGCCGCGATAACGTCCGCGGGATTTCGATAGCGAGCTTTGGATCCCCAACCGGAGCAACAAGTGCTGAACGTCTCGGAGCAACTCTCGACTCGCGCTGCTGAATGACGCTGACCCGTCACGCAGGGGATTGACCGTGCCGTCAGCGTCGAAGTACCCGGCGAGGAACTCCGCGATACAACGATCTGTGGAAGTAAAGACTCCGCTCGGAACGCGTTTCTCTGTCGAACGCACGAAAGCGAGACCGTATTGCTTCAGGGCACGGCCAGGGCTCTTGTCACGAGGGCCTTTGCGACCGCTGCGTTTCGTGATTCGATACGTCGCGCAGCCCCGACCATCGATCGCTTTATGGATGCTCCAACCGTGGGCATAGGCGACACGATGGAGGTGCGCGAGGACCCGCGAGTCCCCTATCGTCACGGTCGGTGTCGCGCTCAGGAGCGAACCATCGCCGATCAGCAAGCCGAGCAACCACGGGATGCCGTCCGGAAGCTTGCTTGCACCGAGGCCAGGCAATGCAGCAGGCATTGCGACCCAGTCACCGACGCCGATCGACGCGGCCGGTCGCCAGCCTTGAAACGACAAGAGCGGATGTTCACCAGTAACTTCGAGATTCCTGCCGTACGCGAACTGAAAGATGCACGTCGCGGCCACACCGTTCGAGGTACGGCGCGCGGCTGCTCGGACGAAATCGCCCTTGACAGCGTCGAAGGCAACGACATCGTCCTTGGGGCGTATTTTGTCGAGGCGTTCGAGCCGACCATCGGCGAGAAGCACACGGGCGTTTCCCGGCTGACATTTCGCGTGACCGCGGGGACCTTCGATGTAGGCCTTCCTGTGCTTCTCGAGCCCGTCGAGCCACTGCCGATGGAACTGCGCGAGCTTAACCGGCTGGCCCTTGCGGTCCGTCCACGCGAACTCGAAGAAGTCGCGCCGGTCGTTTCGAGCCTTGCGCGCCCGACTCATGAGCGTCGCTGCGGCGATCTCCAACTTCGTCTGACGCGGGAGTTCGACGTCGGTCATCGCTGCGCCTCCGCGGACTCGATGATCTCAGCGTCCTCCACAATCGCAGCCCCGTTGTCCTCACTCGCGCGGCCTCCGCCTACGACGAGCGACGTGAGGCGCGCTGGAGCTTGCTTGTTCTGCATGATGTGCTCAAGTTCTTCATCGGTACACGACTCGAGCATCATGCCAAGCTGCACGCCAACGATCTGCTCCGGTTGCCCAAGACGCTTTCGCTCAATCGAGAGCGCACGCTCGACCGTGCTCGCCGAGATGTCCGCCGCGCGCGCGAGCAAAAGGACGGTCTTGTGATCGAGCGTTTCGGGAAGCTTGATCCTGCCCTGCTCGAGATCGTCGAGGAACTTCTCGGTCAGCGTCGCGACGATCGCTGCGATCCCGGCGGCGGTACGCATCGTCAGTCGAGAAGCAGCGGCTTCCTCGGCGCTCTTCTGCATCTCATCGGCGGCGATCGCTTCTCGCTTGATCCGCTTGATGGCCCCATCAAGAACGAGCACCCGGCCGAACGCGGCGCGCATCTGCTCCATTGCCGACCGGGAGACGCCGGTCGCCTCGAGCGCGTCGAGCTCCTTGTTGAGCTTGCGAGCCTCTTCCTCGTAGCGCTCGATCCGGCCGCGGATCTCCGTCTCGATCCGTTCCGCGTCCTTCAAGGCCTTGAAACCGAGGGCCGCCTTCACACGACCGGTCGAGCGCGTGGCCGGATCGGGTGGCTCGCGCTGGGCTTGAAGCCGCGCCTCACGCTTTGCTGCGAGCTCCTTCGCCTGCTGCTCGACGATCTCCGCTCCCGGGAATGGGTCGAGCCCGAGCTCGGGAACGCCTTGCGTGATCACGCGCCTCGCGATTTTCGGGGCGACCCGGGCCTGCCGCGCGACGTACCCGATCGTCTGGCACTTGCGCCAAGCAGTGAGCATCGCCCCGTACATCTCGGGGCTCACACACATCTTCACCCGGAACCCGCCGGAGTGACCGAAGGTCTCCAGGCGCGCTTCTTGCTCGTCCGGCATCAAGCAGAGGCTGTCACAGGGACGCAGTCCCGGCAAGCGAGGGCTGGGTCGAAGCCCGAACCTGATACCACAGGAGGAGGGAAGCCAAGCGCATGACCGTGCTACAACTGCGCCCGTACCAAGCCGAGGCCGTCGAACGGGCGGTTCGGTTCGGGCACGGGATCATCCAGGCGCCAACAGGTTCCGGCAAGAGCGCCGTCATCGCTGGGATCATCGAGCGCACAGGCGGGACGTGGCTCCTGCTCGTGCATCGGCGCGTCCTACGAAAGCAGCTCGCCGACGCGCTTCGGCGCTTTGGCATCAAGGGCGTCGTCGAAGCGGGCAGAGGACCCGAGAGCCTCGTCGTCGTTTCGACTTGGCAGTCCCTCTATGCCCGCCTCAAGCGCGGCTCCGCCGCGGCGCAGCGACTCCTGGCCCGACCGGGGCTGGTCCTTGACGAATGCCACGTCGCAGCCTCGCCCTGCCTTTCGAGGTTGCTCGAGACATCCGGCGCAAGCTTTCGCTTCGGCCTCTCGGCAACGCCGCTGCTCCGGAGCGACGGGCAAAACCACTGGACGGAGAAGTATTTCGGCGGAGTGATCTACCGGATCGGCGCTCCGGTGCTCGCGAAGGCCGGGATGTTGGCGCGACCACGTGTGCGCTTCGCCCCCTTCCTTTCCCCTGTGGTATCAGGTGGCTACAGCGCGACGATCGTACGGAATGAAAAGCGCAACTGGCTGCTGGCCAAGCTAGCGTCGCGGACCGATCCGCCGGCGCTCGTCCTCGTCAACCACCTCGAGCACGGGCGGCAACTTCTTGACCTGCTGACCCGTACGCTCCGCGTCCGGTTCCTTCATGGCGAGGACAGCGACGAGGATCGTTCGGAGGCGCTCCGTGCCCTCTCCGCCGGGGAACTCGAAGTCCTGATCGCGACGCCGATCTTCGACGTAGGCGTCGACATCCCGGAGCTGCGGTCTGTCGTCGTCGCATCGGGCGGAAGCAGTGCGATCGCTTGCATTCAACGTCTCGGACGGGCGATGCGTCCTGCTCCAGGCAAGACGGGCTGCGACCTGTGGGACGTCGCCGATCACGGCTCGGAGACGCTCGAACGTAACGCGGCCGCGCGCGCCGAGGCCTACAGTATGGCCGGCTTCGAGGTCGACTTCGCGGAGCTCAGGCTTCCTGCAGCAGATCAACCTCCAGCCCGAGAGGTCGACGCGGCTGCGCAACCGGGTCATGGAGCTGCGCGCGGACGCGGCGGCGAGATCAGCACGGTGGACAAGATCGAAGCCTTCCTCGTGCTCGGTGCGATGCTCACCTTCGCACTCGTGGCCCTCGTCGTTCTCTTCTAGCCCCTTCCCTTCCGGCCGAGCTGTGGCTAAGGTCGCACGCCGGAGGTGCAACATGGAGTTCAAGAACTCACTTCAGCGACCGATCGGCGGGCTGCTGCGGCCATTCGCTTGGCTGCTCGGTCTACTCAGCCTGGTCTGGTTGCTTTTCGGTGAGAGTACGAACGCTGAGCCCGCACACGCAGGATCCATAGATCGAAGATCGTCTGAACAGGTGGAGGTGCAACGCCGCATCGTTGAGATAGGACGGAAGTTCTCGGCCCCGACGGAGTCCTGGGAGGTCGTGCGAGCCCGCGCGGTCGAGGCTGCTCGCCGGGCGGTGGGCGAGAAGGAGGCGAGGCTCTCGGCCGAGAGCGCAACGCTGGCGGCGTCCATGAGGGCGCACCTGGAGCGGCAGGCACCAGCAGCGGGCGAGCGCCTCGCGCGCATCACCGCGGTGGACGAGCTGGCTGAGCGCATCGTGCGGTGGGCAGAGGACCACTCGGGCGAGTGGCTCCCGCTCGGGCGAGACAAGGCCCCGGCGTTCCTCGCGAGCGTCGCCTACCACGAGTCAAGCTGGCGATGGCGAGACCGAGACCTGCGGGGCGCGAGGGGCGAGGGGTGCGCGCTCCAGATAGCGCCGAGCACCGCCCGCCTCGTCGGCCTGAGCCCCGAGGCCATCGCGGGCAACCTTGACGCTTGCCTGGACGCTGCGGTGCGTGTGATGCGCCTCTGCTCGGAGCGGTGCGGCGACGTGCCGGCAGAGAACTGGTTTTCATGTTACTGTACCGCTGGCCAATGCGGAGCCGTACAGGAAGTTGTGAGGGCTCGGTTCGATCTCGCTCGAGATCTCCTCGGTTACATGCGGGGCTCAAGATTGGGCGACTGACTCTCCTTCGGCGCTCTCGACGTGAGCAAGTCTATACTGCCAACGGCAGACAGAACGGTGCGCGACACTGGTGGCGCTGTCGATGCGAGTGCGAAACGATGAAGGACATTCGTGCTGGTGACCTTGGAAAGCGCACCTTCTCGTGCGGATGTCTCATGCGGGAGCGCGCGTCGATCGGGTCCTTAAAGCATGGGCATTGTCGAGGACCTCGCGGTCACCGACGGCAGACGCCAGAGTATCAGGCGTGGGCGTCGATGATCGCTCGGTGCACAAACCCGAGGAACGTTGAGTGGCATCGCTACGGCGGGCGCGGGATCACGGTCTACGCTCGCTGGCGGGGGCCTGGGGGCTTCGCCCGATTCGTCGAACACGTCGGTCCTCGACCGGAAACGCCTGATCCGAATCGCTTGCGGAGCGAGTGGTCGCTCGACCGGATCGACAACGCTCAGGGTTATAGGCCAGGCAACGTCCGGTGGAACACGATGAAGGGACAAGCGCGGAACTCACGTCGAAATGTGTGGCTTACCCTCGCAGGCCGCGCGCAATTGCTCACCGACTGGGCTGACGAGCTCGGGATAGAACGGAGGACCTTGAAGACGCGACTCAAAAGAGGTTGGTCGGTGAAACGAACGTTGACAACACCAATTGCGGCCTCGGAGGCGACGCGATGACGATCCCGAACGACGCACTCCTTGAAACGGACCTGGGCGACGGCGTTGTCCTCTACGACGTCTCCCATCTGCTGAAGCGCCACCCCACGAAGAAGTATCTGAAGCGAGACGCGAAGAAGATCGCCGCGATCGTCGTCCACAAGACGGGCGCTGACGGGCCTCCCGGTTTCAAAGCCGCCGAGGCGATGACGAACTTCTGCGTCGATCACCGAGGCTGGCCTGGGGCGGCCTACACGTTCATCCTCCCCCGAGTTCCGGACGAGCACGACGGACGCCTGGTCGTCTATCGCTGCAACCGCGACGACGTGCGGAGCTACCACACCGGGGGTCAGATGAACGAGACCGGTGTCGGCATCGGAGTCCAGGGCAACTACGATGGCGAGTGGGACCTGCTCTCATCTGGCCTGCCCCGCATCGCGCGGGAGCCGACAGCCGCGCAATGGACGATGCTCAAGCGACTCGTCGATTGGTTGGCCATCTCACACGGGATCGTCGTCGGTCGAACCGGACCGGACGACGATTGGGGCCTGACGGGCCACTGGGAGCACGGCAAGATCATCTGTCCGGGAGACGCTCTACGACTCTGGACCCAGACCCAGCGAGGAGAGGCCGTCACGATGCTCGAGCCATCGACTCCGCCCCGGCTGCCCGCTCCGACACCGGGAGCCATCGACACGACGAAGCTCTCCGCGCTCGATCTGCAACGGGCCCTGAAGTCGATCGGTTTCGACCCAGGCCCGCTCGACGGTCTGTGGGGCTACCGCAGCCGCGCGGCCCTCGAGAAGTTCCAGTCGAGCGAGAGCCTCACGGCCGACGGCTGGTACGGGCCGAAGTCCGCTGAGGCGCTCTCGACACGGCTACGGGCGATCGGCGTGGACACGCTCGTCGATCTTCGGCAGGTGAAGTAGCCGGTTCGCGATACCACAGGAGGAAGAAGGCCGATGCGCGTCGGGATCGTGGGCAGCCGGCGACGGAACACGGCCTACGATCGGTGGCTCGTGTTCGACCTAGTCGCCTGGTGCATCCGGCAGTACGGATGCCCGGTGATCGTCTCTGGCGGTTGCCCGACGGGCGCCGATTTCTTCGCGAAGCAGGCCGCCCGTTTCTACCAGCTTGAGCTCAAGGAGCACCTTCCGCAGTGGGGACCGCAACCCTTGTCGTACCGCGAGGTCCGGGACCGTTTCTACGCGCGCAACTCCCTGATCGCTGAAGACAGCGACGTTCTGTACGCGCTCACGGTGCGAGGGTCTCCGGGCGGAACCGACAACACGTGCGACTGCATGGGCTTCCTCGGCAAGCCGTTCTACGAAATCTAGGGCTCTTCCTTCGCCTTTGGCTTCCCGAGCCGGCTCTTGCTGAAGATCGGACGGGGGCTGAGGGGCCGGCTCTGCAACGGTTCGCCGCGGCGGTCGAGGATCGGCTTGCCGTACTTGCCGTGGCCGCGGAGAGCCTTCAACCTCTTCAGCTTCCTCGGGCGCTTCCCGAACGGCTTGCGCTCCAGCTTGTAGTGCGTGAGCGTCTCGCCGTCGTCCTTGAAGTCCTCGCCCTCAACCTGTCGTCGCTCCTCTAGCAGCGCGCCCCAGTCTTCTCCTCCTGTGGTATCGAGCTGCCGCACGGCCGCCTGGAAGTTTGCCTCGGGGTCGTCGATCTTCCTGGCGGTGACAGGGAGCGCGCGCCAGACACGGTAGGCACGAGTCCCGGCGATCCCGATCCTGTGGTAGCCGAGGGCTGGCTCGATGAGGCCCTTCTTCAGAAGGCCCTTGAGGGCCGTCTCGACCGTCTCCCAGCGCGCGCGGATCGCTCGCTTGAGATGGCTAGCGGACATCGCATTCTGCCGGAGCACGTCGTAGACGCGGGCTTCGTCGAGTGGAAGTGGGTCGGCCGGCCACGGCACGAGCCGAGGGAGTCGTGGCCGCCCCATGACGGGAGCAATCACGAAGCGAAGCAGCGGAGGTTCGTTCTTGATCCGAGCTCGGTCAGCCGTCGTGAGCATCACCTGCTTACGCTCTTCGTCGATCTTCAGTTGGAGTTCGACGTGGGCCCACGCTCGGAAGATGCCAGCTGATGGTTCGAGGGCCGGTCCGTCGAAGTTGCCGACGAGCATCACCGTTGCCTGGAGGTTGTCCGTGAGTAAGGACAGCGCGGTACGCAGCTCGAGGGCGGCTTGGCGCTCGCCGGAGAAGAAGGCCTCGAGCGGATCGATGATGACGAGCTTCGGGCGCAAGTCGCCGACAGCTTCCCGCAGCTCGACGCGGCCTTCGAGCATGTCGAGCGATGTCGAGCCGTGGACGATCCTAAGCAACGGGGCGTCGATCTCGTGCCGCATCGCGAGGAAGCTCGTCATCCGATCGGCCACGAGCTCCCGAGGATCGGCGGTGAAGAGCACGACGGAAGAAGGCATCCACGGCCGGAATGTGTCGAGGCACGGGGTGCCCGTCGCGCTCGCGACCGCGAGTTCGGTCGCGAGCAAGGACTTGCCGAGGCCGGTGGCCCCGCTGAGGAGCATCTTCCCGCCAGCCGGCGCGACCTCGGGAAGGATCCACTCGACTCGCCTGCCCGTTCCCGCGAGCAGCTCTCGGGGCGTAACCAGTTGGAACGGCATGAGGAACCCCTAGCACAGCCCGGGATACAACGGAACGTGTTTATTTTGACACAGTGCGTAACGCTGCGGAATCAATGAGCTTCGCTGAAGTAATTTTTCTCCTTGACAACGGGATGCCCGGCCAGTAGCTTCACCAAGTTCGGGCCTCGGTCAGGCCATGCAGACAACCCCGTTTACGATTGGGCCTCTGGGGCCCGAAGGGCCTTCTCGCCCCCTTGCGGTGGCGGCTTCGCGGCGGCGGCCTGGTTGGTTTCGCCTGCTGACCGCCGAGCCAGGCGACCTCGAGTTCATCAAGGCTGTCCCTGGGCCGATGCTCGACCCGAAGGACGCCACGGCAGAGCCTGCGATCCTCATCCCCTGGAACCTCCTCGTTGCGCGTCCCGACTGGTTCAGCTTGCGTCCGGCAGATGACCCCGTGCCCGAACTGACGCTGCCCGAGGGCCTTCGGGCCTACCAGCTCGAGTGCGTCCGCTTCGCCATAAGCCGTGGCGGTCGGGGGGTCTACCTCGGCCTCGACCTTGGCCTCGGGAAGACGGTCACGGCGACGGCGATCGCCGTGGTTGAGCGCCACAAGCGCGTCGTGATCGTCGGCCCGCTGATCTCGCGGGGGGCATGGGTCGGCGCTCGCTCCGATCCGGCACGCTGGTTCGGGATCGAAGTCACGCCGTTGTCGGGGAAGAAAGAGACCATCGAGCTCGCCCGGGAGACGATGCAACAGGACGGTTGGGTCTTCGTCCACTACGAACTCCTAGACGCTTGGAAGCCCTGGTTGCTCTCATGGTTCAGACCTACCTGCGTGATCTTCGACGAGCTCGACTACTGCCGAGGCTACTCGTCGCGGGTCTCACGGGCAGCGCGAGCGGTCTCCAGGCTCTCGAGCGTCGAACGGCGCATCGGGCTCTCCGGCACCGCGGTCCACAACAGCGTGATGGATCTCTGGCCTCAGCTCGACATCCTCGAACCGGATGCCTGGGGATGGCGCTCCACATTCGGTACGAGGTACTGCGGCTTCCATCCCGGGGAGTACGGCCTCGTGGCCGGGGAGCCAACGCACGTCGACGAGTTCAAGGATCGGCTGAAGCTGGTCTTCGTCCGCAGGGGCCGACGTGAAGTGCTCGCCGAACTGCCGAAGATCACGCGCCAGCGGCTGGAGACCACGCTCGATCCGGAGGTGATGGAAGAGTACGCCCGCGCCGAGCAGGACATCCGTGGGTACATCCAGATCCTCGGCCGAGGGATCGCTCCGGGCAACAGCGTGATCCTGGCTCGCCTCACGACTCTGATGCGGCTGCTCGCGCTCGCGAAGACGAAGGCAGCCATCGAGCTCGCGAGGAAGACAGTCGAGGCCGGCGAGAAGATCGTGGTCTTCACGTGGTTCAAGGAGAGCGCCCAACGGATCGCGGCCGCGCTCCGGAAGTACGCCGGTGAACCCATCACCGGCGAGACGCCCGCTCAGCGGAGGCTCGACGTCGCTCGAGCCTTCGGCGAGCACAGCGGCCCAGCCGTTTTCGTCGCGACCATCGCCTCGGCGGGCGTGAGCCTCAACGGGCTCCAGGCCGCATCGGTCGTGCTGATCTCAGACCTGTGGTGGACGCTCGCGAAGCTGCTGCAGGGCGAAGGCCGCGTGTGGAGATTCGGGCAACGGTGGCCTGTCATGGCCTATTTCGGCGTGGCGACGGGGACGGTCGACGAGGAGCTCGTCGAGACGCTCCTGAAGAAGGCTGAGTCGATCTCGGCGTCGAGTGAAGGGAAGGACTCGGATGCGCTCGCCGGTGTCCTGCGGTCGGAGGAGACCGACGAGCTCGATCTCGCACGTTTCGTCGAGAAGCTCTCAGAGCGCTTCGCCAAGTGGGAGGCAGCATGATCCAGCTCACGGCCCCAGCAAGGCCCGCGGTTCAGGACCTGCTCGTGCAGACGGGTTGGGCAAAATCAGTTGGGGGCTCGCTCCGAGGCTGGTCGGCGTTGCAGCTCATGCCGAAGTGCCCGCGTCTGGCCTACCTTCAGATGGTCTGCGGCCTCCAGTCGCAGAAGCCCTCAGACGCGATGGACCAAGGCGTGCTCTACCACGCCTGCATGGAGAGCCACTACGCAAGCGGCGGCCGGGACACGCTCGGCCCGCTCAGAGCCGTTGAGAGCGCCGTTCCGGAGATCGCTGCGAATGTTCGTCGCCTGATCGACGCGAAATTCCGGCGCTACGGTGTCGAAGAAGCAGAGACGTGGGACATCCGAGCGGTGGAGCACGAGGTCATCGCGCGCGTCAAGGGCAAGGCTCGAGTAGGTGCCTACAGGCGTCGGGTCATCGAGGCGCCCGTCAGCTCGAAGTTCGATCTCATCATCGCGAAACGTGAACGCAACGGACCGTACGCGCAGTTCGGGCCGGTCAAAACCGGCGTCTGGGCCTTCGACCACAAGACGACGGGGCGTCTCAGCCGGGACAAGGTTGGGGGCTTCGGCATGGATCCTCAGTTCCTGTTGATGGCCTACAACTGGCGCAAGGCCAGACTCGACCGCGTGTTCGGCCCGTTGCTCGGCTTCATCATCGAGATCGTCGTCGCCACGAAGGAAGTCGGCATCGAGCGCATCGAAGTCCGGGTCGACGACCGCGATGCGGACCGGTACATCCAGGAGATGTCATCCTGGTTCGTCGACATCGAGTCGATGCTCGCGCTGCCCCCGGAGGAGCGAGCTCGACAAGAACTTTGGCCAATGAACTTCGCTGGCTGTCGCCAGGCCTACGGGCTCTGCAAGTACTTCGACCTCTGCGAGAGCCACGGAGCCTACCGGTCTCTGTACACCGTCGCCGAAGGCTTCGTCCCCGCGAAGGCGCTCGTCGAACAACGTGTGAGGCACAGGCGCGTCGCACAGGCGAGCGAGGTGCCCCTGACAGCTCCGGCGCCCGGCTCGCACGAAAGGAGTCAGTGATGCCGGTCCAGTTCGTGGACGCGAGCACGATGCCGAGGGCGCCGTTGCGAATGCTTCTCTACGGGAACCCGCGACTCGGGAAGACGACCTCCGCCGCTTCCGCGCCCCGTCCGGCCTTTCTCTCGGTCGGCCTCGAAGGCGGGGATATGACCCTTCGCGCTTTTCACGGCGTGAAGACGACGAGAATCCAGACGTCACAAGGGATGCTTGACGCAATCGAGCAGATACGGCAAAACCCGACCCTCTACGACACCGTTGTCGTGGATAGCGTGACCTTCTACGCCGACCTCGTGATCGCCGAGTTGGTTGCGAAGAACCGCGGGCCGATGCGGCTTCAGGACTGGGGTATCCTCGATAACCATCTGAGCAAGATGGTCCTGCCCCGCTTACATCAACTGCCGCAGCACATCATCTGGATCGCGCTCGAGCAGGTTGAGAAGGACGACGCGACGGGCGCGGTCGGGCGCATCGGCCCGATGCTCCCTGGCAAACTTTCGCTGAAGCTTCCAGCGGTGACGGACATGATCATCAGGATGGCGCCGCAACCGGTGAAGTTCGCCGACGGCGTGATCCGCGAGACGCACGTCTTCCAGACCGTACCGCAGCGAACGCCGCAGGGCCCGATCCTCGCCGGCGGTCGCTTCGGCCAGGTCTTCCCAGAGGGTTGGATCCTCCCGACTTGGGACGCGCTGATGGAGAGAATCGGGGCTTTCGTCGAAGTCACGGGGACGAGGCCGATCAACCAACAGGCCTACTCGCAGCCGCGGTAGACCACGAAGAAGGAGAGCGAAGAGTCATGGGCTTCATTCCGATTCAGTTGGGCGGCGTACCGCCGTCAGGGACTCAGGAGTTGTACCCGCTTGGCCTCTACACGTTCCGAGTCAAGGGCGCCAAGCAGGAAACCTCGAAGGCCTCAAACGAGCCGAAGCTCACCATGAGCTTTGAGATCGTCGACGGGCCGGACGGTTCGCCGCAGTTCGTCGGCAAGCCGCTGACGAGGAGCTACACGCTGCAGCAGCAGCACGCCGGCTTCATCAAGCGGCTCGTCTTCGCTCTCGGCCTCACCGAGTACGACATCGCCCAGATGGGCGGCATGATCACCGAGGAAGTTCTGATCGGCCGCTTCATGCGCGCCCGCGTCAAGCACCGCGAGTACCAGGGCCGCATGATCAACGAGATCGAAGAGCTCTACGACGAGAACGCCGTGCAGGGCCAGCAGACCGCAGCGGCTCAGCAGCCCGCACCGGTGGCCGCGCAGTACCAGCAGCCTCCGCAGCAGCCGCAGTACGCACAGCCCCCGCAGTACGCGCAGCCGCCGGCTCCGCAGCCGCAGTATCAGCAGCCGCCGCAGCAGCCCCCGCAGCAGCCGCAGTACCAGCCACCGCAGTACCAGCCGCCAACGCAGCCTCAGTACGCGCAGCCGCCGACGCAGCCGCAGCAGCCGCCGCAGCAGCCCCCGGCTACGATGCCGCCGCCGTACACACCGCCGCCTTCCGGGCCGGCGATGGCCCCCGCGGCGTGGCCGCAAGGAGCCCCCGGCTTCCAGGGAGGCAACGGCGGAGGCAGCGCCCCCGCGACGTACCCGGCGCCCCAGCCGCCGCCGCAGCAGCCGGTGCCCGGCAAGTAGCCCAGCGTCGCCGGAGGGACCGTTGGGTGAGTTCTACAGAGGGACGTTCCTCGCGCCGGACTGCGCGAACTGTCCGCTGCGGACCTCCGTCAAGGTTCCTCCGGAGGGCGACCTCGAAGCACACGTGATGATCGTTGGAGAGGCCCCCGGTGAAGAGGAAGAGATCACCGGGAGGCCCTTCCAAGGCAGGAGCGGCCAGCTGCTAAACCAGCTCCTCGAGCGGCTTGACGTCGACCGCTCTGCGTTGTGGATCAGCAACAGCGCCCTCTGTCACCCGCGCTCGATGTCCCGCCTGGAAGCGACTACCTGTCTCATGTGCAAGCCGAAGAAGCAGAAGAAGTCGCTCATGGCGATCGAGGCCGGGCCCTGCTCGTGGTGCGATGGTTCGCGCGTTGTCCAAACGAGCGTCTACTTGAATGACAAGCAGGTGCTCCACGAGGCGGTCGTTCGCTGTCGAGAGCGGCTCTTCTCGGAGGTCAAGAAGATCCAACCGCGCGTCGTCGTGCCGCTCGGTCGCTACGCACTCGAGGCTTTCATCGGAAAGAGCTCGGGCATCATCGCGCACCGAGGCGGAATCCACATCGCGAACGTCGCGCTCGAGCAGGCCCGCGCATGACCATGTACCCGATCCCCACTTGGTCCGCTGCCCCTTCGTGGTCCTTCGGTGAATTTCGCTTCGTGCGGCAGGGGCGTTGCGAGCAGCATTTCATTCCGCTCCCAGCCAACACCCAAACCCTGAGCACGTGGCTGCTTCGTGCGGGCGGGGCCTCACGGCGCGGCTGTGACGTGTACTTCGGGCTGAACCCTCGCTGCCGAAAACGAGGCCTTGCGCCGGATGTTCTCTTGACCTCCGCACTGTTCGTCGACCTCGACGGCCCGAACGCCGAGGGCGAGCTCCGGCGATTGATCGGAACGACGCTCGAACCGAGCATCATCGTCGGCTCCGGCCACGGCGTGCACGGCTACTGGCTCTTGTGCACCCCGATGCCGACCGCAGCCATTGTCTCAACGGGAAAGCAGCTGTGCGAACTACTGGGTTCCGATCCCGTCTGGTCACCAGCACAGACGCCGCGGTTGCCCGGGACAGCGAACTGGAAGGACGGTACACCGAGGCCCGTCCGCGTGCTCTGGGCCTCCGAGCGCAGGTACGACTTCCCGATCCTCGCCCGAGAGATCGGGGCGCTCGCCCCACCACAGACTCCGAACGCCTCCATCTTCACACCGACGGTCCAGCTGCCACA
>Ga0299912_10001637_pt1 | contig 18069 bp, 10 predicted proteins | sample RVTome_2_FD_207667 | JGI IMG/M metagenome (GOLD analysis project Ga0299912, IMG submission 207667) | Soil microbial communities from uranium-contaminated site in the Upper Colorado River Basin, Wyoming, United States - RVT95D214 (version 2) ... | reverse complement strand
GCCTATCTCTACCTGGAGCAGGCCAATTGGTTCTGGTGGGGCTTGCTGGGCGGCTTCGGCCTCCTCTTCGTGAGCCGCGGCGAGACCCTGCCGCTCCTCGTCGTCGGCTACATGCTGCATGCCTACGACGTTGCCATGATCCTCAATGACGAGCAGCGCGCGGGGGCAGGCCGGGCGCCGCAGCCGGGGCCGCAGCCGCTCTAAGGCCGGAAGGGACTCGGGATGGATCGCAACCTAGCGCTGGAGTTCGTCCGCGTCACCGAAGCGGCGGCGATCGCCTCGTCGCGGCTGCTGGGGCGCGGCGATCCCAATGCCGCCGACCAGGCCGCCACCACCGCGATGCGCGAGGGTTTCGCCCGCGTCGCGATGGACGGCACGGTGGTCATCGGCGAGGGCGAGCGCGATGAGGCGCCGATGCTCTACATCGGCGAGCGGGTGGGGACCGGCGCTGAGCCGGCGGTGGACATCGCCCTCGATCCACTGGAGTGCACGAATAGCGTGGCCTACGGGCGGCCCAACGCGCTGTCGGTGGTAGCCGTCGCGCCGCGCGGGCAGTTCCTGCACGCGCCCGACACCTACATGGAGAAGATCGCGGTGGGGCCGGCCGCCGTGGGTGCCATCGACATCCGCCGCAGTCCCGAGGAAAACCTGCACGCCGTCGCCGAGGCCAAGGGCCTGCCCGTGCACGACCTCACGGTGGCCATCCTCGACCGCGAGCGCCACGAGCAGCTCATTGCCAGGGTGCGCAAGGTGGGTTGCCGGATCCATCTGATCCCGGACGGCGACGTCTCGGCCGCCATCGCCTCGGCGGTGGCGGAGTCCACGGTGGACATCCTGCTCGGCACCGGTGGCGCACCGGAGGGTGTGCTGGCCGCCGCCGCCCTGCGTTGCCTGGGCGGCGACATGCAGGCGCGCCTCGCCTTCCGCAATGAAGCCGAGCTCGAGCGCGCCCGGGGCATGGGCCTGGTCGATCCAGGCCGCATCTTCCAGCTCCAGGACCTGGCCATGGGCGAGAACATCATGTTCGCGGCGACGGGCATCACCGACGGCGACCTGCTGCGCGGCGTGCGCTTCCACAAGGGCGGCTGTCGCACGCACAGCATCGTCATGCGCAGCCAATCGCGCACGATCCGCTATATCGAGGCCCAGCACCTTTTCGAGAGCTGAGGCAGCCATGGACTGGATCGCCCTGCTCGCACGTGTCGAACCCTACTATCAATGGCGGCGCGAGCAGCACCCGCCCTATCCGGATCTGACGCTCGAGTGGGGCCTCTACGCCCTGTTGCGCGGCCAGCTACTGCTGGAGACCGATCCTGCGGCAGCCGACCCGCTGCTGGCGGCAGCCGGCGAGGCCCGCGTGGCCCTGGCCGCGCGCGCGGCCGGTTTCGAGGATCGGCAGCTCTGGGAGGGCTGGCTCGCCGCCCAGGGCGGGCTGCGCCCGAGCGCCCCGCCACCGCCGGCCGAGGCCGTAGCGGCGATCCTCCGCCAGGCCTTCGCGGAGGCCGGGGAGGAAGGCGAAGCTCTCCTCGCCGCAGTGGCGCCACTGGCCGGCGAGCCGGCGGCGGCGCGGCGGGCGCTGCTGTGCCCCGCCTTCCGGCGCCTCTTCGCCGCCATGGGCGAGTTCTTTACCTACCGCGCCGCGGCCGCGGCCGGGCGTCGCCTCTATGCCTGGGCCGCCCTTTGCGGGCGGCAGCCCGATCGCCACTGGCTCTATCGCGCGCGCTGGGAGCGTCGCGTGGGCGAGGCGAAGGCGGCCGTCGAGCTGCTCGAGCAGGGCTGCCGGCGCTGGCCGCAGTCGATCGAGCTCCTGCGCGAACTGGCGGCCGAGCGGGATCGCCAGGGCGAGGTGGCAGCCGCCGTGGCGCTGCTCGAGCGCGCGGTGGCCCTGCAACCGGACTGGCCCGACCTGCGCTACGATCTGGCGCGGCTGCTCCAGGAGAGCGAGCATCGCGAGGCCTCCTTATTGCAGCTCGGCAAGGCGCTCGAGCTCAACCCCGGCTACGCGCGCGCCGCGCTGGGGCGGGCGGAGCTACTGGTGGGCATGGGGGAACTGAGCGCCGCCGAGCAGCAGCTCGCGCGCCTGCCCGAGGGCAAGGGGGAGGCCGCCCAAGTGTACTCGCTGCTCAGCCGCATCTATGCCGAGCGCCGGGACCCCCGCCGGGCGGAGGAATTCGGCGTGCTCGCCCAGCGAGCCAAGGAGCGCGAAGACGGCGGCCGCTGAGCGTCGTTCCCCGGACAACCCCGTGATTCCGCATCATTTCGGACCCAGAACGCCGCGGCTTTTGCGGCCCCGCGACCCCGGCGGATCTGCTAGACTTGTGGCCTCTCGTGAGGTGAGCGATGCCACGACTCCCCATGGCCGCGCAGGCTCTCCTGGGGGCCCTGTTCGCCCTGCTGCCCTTCGCCCCCGCGGCGGATGCCCTCCTGCTCGCCGATTTCGAGCAGCCCTATTTCCTCGAGACCATGGGCGTCCAGTGCAAGGACCACGCGGTGGTCAAGCACGACGGCCTCTACCACGTCTTCTACATCCAGAGTCTGCCCCCGGACGGCCACTACATGCGCAAGGAGCAGTGGTTCGGGCACATCACCAGCCCGGACCTCAGGCACTGGACGCGCCAGGACAGCGTCCTGTCCGTCGCCGGGTCCAATCCGCCGGCCTGGGAGTCGGAGTTCGTGTGGGCACCCAAGATCATCGACGATCCCAACAGCGGCGACTGGCTGATGTACTACACGGGCGCCACCGAGGACGTGACGCAGCAAACGGGCCTCGCTTCCTCCTACGACCTCTTTCATTGGTACCGCTGGGCGGGCAGTCCGCTCTACCATCCCGGCGCCTGGGCGATCTGGAGCCCCGGCGAATGGTCCAACTGCCGCGACCCGGAGCTCTTCCGCGAAGAGGGCAGTTCGCAGTGGTACCTGTTCAATTCAGCGAGCCAGGCGCCGGACACGCTCGGCGCCATCAGCTACGCGGTCAGCCAGAACCTCGGTCCCTGGACGGACCTGGGCGCCTTTTTCGTCAACGACAGCCAGAATGTGCTCGAGAGCGTCCAGCTCGTGAAGCGGTCGGGCTACTACCACCTCTTCTTCACGGAAGGGGGCGAACAGCTCATCAGTCACATCGCCAGCCCCACCTTCACCGGTGGCTGGTCCAAGGCCAACCGGACCTACATCGACGAAGGCCACGCCTGCGAGATCACGAGCATCCCCGGCGAACCTGAGCTGTGGAGCCTGCACCGCGGGGTGGAACTGCGCGACGGGGCCCGCTTCTATTTGCGCTTCGGCGACGTCGGCTTCGACGAGCCCGGCGGCGAGCCCACGATCAGCTTCCACGATGGCTTCACCGACAACTGGACGATCGTCTTCGGCACCGCCTTCAATCACCAGCCGACCTGGGGCGACAATCCCTATGAGCGCAGCGGCGTGCCCACCGGCATGGAAGGCAACAGCTACATCGCCACCTACGAGTTCTTCTCCGATCCGAACATCTACCCGCCCGGTCGCATCCAGGGGAACGTGCCCACGGGGCTCGTGCGCAGCGACGACTTCACGGTGAGCGGCGATCGCATGAAGCTGCTGGTCGGCGGCGGCAACAAGCCCGCCCTCACCTTCGTGGCCCTCGTGCGAGCCAGCGACGAGCGCATCCTCTTCTGGGAGACGGGCACCGACAGCCACGGCCTCTCACCGCGGTTGTGGAATCTGGCCAGCCTCGCGGGGCAGACCGTCTACCTCGTCATCGCGGACCTCAGCACTGAGGTCTGGGGGCACATCGCGGCAGACAGCATCGAGGAGTACCTGCGCTCGGGCGAGGATCCCCAGCCGCCCAGCTCGCCCCTCGCCGAGGGACCGACGCTCGGCCAGGTGCTCAGCGACGCCGGTTTCGGCTGGTCGGCGGCGCCGGCGCTGCCGGCCGGTGAGTCGGGTCGCCTGCTCGCACCCCATCCCAATCCTTTCAACCCGAGCACGCGCCTGCGCTACGAGCTCCAGGCGGGCGGCCGCGTGGGGCTGGAGATCCTCGACGCCCAGGGCCGCGCCCTGCGCACCCTGCTGGACGAGGAGTTGCCCGCGGGTCCGGGCTTCGTCCTCTGGGACGGCCGGGACAGCCAGGGCGCCCGCGTCGCCAGCGGCATCTATTTCGCCCGCCTGCGGCTGGACGGCCGCGATCTCGGCCGCCAAAAGCTGCTCCTGCTCAAGTAGGGGCCTGGCGCCGTCCGGCCTGCCCGGCGCGGCTGTCGCATCGACGCGACAGCCGGGCAGAGCAGCATGCTGGCGCGGCGAACTTGCGCTATCCTCCTACATGCCGCGCGCATCCCGGGAGGGTCATGGGCAAACAGCTCCGCAACACGGCGACCGCAGGCGCCCGCCGCCGTCTTCGGACCGCCATGCTGCTGCTCGGCCTGCTGCCGGGCATTGCGCGCGCCGAGCCGGCGCCCACCCTGGTCACCCTGCCGCCGCGGGCCGCGCTGCCCTACACGCTGCAAACCTGCCAGATCCTGCGCGGAGACGAGCTGCTGGTGCTGGATCTCGACGGCGACGGCGCGCCGGAGCTCGTCACCTACGGCACGGATCCCGACACGCTCTCCCGCGACTTCGTGCTGGCCTCTCGGCTTGACGGTCGGGTGACGCGGCCCCTCAAGCAATGGAACTTCGTTGCCGATCGCGGGGGCCTCGCCGGCACGGCGGATCTCGATCCCAGCGACGGCCGCGAGGAGCTGCTCCTCTGGTCCTGCGCGGACGGCGGCCTGCACTTCCGGGCGGACGGCCTGCGCAGCGGGCCGGCCGGGGTAGAGGTGCGCACGCTCTGGCGCAGCGAGGCCGTCCCGCTGCCCAAGGCAGCGGCCGGCGCCCCGATTCCGCGCCTGCACCGCAGCGGGCGGCTGGACGTGGCGGCCGATCTCTGCGTCACCCTGCCGATCGCGGGCTTCGAGCTGGTGCCGCGCGGACCGTTGCTCTTTGGCGCCGACGGCCGGCTACGCCGGCATGCCGCCGCGGCCCCGAACGTCCTCATCACGGCGCTGGCCGACCTCGACGGCGATGGCCGACCCGAGCTCTTCTTGGGCACGCATGCCACCTGCAACGGTCAGGTGCTCCCGGGCGAGGACGACTGCCACTCCTACTGGCGGGTGCTGGACGCGCGCGGCAACCGCCTGCTCGACGTCGAAGCGGCCGGATCCTTCAGCGAGGCGCACACCTATCCCCTGCGCACGGCGGGGCAGGCGCCGCGCGTGGCGGCAGTGCTCTTCGGCGTGGACGGGCGCTGCCCGGTGCGCGTCTACGCCGCGGACGGCGCCCTCCTGCGCGAGCGCAGCCTGCCGGCGGCGCTCTGGCGCAGCCTGGTCATCGACTGGGACCGCGACGGCAGCGACGAACTCCTGCTCGGCCTCACCGACGGCCGGCTCCTTCTGCTCGATCGCGAATTGGCACTGCTCGCCGACTGGCGCTTTGCTGCGGCGGTGGGCCCCCTGGCGGCGGTTGACCTGCGCGAACGGGGCCGGCCGGACCTCCTGCTCGCCGTCGGCAATCAACTCGCGCTCTGCGACCAGTCGCTGCGACCGCTGGCGCTCTGGGACGGCGAGTTGCTCTACTCGCATCAGTTGCCGCAGCGGGCCAGCGGCTGGATCAGCGCGGAGGGGCTGTCCTTCGTCGGTTTGAGTCGGGGCTTGCCGGCGGCCTCGGTCCTGCTCGAACTCGTGTCGGCAGCGCCCAGCCTGGCCGGCCGGGGGTTGTGGGACTGGCTGCTGCCGCTGCTCGCGCTGGCCGCCGGCATCGCCATCGGGATCGGTCTGTGGGCGGCTTGGCCGCGACGACAGGCGGCGGCCGCGGCGCCGGCGACCGCCGAGCACTGGCGTGCGCTGCGCGACCAGTTGCGCGGCTTCCGCCACAGCGCCGCCGCTCGGGGTCAACTCGAGAGCCTCATCTTCGCGCTGCGCAACAGCCAGGGCGAGGCGGCGGCGCGCTACTACCCGCGCCTGCGGGATGAGGCCGCCGCTTTCCAGGCGCAGACCCTGCCCATCCTGCAGCAGATCGCCAGCTTGGCGGCTGCCGGGCCCTGGGAGGCGCCGCACGGGCGGGCCTTCGCCGCTGAGAGCGAGCGGCTTGCGCACTTCGCCGCTGACCTCGCTTCCCAGCCGCCGCCGCCGGCGTCTACCCTCGCCGCGGCCGAGCGCGCGGCGCGGGCGATCAGAGCCGAGGTGGATGCCCTGCGCCACGAGGTGGACGCCCGTCTCGCCCTCTCGCCTGCGCAGTTCCTGGGCTTGCTGCTCACCCGCTTCGCCGCCGCCGGACTGCCGTTGCTGCTCGAGCTCAGGGGCGACTGGCAGGACGAGGCACCGATCGCCAACCCCGACGAGGCCGATCAGCTCTTTGGCCGGGTCGCGCAGCTCTTCGCGGAGCGGCGCGACCGTGCTCGGGCCAGCCTCACGCTGCGCGCTCAGCGCGACCCCACCCATCTGCTCGTGGGGTGCCGGGACGATGCGGCTGGCGCCCCACCGGGCCCGGCGGACCTGGAGCGACTCGGCATCAGCGCCCTGGCCGCGCGGCTGCACTGCGGCCTGCGCTGCCACGAAGGCGAGGTGCTGCTCGCCTTCACCCTCGCTGCCCCGCGCAAGCGCACCCGGCGGGCGGCCGCTGTTGATTCATGATGATGATCGACGTGAATTGGCTTTCCCCACGTGATCAAAGCTGATAGACTCGACGAGCCACCGCTGGATCGAGGCGCCATGCCCTGGAGATCGCCGCCTCGCCGGCCGCTGCGGCTGGCCTGGCTCTGCTTGTTGTTCTTGCTGCTGAGCGGCGGCCCGTCGCGGGCTGCCGCCGGCGAGGCGCCCGTCGCCCCGGCGGACTCCGCCGCCTTGCCGGACCCAGCCGCCCTGCCCTGGCGATTGACCAAGGAAGGGTCCTTCACTGCTACGCAGTTTCTGCTGGCCCAGCTCTATGGCGGCGCCACGCCCGAGTTTCTGGCCTTCGGCCGCGAAGTCCTGGGCGAAGGGCTCACCGTCGTCTTGGTGCATGCTCTGGACGCCCCGCAGCATCCCAGTTGGGAGTGGAACTTCCCAGCCTATCAAGGCGGCCTGGCGGGTTGGGGCGATCTCGAGGGGGATGGGACCGAGGAGCTGATCTTCTGGCGCTACGACGCCGGGCGCAAGCGCCTCGGATTCTGGCTCGAGCGGCTGCGGCGCAACGACGCCGGTGGCATCGAGAGCGACACGCTTCTCGTCTGCGCCGAGATCGCCGTGGGCCACGAGGGCATGGATCACGAGCACCTGCCGCGCAGCCACCCCGAGGGCAGGATCCTCGCCGCCGAAGGGAGAATCCTCGTTTCGGTCACGGCGGGTTTCAACTGGCGGAGCGCGGCGCGGGGCCTGCTGGTCTATGATCTCCAGGGGGCGCTGCGCACGCAGATCCGCCTGCCCAACAACACCCTCGGCTACCGCTTCGCCGACTTGGACGGGGATGCCCGCCGCGAGCTCTTCCTTTCCTGCTACGCCAGCGGCAACGGCGACTCCTGTGCGCGGGGCGACGATGCCCACTCGTACTGGCGCGTGCTCGACCTCGAGGGTCGCGATCGGCTGAACGTCGAGGCGGGCGGCTTCGCCACGATGGCCACCACCCAGCCCCTGCGCCCGAGCGCGCAAGCGCTGCCGCTGGTGCTGGCCAGTCTGGGCCGCTCGCAGGCCGACGAACTGCGCCTCTACGACGGCGAAGGGCTGCTGGTGCGTGCACGGCCGCTGCCCGGGGCGATGGCCGGGCCGCCGCTGGTGACCGATCTCGACCGCGACGGCGCCGAGGAGATCCTGGTCGGCCTGGCCGACGGCAGCCTTCTGCATCTCGATGCCCGGCTCGAGGAGCGCACCCGGTGGCGCCTCCCGGCTGCCACGCAGCCTCTGAGCGCCGCCGATCTCACCGGCGATGCGCGGCCCGAACTCGTGCTGCGCGTCGGCGACGAGCTGCTCGTCTGTGCGGCCGACCTCGCGCCCCTAGCGCGCTGGACGGGTTGGCTCAACGAGCGTCTGAGCAATCCCCTGATCCAGGTGAACACCTGGCAGGGGGAGGACGGCCGGCCGCGCCTGGCGCTGGTGGGCCTACTGCCGAACCAGGTCGGGATGCTGCGGCTCGAGCCCAACCCCGTGCCCGACGGTGACGAGCCGTGGCTTGCCATCGCGGCCGGCCTGCTGGTCCTTGCCGGTGCTGCAATCGTCTGGCTGGCCCGTGAGCGGCTCCGCCTGAAGCGGCGGCTGCGGGCCGGCGCCTGGATCGATCTTGGCCCGGCTCAAGCGCCGGGCCGGGCGGACCCGGAGCGTGACCTGCAGGAGCTCTACAGGGGCCTGCGCGGCTTCGACCATGGCAACGATGGCATCGATCGATTGACCAGCCTATCCATTCGCATCGGCCGCCTGCGGAGTCAGGACTCCGTCGTGCATCGCCAGTTGCTGCAGCGCGCCGCTGCAGAAGTACAGGCAGTGCTCCCCGATCTGCTTGCGCTCGCGCCGCTCGCGCGCCGGGTCCTCGGCGACGACTTCGAGGTGGACAGGGCAGTCGGCGACGCCGGCATGCTCCTCGATGCGCTGGCTGCGCTGGAGGCCAGCGTGGATCGGCGGGCCTACATCCTCGATCGAGCCAAAAGCCTGGAGCAGAGCTGCTCGGCGCTCATCGAGCAGCTCCAGGCTCTCCACCGGCTTGTCGCAGGGCGCGTGGAAAAGCCCGTGCTCAGACTGCTCCTGGACGCGCTGCCGGAATTGCAGGGCCTGGCCGGTTCCGCCGGGGCACCGCTCGAGCTGGCGCTCGCAGGCCCCCTCGGTCGCGGCCGGCCGCGCTTGGCGCCCGAGGAGTTCACCGGCATCCTCAAGTCCCTCGTGGAGATCGGCCTGACACGCATCCCGGCGGGAAGCCGCGTTCCGCTCCGGCTCGGGCTCTCGGTTCAGGAGGACTTCCTCCACCTCGCCGTTGAGACCCCAGGCGGCAGCGATGCGGAAACCACCGCGGCGCGCTGGCAGGCCTTCCCCGGCCGGGATTTGAAGTATGGCGATGCGCGCCGGGAAGGCGATGCGCTGCGCCTGCGCCTGCCTCTGCGCGGGGAGGGCGTGGTTACCGCTCAAGCCCGTGGCGCCGCCGCCGGTCTGCTCACGCTGCTGGCGCTCCTGACCCTTGCCCCCGCGGTAGGCAGTGCGAATCCGGTGCGGCCGCTCCCGCATCGCTTCCAGGCGCTGGATGCCATCACCTTCGATCCCGCCGCCACGGCGCAGCTTCTCTGCCGGGATCTGGAAGATGATCGCCGGGCCAATGCCGTCCTCCTCCTCCGCGCGGAGGCGACCCAGGCAAGCTGGCTCCTCGTGCAGAGAGACCAGGGGCATGCCTGGGTCGATTCGGTGGCCCTCGCCGGCTCCGGCAGTTGGAGCCTGGTGGGTGCCGAGGATCTGGAAGCCGACGGGCGCGCGGAGATTCTGCTCAGTCGCTGGCTCCCGGGCACCCTCGAGCTTCGCCGGCTCCCGCTGCCGCCTTCGGCGACGGCGGCGTCGGCTGATCTCCTGTTCGCGCTGCCCCTCGCCTCGCGGCTCGCCCCCGGTGTCCCCGCCCCGCGCTTCAACCAGGTGTCCAGACTGCCCGCGGGCGATGGCTTCGCCTTCGCCTATGCACTTGGCAGCCCAGGGTCCCCCGCGGGCATCGTCGCCTACTCGCCGGCGCAGGGCCGGCTCTGGCAGCGCGAGCTCTCCGGTGCAGCGCGACTGGAGGACCTCGCCGATCTGGATGCCGATGGCAGCCGCGAACTCCTCGTTGCCGTGGCCGCGGGCGAGCCAAGTCCCGCGGCACCGCTGCCGGGGCCGGCAAGCGCAAGTTGGTGCCTCGATCTCGACGGACAAGGCGCCACGCTCCGCCGCGAGGCCTGTGGCGAATCGGGCTCTCGGCTCAGCCGGCACCTGCTGAGGCAGGTCGACGGGTTGGTCCTGGGCGAGCTGCGTCTCCTCCAGCCAACGCCGGCCTCTGCGCAAGGCACGCGGGTGGAGTATCGCCCAGCCGGTGGTGCTCCACCCCTGGTACTCGAGCCGACGTGGCGCGCTCAGGATGTGGCCGTGCTGGACCTGGATGGCGACGGCCGCGAGGAGTTCGTGCTGGCGACCGGCGGCTTCGCCACAGGGCGAGGTGAGCTCATCGCCTACGACCGCCAGTTGCAGGAAGTCCAGCGCCTCTCCTTGCCGGGACGGCCGCGGGCCCTGCATCGGGCGGACTTCACGGGAGATGGTCCAAGCCAACTGCTGGTCGTGCTGCCCGATGACCTGCTGCTCGTGGACCGGCAGTTCGCGCGGCTGGCTCGACTCCGCGAGGTTCCCAGCGGTGTCCAGGACATCCGCCAGTTGGCGCTCTACCCTCGGCCCAAGGGCAGGAGCGGTATCGCCGTGCTGAGCGCGGGGCAGTTGCTCCTCCTCCACGTCGAACCCAGCCGAGGCACCGGCAGGCCCGGCGTCGCCGAGCGCCTTGCCTGGATTGCGCTCGGCGTGCCGCTGAGCCTGGCGCTCGGCCTGGCCCTGCCCCGCCTTCGCGGCCGGGGCCGTCAGAGCACTTGGCGGAGCGAGGGCCCCTGGCAGCCCCGCGCCCGGCTGCTGGGGCTCCTGCTGGACTTCCGCTGTCGCGAGCGGGGAGCAGAACGCATCGTCGCGCTGCGCGCCTCTTGCCTGTTGGCCGCGGACGGCGACGCGGCTGCAGCCCAGCAGGCGGGCGCGGCCCGGGCTGCCTTGCCGCCCCGGCTCGCGCCCCTGCTGGCGGCCTTGAGCCAGGACGTCGAACCGATCGCCCACCGCCTGCTGCGGGGCCTGCTGGCGCGGAGCACCGGGAGTCTCGAGGCGGAGGAATGGCGCCGGCTGGCGCGGGATCTGGATCGCCTGGGATCGCGGCTCTGCAGCCTCGAGCTGCAGCTCGCGAGGCGGTTGAGCGCGGATCCAGTGGCGGGTTTCCAGGGCGCCCTGACGCGCGGCCTGCGGGAGCATCCACCCCTGGACGAACTCAGCCTCAGCATTCCCGGTGGCCGGGTGCCGCCGGTCTTTTTCGAGCCCGCGCAACTCGGGATCGTCTTCGAGAACCTGATCGGCAATGCCTGCGATGGAATGGCGGCCAGCCCTAGGCGGTGCCTGTACCTCGGTCTCGAGGCTCGCGGCGACCGACTCCGCCTGCTCCTGGAGGACAGCGGTAGCGGCGTCGAGACCGGGATGGAGGCGCGGATCTTCGAGCCTGGGGTGAGCACCCATGGACCGGGCCGCGGCCAGGGCTTGGTCATCGTCCGGGACCTGTTGGGCGCCTTCGGCGGGCGCATTGTCTGCCTGCCCGGGCCCGGCAGCCTCGGTGGGGCGCGCTTCGAGCTCCAGCTACGCCTCCTCGGGGAACTCAGCTAGCCCTGCTCTTTCTTCCGACCCGCTGTGACTGGCCCCGCCCCGTGGTGTCACATCTGTGTGCACAGTAGACGCGAGGCGCTTGAGCCCCTGGGCGAAGGGCTCTAGCCTCGAAGTGACAGCAACCGCGCAGGGCGGAGCCAGGTCCGCTCGATCGAGCGTCGCACCGCCGTTACAGGGCTGCCAGCCGCCCGAGGGCAGCCGCTCGAGGTCAGTCCAACGGAGCAAGCCGAATGGGGGGTTCGCGATGACACTCAACGACAAGACCGAGTTGGTGCTTGAAGTCCTGCGCGGAGCGGAGGTGCCGGCGCTCGCCGAAGCCCAGAAATTGCCGCCGCGCACCCTGTATCGTTGGGTGCGCAGTTTCCTGCGGGCGGGGATTGGAGCGCTCTGCCATGAAGAGGGAGACGCCGAGCGCGGCCTAGCCCCGGTCATTCCGCTCTACCCGGACTGCGGCGCCAAGGGCAAGCGCCGGCGTTCGGCCCCCCGCGGCGGGCGCTGAGATGGCAACCGAAATCCCCCTCGTCTCTGGCTCCGACGCGGCGAGAAGTCCAGCCCTGGTCGAGACCGCGCGCGCGCGCGTCCTGCTTGTCGATGACAAAGTGCATCCAGTCTGGGAGGACATGCACGCGGCGTTGGATGCCGACTACCATCTGCATTGCGTCCCCGACCCGGAGGCAGCCCAGCACTACCTCCTGGGCAACGGCGTGGACGTGATCCTGCTCGATCTCGAGTTCGCGGGTTTCATGTTGGGTTTCGAGCTGCTGGCCGCCCTGCAGACCAACTACCCGGAGATCCCCGTCGTCATCCTTTCCGGGCATGCCGAACCCGGCAATGTCGTGCGTGCCATGCACTTAGGCGCAGTCAATTTCATCTCCAAGACCTCCGGGGACGAGGAACTCAGGCTGATCCTGCACACGGCCCTGGAGCTGCGCCGCGGGCGCATCCGCATCCAGGCCGCGGGCGACGGCTCCGAGGTGGAGATCCTGGGTGACAGCCCAGCCATGGTGCGCGTGCGCGAGGAGCTGCGACGCCTCGCCACCTGTGACCGGCCGGTGCTGATCACCGGAGAGAGCGGCACCGGCAAGGAACTCTGCTCGCGAGCCCTGCACGTGCTGGGGGCGCACGCCGGCGAGCCCTGCCTGGCCATCAATTGCGCGGCCTTCTCGCCCACGCTCCTGGAGAGCGAGCTCTTCGGCCACGAGCAGGGTGCCTTCGCCGAGGCGCACCGGCGCCGCATCGGTCGCCTTCAGGAGGCGGGGCAGGGTCTCGTCTACCTGGACGGGATTGCGGCGATCAGCCTGGAGATCCAGCACAAGCTGAGCCGGATGCTCACCGAGCGCCGCTTTCGGCCGCTGGGCAGCCGCCAGGAGATCCCCCTGCGGGCCCGCATCGTCGCCGGCAGCAGCAGCGACCCCGTGCGCGAAGTGCGCGAGCGGCGCCTGCTGCAACCCCTGCTGCTCCAGCTCGGCCTGCGCCTGCACCTGCCGCCCCTGCGCGAGCGCGTCGAGGACGTCGCGCCGCTAGCCCAGCACCTGATCGCGCACAAGTCCCGGGAGATGAAACGCCCGGTGCCGGCGCTCGAGACGGAGGCCCTGCGCCTGCTCCAGCGCCAGCCCTGGACCGGCAACGTCCGCGAGCTCGCCACCGTGATCGAGAACGCCCTCATCCACCAGCGCAATGGCACCCTGGGGCCGGCGGACTTCCAGTTGATCCCCGGGGAGACCTACGCCGGCATTTCCTACAAGCAGGGGAAGGCCGCTGCCGAGACGCGTTTCCAGCGGGATTACTTCACGATGCTGCTGCGCGCCGCCCGTGGCAACGTCACGGAAGTGGCGCGCTTGGCCGATTCGCCGCGGCAGACCGTCTACCGGCTCGTGAAGAAGCACGGGCTGCGACCGCCGGACTTCCGGGGGCGCTAGGCGGGGCGGACCTGGCAAGCGCCGGGCCGCCCTGGTATCCTGCCCGCATGGACCTCTTCGCAAGCAAGGCGCCGGCGCCCCTGGCCGAGCGCATGCGGCCCCGCGACCTGGACGAGTTCCTCGGCCAGCGCCATTTGCTCGGCGAGGGCAAGCCCCTGCGCCGCTATCTCGCCAGCGGCGCGCTGTCCAGCTCGCTCATCCTCTGGGGACCGCCCGGCACCGGCAAGACCACCCTCGCGCGCATCCTGGCCGGCATCGTCGAGGCCGAGTTCGCCACCTTCAGCGCCGTCACCTCCGGCGTCAAGGAGGTGCGCGCCCTCGTGGCCGCGGCGCGCGACCGCCAGGCCCTCGGCGGCCGGCGCACGCTGCTCTTCGTCGACGAGATTCACCGCTTCAACAAGGCCCAACAGGACGCCTTCCTGCCCCACGTCGAGGACGGGACGATCATCCTCGTCGGCGCCACCACCGAGAACCCGAGCTTCGAGGTCAACAGCGCGCTGCTCAGCCGCAGCCGCGTCTTCACGCTGCAGGCGCTCGGGGAGGGCGACATCCTCGCCCTGCTCGAGCGCGCGCTGGCCGACCCGGAGCGCGGCCTGGGTGCGCAGGGCATCGTCGCCGAGGAGGGCGCGCTGGCGCTCATTGCCGGGGCCAGCAACGGCGACGCGCGTGTGGCGCTCAATTCGCTGGAGATGCTGGCGGCGAGCCTCGAGGGCGATCCGCCCCGCCTCGAGGTGGCGGCCGCCGCCGAGCTGATGCGCCGGCGCAGCCACCGCTACGACAAGGCCGGCGAAGAGCACTACAACCTGATCAGCGCCCTGCACAAGAGCCTGCGCGACAGCGATCCGGACGCCTCGCTCTACTGGGCGGCGCGCATGCTGGCCAGCGGCGAAGACCCGCTCTATCTGATGCGCCGCCTCGTGCGTTTCGCCAGTGAGGACATCGGCAATGCCGACCCCCGCGCGCTCCAGCTCGCGGTGGCCGGCATGCAGGCCGTGCATTTCCTCGGCCTGCCCGAGGGCGACACCGCGGTGGCGCAGACGGTGCTCTACCTGGCCACGGCGCCCAAGAGCAACCGCGTCTACGCGGCCATCCAGGCCGCGGCGGCGGACGTGGAGGCCCTGCCCGACGCGCCGGTGCCCCTACATCTGCGCAACGCGCCCACCCGCCTGATGAAGGAGCTCGGCTACGGCGACGGCTACGTCTACGCCCACAACGACGCCGAGGGCGGCCTGCGCCAGGACCACTTCCCCGCGGAGATCGGCGCCAAGCGCTACTACGAGCCCAGCGGCCACGGCCACGAAGCTCGCATCCGCGAGTTCCTCGCCTGGCGACGCCGCGAGCGGGGCGAGGGACCCTGAGTATGGCCATCCCCGGCATCCGCCCGCTCACGCCCGCGGATCTGCCCGCCGCGCTCGCGCTCTGGGCTCGGGCCGGCATCGAGCTCGGCACGAGCGACCGTCTCGAAGAGCTCGCCCGCGTGCTGGCCCGCAACCCGGAGAGCTGCCTGGGCGCCTGGGACGGGGAAGGCGCCCTGACGGGCGCCGCCTTGGGTACCTTCGACGGGCGCCGGGCCAACCTCTGGCACCTCGCGGTGGCGCCCGAGCGCCAGGGCGAGGGCATCGGCCGCGCGCTGATGGCGGCACTCGAGGCCATCTGGCGCCGCGATGGCGTGGTGAAGATCACCTTCTCGGTGCTGGAGACGAATCGCGCCGTGCTCGGCTTCTACGAGGCCCTCGGCTACTGCGGGCGGGACGACGTCTTCTGCGTAAGCAAGGTGCTCAGGGAGGACTGATGGCGGCACGGCGCGACTGGTGGCAGACCTTCTTCCGCGGCCCCTGGCTGCGCTATCAGCTCGCCATGGACGAGCCGGCCCTGATCCGTCCCGCGGTCGACTTCCTCGAAGCCGTACTCGACCTGCGCCCTCCCCTGCGCGTGCTGGACGCGCCCTGCGGCGACGGCCGCCTCGGCCGCGAGTTCGCGCGCCGCGGCTACCGGGTGAGCGGCCTGGACGCCACGGCCGCGCTGCTCGCCGCGGGTCGGCGCAAGGCGCGCGCCGAGGGCCTCGCCCTCGAGTGGATCGAGGGCGACATGCGGCGCGTCCGCTGGCGCGAGCGCTTCGACCTGGCCCTGTGCTGGTGGGGCAGCTTTGGCTACTTCGACGAGGAGGGCAACCGCCGCCAGCTCCGCGCCCTGGCCCGGGCGCTCAAGCCCGGCGGCGTGCTGGCCATGGACCTGCACAGCCCGGAGACGATCTTCCCCAGCTTCGCCCGCCAGCAGTGGAGCGAGCGCGGGGGCGTCACGCTCGTCAACCAGACCCACTACGAGGCGCTGGCGGGGCGCGTGGTGACGGACTGGACCCTCATCGAACAGGCGGGCGGCCGGCGGCGCCGCGCGACGAGCAGCATCCGGCTCTACACCCTGCGCGAGCTGTGCGCGCTGGCCGAGGCCGAGGGCCTCGGCGATTGCCGCGCCTTCGGCGACTACGAGGGCGCGCCCTTCGAGCTGGACGCGCGGCGCCTGATCTTCCTGGCGGTCAAGGCGCTGCGATGAACGCCGGGCGGGTCGAGGCGCCCCAGGCCGGTTCCCTGCGGCCCTCGCCTTCCTGGATTGAGAAGCTGGGAGCCTCTATACACCGTCCGTATCCCATATCTCGCAACTCCCTCCTTGGGTATCTCCAGGTTCGGCAGCACTGGACCGATTTTTTGCAGTCCTGTGGCGCCTGCCCCTCGCGCGGAAGGGCGTCTGAGGCTACACTCATCACCCCGAAGCACACATCCCCCCACATCTTGGCAGGAGTCCCTTTGCGCCGGCATCGGTCCATCGTCCTCTGCGGTCTGCTCCTCGCCCTTGCCGCTGCCGTGGCGGCGGGGGCGGTCCTGCCGCAGGGGCCGGCGTTGGGCCCCGACACCCTGTCGGTCGGCCACCGCGCGGAGCTGCGGGCCGAGCTGGCTGGCCTGCAGGCGGCTCTCCAGCGCGAAGGCCAGCGCTGGCAGGCCGGCGAGACCGGCATGCTCCGCCTCAGCGAGACCGAGCGCCTGGCGCGCCTGAGCGAGCGGCCTTGGCCGGAGCCGCCGCGGCATCCGTCGGCCCCGCCGCGCGTGAAGGGCGCCGGCCTGCCTGCCCGCCTCGACTGGCGCAGCGCGGGTGGGGACTTTGTGAGCGGCGTGCGCGATCAAGGGGCCTGCGCCGTGGGCTGGGCCTTCGCCAGCACGGCGGCGCTCGAGAGCGCCTTCCTGCGCGCGGTGCAGGGCGGCAGACTGCCTGACTTTGATCTCGCCGAGCAGCAGCTTCTCTCCTGCCTGGACGACTACGGACTCGGCCAGGGCTGCGCGGGCGGCTGGCCCGAGGATGCGCTCTGGCTGGCCGAGAGCGAGGGCCTGCTCGCGGAGGGCAGCCTGCCCTACGCGGCGACCACCCGGCCGGCCTGCCCGGAGAGCGGCGACCGGCGCTTTCGCTTCGCGCCGGCGCGCCTCATCTGCGCGGCGGCCGATCCGCTCGCCATCAAGCGCGCCCTGGTCGAGGAGGGGCCGCTCGTCACGACGATGGCCGTGCACGCGGGCTTCTTCGCCTACGCCGGGGGCGTCTACCGGGCCCAAGGCCCGCTGGTCGGCTACCACGCCGTGGCCATCATCGGCTACGACGACGCCCAGGGCTGTTTCATCGCCAAGAACAGCTGGGGGGAGGGCTGGGGCGAAGGCGGCTGCTTCCGCATCGCCTACGAGGCCGGCTGCGGCTTCGGCGACTGGACGCGCTCGGTCGCCTTTGCGCCCGACGGCATGGGCCCCATTGCGGCGATGGAGGCCTCCGCGCAGCGCCTGCGCAGCGGACAGGCCGTGCAATTCAAGGATCGCTCGCTGTCGCCGGCCTCGAGCCTGAGCAACTGGGAGTGGGACTTCGACGGCGACGGCACGGTGGACGCCACCGGGCCCGGGCCGCATAGCCCCGTCTTCCGCCGGCCCGGCCACTACCAGCCGCTCCTGCGCGTCCGCGACGCCGCTGGCCGCGACGACGCGTTCCTGCTTGCCGGCGGCATCGAGGTGGACTTCGCCGGTCCGCTCTGGCGGGTGGACGCGGCAGCCGAGAGCCGCGGCGACGAGGGCAACGGCAGCGCCGAGCGCCCCTTCGCCGCCATACAGCTCGCGCTCAATGCGGCGGCCAGCGGCGACACGGTGCTCCTCGCCCCCGGCCGCTACAGCGGCAGCATGAACACGGAACTCTTCGCCGGCGGCAAGAGCCTCGTGATCAGGGCCGCCGGCGGGCCGGGCACGGCGATCCTCGACGGCGGCGGCAAGCGGCGCCACTTCCGTCTCAGCGCCGCCGGCACGGGCGACACGCGCCCGCAGTTGCGACTGCAGGGGCTCAGCCTCTGGAACGGCGCCGATGCCAGCCGCGGCGGCGCCATCCTCAGCGAGGGCGTGGCGCTCAGCCTGGAAGACTGCGAATTTGCCGGCTGCGTCGCCCTGGCCGAGCGCGGCGGCGGCGGCGCCATCTGGACGGATGCTCCCCTGCGCCTGCAGCGCTGCGTGCTGCGCGAGAATCGCAGCGGCGGCAGCGGCGGCGCACTCCACGTTGCCGGCGGCACGGTGGACCTGGACGGCTGCGTGCTCGCGGCCAATGCCGCCGCTGGCGAGGGCGGGGCGCTCAGCCAGGTGGGCGGCATGCTGGCTGTCGCGCGCAGCCGCTTCCTCGACAACCGCGCCGGCCTGCGCGGCGGCGGGGGGGGCCGGGGGGGGGGGCGCGGGGGGGGGGGGGGGGGGGGGGGGGGGGGGCGC
>Ga0299912_10001636_pt1 | contig 18076 bp, 19 predicted proteins | sample RVTome_2_FD_207667 | JGI IMG/M metagenome (GOLD analysis project Ga0299912, IMG submission 207667) | Soil microbial communities from uranium-contaminated site in the Upper Colorado River Basin, Wyoming, United States - RVT95D214 (version 2) ... | reverse complement strand
GTTGGACCTTGTTACGTTCCTTGCGGGTGGAATCATCCAAGCGAGCGACCGCGCTCGGTGGTCGCGACTTCCAGCACTTCTGGACAGAGCGGATGCATTGGCCACCTCCCTGGAGATCTTCTCGATCTCGCATCGGATCGGTGTCGCTCGCGCACTGCAGTTTATGCACAAAGGCGATCTTCGGGAGGCCGCGCGGCATCTCCAGATGACTCGGCATTCCGCAGAACGGAGTGGAGAACTCAAACGGGCCCACTTCATCGATAGCAGCCTCTTCACCGTAGCGCGAGAAGCGGGCGAGTACCAGAACGCGCTATTAGCCCTTCCCAATCTCGAGCGGATGATTCAGGGTTCCGAAGGTCTTCAGACAAGCCTTAATCTCAGAGAGGATGTCCTTCGTCTCCAGGTGGCGGTCGGCGACCTCGCTGCAGCCTTAGTGGGAACGGAGGCGGCACTAGGGATCGCGGACGAAGCCTCCTGTATTCTGCTCGTCGGACTCCTCCTTGGGCTCCGTGGCCGATTGATGGCCCTGCTGGATCGGGGCGAAGAGGCAATCATCGATCTCGGCAGGGCAATTAACCAGCTAGGATTGGCCTGCGACCATCGTGACCGCAACTACTACCAACTCGAACTCATCGCGGTGGATCCCGAGACTGACACCGATGGCGCGCTGATCGCAGCTGTGATCGACCATGAGGAAGCGGTGGGCGAGCGACGTCTGCTCCCCCGCGCTTGGCAGCTCGAGGCCCGACGGCTCCGCCGCGCGGGCGCGATCCGCGATGCGGCACTCGCGCTCGAGGAGGCCTTCCGGGTGGCAGGTACGCTGGTCAGCCCGGAGCATCGCTGGCCGCTGCATGTGGAGGCCGCGGAGCTGGCGCTGGCCGCTGGCGAACGCGACGCCGCGCGCGCGGACCTGGAGCGCGCCGTGGCCATCCTCCACGATCTCTCCCTGCAATTCACCGACGTCGCCGTGCGCGACCGCTTCCTGGCGCGCCCGGACCGCCGCGCTGTCCTGGCGCGTCTGCGGGCGCTGAACGCCCAGTAGATGTCTTGAGGATTGGCGGCCCCTCGGCTATCATGCGCCCGATCGCGCACCGGCGGCAGCGCCGTGCGGTCGTGCGACCGACCCCAAAGGAGGACCATGGCTCAGAGCACGAAGGACATCCTCGGCGGCGACCCCCAGGGCCTGCTCACGCATGTCTGCAAGACCATCCCCAAGGACCAGCTCCACCTGCCGGGCGCGGACTTCGTCGATCGCATCTTCGCGCCCAGCGATCGCAGCAATCGCGTGATCGGCAACCTGGAGTGGCTCTTCCAGCATGGGCGCCTGGTGGGCACGGGCTACCTCTCGATCCTGCCCGTCGACCAGGGCATCGAGCACACCGCGGGGGCCTCCTTCGCGCCGAACCCGATCTACTTCGACCCGGAGAACATCGTCAAGCTGGCCATCGAGGGCGGCTGCAACGCGGTGGCCTCCACGCTGGGTGTGCTGGGCGCGGTCGCGCGCCGCTATGCGCACAAGATCCCCTTCGTGGTCAAGTTCAACCACAACGAGCTGCTCACCTATCCGACCAAGTACGACCAGCGCCTCTTCGCCAGCGTCGAGCAGGCCTACGACATGGGGGCGGCCGCCGTCGGCGCGACCATCTACTTCGGCTCGGAGGAATCGGGGCGCCAGCTCGAGGAGGTCTCCGAAGCCTTCGCGCGCGCACACGAGCTGGGCCTGGCCACCATCCTGTGGTGTTACCTGCGCAACAACGCCTTCAAGAAGGACGGCATCGACTACCATGTCGCCGCGGACACCACCGCCCAGGCCAACCACCTCGGCGTGACCATCGAGGCCGACATCATCAAGCAGAAGCTGCCGGAGAACAACGGCGGCTTCAAGGCGTTCAATTTCGGCAAGAGCCACCCGGCGATGTACGGGCAGCTCTGCACGGACAACCCCATCGACCTCTGCCGCTGGCAGGTGGCGAACTGCTACATGGGTCGCATGGGGTTGATCAACTCGGGCGGCGCCTCGGGCGACAACGACTTCGCGGAGGCCGTGCGCACGGCGGTCATCAACAAGCGCGCGGGCGGGATGGGGCTCATCTCCGGCCGCAAGGCCTTCCAGCGCCCCATGGCCGACGGCGTCAAGCTGTTGAACGCCATCCAGGACGTCTACCTGGACAAGGGCGTTACCGTGGCGTAACCGGGCCGGTGCCTGATTCGCGTGGGGGGCAGCCCGCAGGGCTGCCCCTTTTGCATCGGGTCGGATCAGGTGAAGAGCGCGCTGGTCTCGTCGCGGGTCAGCACGTAGATGCCATAGATGCCCAGCGCCGTGCCCAAGGGAACCGCCAGCAGCCCGAGGATGCAGACAATGAGACCGAGGATGCGCGCCCACTTCTTGTGGTGGAGCAGGCCGATGCCGGCGATGAGGCCGGGCAGGGCGAGCAGGATAAAGAAGCCCGCAAGCACGGCGGCCACGGTGCCGGTGATCGCAATTGCGGTCGCGTCACCGGAGAGCAAGCCGCCGCCCGCGATCGAGATGAAGAGGATCATCGCGAGGAGCAGGCTCAAGGCGCTGTGAGCGATGAGAAAGGCCCCGAGCAGAGTGACGTGCTGGCGCATGGCAACTCCCTTCGTCGCACATCGGCGCTGCGGAGCCTAAGCCCGGCGCTTCACTTGCCGCAAGCAGTTCCCTACCATCCTGGGGCTGTCCCTGGACGTCGTCCCCGGCAGGCGCTATAGTAGGCGGCTTCGGTGAACCCTGGGGAGGATCCATGATCGAGCCACAGCGTCTCCGGGCGACGGGCGAGTTCCTGCTCGCCCAGCCACGGCTGCGCCTCCTGCTGCACAAGCATCCGGACGGGGACGTCCTCGGCTCCTGCCTGGGCTTGGCGCGCTTCCTGGCCGGCCGCGGCGCCGATGTCGCCGTCTTCGGGCCCTACGAGTGCTCGGCGAAGTTCGATTTCCTGGCAGGATACGGGGAAATCCAGAATGGCCGCGAGGAGGCTCGCAATCCGCGCTTTGCAGACACCCTGTACGTGGTGGTGGACAGCACCGGCGTCGATCGCACTGGCTTCCAGGAGGGGGACTTCCAGCGCCTGTTGCGCATCGACCATCACATCGGCGGCAGCGACTACGACCCGCACGACCTCAAGGACACGAGCTACGGTGCCACCGCCCTGCTCATCGCCGACCTCGTGCGCAGCCTGGACGAGGCCGCCATCGACGCGCCGCTGGCGACCTGCCTCTACACCGGCCTGATGACCGACACCGGCGGCTTCCGCTACACCAACACCGACGCCCACGTCTTCCGCAGCGCGAGCTTTCTCGTTGAGCGCGGCGCCGATCCCTCTGCCATCGCGGCCTTCGTCCACGACCGGCGCTCGCCGATCTACCTGGAGCTGATGCGGCGGGCTCTGGCCTCCCTGGAGTACCACGAGGACCGGCGCGTGGCCGTCATCACGCTGACGCCGGACGGCCTGCCGCCGGAGGCGAGCGTGCTCTTCGGCGAGGACGACTTCATCAACCTGCCGCGCAGCCTGGCCGGCGTGGAGGTGGTCGTGCAGTTCAAGTTGGCCCTCGACGGCGAGTGGAAGGTGGGCTTCCGGGGCAAGGGCAGGGTGAACGTGCAGGCGATCGCCCAGGCCCTGGGCGGGGGAGGCCACTTCTCGGCCTCGGGCTGCGAGTTGCGCGGGGATGTCGACGAGGTGAAGTCACGTGTTCTCAAGCAGGTACGAAGCGCGCTCCATTCGCTGTAAACGATTGACGACGCCTATCGCCGTTAGTTGACACTCCGGAACCGAACGGCTACACTTGCGGTGCCTCACTTCCATCGAGGTGCCATGATGTCCGAGGATTCCCCTCCAACCGGTACGGGGCTCCCGCCCCGCTCGCCGGCGGTTCAGCGCTTGCTCGATAGGCAGGGCCTGGCTGCGGCTCCGGCCCCGGCACCGGCAGCGCCCCCGCCCGGAGGCCCCACCAACACGTCCGCCGGCGAGTACGAACTCGAGCGCCTCCGGGCCGAGCTTCGGCAAGCCCGGAACCGTCTGGGCGAACTCGAGAGCGTCGCCGTCTCTCATGGCCGCCTGCTCGAACTCCTGGAGGCGAATGCCGAGGTGCTGGTGGCCGGCGACGCCGGCGGCCTGCCCGAGCGCGTGCTGTCCATCGGCTTGGATCTCGTGGGCGCCGAGCGCGCGGCCTTCTTCCGCATCGGCAAGGACGGGGCGTTGCAGCCCGTGCTCCGGCGACCCGAAGGGGCGGAGTTCAACGCCATCAGCAAGTCGGTGGTGCGCGACGCCCTGTTCGAGAGACGGAGCATCGTTCACCAGGGGCGCGTGGCGCGCGAGGGCCTCGAGCGCCAGAGCATCCTCGACCTGGACCTGGACACCGTGGTCGCCACGCCGCTGCTAGTGCGCGACCGCCTCCTTGGCGTGCTCTACCTCGACAGCTCCCGCGCCGGCCGCTTCGGCGTGGCGGATCTCCCGGTGCTCGAAATCTTCTCGCGCCTGGCAGCGGCAGCCATGCTGCGCCTGGAGGAGCTGGAGCAGGCCCGCAGCGCCAGCGCCCAGCTCGAGGATGAGAACCGCGAGCTGCGCATCGTCCTGGGCGAGCGCACGTCGATCGGCGGGCTCCTGGCGGCCAGTCCGGCCATGCTCAGTGTTGTCGACCAGGTGCGGCGGATGTGCCGCTATCGCAGCTTCGTGCGCATCTCCGGCGAAACCGGCACCGGCAAGGACCTGATCGCCCGCGCCCTGCACAACGAAGGGCCCTGGGCCGACAAACCCTTCATCGCCGTCAACTGCAGCGCGATTGCGGAGACCCTGCTGGAGGCCGAGCTCTTCGGCCACGTGAAGGGCGCATTTACCGGAGCCATCGCCGATCACGCCGGCCTCTTCGAACAGGCGAATGGCGGCACCCTCTTTCTCGATGAGATCGGAGACATGCCCCTGTCCCTGCAGTCGAAGCTTCTGCGCGTGATCGAGGACGGCGAGGTGCCTCGGATCGGCGGCCAGGGCACGGTCAAGGTGGACGTGCGCATCATCACGGCGTCCCACGTGGATCTCAACAAGGGCGTGTCCGCCGGCAGCTTCCGCCAGGACCTCTACTACCGCCTCAACGTGCTCGCCATCGAGATTCCGCCCCTGCGCGAGCGACCCGAGGACGTCGCCGTGCTTGCCGAGCACTTCCTGAATCGCTATGCGAAGCGGCTGGGCCTGCCGCGCCCGCGCCTCGCCGCCGCGGCGCTGCGTCGCCTGCAGCGCGAGCCCTGGCCGGGTAACGTGCGTGAGCTCGAGAAGTGCATCGAGCGCAGTCTGGCGCTCTCGGAGGGCGGTGCCTGGCTGCGGGAAGAGGACATCGCGCAGGACAGTCAGCCCGCGGACCCGATTGCGGACCTGGCCGCCGGCCCTAGCAGCGAGACCCTTAAGGGTGTGCTCCAGCGGGTCGAGCGCGAGAAGATCGCCCGCACCCTCGACGCCTGTGGCGGCCGCGTCACGGCCGCTGCCGAGCGCCTCGGAATCTCCCGCCAGTACCTCCACAGGCGCCTGCGCGACTTCGGCCTGCGCGGGACCGTCGACGAGCCAGAATCGTAAACATTCGGCGACACTCTGACGCCTATTGTTGTCTCTGCTAGTTTGTTGTATTGCAGCGAGTTAAGTCTAATCGACAGCAACTGTCGCCTCTTGTTTCCACATTCATTACCTGGCCGGCTGGCCCAAGCGTCCGCGGCCTCCAGCCCAACTCCTTGATCCGTAGTGTGTTGCGGGAACGCTCCCCCATCGGGTGCGCTGCGCCCTCTCTTGGGCCCATCGGTTGCTTTACGGAGGGTGACGACCTTCGGGGCGATTCGAGGACACCAACGGGAGGAAACGCAATGTTGATCACTCTACTGACTGCGCTGATGGGTGCCTACCTCACCAAAACCTGGTGGACCAAGACCTGGTGGTAGGCGAGGAACGTTCACAACGGATGATCACGCACCCTGGCGAAGGCGGTGGGTGATCCGACAAGGAGGTCACCAATGCTGATCGTCTTCCTGGCCGCAGTGACGGCCACCGTACTCTCCGCGACCAAGACCTGGTGGTAGGTCGCTAGCAGCTTCCGCTTCGTTCCCCCCGGTGCGAGCGGAACCGGACCGGAGGCTTTTCCGGTCCTTCTGCAAGGATGGCTCTGACTGGATGTCATGGCTCCCCGGCCCTTCCTCTTGGGAGGGCCGGGCTCGTGAGAAAAAACTAGGGAGGCCGATGTTGAGGAGACGACGGAACAGTGAGCGCGGTGGCGGCCCGAGCCGACAAGGCCCTGGTCCTCTCATCGCGGTCCTGAGATTGCTGGCCACGCTGTCCACAGCGCCCCCCAAGGCGCGCTGGATCGGCTAGCTGGCGCCGCCGCAGCGTCTCATCCGCGCTGCACCGGCCCGCCCGGGATCTCGCCGTCGTCCGAACGCAAGCCACGTCAAGGGCCTGTCACTCTGTGGCAGGCCCCCTTTTGTTTCCCGGTGCCCGGGCTTGTGATGTTTTCCGCATTCTCTGCTTGATTCCGAAGTGGGGCCTGGCTATCCTGTCCCGGCTCCAAGATTCCAACTCCGCAACAGCAGCCGCTAGGCCCTCAAGTATGGGTCGATTGCAGGGATGGGCCAAACGCCTGGTGGCGGGGCGGGGGCGGGACGCAAGTTCCTTCTCGCTCGCGCACGTGGGTTTGACCTATGGTGCCGCCGTCGCGCTCTACGGCCTCGGCGGCTGGTGGCTGGACGGCAGGCTGGGGACGCTGCCCTGGTTCACCTTGCTGGGAGTGGCCTTGGGAGCCGTTGGCGGTTTCCTCTGGGTGTACCGTGAGGTGACTCGGGCGGAATCGCAGTCGCGAGCGAAAAAGGCCGCCGGGAGGGAAAGGGAATCGCAGCTGCCGTGAGACGCCCTGCGGGCATCGGTCTCGTCGCGCTTCTGAGCCTGCTGCTGATCGCTCTGCTCATCGCCCGGATGGTGCTGGCGGAGGATGCCCCCCGCCGAGATGGGGTGAGCGCCGGCCTGGCGGGTGTGGCGGTGGCCGTGGCCGCCGGACTCATCCCGCTGCGCCGGAGGCTCTCGGGCTCCAACCTGGGCTTCCTGCAGGCCTACTTCACGGGAATGCTGCTGCGCATCGCCCTGCTGACCTTGATCGGTCTGGGCGTGTGGGGCGCCACGGACTGGGATCTGCGCGCCTGGCTGACCGCGGTGGCCTTGAGCTATCCGGTGGCCATGGCCATCGAGGGCTGGGCCCTCTCGCGGGAGTTCACGCGCCGGGAGCCGAGCGCGCGGACCAAGACTGGAGCGACGGAGTGATGCCCCTCTTGCTAGCGGCCGTCCACTCGGGGGACCATGGTGCTGTCGCCGCGGACAGCCTCGCCCGGGCCGCGGGCGCAGCCGATAGCCTCGCGCACGCCGCGGGGGCGGCGGTGCAGGCCATCGAGCACGGCGCCGGCCAGGTCGTCGCCCACGGCGCTGAGCACGGCGCCGCCCTCGATCCCCTGGGGCACGTGATCAACCGCGACTACTGGGAACTCACCCACGCGCTCAAGTGGAACCTGGCCGAGCTGCTGCCCATCCCGCCCTTCAAGCTCGGCAGCCTGACGATCGACCTCGCGCCTTCGCTGCACGTCATCATGCTCTGGCTGACGGCAATCCTGCTCACCGTGTTCGTCGCCCGCGCCGCGCGGCAGACGGATCGGGACGGGCTCGTGCCGCGCGGGCGCCTGCGCAACTTCTTCGAGGCCATCATCGTGTTCCTGCGCGACGAGGTGGTCTACAACATCATGGGGCCCAAGGTCGGGCGGCGCTACCTGCCGCTCCTGCTCACCTTCTTCTTCTTCATCCTGTTCAACAGTCTGCTGGGGCTGGTGCCCTCCTTTGCCTCGGCCACCGGGAACATCAACGTCACCGCCACGCTTGCCCTGACCACCTTCTTCGCCACGCAGATCGGCGGCATGCGCGAGAACGGCTTCGTCGGCCACTGGAAGGCGCTGGTGCCGCCCGGCGTGCCCTGGCCGCTGATCCCGATCATGATCCCCATCGAGCTCATGGGCATGTTCACCAAGCCCTTCGCGCTCACGATCCGACTCTTCGCCAACATGATCGCCGGGCACATCATCATCCTGTCCTTCTTCGGCCTCATCTTCAGTCTCAGCCTGAAGACCGCCTACATCTCCGTCCTGCCCCTTGCGGGCGCGGTGGCGATCAGCGCCTTCGAGATCTTCGTGGCCTTCCTGCAGGCCTTCATCTTCACGTTCCTGTCCACGATCTTCATTTTCCAGGCGGTCCACCCCGAGCACTGATCGCCGGACCGCGCAACCGGGCACAGGCCCACCCCGACCCAGGAGGACTCTCAATGCTTCCGGTTCTCGCTCAGATCAACGCCGCTCATCTGGCCGCGGGCTTCGGTGCGGGCATCGCCGTTTTCGGCGCCGGCTTCGGCATCGGCAAACTAGCCTCCTCCGCGATGGAGGGCATCGCCCGCCAGCCAGAGGCGGCCGGCGACATCCGCGGGGCCATGATCCTGGCCGCGGCGCTCATCGAAGGCATCGGCCTGTTCGCACTCGTCATCTGCATCATGCTCGTGGGCAAGTAACCGAGGGCCAGTCGAAGGGATCCAGTCATGCTTGACCTGATTCCCGCCGGGCTTCCCCTCCTGGCCGCTGCCGAGGGCGGCCGCAAGTTCGGCCTGCTCAGCCCCGACCCGGGGTTGATCCTGTGGACGGTCCTCACGTTCCTGGGCTTGCTCTTCCTGCTCAGGAAGACGGCCTGGGGGCCGATCGTGGACGGGCTGGAGCGCCGCGAGGAGACGATCCGCACCGCGCTCAGCGACGCCGAGAAGGCCCGCGACGAGGGGCGGCGCCTGCTCGCCGAGCAGGAGGCGACGCTGGCGGCCGCGCGCAAGGAAGCCCAGGCGCTGATCGATCAGGGGGCCGCGACGGCGCACACCTTGAAGGAAGAACTGGTCGCCAAGGCGCAGAGCGAAGCGGGCGCCATCGTCGCTTCCGCCCGCCGCGAGATCGAGCTGGAGACCGACCGCGCTCGCGAGCTGCTGCGGGCCGAGGTCGTCGACCTCAGCCTGCGCGTCGCCGGGCGGCTGCTCGAGCGCTCCCTCGCCGACCCGGATCACGAGCGGCTCGCCAAGGAGTTCATGAGCCAGGTGGATAAGCCGTGAGATACGCGGCCATCGCTCGGGTCTACGCCGCCGCGCTCCTGGAGCTTGCCGTCGAGCAGGACCAGGTGGCCGCCGTCGTGGCCGACTTGCAGAACCTCGAGTCGGTCTGGGCCGAGAGCCCGGACTTCCGGCGGCTGCTCGAGTCGCCGGAGCTGAGCGCGGCACAGAAGCGACGCGCGCTGGAGCGGATGCTGGCGCAGGCCGAGTCGCCGCTCACGCTGCGCTTCCTGCTCGCGCTGATGCGCCGGCACCGGGAGCCGCTGCTGGGCAATATCCTGGCGATGTTCCGCCGCCTGCTCGACGAGCGCGAGCATCGCCTGCGCGGCCATCTGGTCAGCGCCCGCCCGCTGCGCGAGGGCGAGCGCGCCCGCCTCGAGGCTGCGCTCAGCCGCCGCACCGGCGCCACCGTCCTCCTGGAGACGGCGACCGACGCCCAACTGCTGGCCGGCATGGTGCTGCACCTTGCCGACCAAACCGTGGACGGCAGCCTCAGGACGCGCCTGAGCCGCCTGCGGGACCACCTGCTGACGGCCCCGCTGGGAAAGGAATGAGATGAAGATCCGCCCGGAAGAGATCACCGCCATCATCAAGTCCGAGATTGCCGGCTTCGCGGGCGGCATGCAGGCCGAGGAGACCGGCCAGGTGCTCGAGGTCGGCGACGGCATCGCCCGCGTCTACGGCCTGGCCAAGTGCATGGCCGGCGAGCTGCTCGAGTTCGCCAACGGCACGATGGGCATGGCGCTCAACCTCGAAGAGGACAACATCGGCGTCGTGCTGCTCGGCGAGTACTTCGACATCAAGGAAGGCGACCCCGTCAAGCGCACGCAGCGGGTGATCTCGGTGCCCGTGGGCGAGGCGCTGCTCGGACGCGTGGTGACGCCGCTCGGCGTGCCCATCGACGGCAAGGGCCCCGTCCAGGCGGCCAAGTACCGCCCGCTCGAGAGCCCGGCGCCGAACATCGTCGAGCGCCAGCCGGTCAAGGAGCCGCTGCTGACCGGCCTCAAGTCGGTCGACTCGATGATCCCCATCGGCCGCGGCCAGCGCGAGCTGATCATCGGCGACCGCGGCACGGGCAAGACCGCCGTCGCCCTGGACACGATCATCAACCAGAAGCACTCGGGCGTGATCTGTGTCTACGTGGCGATCGGCCAGAAGGCCTCCACCGTGGCCGGCGTAGTCGAGCAACTGCGCAAGCACGGGGCGATGGACTATACCATCGTCGTTGCCGCCACCGCGGCGGACCCGGCGCCACTGCAGTACATCGCGCCCTACGCGGGTGCCGCCATGGCCGAGTACTTCATGTACGAGAAGCAGGGCCACACGCTGTGCATCTACGACGACCTGTCCAAGCAGGCCGTCGCCTATCGCCAGCTTTCCCTGCTGCTCCGCCGCCCGCCGGGCCGCGAAGCCTTCCCCGGCGACGTCTTCTACCTGCACAGCCGCCTGCTCGAGCGCGCGGCCAAGCTGAGCGACGCCAAGGGCGGCGGCAGCATGACCGCGCTGCCGATCATCGAAACGCAGTCCGGCGACGTGACGGCCTACATCCCGACCAACGTGATCTCGATCACCGACGGCCAGATCTTCCTCGAGCCCGACCTCTTCAACCAGGGCGTGCGCCCGGCCATCAACGTGGGCATCTCGGTGTCCCGCGTGGGCGGCAACGCCCAGATCAAGGCGATGCGCAAGGTGGCCGGCAGCCTGCGCCTGGACATGGCGCAGTACCGCGAGCTGGAGGCCTTCGCCCAGTTCGGCTCCGAGCTGGATAAGGCCACGCAGGCGGCCATCGCCAAGGGCCAGCGCATGGTGGAGGTCCTCAAGCAGGAGCAGTGGGTGCCGATGCCGGTCGAGGAGCAGGTGATGATGATCTTCGCCGCCGTCTCCGGCTATCTGGCAAAGATTGCCGTGGAGCGGGTGCGCGACTTCGAGGCGCGCTTCCTCGCCTACATGCGGGCCCAGCAGCCGGAAGTGGGCAAAAGCATCGCGCAGACGGGGCTGATCACCCCCGAGAACGAGACGGCGCTCAAGGCGGCGCTCGAGGACTTCCTCAAGCAGTACGGCAGCTAGGTACGCGATGGCCAACGCCAAGGACATCCAGAAGCGGATCAAGAGCGTCACCAGCACGCACAAGATCACGCGCACCATGGAGATGGTGGCCACCAGCCGCTTCAAGCGCGCCGTGGACCGCCTGGTCGCGGCGCGACCCTTCGCCGAGACGCTGCCGCGCATGCTCGCCTTGCTCGCCGCGGGCGGCGGCGAGGCCCATCCGCTCTTGGCCACGCGTCCCGTGGTCAAGCGCGTGGCGCTCCTCGTGCTCACCACCAACCGCGGGCTCTGCGGCGCGATCAACACGAACATCCTGCGCCTGGCCCTGCGCTTCGTGCGCAAGCAGGAGACGCAGGGGCGGGCGGTGGACATCTACGTCGTGGGGCGCAAAGGCGCGAGCTACCTGCGCTTCATCGGGCGGCCGGTCAAGTTCCAGACCACCGAGCTTACCGATCAGCCGCAGCCGGAGGACGCCGAGCGCTTCGCGACGATGCTCAGCGACGCCTTCCTGGCCGGCGAGGTCGACGAGGTGCACGTCGCCTTCCCGCGCTTCAAGAACGCCGCCGAGCAGCCGGCCACGCTCGACCGCGTCCTGCCGCTCACGCTGCCCGCGGACAGCGAGGGGCGTGGCACGGCGCGGCCGCAGTTCATCCTGGAGCCCGATGCCGAGCGGCTGCTCGGCGAGCTGCTGCCGCTCTACTTGCGCAACAGCTTCTTCCGCACCCTGCTCGAGATGGCGGCCAGCGAGCAAGGGGCGCGGCGCACCGCCATGAAGGCGGCCTCGGACAGCGCCAAGGAGATGATCTCCAATCTCACGCTGTCCTTCAACAAGGCCCGCCAGGCCCAGATCACCAAGGAACTCCTGGAAATCGTCGGCGGTGCGGAGGCCCTGAAGTAGGGGCCATCGCCGTCCACCTGAGGAGCTAGGCATGCGCGCGAACGGAAAAGTGGTGCAGATCATCGGTCCCGTCATCGACGTGGAGTTCCCCGAGGGGGACGTGCCCGAGATCATGACCGCGCTCAGGATCGACACCGAGATCGAGGGCCGCCACCTCAAGCTCACGGCCGAGGTGCAGCAGCACATCGGCCGCAGCCAGGTGCGCGCCGTGGCGATGAGTTCCACGGACGGCCTCGTCCGCGGCATCGAGGCGGTCAACACGGGCGAGCCGATCATGGTGCCGGTGGGCGAAGAGGTGCTCGGCCGCATCTTCAACGTGCTTGGCGAGCCGGTGGACAACCTGGGGCCGGTCAACGCCACCCGCACGCGCTCCATCCACACGCCGCCGCCCGGCTTCGACCAGCTCACGCCCAAGAGCGAGATCTTCGAGACGGGCATCAAGGTGATCGACCTGCTCGCCCCCTACGTGCGCGGCGGCAAGGTGGGCCTCTTCGGGGGCGCCGGCGTGGGCAAGACGGTCATCATCATGGAGCTGATCCACAACATCGCCAAGCAGCACGGCGGCTACTCCTGCTTCTGCGGCGTCGGCGAGCGCACGCGCGAGGGCAACGACCTCTACCTGGAGATGAAGGAGTCAGGCGTTCTCGACAAGACCGCCCTCATCTACGGGCAGATGAACGAGCCGCCGGGCGCGCGCCTGCGCGTGGGTCTGACCGGCCTCACCATGGCCGAGGCCCTGCGCGACATGTCCGGCGGCCGCGACGTGCTGGTCTTTATCGACAACATCTTCCGCTTCACGCAGGCCGGCTCCGAAGTGAGCGCCCTACTCGGCCGCATGCCGAGCGCGGTCGGCTATCAGCCCAGCCTGGCCACCGAGATGGGTGAGTTGCAGGAGCGCATCACCTCGACGACGGGCGGCGCCATCACCAGCGTGCAGGCCATCTACGTGCCCGCGGACGACCTCACCGACCCGGCGCCGGCCACAACCTTCAGCCACCTCGACGCGACGACGGTACTCAGCCGCTCGATCTCCGAGCTGGGCATCTACCCGGCCGTGGACCCGCTCGACTCGAGCAGCCGCATCATGAACCCGCAGGTGCTGGGCGAGGAGCACTACCGCGTGGCGCGCGCCGTGCAGAAGACCCTGCAGCGCTACAAGGACTTGCAGGACATCATCGCCATCCTCGGCATGGACGAGCTGTCCGAGGAGGACAAGCTCACCGTGCAGCGCGCGCGCAAGATCCAGCGCTTCCTCAGCCAACCCATGTACGTCGCCGCGCAGTTCACCGGCTACGAGGGCAAGTACGTGAAGCTGGCCGACACCATCCGCAGCTTCAAGGAGCTGGTCGAGGGGAAGTGGGATCACCTGCCCGAGCAGGCCTTCCTCTACGTGGGCACCATCGAGGACGCGGCGGCCAAGGCCGCCGAGTTGGAGGCCGCGCATGGCTAGCCTGCGCTGCCGCATCGTGGCGCCCACCGGCGTGGTCTTCGACGGCGAGGCGGCCAGCCTCAAGGGCCCCGGCTGGGAAGGCGGCTTCGGCATCCTACCCCGCCACGCGCCCTACCTGGTGCGCCTGCTCGCCGGGCGCCTCCTGCTCGCGGACGCCGACCGCAAGCCGCTCTACGACGAGCAGATTACCGGCGGCTTCCTGATGGTGACCGACAACCAGTGCACGGTGATGGTGGAAGGGCTGGCCGTGCCCGCCGGCGCCTGAGCCGCGGCAGCGATCTCAGCCGCTGCCAGCAAACAGGAAGGCCCCGGCGGCGCGCCGGGGCCTTCTTCATGCCGGGTGCTACGCGCGCAGGCGCTAGCGTAGGTCGAGCTGCGTGCCATCCATGAACCGCAGGCCGTCGATGCGCCAGACGAAGTAGGGCTCGTTCGTGCCGCCCTCGGCGAAGAGGCGGGCGCCGTCGCCGGCCAGGGCCGGTCGGCCGTCCACCTCGGCGAGCTGGTACTCGAGTTCGAGCTTGGGCAACAGGTCCAAGCGGAAGGCGCCGCCCTTGACGGTGCGCACGTCCTGGGAGAAGCGGCGGCTGAGACCGACCCGGGCGGCCTGGTCCACTCGATGCTCCACGAGGAAGAGGGCCTGCACGCCCTCCAGGCTGCCCAGCGCCTTCCGATCAATGCTGAGGCTGCCTTCTTCGAGCGTGAAGCTCCGGGCAAAGGTGCTGTCGATGGGGCCCTCGACGGCCGCGAGGCCCTCGATGGCGGTGGCCTGGATGACCAGGATCTTGCCCTCCGGCAAAGCCGCCCCGGCCGCGCTCGCGGCCAGCAGCAGCAGGAGGGCCGTCCCGAGACGGCGCATGGTGTGGTGTCGCATGATGTCCTATCCTCGCGTCAGATGGATCGGGCGGTGAAAGCTAGATCTTACCAGTTTACCGCCGGCCACCACAAGGGCGCCGGCGCTTGCCGCGCAGGTCCAAAGGGGCTAGATTCGCAGGGCGATCCCGGAGGGGCCATGCGAGCCAAGCTCTTGCTTCCCTTTGCATTCTGCTTGTGCCTCGACGTTGCCAGTCGCGCCGAGGAGCCGCCGCCGGTCGCTCCCACCGTCTCGGCCGCCCCGCCCGTGCGCAGCCTCCTGATGGCCTCGCGGCAGGGGGCGGCAGCCGGCGACACCCTCCTGCTGGGCATCCTCCTCGAGCCCGCCGCCGGCTGGCACCTCTACTGGCGGGGCCTGAACGACAGCGGCCTGCCCCCGCAGCCCCGGCTCCAGCTTCCCCCGGGCGCGGTGTTCCTCGAGGACTGGCGCTGGCCGGCGCCGGAGCGGCTCGTCTCGCCGGGGCGGATCCTCGACCACGTCTACCAGGGCCGACTGCTGCTGACGGCGGCCGTGCTCCTGCCGCAGCCGTTGCCGCCTGGGGACCACTTCGCCATCGAGGGCCGCGTCGACTGGGTCGCCTGCCGCGAAGCCTGCCGCTTCGGGAGCGACTCGCTCAGCCTGCGTCTGCCCTTCTGCCCGCCGGGGACGCCGCCCCAGGCCTCGGCCGCCGCCGAACGCATCGCCCAGGCGCGGGCGGAGCTGCCGCTGCCGCTGGCCGCCGGCGAGGGCGGTCTCGCCATCGAGCGCGGCGCGCACGGCCTGCTGCTCACGGTGGCGGGGGCCACATCACTCGCCTTCTATCCCGGGCAGGACTGCGTCGATTTGCTCAATCCGCTTGCGGACGGGGAAGTCCTCGGCGGGCGGCTCAACCTGAGACTCGCCCACGGCACCCTGGCGCAGGGGCACTTGCGGGGCATCCTGGCCGTGCTGGCCGGGGCGGAGCGCAGGCACTATCTTCTGGATCACCCCCTCGACTCGCTCCCGCAAGAGGAGGCGGGTCCAACCAAGGAGTGATCCATGCACCGCAGCCTGCGCGGCCTCGTGGCCGTTTCCCTCCTGCTCGCCTTCGCCCTGCCTGCCGCCGCGCTGACCGTCGGCGAGGCGGCGCCCGACTTCACGCTTCGCGATCTCGAGGGCAAGGAGCACCGGCTCGCCGCCTACCTGAAAGCGGGCAAGACCGTTGTGCTCGAGTGGTTCAACCCCGGCTGTCCCTTCATCGTCAAGCACCACCAGACGCTCAAGACCATGAACGAGTTGGCGGCTGCCGGCGCCGAAGCGGGTGTAGTCTGGCTGGCGATCAACTCGGGCGCGCCGGGTAAGCAGGGCCACGGCCTGGAGCTGAATCAGCAGGCGGCCAGGGACTTCGCCCTCGCCTTCCCGCTGCTGATCGACGAGTCGGGCGCGGTGGGTAAGGCCTACGCCGCCAAGACCACTCCCCACATGTACGTGATCAGCGCGGATGGCAAGTTGCGCTACCAGGGCGCCATCGACGACGTGCCCAACCCCGGCGGTCCGGTGGGTGAGACGAACTACGTCGCTACGGCGCTGGCCGAGTTGGCGGCGGGCAGGCCGGTGGCCACCGCCGAAACGCGGCCCTATGGCTGCAACGTGAAGTACGCGGACTGATCGCCGCCCGGGGCCTTTCCTCGCGTTTTGACAGCAGGCTAATTCCGTGATACCCTAGTCCTGAATTCGCAAGGCGGGGTATCATGGAACGGCGCTCTTCATTGGTGCTGCCGGGAGCCCTGCTACTGCTCGCCAGCAGCGGTGTCCCGGCAGCGGCCTGGCTCTGGGTCCAGGACGACTGGTCGGGCGGCCATTACGCCGCCGCCGCGCAAATCGAAGCGGAGTCGGCGCCGGGCGAGTTGGTCCTGGCCAGCGACCTGGACCGGCTCGTGCCCGCTTTCGACGCCACCGATGCCTACCTTGGCATCTGGAGCCTCGTGCCCTACCAGGGCCGCCTGCACATGGCCGCCTGCACTGCGCCCATGGCGGACACCGGCGGCGACCTGCTCTCCTACGATCCCGCCGTGCATGCCACCACCCGCGATTACTGCGTCCATGAGGAAGGCAATGTCGTCCTGCGCGAGGAGGGCGGTCTTCTGATGTGCCCCGGTCTGGACAGCCTGGGCGACTGGGCCTGGGGCAACCTCTACTTCAACGACGGCTCCGGCTGGCTGCGCAAGGAGACCGTGCCCGGCGCGCTGCACGTCCACGACGTGGCCATGCACGACGGCCGCCTCTACGCCACCACGGGTGTGGGGCCGCCGGGCTTCGAGGGCGTGCTCTACGCTTCCGACGACCTTGGCGATAGTTGGCAGCCGCTACTCACGATCCCTGCCCATCCGCCCGACAACTACTTCCGCCGCCTCTACGGGCTGGCGAGCTGGGGCGGCGCCCTGTGGGTGCAGAGCGACTTCTGGTGGCCCGAGGGCGCGGTGATCTACGAGTTGCGGGACGGCAGCACGACCGCCCACTCGGTGCCGGCCGTCGACTACTGCCTGGGCGGCTTCGCCAGCTACCAGGGCCGGCTGCTCTGCCTCACGCGCACGCTCTTGGACATCTGGGACGGCAGCCTCTGGCGGGGTCTCCCGCTGCCCCAGGTCTCCTACAATTTCGCGACGCGCGCCCTCTACGTCTATCGGGATCGCCTCTACGTCGGCGGCCGCGAGGGTGCGGCCTGGACCGACGACCTGGCCACCTGGCATCCCGTGACGGTCGAGAGCTTCAGCGAAAAGGAAGTCGAAGCCTTCGCCGCTTTCCATGGCCGTCTCTACGCGGGGACCGTGGGCGCGGGAGAGGTCTACGTGAGTCCCGCCCTGGCCGAGGGCACGCTGATCAGCGAGGCCTTCGCCGCGCCGGCGGCCTTCTGTGCGGGCGCCCTGGACTGGACGGCCATCGTGCCGCCGGGGACGGGCGTGACTTTTCAGCTCCGCTCGGCCGGAAGCGCGGCTGAACTGGCCGCCGCGAGCTTCCTGGGCCCCGATGGCACGGCCGCCTCCTGGTACACCCGGGCCGGCGCCCCCCTGTCTGCTGCTCACTGCGACGACCGGTGGCTGCAATGGCGGGTGCGCCTGACGAGCGGCGATCCCGCGCTGAGCCCGGTGCTGGAGCGGGTGGTGGTCGAGCTCGGACCGGCCGAGGCCACGGCGTCGTCGCTGCCGCCGCCGGACGCCCCGCCCCGGGCCTGGCCCAATCCTTTCGCCAGCACGTTGCAGCTCGCGGCTGCGGGCCGCGGGGACGGCGACTTCGCCGTCTACGACGCGGGCGGGCGCCTCCTCAGGCGGCTGCCGGCGAGGGCAGCGACCGCGACCTGGGACGGCCGCGACGCTGGCGGCCACGAGCTGCCGGCGGGGGTCTACCTGATTCGTTTCGAGGGTGGCGGTGCCGCCAGTGCGGCCTGCCGGGCATTGCGAATGCGCTGAGCGCGCTTGAGAAGGGAGGAGGGGCATGAGGCGTCTGCTAATTGCGCTGCTGCTCGTTGCCGGCGTCCCGGGATCGGGAACCGCCGGCGATCTGCGGGGACCTGTCAACGACGGCAGCTTCGAGCAGGGTATCTGCGGCGGGGGCTCTGCGTGGACCTGTGGCACCAACACGAGTTGCCCGAACTGGATCATCGTTCCCGAGCCGATCTGGGGTGTTGCCGCCTACC
>Ga0299912_10001635_pt1 | contig 18083 bp, 17 predicted proteins | sample RVTome_2_FD_207667 | JGI IMG/M metagenome (GOLD analysis project Ga0299912, IMG submission 207667) | Soil microbial communities from uranium-contaminated site in the Upper Colorado River Basin, Wyoming, United States - RVT95D214 (version 2) ... | reverse complement strand
GGCCTCGATCATCAACACGCCGCGGGCGTAGACCATCCCCGGCCGCAGTGCCACCGGCGTCATGTCCCGGCCCTCGCAGGCGCGGAACAGCACCTTCTCCGCTTCCAGCCGGGTACGGGCATGGACGGAGGTCGGGGTGCCACCCGGGAGGCCTTTGGCCGGCCGCTCGGGGGTCGACTCGCCTTCCACATGCGGGAAGCTGACCAGGATGAACTTGCCCACACCCTGCTCCAGGGCCGCGTGCACCAGGTGGCGGACGTATTCCACATTGGTGCGAGGCAGGAAGCGCTCCGGCCGGGGGGCGAACAGCAGGCCGGCGAAGTGCACGATGCAGTCGACGTCCTGGCAGGCCGGCATCAGCGTTTCCGGCCGCTCCAGGTCGGCCCGGAACGGTTCGACCGAGGGCTGAGCGGCCAGGTCGGTCGCCAGCTCGCGCCGGTGGAACATCAGCCGCAGGCTGTGGCCGCTGCCGAGAAGCGAGCGCGCCAGCAGCGAGCCCATGTTGCCCGCCGCGCCGGTGATGAGCAGCCTTATGAGGTCGCCTTTCGGGCTCCGGGCAGTGCCCACTCAGAGGGGATGAACCGCGGCCGCCGGGCCAAGCTCAGCCCTCGCCCTCACCGAGCGCGGCCAGCTCCGAGAGGGTGATCACCTGATAGCCGCGGCGCTTCAACTCCGGCAGCACGCTTTCCAGGGTGGCCAGCGTGCGCTCGCCGCGCGGGCCCACGTCGTGCAGCACGATGATGGAACCCGGCCGGGCGCGCCACAGGATGTAGCGAGCAGCCAGGCCGGGAAAGGGCAGCATCGCATCGAAGGGGTATACCGATCCTAGCGCCACCCGGTAGCCGTAGCGGCCGGCGGTCTCCAGCATGGAGCCGTTGTACCAGCCCGACCCGGGCCGCAGCCAACGCACCTCGCCGTATTCGCGCAGCAGACCGTGGGCCTGCTCTGCGGCGCGCTCGAACCCCTCCGGACCGAGCAGGATGCTGGGCTCGTCAGTGGCCAGGTGGTTGCCCAGCTCGTGGCCTTCGGCGACCATGCGCCGCAGCAACTCCTCGTTTCCCGGCACGTTGGTGGCCAGCAGGAAGAAGGTGGCTCGGGCGCCGTGGCGCTGGAGTAGGTCGAGCAGCGCCGGCGTGGTGGCCGCGTCCGGGCCATCGTCCAGGGTGAGCGCCACGGCCGAGCGCTGGGTGTCGATTGAGTAGACGACGCCGGGTTTCCGCATATCAGTCGATTGGATCAGATCCACCGGCTGGAAGACCAGCAGCGCCCCAAACAGGGACAGGACTCCCAGCCCCGTCAGCGCTGCGGCACGCCTCACGGCCGCTCCCATACACCGGGAGCTCTCTCCGGCGAGCTGGCTCTGCGCCGCTCCGGCTCACTCCGCACGCCCTCACTCCACCAGCATCCGCCGCAGCACCTTACCCACGAAGGACTTGGGCAGCTCGCTGCGGAACTCGATCTCCCAGGGCACCTCGTAGGGTTCCAGCCGGCGCCGGCACTGGGCCATCAACTCTTCCTTGGTCAGGTCGGTCCCCGGCCGAGGGACCACGAAGGCCTTGACCCGCTGCCCGCCGTCTTCGGCCATCACGCCCACCACGGCCGCCTCCATGACCTTGCTGTTTTCGTAGAGCACTTCTTCCACGTCGCGCGGGTAGACGCTGTACTGGCCCGACAAGATCGTGTCGCGCACCCGGCTGATGATCTGGAAGTAACCGTCGCCGTCCATGGCGGCCACGTCCCCGGTGTGCAGCCAGCCGTCGCGCAAGGCGGAGCCGCTGCCTTCCTCCCCCCAGTAGCCCTGCATCACCTGCGGGCCGCGCACGGCGAGCTCGCCGATCTTCCCCGGGCCCAGGTCCTCCCCGGTTATCAAGTCCACGATGCGGGCCTCAGTGTTGGGGATGGGCACACCGATGGAGCCCACCTTGCCCCGCGCCCCGAAGGGGTTGGCGTGCGTGACCGGCGAGGCCTCCGTCAGGCCGTAGCCTTCTACCAGCCGCCCTCGGCTAAGCTTCTCGAAGGTCTCCTGCACTTCCAACGGCAACGGGGCGGCTCCGCTGATGCAGGCTTTAATGGAAGACATGCCGTAAGAACGCACATCCGGTGCGCCGTTGATGGCGGCGTAGATGGCCGGCACGCCAGGGAAGAGCGTCGGCTTGTACTGCTTGATGTATTCCAGCACCTGCTGCAGCTCAAAGACGCTGAGCAGCACCATGCTCCCGCCGATGGCGATGGGCAGGTTCATGGCGGTGGTCATGCCGTAGCTGTGGGTCAGTGGGATGACCGAGAGAAAGACCTCCTTGCCGGTCCGCACCCCCGGGATCCAGTGGCGGATCTGCAGCAGGTTGGCGGCCAGGTTGGCGTGGGTGAGGCGCACCCCCTTGGGTTCGTCGGTGGTGCCGCTGGTGTACAGCACCGCCGCCAGGTCTTCACTGGAGACTTCGACCTGGGGCGGCTCCCAGGAGGCGTCAAGCAGCAGGCGGTCCATGTCCAGCCCGAAATCGGCGGCACGACCCTGGTCCTCGCCTCCGATCCCCGCCGCCTGCCAGCGGGCCATGAGTTGGCGGTAGGCGCGGCCCGAGACCGCATCGCGGATCTCCGCCAGGATCACCTGCAGGTTGAGCTTGCGCTGCACGGCCTCCGCCAGGCCGGCGAACTCCTTCAGTGTGACCAGCGCCCTGGACTGGGTCAGCTCGGCCTGCCGCAGGATTTGCTCGGCGTTGGCGTCGGGATTGGCCAGCACCACCGCGCCGCCGACCTTGAGCGTCCCGTAGTAGGCGATCAGCATCTGCGGCATGTTCGGCAGCACCACCATGACCCGGTCGCCCGGCTGCACGCCCAGGCCGTGCAGGGCGTGGGCGAACTGGTTGGCACGGCGGTCAAGCTGCTGATAGGTGAGCCGGGATCCGTAAAACCAGGTGGCGGTGTGGTGGGGCATCCAATCGGCGGTGGTCTCCAAGAAACGGTGCAGTGGTTGGCGCGGTAGCGGGATCGCGGCCGGGACGTGGGCGTCGTAGGCCTTGAGCCAGGGATGGTCCGAGCCGGCGCGGGGTTGGGCGGTCTGGTCCCGCCAGGAGGGCCGCGGTCCGAGCCGGCCGTCGGCGATGAAGCGCTCGATGGCTCGGTTGACCGCCCCGGCCCGCTCCAGCTGCACCTTGTGCTTGGAGGCGCCCACGTCCACCACCTCGGCCCCGGCGATGCGCTCGCCGACGCCCTGGAAGACCCGCCGCGGGAAGTAGCGGTCGCGCTCGCCTGAGATGACCAGCGTCGGCGAATGAATGGCTTCCATCTTGGCCCAGCCCTGCCAGCTGCGCATGTTGTTGAGCATCATACGCTTCATGACGTGCACTTCGGCATTCCAGCGCGGGCGGAAGCGCCACCACGGCCGGAAGGCGGCCGCCGGGATGCGGGAGGCCCAGGAAGTGATGCGCGGCAGCGGGTACTCGCCGGCCGTAGAGATCAAGATCAGTTTTCCGACGTGCTCGGGGTGGGCGGCGGCGTACTCCACGCAGATCGAGCCGCCGAAGGAGTGCCCTACTAGCACGAAACGATCCGGCAGGCGCAGTGCCTCCCGGACCGTCTCGATATCCTCGACCAGCTCATCCATGGTGTAGTTGGTGAAGGGGGCGTCGCTCTGGCCGTGGCCGCGCAGGTCGGGCGCCACCACCCGGTAGCCGCGCATGAAGTGGCTTAGCTGGTATTCCCAGGTCTCGGCCACGCCGGCGTAGCCGTGCACGAAGAGTAGGGTGCGCTCCACACCCTCCGGCCACAGGTCGATCACGCTGAGGTGCACATTGCTCAGCCCGCGGATAGGCACGCTGACCCGGTAGAGGTTGAAGTCCAGCCCTTCGACCCCGCGCCGGAGCCCGCGCAGCTTGCGTTTCATGAGGCACCCTGGAGACCCATCACTAACATTCTATCTCTTGCGGCGATATCACGGACCGGGGCGGCACGCTGGATGGGAGGCGGTCCTACTTGACTTAAAGCCGGATCACATGAAGGATTCCCTATGCACTCATCTGCGGCCGCTTGCTGAGTCTCGGTACAGTCCTTGACCAGACTGAGCGGAACGTCCTGCCCCCGCAGGAGGATCAACGGTCCTCCAGCACACAGCCCCGAAGGAGGGGACTCATGGCCCAGATACGGCGCTTCTTCTTCCTCCGGCACCTTCGCTCCGAGCCGAGCTTGCACGTGCTGCGCTTCCGACGCGGCCGTCTGATCCGCAGCGGCCGCGGCTTGGCCTTCTGGTTCCACCCGCTGGCGGCGTCCATCGCCGAGGTGCCCGTTGACGACCGCGAGCAGGCCTTCCTCTTCAGCGGTCGGAGCGAAGACTTCCAGGACGTCGCCGTGCAAGGGACGATGACCTACCGCGTAAAGGACCCCGAGACCTTGGCAGGCCGTATCGACTTCGGCATCGACCCCAGGATCGGCCTGCACAACCGCAAGCCGCTGGAACAGCTCGCCGGGTTGGTGACGCAACTCGCCCAGCAATACGCGCTGGATTACCTGGTCCACACTCCGCTGCGAACGGCCCTGCAGGAGGGAGTTGAGCAGATTCGCACCCGGATCGTTCAGGGCATGCAGGCCAGCGAGGAGCTGGCCGGGATGGGGATTGAGATCGTCGCCGTGCGTCTGGCCGGCGTGGCTCCCAACTCCGAAGTTGAGAAAGCCTTGCAGACTCCGACCCGCGAGGCCATTCAGCAACAGGCGGATCAGGCCACCTTCGAGCGGCGTGCCCTGGCCGTGGAGAAAGAGGGGGCCATCGCCGAGAATGAGCTGCAGAATCGGATCGAATTAGCCCGCCGCGGGCAAGCGCTCATTGAACAGGAAGGGGCGAATGAGCGACGTAGGGCCTCCGAGCATGCCGAGTCGCAGCGGATCGAGGCCGAGTCGGGGGCGGAACGCACGCGGCTCGAGTCGGCGGCCCAGGCAGACAGCATCCGACTGGTGGAGGCTGCCCGCAATCAGGCCGAGCGCGAGAAGATGGAGGCGTATCGCGAGCTACCCGCCGGGATACTCTTCGGCCTGGCCGCCCAGCAGCTGGCGGCCAACCTGCAGTCCATTGAGCATCTCAATCTCTCCCCGGATGCATTGGCGCCTCTGCTGTCCAGTTTGATGAGCGCCGGCACACGCAAGCTCGAAGGGGACACATGAGATGGCCGGGCGCCAAGCGCCTCGAGTCGTGGTGGTCACGCGTTCAACCGAGTATGAGAGGCTGCTCGAGCATCACGCAACCGCCGGCCAGGCACGCTTCTTTCTACGCCAGCGATCTCTGGGCACGACTGAGATCGAACGCGGGCATGGACAAGTCTCAGGGTCGTTGCTGGCCGTCGAGCAGGCCATCCCCACCGCCTGGCGCAGAAGCTACGTGCAACGTTCCGATCTGGATCGATTCCTGTTTGAGCCGGACGACATCATCTTCGCAGTTGGGCAGGACGGCCTGGTGGCAAACGTATCCAAGTACCTGCACGGCCAGCCCGTGATTGGAGTCAATCCTGACCCGAACCGAAATCCTGGCGTCCTGGTCCGGCACCGTCCAGCCGCAGCGTCGGAACTGCTGACGAGGGTGATGGAGGGCAGAGCCCAGGTCGAGGCACGCAGCATGGTGGAGGCCAGGTTGGACGACGGCCAGAGTCTGCAGGCTCTGAATGAGGTGTTCATCGGCCACCACAGTCACCAGTCCGCCCGCTACCGGCTGCTGTGGCAAGAAAAGGAAGAGCGGCAGTCGTCATCCGGCCTGATCGTGACGACCGGCACAGGCGCAACGGGTTGGGCCAGCTCAATCCTGCGAGAGCGCGGGTCTCAGATCCACCTTCCTGCGCCGACCGAAGACCGTTTGGCCTTCTTCGTTCGGGAGGCCTGGCCGTCCCCGGCTACCGGCACGGAGCTGACCGAGGGCCTGATTCGGGCTGGGGAGACCCTGGAACTCATCAGCGAGATGGAGGAGGGGGGCGTGGTGTTTGGCGACGGGATCGAAGCTGACTCGCTGCAGCTGATCTGGGGCGAGCGAGTGCGGGTGCAGATCGCCGAGTCGACGATGCAGCTCGTTGTGGGATGATCTGGCGACCAAGGTCGGAATCACTCCAGGACAAGCTCAGCACGAGTTCGCGGCCGCTTGGGTCGTCACAACTACGCCGACGCCCCAGAGTAATGCCTCAGGCCGAACTTCCAGAAGAGGCGCGAGCCGGCCAGGGCAAATACGGTCAGACCCACGGCCAGGGCCAGCGTCTGCGGGGTGAGCCGGGCGGTGAGCGCCTCGGCGGGGGCCGTGACCGCGAAGGCCACCGGCACGATGAAGGTCAGGATCAGCCGCAGCCAGGACGGATAGATCCCCACCGGGTAGCGGCCGGCCTGGTACATGCGGTCGAAGAACTCGAAGATGGCCCACATGCGCACCACCCAGAATGAAGTGGTGGTCACCGCCAGCCACAGGCTGTAGATGATCAGCCCGCCGCAGATCAGCATGAGGGCGAACAGGAGCGCCTCGCCCAGCCCAATCTGAGCGCCCAGGCGGGCCACCGAGTACACCAGCAGGCCCGACCCCAGCAGAACGTCCACCAGCTTCCACAGCTCGAAGTTGGTCATGCTGACCAGCACCTGAGCGTCCTCCGGCTTGGTTAGGGTGTAGTCCAGCGCCCCCTCCTGGATCCCCTCCATGATGCGCCACATGTTGGGCTGAATCATGGCTCGAATCCACCCCGCGATCAGCGTATAAACCGCCACAACCACCAGCAGTTCATTGGGGCCCCAACCGCCCAGAGACTGGGTATGGTAGAAGACCAGCGCCAGGCCGGCCAAGCCGTTGGCCAGCGCCAGGACCGAGGTGAACAGCTGCAGCACCAGGTTGGCCCGGTACTGCATCTCGTTGAGCATGCTCAACCGCAGGAACGTCCCCAGCAGCCGCAGGTAACGCACCCTCAACCCCCCACGGCGCCGTACTGGCGGATGGCTGCCCGCCACACGACCCGCATCAGCACGATCACCCCGACCAGCCAGAGCGCCTGCATCAGGAATCCCTGCAGCGCCTGCTGCTGCGTCAGCCGGCCGAGCAGCAACTCCAGCGGGAAGTAGAACATCCACTGAAAGGGCAGCACGCCGGCGATGCTCTGCGCCCACGCCGGCAGCACCGACAGCGGCGCCACCCGGCCGGAGGTGAAGAACTCCACCGCATACCAGACTTCAAAAAGGGCGGTCACCCGGGTGGTCCAGAAAGCGGTTACCGCCAGGGCGTACATCAGGGTGTAGCGCAAGAGGAAAGCCAGCAGCAGCGCTGGCACGAGCGCGAGCAGGGACCAGGGCACCGGGGTGAACTCCGGCCGGAAGGCCCACACCAGCAGCGCCATGGTGGGCACCAGGGTGATGGTCTGTATGGCCTTACCGCCCAGCATATCGCCCATGTCGGTCCAGTAGGGGTGGACCGGGCGCAGCAACAAGGCGTTGAACTCGCCCCGGCGGATGCGCCACTCCATCCCCCACGGGCTCCAGCCGGTGGTGGCGTTGCGCACGAAAGTCCAAGCGATGAAGTAGCTGGCGAACTCACCCACGGTGAACCCGCCCACCTCACCGCCGCTGGCGCGGGCGATGGTGGTCCACACCACCAGGTAGATCACCGACTCGGTCAGCAGGCCCAGCAGCTGGATACCTTCCTGCACCCGGTACTGGAAGGAAGCCAGGATCGTGATCTTGGTCTGGGCAATAAGGGCGTTGACCAGTTGTCTCATGGGATCGGGCTTGGAATCAGGGCTCTCGGCAGGGGCGCACTCAAGCCGAGGCGCCCGAGTAGTGACGCAGGCCGACCTTCCAGAACAGCCGCGAGGCGGTGAGTGATCCCGCCGCCACGGCCAGGGCCAGCACCAGGGTCTGCGGCGTCAGCCGGGCGGTCAGCGCCTCGGCGGGCGCGGTGACGGCGAAGGCCACCGGCACGATGAAGGTCAGCGCCAACCGCAGCCATTCGGGGTAGATCCCCACCGGCCAACGGCCGGCCTGGTACATGCTCTCGAACATCTCGAACAGCGACCAGATGCGCACCACCCAGAAGGAGGCCGTGGCCACCGCCAGCCACAGGCTGTAGAGGATCAGGCCGCCGCACAGCAAGACCAGCGCAAACAAACCGGCCTGCGCCACACCGATGGTCCCTCCCAGCTTCAGCACCGCGAACACCAGCACGCCCGTCCCCAGCAGCACGTCCACCAGCTTCCACAGCTGGAACTCGGTGACGCTGACCAGCAGCTGCGAGTCGGCCGGTTTGGTGAGGGTGTAGTCCAGCGTCCCCTCCTGCACCCCGTCCATGATGCGCCACATGTTGGGCTGGATGAAGGCCCGGATCAACCCGCCGATCAGGGTGTAGACGCCCACCACCACCAGCAGCTCCATCGGCCCCCAGCCCTGCAGGCTCTCGGTGTGCAGGAAGACCAGGGCCAGGCCGGCAACGCCGTTGGCCAGCGCCAGGATGGAGGTAAAGAACTGCACCACCAGATTGGCCCGGTACTGCAGCTCGTTGAGCGCGCTCAGGCGCAGGTAGGTCCAGCCCACCCGCAAGACGTGCACCCTCAGCCTCCCACTGCGCCGTACTGCCGCACGGCAGAACGCCAGATGGCCCGCATGAGCAACGCCGCGACCGCCAACCAGACCGCCTGCATCAAGAAGCCCTGTCCGGCCTGCAGCGGGCTCAAGCGTCCCAGCAGGAGCTCCAGCGGGAAGGAGAACATCCAGCGGAAGGGCAGGGCGCTGGCCAATTGCTGAGCCCAGATGGGCAGCACCGCCAGCGGCGCCACGCGCCCGGACAGGAAGAACTCGGTCAGGAACCACAACTCGAAGACTGGGCCGATGCGGGTGGTCCAGAACCCGGCCAGCGCGGTGACGTACAGCGCGGTGTAGCGCAGCAGGAAGGCCAGCGCCAGCGCAGGCACGACCGCCACCAGCGCCCATGGCACGACGGTGACTTCTGGAGGGAAGGCCAACGCCATCAGCAGCATGGTGGGGATCAGCGTGATGCCGGAGGTGGTCTTGTGGCCGAGCATGCGGCCCATGTCGGTGAAGTAGGGGTGAATCGGCCGGGTAAGCAGGGCATTGAATTCGCCGCGGCGGATGCGCTCCTCCATCCAGGAGAGGCTCCAGCCGGTGGTGATGTTGCGCACGAAGGTCCAGGCGATGAAGTAGGCGGCGAACTCGCCGACGGTGTAGCCGCTCACCTCCCCGCCCCGGGCGCGGGCGATGGTGGTCCACACCACCAGGTACACCACGCCCTCGAACAGCAGCCCGAGCAGTTCCAGGCCCATCTGCACCCGGTACTGGAAGGTGGCCAGCACCGCGATCTTGTATTCGGCCAGCAGGATCCTAAGCGTCCGCCTCATCATCGCCCCCAGCAAACACCGTCTCGATCACATCCTCGATGGGCGGATCCTCCACCGAGAGGTCGATGATGGGCACCTCCGCCAGCAGCCGGGCGGTCACCCGGGGGACCTGCTCGCGCGGCACCCGCAGCGAGACGCTGCCCGAGTCCTTGGCCACGACCTCGCCATAGGACGACAGGTCCGCGGTCAGGTCTTCCGGCTTGACCTGCAGCCGCTTGTGGGTGGTGAACTTCTGCACCAGGGCGGACAGATCGCCGTCGAACAGGATGCGGCCGTGGTGGATGACGATCACCCGCTTACACAGCGCCACCACGTCCGCCATGTAGTGGCTGGTGAGCAGCACCGTGGCGCCCTCGCGCTGGTTGTACTCGGTGAAGAAGCGGCGGATGCGGCGCTGCATGGTGACGTCCAGCCCCAGGGTGGGCTCGTCCAGGAACAGCACCCGCGGCCGGTGCATCAGCGCCCCGGCGATCTCCACCTTCATGCGCTCGCCCAGCGACAGGTTGCGCACCGGCTTCTTGATCAGCTCCTGCAGCTCGAGCAGCTCGACAAACTCGTCCATCGTGCGCTTGAAGGCCTGTGGCTCCAGGTCGTAGACTGCCTTGAACAGCTCGTAGGAGTCGATGGCCGGGATGTCCCACACCAGTTGGTTGCGCTGCCCGGTCACCAAGGTTATCTGGCGCAGGTAGTCGTTCTCCCGCTTGTGGGGAAGGTGCCCGAGCACCCGGGCCTCGCCGCCGGTGGGGTAGAGCAGTCCGGAGAGCATCTTCAGGGTGGTGGTCTTGCCGGCGCCGTTGGGCCCCAGGAATCCCACCACCTCGCCGGGCTCCACCTGGAAGTTGATCGACCGGACCGCCCTCACGTCCTTCTTCTGGCGGCGGACGAGCCCCTTGAGCGCCGCGACCAGCCCGGCCGAGCGCTCGGAGACTCGATACGTCTTGGAGAGCTCTTTGACCTCGATGGCTAATTCCATCGTCCCACTCTCAATGGCAAGGCACCATGCCGTTCCTGCAAGGCAGAAGGGAGGGGCTGCGCCTTACGCAAAACCGACCTGCTCCCACAGGGGGAGAGGTCGTATCTCGGGGCGCAGAAGTATAACGCAGAAGGAGGGGCAGCCCTGCTACGGGCCGATGATTGGCTTGAGCAGGTCCCAGACCCGGCCCCCAGTGGTGGTCTTCACCAGGGCCAGGGCCCCGTCGTTGCGCGCCACCGCCCAACCGGTTTGATCGTCCAGCCAGCTGAACTGGCCGTCCCAGTCGACCACCTTCGTGGCGGTCCAGGTCACGCCGCCGTCCAGGGTCTGGTAGATCCGGCGGCTCAGGGCAAAGCCCACCCGCGGGCTGAGCATGACCAGGGCACCGCCCTGGTTTAGATGGGGCTCCCAGGTCACCCCGCCGTCCTGGGTCACGTACACATACTCGATGGCGAGCCCCAGACGGCAGCTCACCCCCACGAACCCAATCGCCGGCGTCAGCAGCTGCGGCGAGTGCGCCTCGCACAGTGCGTCCTCGAACAAGGTCGGTCGATTGGCCGGGGCGGGCAGCGGATGGGCCTCCCAGGTCAGCCCGCCATCGGCGGTGACCGAGAGCTCCGGCGCGCTCACCGGGCAGTTGTCCACCGTGACCCAGCCGGTTTGCGCGTCGAGGAAGAACAGGCCGGTCTTGTTGCAGCTCTGCAGGTCGGCACCTTCGTAGGGATCGATGGCGGTATCCCAGGTCCGGCCCCCATCGGCGGTGCGCAGCAGGTAGACCGGGTAGCGGTGCATCCCGGCCGCGCCCTGTTGGGCAAGCAGCCATCCGTTATCGGCATCCACAAACCGCAGCACCGGCGGGAAATCCGTGGATCCCAGGAAATCTAGCGAGATGGGCTGACTGGCTGTCCAGGAGGCTCCGCCGTCTTCCGTAGCCCACACCGTGGCGACAGTCGGCTCGGGGGTGAGCGACGCCGGGTAGTAGACCACCCGAACCACTTCCGCATCCAAGAACATGCCCACCGCCGCCTTGGCGACATCGCCGGCCTCCGGGTCCGGCTCGGGCGGCGTGAGGTCTTGCCAGGTGGTGCCCCCATCCTGGGTCCGCAGCACGTGGTCCTGCGCACCCTCCAATCCACCGATGCCCCAACCCACACTCGGGCTGACCATGTGAATGAACGTAATCAGGACCAACTGTTCTGGCTCGAAATGGGCGATGGCCTCCCCGGAGGGCGGCTGGGTCGGCCCGGGGAGTTCCGTTGGCAGCCCGACGGTCGGGGCCGCCGCCCCGGTCGTGGCGGCCGGGGCGGCGGTACCCTCCACACCCGGTGGTTCCACGTCACCCCCCCGGAACGGGACGTTGCAGCCCGCCAGGACGCCTGCGAACAGCGCGGCAAGGAGTTGCGCGTTTCTTCGGCTGCCGACCATGGGGCACCGCCTTTCCACGCCCGGAGTCTAGTGGAAACGGCGCCGTTAAGACAGGGAAAGGGGTACTTGTGGCGGAAGCCCCCGGGCAGGACCCACCGCGGCGCTGCCCGCGAGGCCAGGCACTGTCTCAGGCTCCCTGGGCCGCGGCTTTCAACCGGGAGGCGTATTTGGCGCGGAACTTGGCCAGCTTGGGCGCCACCACCACCTGGCAGTACCCCGCGCCGGGGTTCTTGCGGTAGTAGGCCTGATGGTACTCCTCTGCCCGGTAGAACACCTGGAAGGGCTCCAGCTGGGTGACGACCGGAACCCCCTCCGCCCGCAGCTCGGCCGCCAGGTCTTCGACGATCCGCCGCTGCTCCGCATTGTGATAGAGGACCAGCGAACGATACTGCGGGCCCACGTCGGCACCCTGGCGATCGGGTGTCGTGGGATCGTGAATGGAGAAGAAGATCTCCAGCAGATCGCGATACGAGACCTGCTGCGGGTCGAAGCGGATCTGGACTACTTCGGCGTGGCCGGTTCGGCCGCTGCAGACTTGCTCATAGGACGGATTGGCCATCCCACCGCCGGCGTATCCCACCTCCACCTGCTGCACCCCAACCACCTCTTCGAAGACGGGTTCCAGGCACCAGAAGCATCCACCCCCCAGGGTGGCCAACTCCGTGGCCTGAGCCATTTCGCTGGACGAACGATCTGTGTCGCGCATTGCCGGAGCCTCCTTTGGCGGTTCTACCATTACTGCTGCAGCAGCTGCTGCAGTGTGGCTTCATCAAACGGGTTCTCGCCGCGCTCCAGCGCCTCCACCCACTCCCGGCGAGAAGGCGCATACTGGGCATAGGCCGGCGGGTCATCAACCTCCAGCCGCGCCAGGAAGGTCTCGAACTCCGCCGCCGCCTCCTGCGGGCGGCCGAGCAGGGCCAACGTCAGGCCGCGGCTGTCGTTGCTATTCCCGGACTCATCCAGGTCGACGGCCCGGTCGCAGTGCGGCAGCGCCTGCTGCGGTGAGCCGCTCAGGCCGAGGAACCAGCACAGAGCATTCTGCACCCCTGCCGAGTCCGGGTCAGCCTGTTCCGCCTGCTCCAGCAGCTCCAGCGCATCGGCCAAGTGCGGCTGCCCCTGCCGGGCGAGCGTCAGGGCCAGGTTGAACAGGGGCACCAGGTCGTCCGGATGATAGAACAGCGCCCGGCGCAGGTCCGCCTCTGCCCGTTCCAGATCTCCCGACGATCCCCGCTCCAGGTAGGCCACGCCGCGGTTGTTGAGCGCCGCGGTCTGGGCAGGCTGCAGCGCCAGCGCCTCGGAATAGTATGCAATCACTTCATTAAGATCGGCTTGCGGCTTCTGGCTCTCGACCACCCCCAGGTAGTAGTCCACGGCCGCCAGCGCGCCCGGGTCGGAGGGCGGCGCGGCCAGGGCCTGGGTGAGCGCGGCCTCCGCCTGGTCCAGGCGGCCGGCCAGGAAATGCACCCGCCCCAGCACGTACAGGGCCATCCAGCGCACTTCCTGAGGCAGGTCGGTGTTGATGGTGGCGCTCAGCTGCTCCGGGCTCACCACCAGCCAGCGGTGCTGGACGCCTGGCAGCCCCGGGGTGGCCTCGGGCGCGCTGACCCAGGCGATTACCCGCCCGCTGTCGTACTCGCCCCACACCACCAGGGACGCCCCCCAACGCGCCCCCAGGTCCCGGGCGGCCTGCTCATCTTCGGCGGTCTCAGCGGCCGCGGCCAGCTGTACCTCGGTCAGGCCCGCCGACTGGAACTCCTGCGCCAGCGCCTCCTGCAGGCGACCGGCGATGTTGTACCCGACCTGCGCCCCAGAGTAGTTGGCGAACTGGCTGATCAGCACCAGGGTACTTCCCGGCTGCCTCTGGGCAAGCTCAGGGGGCTCCCCTTCAGCTTGCCCCAGTAGGTCTGCCAGCGCGCGGCGCACCTCCGGGAAGGCCGCCGCGACGAGCAGCAGGACGAGCAGCACCGCAGCCGCGAACCAACGTGGCTGAACCCCTCGGCGGGGCTGCGTGGTCAGGGATTCGCTCGTCGGTCTCACCAAGTCGGGGGCGGGCCCGACGGCTGAATCGGGAGCCTGCGGCGGGAATCCGGCGGCCAACAGCAGAGCATCTCGCTCGACGGGCGAAAGCCTCAGGCGGGAAGAGATCTCGAGCACGTCCTCCCGGCGGCGGGGCCGCCGGGTGAGCCCCTCCCGCCAGCGGAATACTGTCTGCCGGCTTACCCCCAGGCGGCGGGCGAGCTGGGCGTCGCTCACCCCGACCCGCAGGACGTATTCCGAGAGTTGTTCGGAGAAGGACTTCATCTGGAAGGGCCTGTTGCACGCAATGTAACACAGCTGGTTCTTGAAGTGAACCGGCCCGGCGAGAGGATAGCCACAGACCGATCAACACACCGACCGAAGGAGGTCCCGATGTCCCCCACCCGTTCTTCCCGAGTCCGGCTTGTGTGTGCCTTCTTGCTGGCCCTGAGCGCCGCAGCCTGCGCCGCACAGCAGGACGCCTCCCGGGCCTACAGCCGCGCCGCCATCAACCGCGGCGCCATCGTGCCGGCCGAGTCGGTCCGGGTACACGAATATCTGAACTACTACGAACAGCGCTTTCCCGAGCCCTCCTCAGAGCCAATTGGCCTGGATCTGCGGCTGGGCAACACCCAGATCCCGACCGCTGGCGGGGAGGTTTGGCTACAGATCGGGCTGCAGGCACGACAGGCGGAGGGCGCCATCCGAACCCCGCTCAATCTGGCACTGGTACTCGATGTGAGCGGCTCCATGGATTCGCCCGACAAGCTGCCTTACCTCAAGCAGTCGCTGATAGTCTTCCTGGCCTCGCTGCATCCGGAGGACCGAGTGGCGATGGTCACCTACAGCGACCAGGCGGACCTTTTGTGGCCCTCGCAGGTCGTCGGCAGCGGGGATTGGATCCGCAGCACCGTGGAGAGCCTGCGGCCGGGCGGCAGCACCAACCTGCACGCCGGGCTGATACTCGGCCTGCAGGAGGTCGAGCGCAACTTCGACATCCGCCGCAACAACCGAGTCATCCTGCTCACCGACGGCATCGCCAACGTCGGGGAGACCGATCCGGAGCAGATCGCCCGGCAGGCCCTGGCCTACAACCAGCGCGGGATCTACCTCTCCACCGTCGGCCTCGGCCTGGACTTCAACGATGAGCTGCTGAGCACGCTGGCCAGGCAGGGGCAGGGCGCCTACCACTTCGTCGATTCGGCCCAGGAGATGGACAAGGTGTTCCGCCAGGAGGCGGAGGGCCTGGTCGAGCGCGTGGCCGAAGAGGTGCGCGTGGCCATCCGGCCGCAGCCCGGAGTCCGCCTGACCAGCGTGACCGGCTACCAGGGCATTCCCCCGGCCGAAGGCGCCCAGCTTGTCATGCAGGAGATGGGGGCGGGCGACAGCCAGGTGCTCATGGTGCGGTTGGAGGCCTTTCCCGGGCAGGCCAGCCCCCGGCCGCTGGCCGTCGTCACGCTCAGTTACCTGGATGTCTTCGCCCAGCGTCCGCGGGAGATCACGCAGATGGTGACGATCCAGGTCTCGGAGACCCCGTTCTACGACCCGCTGGCCGACGTGGAAATCCGCCGCAACGCCACCGTGGTGCACTCGGCGGAGGCCCTGATCGCCATCGACGGGCTGTTCAATCAGGCCCGCTACCTGGAGGCCTGGCAGCTGGCGTACCAGATGGAGCGCGAGCTGCGGGCTATGGCGGCTGCCTCGGGAGACCAGCAAATGGTGGAAGACGCCGACCTGTTCGCGCGCTACCAGGTAACGCTGGCCGCGGCGCTGGGCTACGACCCGGTGGCCCCGCAGCCGACTGCGTTCCCCGACGGCGCGGACCAGCCGCAGCGTTGGGGCGCTCCCCTCGTGCCCATCCTGCCGACCGTCGAGTTGGACGGCTAGGGCGCAGCAACTCTCGCCCGTCCCCGAGCCGCTGGTAGCAGGGGACGGGCGAGGGTCCTACCGGCCCGGCTCGAACTCGGCGATCCAGGCAACCAGCTCTTCTGCCAATCGGGGCCCGACATCTGGGAGCCCGGCCAGAGCTTCCCGGCCCCCTTCGGCGTACACCCGGTCGAGTCCCTGCGGCCAATCATCCACCGTCCAGGCCGCCTTGCGGTAGATCCAGATGCGGTAGTTGGCAGCCTGCTCCAGCTCCAAGTCGTGGGTACGCAAGAAAAGCCGCTCAGCCAGCCGCTTGTTGATCCCCAGCGGGCCGGCCGGGATGTAGCGCGGCATGCGGTCGCGCAGCCCGTACCTCTCGCACAGCTCGCGCACCGTTCGCCCCAGCCGGGAGGCATAGCCACGAGCCGGAGCGTAGTCCGGCTGGCTGCCCGGTTCCCAGCGGTAGAGCTTCCGCCAGCCGGGAAGTTGGGAGCGATCCAGCCGCTCCAGCGCGCCCAGCGTCCGCTCGGCTTGCGAACCCTCCATGGTCAATCCACCGGCCAGCACGAACGAGCCGCCGTGATCGCGGGTGGCCTGCACGGTCTGCTCGAGATGCCGGCGGTCGTCCCCCAGGCCGGGGATGATCGGCATCAGCGAGGTGCCGACCAGGATGCCCGCCTGCGCCAAATGCTGCATGGCCTGCAGTCGGCGGCTCAACCCGGGGCTGCGCGGCTCGAAGGCCAGCTTGAGCTCCTGGTCGAGATTGCTGATGCTGTAGACCACCCCCACCCAGGCGGACTGGCTGATCTGCTGCAGCAAGTCGAGATCCCGGGTCAGGAGGGGTGAACGTTCCACGACGAACAGGGGGAAACCCAGCTCGAGCACCACCTCGAGCATGGCGCGGGAGAGGCGGTAGCGATCTTCGGCCGGCTGCTGCCAGTCGCCGCAGGCGATCACGTCGGGCGGCAGGCGGGCCAGCTCGCGCCGCAGCAGTTCGGCTGCATTGAGCTTGACCTGGATCAGCGTGTCGAAGGAGTCGGGATCACGCCGGCCCAGGTAGCGGCCGCCGCGCAGGTAGCAGAATTCGCAGCCGCTGCGGCAGCCGATGTAGGGATGGGCGCTGTAGCGGTCCCAGAACCAGGGGCCGTCGGCGTGGTTGTGGACGTTGAGGATGCGCCGGGGCCGATATTCCTGGAACTCAAGGCTCACCGCGGCCCCCAAAAACGGCCCGCCGGCGGGGAAGCGTGCGCTTCCGCCGGCGGGTTGCCAGGATACCCAGCGAATGTGGGCCTTGCGCTTGGGCTAGAGTTTGACGATGCAGTCCACCGGACAGACCGACACACACTGCGGCGAATCGTTGTGCCCCACGCACTCCACACAGGTCTCGGTATTGATCACGTAGACCGGATCGCCCTCGCTGATCGATTGGGTCGGGCATTCCGGCTCGCACGCGCCACACAGAATGCATTCTGCGGTAATCGTCATTGCCATGGCATGCACCTCGGTTAGCGGCTGAGTAAGTTGCCATGGCGAGACTAGGACACGGCTGCGGAATGGGGAAGAGACGAATCTAACCGGTTTTTCATGCCGATTTCACCCTTGCGCCCCCTACTTCGGCGGCAGGCTCAGAGCAAAATCGAGGCCACGCCGGACCCAGGCCCGCAAAGCCTTTTCGGCGGCAATGCCCTGCTCTCCCACGTAGATCCAGCCCTCCATGGGCCGGCCGGAGAAGTCGAACGGCCGCGCCCCCGGCTGCGCCAAGGCCTGGGCGTGTGCCTCCGGTCCCACCCGCACGCACATCTCGTCGCCGATCACCCCGCAGGCCAGGTTGCCGCGAACCATGAACCCGATCCCCCCAAACATCTTCTTCTCGGTCAGATCGGCCTGATCCGCCAGTTGGGCGCGGATCCTGGAAGCCAGCTCTTCGTCGTAGGCCATGGCTGCCTCAACGCCGCTCCTGCATGAGGGCCATGGTGTTGCCCTGCCCATCATGGAAGAAGGCCATCCACAGCTCGTGATCCGGCATCTTGGCGATCAGGTGAGGCTTGTCGATGAACTCGACCGAGCGCCGGCCCAGCTCGGCGAACGCGGCGTCCAGATCATCCACTTTGAAGTACAGCACCGAGCTATGGTATTGGAATTGCTGGGACTCTGGAACCTCTACCAGGAGTCGGACTCCCCCGCAGTCGAAGAACGCCAGCGGCGGGAATTGATACAAGAAAGGCAACCCCAGCGCATCCCGATAGAACTCCACCGCCCGTTCGAAGTCTCTGACCGGAACCGCTATCTGGCCCAGGGTACTCAGCCGCAGATCGACTTCAGCATCCATGCTGGCCCTCCTTTGGCACCGCGATTTGGCGAGGGCCTATTCTAAACGAGCGCCGGCCTGGCAGAGCCAGGCCGGCAACCGGCTTCCCGCGTCGCCTAACTTCAGCTGATTGAGGCGCCCGCGT
>Ga0299912_10001634_pt1 | contig 18091 bp, 15 predicted proteins | sample RVTome_2_FD_207667 | JGI IMG/M metagenome (GOLD analysis project Ga0299912, IMG submission 207667) | Soil microbial communities from uranium-contaminated site in the Upper Colorado River Basin, Wyoming, United States - RVT95D214 (version 2) ... | reverse complement strand
TGTACATAAGGGAGATTTTTATTGAGACGGGTCGATCAGCTCCGCTGATTCTCCCCGTCTCAATAAACTAACGTGTAACGGATGTCATGATACAACGTGTAACATATGTCTTGACACAGCACATAGCAATACGCCCCTACTGCTTAGCAAAATGACATGGTGATAAAATCTTTACGTGCTCTTTGCACTTCTGCCTTTTTCAACGCTCCCTCTGTTTGGGAACGCAATTGTGTCAGAAACTCTGTTTCCATAGATCTTTTCATCTAATCAAACCGAAAACAAAACGGAGTTTTTCAACATGTCCGTTCCTAAACCGGAGTTCAGGAACGAGAAGATCATGGCAGACGAGGACGTCAGCCACGGACCGGGATTGGACGCAGGATTCAGGCAGACTGCAACGGGAACACGCCTAAATGTCGCCAGAGAACCGGCGGGAACAAATGCCGACCTGCGATGATTTATTTATAAGAAGATTTTGATCAAAAGAATCGAGGATAGATTGCCAAAAGACAGACCTAAAAACCTGGGTGAACTGAAAAAATCGGGCTGGAAAAGCCGTTCGGTAAAAGAGGAACTGCGGCAAAACCTGGTCGCGAAAATTGCCACAGGCGAAAGGATATTCGATAGCATCATCGGCTATGAAAAAACGGTCCTGCCGCAAATTGAAAATGCCATTCTTTCCAAACATAATTTTATCCTGCTCGGCCTGAGGGGCCAGGCCAAGAGCCGCTTGATCAGGTTACTGGCGACACTGCTTGATGAATATATTCCGGTAATACTTGGGACGCTGCTCAATGAAGATCCGTTCAATCCGATATCGCCGAAAGCAAAGGCGATGGTGCAGGATCAGGGTGATAAGTTGCCGATCGAATGGCTCAAGAACACCGATCGTTATCATGAGAAATTGGCCACCCCCGACGTCTCGATTGCCGATCTGATAGGCGATATCGACCCGATCAAGGCGGCCCGTGAAAAGCTCGATATTTCGAACGAAGAAGTAATCCATTGGGGGATCATTCCGCGCACCAATCGCGGCATTTTCGCAATCAACGAGTTGCCGGACTTGCAGCCGCGAATTCAGGTCGGGCTGCTTAATATCCTCGAAGAAAACGATATCCAGGTGCGCGGTTTTCCTTTGCGAGTGCCGCTGGATATGCTCTTAGTGTTCACCGCCAATCCCGAAGATTATACTAACCGGGGCAACATTATCACACCGCTTAAAGATCGTATTGACTCACAAATCCTGACGCATTACCCCAAATCGCTGGGTGACGCCAAAAAGATAACGACCCAAGAAGTCTCTCACGACGCCAAGAATATCAAGGTTCCGGACCTGGTTAGCGATATCGTGGAGGAGATTTCGTTCCAGGCGCGAAGCAGCGAATATGTCGATCAGTCATCAGGGGTTTCGGCGCGAGTATCGATTTCGGCCTATGAATGCCTGCTTTCGAATGTCGAACGCCGCACGCTGAAGATCGGCGATGATGACTTTTTCCCGAGGATGTGCGATCTGTATTCCATGTTGCCGGCCATCACCGGCAAAATCGAACTGGTGTATGAGGGCGAACAGGATGGGCCGGTGCTGGTGGCCCATCGCTTGATCGGTCAGGCGATAAGCCATGTATTTTCGAAGCATTTTCCGAAGCCGTCGCGGGAAAAATCGGACCCGGAACATCAGGGTCGGAATAACCCTTATGAGGCCGTCATGGAATATTTTTCATCGGGCAAAAAATTATCGCTGTCGGATGATCTTATGCTGAATGAATACTCTTCGCGGCTGGAGGGCGTAGCCGGCTTGAGAGACGTGGTGAAAAAATATTTCAACACCAGTGATAAACGCGAGCTGCTATTGCGCATGGAGTTCGTGCTTGAAGCGCTTCATCAAAATAACATGCTGAGCCGCGAGGTGCACGATTCCATCATTCAATACACAGACGTGTTTTCGGATATGCTAAAAGATATGGGAGGCTTCAATTGAAATTCGTCTATTCGAAATGGGATGACGAATTATTCAGAAAGCTCAAGGAGCTAAGCGATCTTATGTCTATTTTCAACTTCCTGTTACTGCGGATGAGCGGGGACGTCGATGAAACTTTGAAGATGATGGAACGGCTGCAGCAAGAGGGATATATAAGCGATGAGTACGATCTCGAAGAGTTCAAAAGGAAACTCAAAGACGCGAAATTTATCAACCGAACCAAAGCCGGCTTCAAGCTCGGCGCCAAGGGCGAACGCAAGCTCCGTCAGGAAGCTTTCGAGCTTATTTTTCAAAAAATGAAAGCCTCGGGCCGCGGGCAGCATCCGTTACCTTATGAAGGGGGCTCTTCGGATGAACTATTGCCGGAGAAGCGAAGCTATAATTTCGGGGATAACTACCGGTCAATCGATTATGGCGCTTCGCTATTTAACTCGATTGAGCGGACGGGCGACCTGAACCTGAATCTGGCCGAAAAAGACCTGGAAATATTCGAAACCGAACGAACCAGTTCATGCGCCACCGTGCTTATGATAGATATTTCACATTCGATGATCCTTTACGGGGAAGATCGGATAACTCCGGCCAAGCAGGTGGCAATGGCTTTCACCGAATTGATTCTAACGAAGTACCCCAAGGATAACCTTTCGGTGGTCGTTTTTGGCGACACCGCGAAGGAGGTTAAGATCGGTGATATTCCGTATATAAGCGTCGGGCCGTATTATACGAACACGCAGGCCGGCCTGCGCAAAGCCCGGCAGATATTGCTGGCGAAAAAGCATGTCAACAAACAGATTTTCATGATCACTGATGGCAAGCCCTCCATGATAACCCGGGCGGGCGGCCAGCTCTATCGCAATCCGATCGGCCTGGACCCGATGATCGTCAACCGAACACTTGATGAGGCCGTCGTTTGCCGCAAGAAAAAAATCCCGATCACGACGTTTATGGTCACCGATGATCCCTATCTTCAGAATTTCGTGCGCCGCCTGACCGAGCTCAACCATGGGCGAGCTTACTTTTCGTCGCTGGACAGCCTTGGTAGTTTAATCATCTGGGATTTCGTGGCCAATCGTCGCCGCAAATGGCGATAATCGAATGCGCCTTTTTATGGGTAAGTCTTTGTCAATAAGCAGTATTGACTAATTAATCTGATTTTGTGACCATATCCTGATTAAGCCTTTATCGGTTCGAAGATAAAGCGGGAACAATCTTGATATTATGATGATTTTATAGGAATTATTCGGCAGCATAAAGGTGATTGACAATAATGGCAATGGCCAGGCACAAAAGTTAATTATTCTCGACAATAAAGATTGCTTATGAAAGGTTGACCATCGACATGACAGCTCAACAAAATCTGGAAACAGTGCTCGCCGAAACCAGGCTCTTCCCCCCGGCGGACGCCTTCGTCCGGGGTGCGCGAATTTCTTCTATGAAAGAGTATCAACGTCTATATCGTGAAAGCCTCGAAAATCCCGAGAAATTCTGGGCGGGCGTCGCCAACGAGCTGCACTGGTTTAGAAAATGGGACAAAGTCCTCAATGAGGCCGATGCGCCTTTTTATAAATGGTTCGAAGGCGGAAAAACGAATATCAGTTATAATTGCCTCGATCGGCATCTGACGAATGCCAACCGCAACAAAGCGGCTTTGATCTGGGAGGGTGAACCCGGGGATCAGCGAGTCCTGACATATTGGGACCTTGCCAGAGAAGTCAATCGTTTCGCCAATGTCTTAAAAAAGCTTGGTATTAAAAAAGGCGATCGCGTCGTTATCTATTTGCCGATGATCCCGGAGCTGGCTATCAGCACCCTGGCTTGCGCCCGGATTGGGGCGGTCCATTCGGTAATCTTCGCTGGATTCTCCGCGGAAGCAATCAAGGACAGGGTATTGGATTGCCAGGCAAAACTGGTGATTACCGCCGACGGCTCCTGGCGGCGAGGCAACGTGATGCCTTTAAAAAATATCGTCGATGAGGCGATCGCCGAGTGCGATTGCATTAATGATGTTATTATTATCCAGCGCACGCCTCGCAGCAGTTTCCCCTGCCACGTGCAGGAGGGGCGGGACCATTGGTATCATCGGCTCGTCGATGGCGTTTCCAGCATCTGCGAACCGGAACAGCTTGACAGCGAAGATATGTTGTTTCTCCTTTACACCAGCGGCACAACCGGCAAGCCCAAAGGAATTATTCACACGACCGGCGGTTATCAAGTTTATACTTATTGTACCACCAAATATATTTTTGATTTGCGGCCCGAGGACGTTTTCTGGTGCACGGCGGATATCGGCTGGATCACCGGCCATAGCTATATCGTGTATGGCCCGCTGGCCAATGGCGCGACCTGCCTGATGTATGAAGGCGCTCCAGATTGGCCGGATCGCGGCCGCGCCTGGGATTTGATCGAACGCTACGGGGTTACGATTTTATACACTGCGCCGACGTTGATCAGGTCGTTCATGAAGTGGGGCAATCAATGGCCCAGCAAACACGATTTATCATCGTTGCGGCTGCTGGGGACCGTCGGTGAACCGATCAATCCGGAAGCCTGGATCTGGTATCATGAAACAATCGGCCAAGGCAGATGCCCGATAGTCGATACCTGGTGGCAAACGGAAACCGGCGGGATCATGATAACGCCACTGCCGGGTTGCATCCCCACCAAACCGGGCAGCGCAACCGTGCCGTTTTTTGGAATCGAGGCGGCAGTGTTGGCCGAGGACGGGTCGGAAAGGGACGCGGGAATCTTAGCCATAAAAAAGCCTTGGCCCGGCATGCTGCGCGGCATTTACGGCGATCCCGAACGATACAAAGCGAGTTACTGGTCAAAATGGCCGGGGATCTATTTCCCGGGAGACGGGGCCAAAAAAGACGCTGACGGTTATTACTGGATCCTGGGCCGGATCGATGACGTGGTTAACGTAGCCGGACATAGAATAGGCACAGCCGAATTAGAGAGCGTGTTTGTCGAACATATTACGGTGGCCGAATCGGCGGTGATCGGCGTTAATCATAACATCAAGGGGCAATGCCTGGTGGCATTTGTGACTTTGCGTGATGGCCGGCGGCCTGATAGCGAACTTGAACAGGAGCTACGGGATTGGATTGGCGGCAAGATTGGCAGATTCGCCATGCCCGAACGGATTATATTCGCCGGCGACCTGCCTAAAACTCGCTCCGGGAAAATCATGCGGCGCCTGCTGCGCGATATCGCCGATGGCCAGGTGCTTGGCAATGTCACTACCCTGGCTGATTCGAGTGTGCTGGAAGAGCTGAAAGCCAAGTACGAAGAGGATTGATGTCGGCAAGCTGTTTTGCCTGAGCAATACCCGAATTATCAGTAGCGGGATGGTAATGCCGTGCCCATATAAATTTTAATGCGCCAGGATGGAAATGATAAGACATCCTGACGCAAGAATGATGTCGAAACCATAAAGGTTTCGACCTACCCTGCTGCCACCCTGTAACAGCTCTTAACAAATCCGCGGCAGTTGCTCGCCCGCCGGTAGATCGAGGACTAATTTTACTCCGAGTTTCGATTTTAAGATCACTTCGGCATCCGGCTGATTTGTAACCTCTCCGATAATAGCAGCTTCGCGACAATTGGGGAAGCGCCGCAATATCTCCATGGCCTGCTTAGCGTAATCCGGCGAAATGAAAGCTATAAAGCGTCCTTCGTTGACGACGTGAAGCGGATCGAACCCCAGGATTTCGCAAGCTCCCCGAACCGGTTCACTCACGGCGATGGAGCTTTCATCTATCAATAATTGCCATTTGGCAGTTTGGGCGATTTCGACCAGCGCCGCCGCCAGGCCGCCGCGAGTCAAATCGCGCAGACAATGGATTGTGACTTTGGCTTTTAATAGACTCATGATCGGTTCTGTCAGGGGCGCGCAATCGCTTTCAATTGCTGATTCGAAAGCCAGGCCTTCGCGCGCAGCCATGACCGCTATGCCATGCCGGCCCAGATCGCCGCTTAAGATAATGGAATCTCCTGACTTTATATTGGCTGGCATGATGATCTGATCATGCTCCACCAGGCCTATGCCGGCGGTGTTGATATAAATACCGTCCCCCTTGCCCCTTTCGACCACTTTCGTATCGCCGGTTACGATGTTCACTTCGGCTTCATCGGCCGCCCGCCGCATCGACTGCGCGATTTTCCAGAGAGTATCGATCGGGAGACCTTCCTCGAGGATAAAGCCGGCGCTTATATACGCCGGTCGCGCGCCGCACATCGCCAGATCGTTGACCGTGCCGTTGATCGCCAGAGTGCCGATATCGCCGCCGGGGAAAAAGAGCGGCTTAACCACGTAAGAATCGGTCGTAAAGGCCAGCCGACTATTGCTCAGATTCAAAAGCGCTCCGTCATGTCTGGTTTGCAGCGTGGGATTGTCGAAGGCTGGCAGAAAAATTTTATCGATCAATTGCTGCATGAGTTTGCCGCCGCCGCCATGAGCCAGCAGGATATTGGGATAATCGGAGATCGGGATCGGGCATTCGCCCCAGGAATTGCCTTGGCTCATAATAACATTATGCTCCCGTGGCTTTTTGATTGCCCAGCTTGCGATAGCGATAGTAGGCAGAGCACGCGCCCTCGGATGAAACCATCGTCGCCCCCAGGGGACGTTCGGGCGTGCATCGAGTGCCGAACGCCGGGCATTGGGGAGGTTTTTTCAGGCCGCGCAGGATTTCCCCGCTGATACATTCAGTGATCTTGCCCAGTTCTGCTCCGGCATGGCCAAATCGTTCTTCGGCGTCGAATTGTCTGTGTGATTTTCTCAACGCCAGGCCGCTATTGGGAATCACTCCCAGGCCGCGCCAATTCCGATCAACGATTTCGAATGTATCTTCCATTAGCCTGAGCGCGGGTGGATTCCCCTCGGGCCGGACGGAGCGCGCATATTGATTTTCCAATTTTGCTTCGCCTTTTTCGAGCTGGGCTATCGTCATATAGACGCCCCGCGCGATATCGAGCGGCTCGAAACCGGTAATCACGATCGGGACTCGGTATTTCGAAACAAGGCGGTCATATTGTCCAAACCCGGTAACCGTGCAGACGTGGCCCGGTGCCAGAAATGCTTGCACCTGGCTGTCGCCGGCCGATAAGATAGCCTCCATAGCCGGCGGAATCAGCACCTGCGCATTCAGGATGCTGAAATTTCTCAATCTCCGGCGAGCGGCTTCCTGGACAGCCATCGCATTGGCCGGGGCGGTCGTTTCAAAACCGATGGCGAAAAATACGACCTCCTTTTGATTATTTTCGGCGGCGATATTCAGGCTGTCAAGAGGCGAGTACACAGTGCGGACGTCCGCGCCGGCGGCTCTGGCCGACAGCAGGTCGTTGCCCGAACCGGGCACTCGCAGCATATCCCCGAACGAGCAGAAAATCACATTTTTTTGCAGAGCGATTTCAATCGCCTTATCGACGATTTCTGCCGGCGTGACGCAAACCGGGCAGCCCGGGCCATGCAGCAACGTGACACTTTCGGGAAGCATCTGATCTATGCCATGCCGCATAATCGCATGCGTCTGACCGCCGCAAACCTCCATGATTCGCCAGGGCCGCGTGACAAGCGAATTTATCTTATCTATAATACGGGCGACGCTTTCCGGCTGGCGATATTCATCGATGTATTTCATGCAAGCGATCCCGTTATTCCAGGGACTCCAGTTCATCCAGGTATTCGAATGTTTTGGCGGCTTCCTGCTCATCGAGGACGCTGATCGCAAAACCGGCGTGGACGATCACAAAATCGCCAATATTAGCTTCCGGCACGTAGGCCAGGCTGATTTCTTTGACGATGCCGCCAAAGCTTACGCGACCCAGGCGCAACGGCGAGTCTCCTTTTTCGATCGAAAGTATTTTACCGGGAACGGCCAGGCACATAATATCACCTCGCAGCTTTCAAGGCGGCCGCCACCTGGCCCAGCGCGATACCGCCGTCATTGGGCGGCACGAGCCTGTGCCAGCAGGGGGCAAAGCCGTTGGCCTTAAGTTTATCGATGGCCAGTTCGGTAAGCAGTTTATTCTGAAAACAGCCGCCGGTGAGCACAACTTCATTTATGTCAACCCTGGCAGCCACGGCCACTATTATTTCAGCAAGGGTATTGTGGAATTTGATCGCGATTTCGCCGACAGGTAAATTAATACTTACGTCATTTAATATTTGAATGATCATCTTTCGCCAATCGATAACATGTCGATCCGCTAATTGCGTCAAATCGAATTGATAGCTCAAATCGGTTTGAATCTCAGTCGCCCCAAATTCGAGTTTCATGGCGGCCTGACCCTCGAAGCTATTGTACTGACAGATTCCGGTGATCGAGGCAACGGCATCGAAAAGCCGACCCATGCTGGAAGTAGTCGGCGTATTGATTTTTTGTTCCAGCATGCGGCTGATAATAGCCCTTTCCTGCTTATTGAACGATTCTCGCCAATTAACAGGTGATTTTTCGAATAAATCGCCGCCGTATATTTCATACAATACGCCGGCAGCCGCTCGCCGCGGTTCTTTAATAGCGATTTCGCCGCCCGGCAGGCCGAATGTTTTCAGATGAGCTCTGCGTTCGAATGAATCTCCATCAAGCACCAGAAATTCGCCGCCCCAGATGGTGCCATCGAGACCATGACCGGTGCCGTCCCAGCAGACACCCAGAACCGGCGGCGCAATTTTGTTTTCAGCCAGGCAGGCTAATATATGGGCATAATGATGCTGCACGGCAACTGTCTTTTTGCTTAGCGTCGCGGCGTGTTGGCTGGAAAAGTAGTCGGGATGCAAATCGCAGGCAATCGCGGCGGGCTCGAATTCGAACAATTGCGAAAGCGAATCGGCCGTGTTGCGGAAAGCTCTTTGCGCTTCAAGCGTTTCCAGGTCCCCGATGTGCTGGCTGATAAACGCCAGGTCGTGCCGGGTAATCGCCAGGCAGTTTTTCTGCTGAGCGCCAACCGCCAGAATCGCCGGCGCAGCCTGGGCCAATTGGACGGGCAATGGGGCAAATCCGCGCGCGCGCCGCAGAATGATTTCCCGGCCGGCCATCACCCGCAGGATTGAATCATCGACATAGCGGGTTATCGGCCGGTCGTGCACCAGGAAGAAATCGGCGATATCGCTTAGCCGTTCGAAAGCTTCATACTCGTCAAAGCAGATCGGCTCATCGGCGCGGTTGCCGCTGGTGGCCACGATCGGCCCGGCCATCTCTTTCATCAGCAAATGGTGTAATGGTGTGTAGGGCAGCATCACGCCGAGGTAAGGATTATCCGGGGCAACCACTTTAGAAATAAAAGGAGCAACCGGTGATGATGATTTTCGCTTCAGCAGCACAATTGGCGATTCGGATGACGTCAGCAACTTCTCTTCCAGTTCGGAGACGTGACAGCTGATCTTGGCTAAGGCCAAATCGGGAAACATCAGGGCGAACGGTTTTTCATCGCGGGCTTTACGGCGGCGGAGTTCGCCTATTGCCGTATCGTTGCCCGCATCCACCACCAGCTGAAAACCTCCCAGCCCCTTGATCGCCACAATGCGGCCGTTCTTGATGGCCTCGCACGCGGCTAAAAGAGCTTTATGATGGGCAGCCATGACATTGCCTCGATTATCCCATATTTGCAGTTGCGGACCGCAAGCGGGGCAGGCATTGGGCTGTGCGTGAAATCTCCGGTCAAGCGGATTATCATATTCCGCCTGGCATTTCGGGCACATGCGGAAGCTTTTCATGCTCGTATTTTGACGGTCATAAGGCAGCTTTTCGATGATGCTGTACCGGGGTCCGCAATTGGTGCAATTGGTGAATGGATAGAGATAACGGCGATTGGCCGGATCGAAAATTTCCTTTAAGCAATCGGAACAGGTGGCAATATCCGGCAACACCAGGGCGATTTTATCGCCGGAAGGCTGGCTGTCTTTTATAATAAAGCCTGTCTGCCCGAGAGGCCTGATCGGGGCATCATCGATTTCATTTATTAGCGCGTGAGGCGGCTTTTCGGCGCGCAATCGAGCAATAAATAGTTCAAGCAGCGGTTGTTGGCCTTCGATTTCGATTTCGACTCCCGCCGGCGAATTATGGACCGACCCGCCCAGGCCGAGGTCATGCGCGAGCCTGTAAACGAAAGGACGAAAACCGACTCCCTGCACAGCTCCCTTAACATGGATCTGCAGCCGTTTTAAGCCGGGGTCTAATTTGTTGATGCGGCCGATCTCAGTGCCTCTGTCGTTCATTTGCTGCTTCGTCGAGGCTTTTTTGGTCTGCCCGGTTGAGGTGCCGCATCGCTTCCGGGGTCGCCCTTGATTTTTGATATTTCGTCCTTTATGCGCCGGGCCACTTTGCGGGCGCTTTTCGCCACCTCATTTGAAAGGCCGATAGCTTTCGCATAATTTTTGCCTTCAATGCCATATATAACCAATAAAACCGGCAGTTTCGCCAATGTTTTACCAAGCTTGATCGATTCGGCCAGACCGAATGAATGAGTCGAAAAGCCGGCAAAACTGTCGGCAGCCAGTTTTTCGTCAAACCCATCGATCCGGATCACCTGGCCAGGGGTTGCGCCGGTCAAGGTTGCGTCTATTATAAAAACGGCACGCGCTTGATCCCAGGTTTCCACCAGGGCAGCGCCATCGGCGACCGTTTCGACAACTTCAACTCCTTCCAGTTTCATCTCCTTTATCATCCGCGCCACGAATGGACCGACGCCATCATCGAAACGATACCAATTCCCGATACCGATTACCATTATGGGATTAGAAGCGGCCATCGCGGTCGCCCCCTACTCGCGTTCGATTTTGAGTTTCAAAAAATGACAGGAACAGGAGATGCAGGGATCGTAATTACGAACCGCCTGTTCGCATTGCCAGGTCAATTTATCCTGAGGGAGATGCAGGCTTTGCGGAATAAGATGCGCCAGGTCGTTCTCGATTGTCTTTTGATTTTGCGACGTGGGCGGGACGATTTTGGCGTCGAGGATGATACCGTTGTCATCGATTTTATATCTATGATACAACGTGCCGCGCGGCGCTTCCGAACAACCGTGGCCCACTCCTGCCCTGGGCTTGACCTCGATAAAAGGCCTGTCCGGCATTTCGTAATTATCGATTATTCGCAGAGCTTCATCACACGCAAATAGCGTTTCAACGGCTCGCACGATAATGCTTTTAAATGGGTTATTACAGGTTTTGCCCAAACCGGCTTCTTTGGCGGCAGCCTGCGCAATTTGAGGCAGCTTATCGAAATTCAGGCTGTATCTGGCCAGCGGCCCGACGTGATAAGCTCCACGTTCTTTGATTACCGAATGCAGGGAGGTCGAGTGCTTAACATGTTGCTCTTCGAAATAATTGTAGAATTCCGCGATATCGATATCGAGGCCGCGATTGGAAACCAATCTGCCCTCATTAAACGGGTATTCATTCGGGTGACTCAGGGAGACAAATTCGTAGTCCTGCTCAAAATCAGGAAACGGCAGCTTCGCGGTCCAGTGGACCGTTTCCAGCGCAATGTCGCGGGCGCATTTTAAAGGTTCATTCAGAGATTCAAGTTCTTTTTTAGTAGGGACCTTATAGAAACCGCCTACCCTTACATTTATCGGATGAATTTCGCGCCCACCCAGCAGCGTCACGATGTCATTGCCGATTTTTTTGAGTCTGAGGGCCTTCTTCACTGTTTCCGGATGATCTCGGGCCATCTCGATGGCATCCTGATAACCGAGAAAATCAGGTGCGTGCAGCATGTAGATATGAAGAACGTGGCTCTCGATCCATTCACCGCAATAGATAAGCCGGCGGAGTTCACGCAGCGGCCCATCGACTTTAACGCCACAGGCCCTTTCCATGGCGTGCGCGGAGCTCATCAGGTAGGCTATAGGACAGATGCCGCAGATTCTGGCGGTGATATCCGGGGCCTCGGTAAATTTGCGGCCCCGCAAGAAAGCCTCGAAAAAGCGCGGTGGCTCGAAAATATTCAGCTTTACGTCTTTGACTTTATCGTCTTTTATTTTTATATGAATCCCGCCTTCGCCTTCCACGCGGGCCAGGTAGTCAACTTTTATTGTCTTACTTTTCATGGGCCTCACTCTCTTTGCGGAACGGCTCGGCATAGGCATTGAAACCGCGGAACGCTCTGACCAGATCGTTTTTGCCCATCTCCAAATGTTTGAACCAGTCGGCCAGTGAAGCGGTATTGGGGGTTTCCATGGGGCCGAAACAGGCATAGCAGCCGCGATTATAAGAAGGGCAGATCGCGCCGCAACCGGCTTGCGTGACCGGACCGAGGCAGGGGGTGCCGTGCGCCACCATCACGCAGATATTGCCCTTTCTTTTGCATTCAAGGCAGACGCTATAGGTCGGGATATTTGGCTTGCGGCCTGCCAATAGCGCCGTTATTAATTCAAGCAACTGGTATTTATTGATGGGGCAGCCGCGCAGTTCGAAATCGACGGGGACGTGATCGGCGATCGGGGTCGATTTGCTCAGCGTTTTGATATATTCGGGCTTGGCATACACGATGGAAATGAATTCGTTGACATCCTTAAAATTCCTCAATGCTTGTATGCCGCCCGCCGTGGCGCAGGCGCCGATGGTTATCAGTTTTTTCGAAATCCTGCGAATTTTGTGGATGCGCTCCTCGTCATGCGCCGTCGTAATTGAGCCCTCAACCAGCGATAGATCATAAGGGCCCTTGATGACGGCGCGGGAGGCCTCCGGGAAATTGGCAATTTTAACCCGGCCGACGACGGCTAAAAGCTCGTCCTCGCAGTCCAAAAGGCTGAGCTGGCAACCATCGCAGGACGCGAATTTCCACACGGCCAGACTGGGTATGCGTTTGCGAGCCATTTTAAATTTCCCGCTTCAAGAAAATATCCTTAATCGAATCATAGCGATAGACCGGACCATCCTTGCAGATAAAGGTTGGGCCCATCTGGCAATGACCGCACAGACCGACGCCGCATTTCATATTTCTTTCCATGGAGACAAAGATTCTATCATCGGCGACCCCTCTTTTTTGGAGTTCCATCACCGTGAACCGCATCATCACCTCCGGACCGCATACCATGGCGACGGAGTGGCTGGGATCGAATGGCGCCTTGCCAATCAAAGTCGTGACCACGCCGACGTTGCCGTGCCATTCGCCACCGGCTGCATCGACAGTGATCTCGAGATCAAGGTCGAAGCGCGCGCGCAGCTTTTTTAGTTGCTGCCGATACAAAAGGTCGTCCGGCGTGCGGGTGCCATAAAGCAGGCTGATTTTGTTATATTTATCTCGATTGGTTAGAAGATAATAGACGGCCGGGCGCAGGGGAGCCAGGCCGATGCCGCCGGCCACAATTACGACATCGCCACCTATAGCCTGATCGACCGGCCAGCCCGTGCCGAAGGGGCCGCGGATGCCCAACGAATCGCCGGTTTTCATGCTCCTTATCAAATTGGTGACTCCACCGACGGCGCGGACGGTGTGCACCAGGCGGGTGCTATCAGCCGGATCGCCGCTGATTGAGATCGGGACTTCGCCGGCGCCGAAGGCATAGACCATGTTGAATTGGCCTGGCACGAATCTAACGTCGTCCTGGTGGCCGGCGGGGATCAAATCGAGCGTAAAAGTATCGTACGTCTCATTGACCACTCGCTTGATCGCGAACGGGCGAATCACCATTGGCTCGCGCTGGTTGGCTATGACCGATTTACTATTTTTCAGAGTGGACGCCATAAATATCCATCAATTGAAACCGGGTTGCATCCAGCCGTTGCGCGATGATTGTGGTGAATCTTTTCATCAGTTCATAACCAAAATCATGGTCCTCCTCGCACTTTTGGCGGAGGCATTTGCCGTCGAGGGCAATTGCGCGCGTCAGTTCGTAGGCACGCGCATCGAAATGCCATCGGTATGGCGGCACGAGCCATGACCAGCCCGTAACCTCGCCCTCACCTCGCGATTGAATGGCGATCGGCCCTTTCTGAGGCACAAATATTTCGATCATCACTTTGCCCTGCCGGATGATATAAAAGTGATCGGCCGGCTGCCCTTCGCGGAATAAAAACTCGCCCGGCTGAAAAACCACGTTGGATGCGCAACCTGTGATGAGTTTGATATGGCGGGTTTCCAGGCCGCTTAAGAAGGGGTGTTCGGTCAATATTTTTTCAAGGTTCTCCATACGCACATCCTTCCAAATTTCTATTTCCCAATCTCACTGGCTCGAATTGCACCGGCCTCTTCGGTCAGGTCGATTCCGACGGGGCACCACGTGATACAACGCCCGCAGCCGACACAGCCGATCATGCCGAATTGATCGACCCAGTTTGCCAATTTATGCATCAGCCATTGCCGATAACGCGATTTGCCTGAGGCCCGAATGCTGCCGCCATGAATGTAAGAAAAGTCCAGAGTGAAGCAGGAATCCCATTTGCGCCATCTGGCGGCGATCTGGCTATCGATATCGGTCGCATCCTCGATAGTCATGCAAAAACAGGTGGGACAGACCATGGTGCAATTGCCGCAACTTAAACATCTGACGGCCGCCTGGTCCCAGCGCGGGTGGTCGAAATTCCGCTGCAGCAGCTCTTTCAGACCGTTGGTGTCAAGGTTCCGTCCCATATTGGCAGCAGCAGTGGCGATTGCCAGTTCCGCTGTTCTTATATCATGTTCGTCAGCTTCGCGACTGCTGATTTCGCTGAGTATTTCGGCGCCCATATCTGACCCCGATTCGACAAGAAAGTAGTGGCTCCCGTTTTCGATAATTTCGGTTAACGCCAGATCGAATCCGGATTTCGCTTTCGGACCGGTGCCCATCGAGACGCAGAAGCAGGTGCCGCCGGCGCGGGTGCAATTGACGGCGATAATTAAGCTGTTTTCTCTATTCGTTCGATAATCTGGATCGGCGTAGGGGCCACCCAGGAGGATCTTATCGTGGACCGCAATCGCCTGCAGTTCGCAGGCCCGGACGCCCAGAAGAGCAAGCTTGCCTGGCTTGCCGCCATCGCGGACCGTATTGAATGTTTTATCGCGGCGGGCCAATTCGAGCATTTTGTGTTTAGGCGGGTAGAGGAATTTTTTCCAGGAATCCTGCCCGACCACGTAGCCGAATAAAGTCTTTTGATCGTTTTGCAGAAGCCTGTAAGTGCCGCCGTCCTGCCGGTCGATCAGGCCTATGGGCAGGTCATGGACCGCTGTAATCGTATCATAAGTGACCGCGCCGTCTTTGACGGTCGGACCTATTATTTCATAGCCTCTACCCGCGAGGGCCTCAAGCAAATGCTCAAAACCATCAGTTTTTATGACGCCTGACCGAGTAGATTTGTCGTTTGATTCGGGCATTGTGAATCCTTTCACAAACATCACTATACTAAGCTTTCATCGGCAAGATGTCAAGCAATTCTTAATATTATTTGAAGATAAAAAAAGCGGAGTGAGCAGCCCTTGATCGGCGGCTCCCTGAGATTGCATCTCAACATTTTAATCCCTTCGAATATAATAAGTTACGCGGGTCATCACGAACGCCTTTCGGGCCGGAATAGGTAGCCTGAACCTCGTTTCCTTTGAAAGCCCGCAAATTGCGGCCATACCGGGCGGTCATTTCGATACTATGTTTTTCTGATCGACGGCGATCTTGATTGGCAGCGGCTTGCTCGCGTATTGCCCAGGCAGAGGCTGGCTGAAATATAAAGATCTGAAGAAGCCTTAAATGGATCAGGGTAGAGAGGAGCTTTACCTGATCTGTCAGGAGGAATGCCTTGCGACTTCCTGATGCTGATTTTCAATAGGTAAACTAAAAGGCGCAGGTTGAAACCTCCATAGGCCCTTGATGACTTAGCATGCGTGATTCGATTCATTGCTTTTATCAGATTCATTTATGGTATGTCCAGCTGTTCCCGATTGCGTCGGCCCGGGCCATCAATGACATCATCTAAAGAAACACATTAATTTTGCCGGCTAAACTGGACAGTGTTTGCTCCGAAATATTCTGTGTGGAAGTGATTTAAAAAAAATTGTCCGAGCGATGGTCCGATTTTGTATCTTGCGCGCTGAAAATGACAGCTTAAGAAAAAGGTCATCGGCCAATGTCATTTGACCAGGAGCATTTAGTCGGGGCCAGTTGACCGGGGCCATCTGGCCAGGGAGAAAGACTATGTCGAATATAGTTACGCATAAAGGGGTGATTGGCATTCTCACCGGCGGCGGCGACGTACCGGGCCTTAATCCGGCCATACGGGCCGTTACGATCAGAGCAATCCGTGAGGGTTACCAGGTGATCGGCTTGCGGCGCGGCTGGGCCGGAACGCTCGATATAATACGCGACAAAGATGCTGACAATCGGAACAACTACCAGGTGTTGACCGAAGACCTCGTTAATAAGGCCGGCCGCACCGGCGGTACCTTTCTTCATAGCTCCAGAACGCACCCGGCCCACGTCGCGAAAGCCAACGTACCGGAACATCTTCAGGACGTTTACAAGGAAAAGGTCAACGATGTGACCGACGAGGTTATCAAAAATCTTGATTACCTCGGCATCGATTACCTGATTCCGATAGGCGGCGATGATACGCTAAGCTACGGTGTGCGGCTATATAAAGAAGGTATCAAAGTCGTGGCGATACCCAAGACGATGGACAACGACGTACCCGGCACCGATTACTGTATCGGTTTCAGCACCTGCGTGACGCGAACGATTATGATGACTAACAACTTGAGAACGTCGGCCGGTTCGCACGAAAGGTTTCTCGTGCTGGAGGTTTTCGGGCGTTATGCCGGCTTCACGGCGATGCTGCCGACCATGGCCGGCGCCGCCAACCGCTGCGTTATCCCGGAATACAAGTTCGATATCGAGAAATTGACGGAGCTTCTGACTGAGGATCGCCGCAAAAATCCCAGTAAATATTCGGTCGTGCTGGTGTCCGAGGGGGCGATGTTCGAGGGGAGCGAAATGGTTTTTCAGGATTTGACCAAGGATGCTTACGGGCATGCCAAGCTGGGCGGGATCGGAGAACTTGTATCGGCCAAGCTGAAGGAGCTGTCGCCGAAATACAATCATGGCAAGCCAATCAACGTTATCAATCAGAAGCTCGGCTACCTGGTCCGCGGCGGCGATCCCGATGCTATCGATTCGATCGTGCCGATGGCCTATGGCAACCTGGCGCTCGATTTGATTTTATCCGGAGTGCATGGCCGGCTGGTCGTATTGAAAAACGGCCGCTACGATAACGTGCCAATCGACGTGGTTACCAGCACGAAGAAGTCCGTCAATGTCGAGAAGCATTACAACAAGGAACGTCTGCGGCCACTGTATAAGAGTTTCGCCATGCAGCCGCTATTTATCATGACCAGCGAATAAAAGGCCGCATTCAGCTGCATAGCTCTTAATTCAAAACAACGCGATTTTAACGGATAGGCAGGGCTCCCGGATAAACCGGGAAACCCTGTTTCTATCGAAACGAATTTGGCCCCGGAGTGCTCGCGGGCTATCTAAATAGTCCTGGCCTGCCGTCTTCGTATTACGGCCACGGTGCCAGCAGAAAGCAGCAACAAGCCCAAGATGATCAATCCCCATTCGCTCAGCGTGGGGACCAACGCCGAGCAGTCGAATTCTGAGCAGGCCGAGCCGTCGCCCATGTATCTGCCCTCTATATCTTCGCATTCAATTCGAGTCAGGCCATCAACGCAAATATCACCGGGCAGGCAACAGGCGCCGGTCGGCGGCGGACCCAGACCTGCGGCAGTCGTGATTTTTATCGCCAGGCCGTTATGCAACGCCACTGCTCCGGGATAATAGACGTTATCGTATTCATATTGCAGCCCGTCATTTTGATCCCAATTTTCGAAACCGACCGAAGAATAGGTTTCCGGCGTGTAGGGGTCATCATCATAATCGTCGTTATGCACGACTTTATATTGGAATACCATCTCACAATCGCCGGTGGGAGTCGGAAAAGTAGTTGGATTGTAAATAATCAGCTCGATCGTTTGGCCTGATCCGGTGCGGGCGTGGGTCATGCCGCTCCATTCGATTATGAATCGACCATTGGCGGCATCATGATACTGAAATATGCCATTGGTGCTTCCTGAATACCGGAGATCGTCCCAGAAAGGCGAAATCTGGGCCCGGGCGTTGCCGGGATCAGGAATCGGCCAGTTT
>Ga0299912_10001633_pt1 | contig 18099 bp, 17 predicted proteins | sample RVTome_2_FD_207667 | JGI IMG/M metagenome (GOLD analysis project Ga0299912, IMG submission 207667) | Soil microbial communities from uranium-contaminated site in the Upper Colorado River Basin, Wyoming, United States - RVT95D214 (version 2) ... | reverse complement strand
GACTGACCGGCCCAGCCCGCGTGCTTGACAGCCGCCCGCCCGACAAACCACATCTGCCCGCTGCACAACCACGGGGGCCGGATGAGCGTTCAGACCAAGGCCGCGCCCCGCAAGGCCGCGCAGGTCTTCATCTTCGTCACCATCGTGCTCGACGTGCTCGCCATGGGCATGGTGATCCCCGTCATGCCCCAGCTGATCATGCAGACGGGCAAGCTGGACATCGCCCATGCGGCCCAGGTGTTCGGCGCGTTCGGGATGGTGTGGGCGGTGATGCAGCTGATCGCCTCGCCGGTGCAGGGCGCGCTGTCGGACCGTTATGGACGGCGCCCGATCATCCTCACCTCCAACTTCTGCATGGGGCTGAACTATGTGCTGATGGCCCTGGCGCCGAACCTCGGGTGGCTGTTCGTCGGGCGGATGATCTCCGGCGTGGCGGCGGGCAGCATCCCCGCCGCCATGGCCTATCTCGCCGACGTCTCCGAGCCGCACAAGCGCGCCGGCAGCTTCGGCCTGATGGGCGCGGCGATGAGCCTGGGCTTCGCGGTCGGGCCGGCGCTGGGGGGATTGCTGGGCGGGCTGGACCCGCGCGCCCCGTTCTGGGCGGCTGCGGCGCTGAGCCTGGCCAACACCCTCTACGGCGTGTTCGTCCTGCCCGAGTCCCTGGCGCGGGACCGGCGCGCGCCGCTGGAGATCCGCCACCTCAACCCCATCGGCGCTTTGGGCGGGCTGATCCGCAGCTATCCGGCGCTGGTGGGCATGTTGGCGGTGAGCTTCCTGCTCAGCCTCGCCCAGCAGGGGCCGAACAACGTCTTCGTGCTCTACGCCGACCACCGCTATGGCTGGGGGCCGACCGACATCGGCCTGATGATGACCGGCTTCGGCGTCAGCGGCATGATCGTGCAGGGCGGGCTGGTTCCGCTGGCGATGAAGTGGCTGGGCGAACGCCGGGCGATGCTGACCGGCTTTATGCTGCAGACGCTCGGCATGGTGCTGTTCGCCCTGGCCCAGACCGGGGCGCAATTCTGGATGTGCCTGCCGGTGGTGTCCCTGGGCGCGATCGGCGGGCCGGCGTGGTCCGCCTTCGTCAGCCGTCAGGTGAGCTCCAACGAGCAGGGGCGTCTGGCCGGCGCCAGTTCCAGCCTGAACAGCATCACCGGAATCATCGGGCCGGGACTGTTCACCATGACCTTCGCGCTCGCCATCGGCGGGCAGGCGCCCTGGCTGCCCGTGGGCGCGCCGTTCTTCGCCGCCGCCGCCCTGACCGCCCTGGCCGCGCTCGGCGCTTCGGCGGTCACCCGCAAGCCGCTGGCGCCGGCGACCGCCCAGGCGTGACCGGCGCGCTCAATTCGCCGTGAAGCCCAGCACGTCCGACATGTCGTAGAGGCCCGCCGGCTGGCCGGCCGCCCAGGCCGCCGCCGCGACCGCGCCGCGCGCGAACAGCGAGCGGTCCCGCGCCGAGTGGGACAAGGTGAGGATCTCGTCCTCCGCCGCGAACACCACGCTGTGTTCGCCGACGATGCCGCCGCCGCGCATCACCGAAAAGCCGATGGCGCCGGGCGCGCGCGGACCCGTGACCCCGTCGCGGGCGCGTTCGGCTGCGGCGTCAAGCTCGACGTCCCGCCCGCGCGCCGCCGCCGCGCCCAGCATCAGGGCGGTGCCGGAGGGCGCGTCGATCTTGCGGCGATGGTGGGCCTCGAACACCTCGATGTCGTAGTCGCTGGCCGCCAGCGCCCGCGCGGCCTGTTCCACCAGGCCCAGCAGCATGTTGACCCCCAGCGAGAAGTTGCCGGACTTGACGATGGCGATGCTCTGGGCGGCGCGCAGGATGTCGACCTCCTCCTGCGGCGTGAAGCCGGTGGAGCCGATCACCAGGGCCGGCCCGCCCCGCTCGGAGGCGGTGAGCGCCAGCGCGGCCGAGGCGCCGGCGAGGCTGAAGTCGATGGCCACGTCGCAGGCGCCCAGCGCCGCGTCGGCGGTGACCAGCCGGCCGCCGTCCAACGCCTGGCCTTCGGTTCCCGGCCGGTCGAACAGGGCCGCGAGGGTCATGCCGTCCCGCCCGCGCACCGTCTCGGCCACGACCCGGCCCATGCGGCCAAGCGCGCCGGCCACGGCGATCCTGATGGGCGCGGCTCCAGACATGGCGCGGACCTTAGCCAGCGCCGCGTCTGGGCGGAAGGGCCGGCGAACGGGACCTTCGGGCCGATCCCTTCCGCGATATGGCCCTTGACGCGCCGGCCCCGCGAATCCGTTAAACAATCCGGGCGGGGGAGGAGCTTCAGCGATGGACGGCGCGGCGCCGGTCTACTTCCTGCTTCATGTGCCCAAGACGGGCGGGCAGACCGTCCAGGAGCACCTGAGGGAGCACCTGGGCGAGGGCGCCCTGTGGCTGCCGTCGCCGGCGCCGGCGTGGCGGCGCGCCCTGGGTCTGGGCGATCCGCAACGGCCGGAGCATCCCGAGGCCGTGCGGGCCGTGGCCGGCCACCATCTGCGCCGCTCGCACGAGCGGGCGTTTGCGGGCCGCCAGATCCGCCGCGCCGTGCTGCTGCGCGAGCCCCTGAGCTTCCACCTGTCGCTCTACAATTTCCGCATGATGAACCGGTTGAGGCTGAACCGCGCGCCGGTGGACTTCGAGGACTATCTGCGGGCCGCGCCGCTGGACTCCATGGCCCACTTCATCCTGCACCGCTGGCTGGGGACCCCCTGGCCCGTCCTGGCGCTGCGGTCGGCGGCCTGGAAGTACGCCCGGCTGAACGCTGTGCTGAAGGACTTCTGGTTCGTGGGCGACGTGGGGCTGTGCGACGCCCTGGTGGCCGAGCTCGCCGGCGACCTGCGGATCGCGCGCAAGGCCCGCCGCCGCAACACCGAGCGGGCGTGGATGGGGCGGGTGAAGTGGAAGCCCCTGCGCGTGGGCGACCTTCCCCCCGGCCTGCCGGCGCGCATCCTGGGGGCCAATCCGCTCGACCGCGCCCTGTGGGAGAGCTGGAAGGACGCGGGCCTGGACGCCGCCGGCGTGGAGCCGGTCCCGCTTCCCGTCCGCGAGGGGCCGAGCTTCCTCGTGCATGAGCTGGGGCGGATCGGGCGCTGAACGACGTCTCAGCGGCCCTTGCCGGCGGCGAGCGCCTGGCGGGCCTTGGCGAGAGACTCCGCCGCCTCGCGCTTGCGGCCCTTGTCGGCGACGGCCCAGCCCGGCCGGGGCGGGGCGTTCAGCGCCCGCTGAAGCACGGGGATCGCCTCGGCGGGCTTGTCCTCCGCGATCAAGAGGTCGCCCAGGAAGACGTTGGCGTCCAGGCCCGTGGGAGTGATCGCCAGGGCCTTGCCCAGATACCGCCGCGCCTTCTTCTTGTCGCCATAGGCGATGGGGAACCCCGGAACCTGAGCGTAGAGGTTGCCGATCAGGGCGTAGAGCGAGCCATCGTGGAACGGGTCAGGGTCGATCATCTCCGCCTGGTCGAGCAGCCCCTTGGCCTTCACGGCGAGCTTCAGGCCGCGCATGTCGCGCTTGGTGTCCGCTTCGCTGAGCAGCAGCATGGCCTCCAGCACCAGCGGCTCGGCGCGGTTCGGATTGCGGTCGGCCAGGGCGGCGGCCTGGGCCGCCAGCCGCGCGGCCTCGCGGCCTTCGGCGCGCTTGTCGGGAATCTCGTAGTTCACATGCGCCCAGGCCTTGGCGAGCGCCTCGATCTCGGCGTTGACGTCCGCGCCCTGCGCCCGCGCGACGCCCGCCAGGGCCAGGATGCAGACCATCCCCGCGACCGCCAGCTTCCCACGCCGGAGTCGAGGCTCGCGGCCGTCACCCATGCTTGAAAACACCATGGACTTCCCGTTCGACGCCCGCTCCCTTGTCCTAATCTAGCGGCTTGAGCGCCCCGATGCGAACCGCGGTTGCGAGGTCGCGCCCCTTGAACCCGACCCCCTTGCCCTTTATGGCGCCGGGCCTGACCTCCAGGACGCCCGCGAAGGACATCCCCAGAAAGACGCCATGGCCGCCTCATCCCCGCCCAAGAAGGTCGTGCTCGCCTATTCCGGCGGGCTGGACACCTCCATCATCCTGAAGTGGCTGCAGACCGAGTACGGCTGCGAGGTGGTCACCTTCACCGCCGACCTCGGCCAGGGCGAGGAGCTGGCGCCCGCGCGCGACAAGGCCCTGATGCTCGGGATCAAGCCCGAAAACATCTTCATCGAGGACCTGCGCGAGGAGTTCGTGCGCGACTACGTGTTCCCGATGTTCCGGGCCAATGCGCTGTACGAGGGCCAGTATCTGCTCGGCACCTCCATCGCCCGGCCGCTGATCGCCAAGGCGCAGATCGACATCGCCCGCAAGGTCGGCGCCGACGCGGTCTGTCATGGCGCCACCGGCAAGGGCAACGATCAGGTCCGCTTCGAGCTGGGCTACTACGCCCTGGAGCCGGACATCCGGGTGATCGCGCCCTGGCGGGAGTGGGACTTCGCCAGCCGCGAGGCCCTGCTTGAGTTCGCCGAGAAGCACCAGATCCCCATCGCCAAGGACAAGCGCAACGAGGCGCCCTTCAGCGTCGACGCCAACCTTCTTCACTCATCCTCGGAGGGCAAGGTGCTGGAGGACCCGGCCGCCCCGCCGCCGGAGTACGTCTATCAGCGCACCATCTCGCCCGAGGCCGCGCCGGACACCGCGACGACGATCGAGATCGAGTTCGAGCGGGGCGACCCGGTCGCCATCGACGGCGAGCGGCTGACGCCCGCCGGCCTGCTCACCCGGCTGAACGAGCTGGGCCACGACAACGGCATCGGCCGCCTGGACCTGGTGGAGAACCGCTTTGTCGGCATGAAGTCGCGGGGCGTCTATGAGACGCCGGGCGGGACCATCCTGCTCGCCGCCCACCGGGGGATCGAGTCCATCACGCTCGATCGCGGCGCCGCGCACCTGAAGGACGAGCTGATGCCCCGCTATGCGGAGCTGATCTACAACGGCTTCTGGTTCGCGCCGGAGCGGGGGATGCTCCAGGCCCTGATCGACAAATCCCAAGAGCTGGTGACGGGCCACGTTCGGGTGAAACTCTACAAGGGAAACGCGACGGTGATCGGCCGCGAGAGCCCCAACTCCCTCTACGACCAGGAGCTGGTCACCTTCGAGGAGGGCAAGGTCGCCTACGACCACCGCGACGCGGCCGGCTTCATCAAGCTGAACGCCCTTCGCCTGCGCGTGGCCGCCCGCCGCGACCGCCGCGGCGAGTATCCCGAATAGGGCTCTTGGCCTAAGGTTCGGCCGTGGCGAGGCCCCCCAAGACCCCCCGACGGCGTGTCCTGTTCATCGGCGAAGGCGCGACCCTGGCCCACGCCGCGCGGCCGCTGGCGCTCGCCGCCGCCTTGCCAAAGGACCGCTATGAGGTGGTCCTGGCCCTGCCCGAGCGCTACCGGGCCTGGGTTCCCGCCCATGTGGCGTGGCGGCCGCTGAAGACCCAGGACCCGGCGCTGTTCGTCCATCGGCTCACCGAGGCGCGACCGCTGTTCTCGACCCGCACCCTGCGGGACTACTTCGCCTGGGACATGAAGCTCATCGAAGAGGTCCGGCCCGACGCCATCGTGGGGGACTTGCGCCTGTCCCTGGCCGCCAGCGCGCGCGAGGCCAAAACGCCCTATCTCGCCGTCTCCAACGCCTATTGGAGCGACCAGAGACCCCTCAGGATCGAGCGGCCGGCGCTCACCGCCCTGCGCTGGATGCCCCCGCCCATGGCCGAGCTGGCCTTCCGCGTGCTGCAGCCGGGCGCCGTCAAGGGCCACGTCAAGCCGCTGGCGCGCTTGCTCGCGTCGCGCGGCCTCGACATTCCGCTGGACGTGCGGCGCATCGTCACCGAGGCGGACGTCACCCTGTGGGCCGATATCCCCGCGCTGTTTCCCGAGGTGGCCGAGACCGCCCGCGCGCGCTTCGTCGGACCTTTGTCCTGGGAGCCGCCGATGCCGCCTCCCCCGTGGTGGGACACGGTCCCGGCAGACCGGCCGATCGCCTACTTGACCCTCGGCGGCTCGGGTCCGGCGAAGCTGCTGGCGCCTCTGGCGGGCTGGCTGGTCGAGGCCGGCTACACCGTGCTGGCGGCCACGGCCGGCCAAGGGGCGCTCGAAACGGACGGCGAGCGGCTCTTTGTGGCCGACTACCTGCCCGGCGCCGCCGCCGCCGCGCGCGCCGCGCTTGTCGTCTGCAACGGCGGCGCGCCCACCGCGACCCAGGCGTTGGTCGCGGGCCGGCCGGTGCTCGGGGTGTGCGCCAACGTCGACCACTTCCTGAACATGCGCGCGGTGCAGGCGGCGGGAGCAGGCCTGGTCCTGCGGGCTGAGCGGCTGGGGCGCCGGCGGTTCCAGGCGGCGCTCGCCCGGCTGCGCGCGCCGGTCTTCGCCCGGGCCGCCGAGGCCCTTCAGGCCGACGCGCGCGGGCTCGACCCCGCCGCCACGCTGGACCGCGCCATCCAGGACCTGTTGGCCGTTCGCCCGTAGCCTTCGGGGCGTGAACGCTCCAAGCTCCCCGTCCGGCGGCCCCGAGTCGCCGACCGCCCCGGAGGAAGCTCCCATGCCCGCCTACAATCTCGTGGTCATCGTCACCCTGCTGGCCCTGCTGCTGTATTTCTACATGGGGCTCCGGGTCGCCGCCGCGCGCGGCAAGCACGGCGTCACGGCGCCAGCTGTCACCGGCGCGCCGGAGTTCGAGCGGGCCTATCGGGTGCAGATGAACACCTTGGAGTGGCTGCCCCTGTTCCTGCCGTCGATGTGGCTGTTCGCGGCCTACTGGAACCAGGTTCTGGCGGCCGTGCTCGGCCTCGTCTGGATTCTCGGTCGGGCGCTCTACATGACCAGCTACACCAAGGACCCGGCCAAGCGCGGGCCCGGTTTCGGGATCCAGGCCCTGGCGACCTTGGTCCTGCTGCTGGGCGCCCTGGGCAAGGCGGTGTGGTCGGCGGCCAACGGCGGGATCTAACGCCGGCCGCCGCATTTGTCGGCACTCATGAGCGTCTGCTGCTAATCCTCTGATCTTTCAGGGGTTATGTGACATTTGCGTCATTGTGCGACGGCGCGACGCATGGAAGCCTTCCCCTCGTTGCGGACATCCGAAGGGGAGTCTCCGTTGGACGTGATCAGGCTCGACGACTTTCAGGCCCAGCTTCAGGGGCGGCGGCTCACCACCGCCGAGGTGCTCTATTACATCCCCGACCATCCCAGCCTGCTGCAGAGCTTCCTGTGGCAGACCCTGGACGAGGCGCCGGACTTCCCGCGCGTGCACCGATTCCTGGACTTCTGGCGGCGCGAGATCGAGGCGGTGATCCACTCGGTTTCCATCACCTCGCAGGCCCAGCTCGCGCCGGCGCGGGTGCGGCCGGCCCGGTTCTTGGGGCGCCTTCACTGAATTCCGCTGCGGAAGGCAGCCGGCAGGTCTATGCTGGCGCGGACCGGGCTTGGGCGACCTCCAAGCGAGGAGCGATCCGCATGAAACGTTTTGTTCTGACAGCCGCCGCCGTGGCGGCCTTGGGCGCGGGCCTCGCCGCCTGCCAGACGGCCACGCCCTATCAGCCGGCCGCGCCGCACGCCGTGCAGACCGGCGGCTACAGCGACTTCCAGATCGACGCGACGCACTGGCGCGTCACCTTCTCCGGCAACAGCATGACCTCGCGCGAGACGGTGGAGAAGTACCTGCTTTACCGCGCCGCCGAGCTGACCCTGGCCCAGGGCTTCGACTGGTTCGAGACCGCCGACCGCCGCACCGAGCGCCACTCCCGCCTGGTGGCCGACCCCGATCCGTTCTACGCGAGCGGATTTGGCATGACCTACGGCTGGGGCTGGCGGCCCTACTGGCGCTACTACGGCGGCTTCGGCTGGCGCTCGTGGGATCCCTGGTTCGGCGACCCGTTCTGGGCCCGCAGCGTCAACATCCAGGAGATCACCCGCTACGAGGCCTCCACCGAGATCGTCATGGGCAAGGGCGCGTCGCCGCAGGGCGTGCGCGTGTTCGACGCGCGGGACGTCACGGCTCACATCGGGCCGTCCATCGTCCGCCCGGCTGGCTGAGCGCGTCGGCGAGATGGTCGCCGCGATGAATGGCGGCGCGGGCGGCTCTCATGACGCGGGCGCGACGCCGCTCCCGCGCGAGCGGGCGCTGGACCTGCTGGCGATCAAGGTGGATGAACGGCGCGTTGAGGGCGGCTTCTGGCCCAAGCTCAAGCGGGTCGCGCCAAGGATCCCTTTCCTGCCCGACCTGCTGTCCGTCTATTACTGCGCCCGCGATCCGGCCACGCCGACCGGCGCCAAGGCGCTGTTGATGGCGGCCGTGGCCTACTTCGTCCTGCCCTTCGACGCGGTCCCCGACGTGCTGGCCGGGGTGGGCTTCACCGACGACGCGGCGGTGATCGCGGCGGTGCTGGCGACCCTCGGCGGCGTGCTCAAGTCGCGCCACAGGCAAGCCGCGCGCGCCTTCATCGACCGCCTGGCCCGTGACGCTTGAGTCATCCCTGCCGTACGTGTCGGTGGCCGCGGCCCTGGCCGCCGGCTGGACCAGCGGCGCGGGCTCGCTGCAGGCCGACCGAGGGCTGAAGGCCGCCGCCCTCGCGGCCCTGGCCATGTTCGCCTACTTCCGGGGGGTCGCCCCGACCGCCATCGCCGAAGCCCTGACACTGGGCGCCATCGCCCAGGCGCTGATGATGCGTGGTCCGGCGCGGTACGCCTGCGCCGGCCTGATCTTCCTCCTGGGCGAGGGGCTGGTCCTGGCCAACCTGTTTTTCGGCGCCGGGCTGGGGCTGACCATCCTGGCCCAGCCTGCGCGGCTGGTCCCGCTGGCGGCCGGGCTCGCGGTCCTGGCCTGGGGCGTCTGGCGGCTGCGGCGCGGGGCAGGGCGGCTCCGACCGGGGATCGCGGCCGGCGCGGCGGTTCTCGGCCTGCTGGCCGGCTCGAGCCTCACCCTGCGCTGGGAGCTGTGGCCCGCTATGGCGGGGGTTCTGGCGATGGCGGTCTCGGAAGCCGCGCGCGCGGCCTTCGCGGGCGGTCCGGGTCGCCAGCCGGCCATCGAACGCGGCGCCTGGGCGGGCGAGTACGTCGGCCTCGTGGCGGTGGCCTACGCGTTCCTGCGATAGGCCCCCTTGCGGTAGCCATTGGGCGTCCGGTGTAATTTCGTCGCCTGACGGATGCGCACGCGCGGCGAATATGCTCTAGGCTGGCGTCGCCCCCTTCAGAGTTCCCCGATCCCATGACCGACACGGACAAGCACGCCGTCACCGACGAGGAGGCCCTCGCCTTCCACCGCTGGCCGACGCCCGGCAAGGTCGGGGTGCACGCTACCAAGCCCATGGCCACCCAGCGGGACCTGTCGCTGGCCTATTCGCCGGGCGTGGCCGCGCCGGTGCGGGCCATCGCCGAGGATCCTGACGCCGCCTACGACTACACCTCCAAGGGCAATCTGGTGGGGGTGATCTCCAACGGCACGGCCATCCTGGGCATGGGCGATCTGGGGGCCCTCGCCGCCAAGCCGGTGATGGAAGGCAAGGCGGTGCTGTTCAAGCGCTTCGCCGACGTGGACGCCGTGGACATCGAGGTCTCGGCCACCGACCCGGACGAGATCATCACCGTCGTCAAGAACATCGGCGCCACCTTCGGCGGGATCAATCTGGAGGACATCAAGAGCCCCGAGTGCTTCCGCATCGAGACCGAGCTTCAGGAGCTGCTCGACATCCCGGTGTTCCACGACGACCAGCATGGCACCGCGATCATCTCCTCCGCCGGTCTGATCAACGCCTGCCACATCACCGGGCGCGAGCTGAAGGACGTCAAGCTGGTGCTGTGCGGCGCGGGCGCGGCGGGCATCGCCTCGCTGGAGCTGATGAAGGCTCTCGGCGTGCGCTCGGAGAACTGTGTCGCGGTGGACAACAAGGGCGTCATCCATCGCGGGCGCGACGACCTGAACCAGTGGAAGTCCGCCCACGCCATCGACACCGACCTGCGCACCCTGGCCGAGGCCATGGTCGGCGCGGACGTGGTGCTGGGCCTCTCGGTGAAGGGGGCGATCACCAAGGAGATGGTCGCCTCCATGGCGCCCAATCCGATCATCTTCGCCATGGCCAACCCCGACCCGGAGATCACCCCCGAAGAGGTGGCCGAGGTGCGCGACGACGCCATCATGGCCACCGGCCGGTCGGACTATCCCAACCAGATCAACAATATCCTGGGCTTCCCCTACATCTTCCGCGGCGCCCTGGACGTGCGGGCCCGGCGGGTGAACCACGAGATGAAGCTGGCCGCCGCCTACGCCCTGGCCGAGCTGGCGCGCGAGGACGTGCCCGATGAGGTCGCCGCCGCCTATCACGGCCGCCAGCTCAAGTTCGGGCCGGAATACATCATCCCCACGCCCTTCGATCCCAGACTGATCTGGTACGTGCCGCCGTTCATCGCCAAGGCGGCCATGGACACCGGCGTGGCCCGCAGGCCCATCGAGGACATGGACGCCTACCGCGCGGGGCTCGCCCAGCGGCTGGACCCGGCCGCCGCCTTCACCCAGAAGATCACCGCCGCCGTGAAGGCCGCGCCCAAGAAGCGCATCGTCTTCGCCGAGGGCGAGGACGCCACCGTGATCCGCGCGGCCTTCGCCTTCCAGAACCAGGGGCTGGGCGAGGCGATCCTGGTGGGCCGCGAGACGCTGATCCGCCAGAACATGGCGCTGGCCGGCATAGATCCGCAGACGTCGGGGCTGGAGATCATCAACGCCCGCCTGTCGGACCACAACGCCGACTACGTGGACTTCCTCTATGGGCGGCTGCAGCGCGACGGCTATCTGATCCGCGACGCCCAGCGCCTGATCAACCTGGACCGCAACAGCTTCGCGGCCGCCATGCTGGCTTTCGGCCACGCCGACGGCATGGTCACCGGCGTCACTCGCAACTTCGACCGTTGCCTCACGGAGGTGCTGCGCGTCATCGACCTCGCGCCCGGCGGCCGGGTGATGGGCATGATGGTGTTGCTCACCCGCGAGCGGACCCTGTTCGTCGCCGATTCCAACGTCGCGGAGCTTCCCGGCTCCGAGGAGCTGGTGGAGATCGCCATCGAGGCGGCCCAGGCGGTCAAGCGGCTCGGCCACACGCCGCGCGTGGCGTTCATGTCCTACTCCACCTTCGGCCATCCCCCGGGCGAGCGGTCCCAGAAGGTGCGCGAGGCGGTGGAATTGATGGACGCCCGCGCGGACATCGACTTCGAGTACGAGGGCGAGATGCCGCCCGACGTGGCGCTCGATCCGTGGCTGCGGGCCAATTACCCGTTCATGCGGCTCACGGACGCGGCCAATGTGCTGATTATGCCGGGCATCCATTCCGCCTCGATCGGCTCCAAGCTGGTGCAGTCGCTTGGGGCGGCGACGGTGCTGGGGCCGCTGCTGCTCGGTCTGTCGCACTCGGTGCAGATCTGCCCGCTGTCGGCCTCGGTCTCCCAGGTGCTGAACACCGCCACCTTTGCCGCCTACGGCATGCGCGCGCCGGTCGAGGGGTAAGGGCCGGGCGACGGGCGAGGCGTCTTGCAACGCCCCGCCCCCGCGTCGTTGTCAGCGCGTGCAGTAATGCCTGTAGCCGTCCCGCCCGAGGTAGGTTCCGGTACGCCAATCGAAGCTGCGGTAGGCCCTGCGGCACCGGCTCCGCCAGTGGCGGTTGTACCGGTGGGCGCTGTAGTAGTCGCGATCGCGGCTCGAGCCGGCTACGGCCGCGCCCAGCATGAACCCGAGGATGCTCCCGGCGACCACCGCGCCGCTCTGGTCCTCATACCGGCCGTCGCGCCAGACGTAGTTGCGGTTGCTCCGCCGTTGCGCGCGCAGACGTTCGCGGCAGTCGCGAACTGGCTCGCCGCCATAGCAATCCGCGCGGCCTTGGGCTTCGAAGTCGCCACGCCCGCCTGGGCGTCCGCCGCCCTGGTAGGGCTGGGCGACGGCGAGGGTGGATGACAGGGCGGTGACCGCCAGCACGGCGGCTATCAGAGTCTTGTTCATGACCATATCTTTCTTGGAAAAAGGGAAAATCACCGACCTGGAGCGAGCCCCAGGCAGTTTCAAACGCTTAGGTGACGCGTGGGCCCCACCGAACCGGGAACGATTGTTGTCTGACTGAGGCGACCGCCGGCCGGTTTTTGTTCGGACGATGCTGGAAGCGCTGGGTGTCAGTAACCGTGTGGGCGGGGGGTCGCGCCTTGAGGCAGGTCAAGAACGCCCGGGATCGCGGCGCGTCGTTGGGAGGCTGGTGCTGAGCCTCCGCCGCCGCTGAACGGATTACGAGGGCGCGAGCTGGGCCGCGCGGCGCGCTTGGCGGAACGACACCAGCTTCTGTCCGGTTTCGTCCCAGAGGGCGAGGCTCACGCCGCGAAGGCTCTGGGCCACCGTCAGCCGGTTGGCGTCCAGCCCGGGATGGTCGCGCAGCACCTGACGCAGGCGATAGAAGGGGATGCGGCTGCTCAGGTGGTGGATGTGGTGCACGCCGATGTTGGCGGTGATCCAGCCCAGGGGTCCGGGCAGATGGTAGTGCGAGCTGCCGTCGAGCGCCGCCTTGCGCAGGCTCCAGCTTGGGCTTCGCACCCAGGACACGCCTTCGTACTGGTGCTGGATGTAGAACAGCCACACCCCGATCCCGGCGGCCGTCAGCGTGATCGGCGCCTGCACCAAGAGGAAGGTGCGCACGCCCACCAGCTGCATCATCCCCAGCGTGACCGCGGCGATCCCCAGATTGGTGCCCATGGTGCTGAGCCAGGGCCGCCAGCCGCTCTTCATCCCGCCCAGGGGCAGGCGGTGGGTGACGAGGAACACATAGGCCGGTCCCAGGCCGAACATCACCGCCGGGTGGCGATAAAGCCGGTAGCCAAGCCGCCGGGGCCGCGGCAGGGCGAGGTATTCCTCGACGGTGAGGGTGTCCACGTCGCCGAAGCCGCGCCGGTCCAGATCGCCGGCGGTAGCGTGGTGCAGGGCGTGGCGATTGCGCCAGTCGTCGTAGGGCGTGAAGGTGAACACGCCGATCACCCGTCCCACCCAGTCGTTGAGCGGCTTGTGGCGGAAGAAGGCGCCGTGGCCGCAGTCGTGCTGGACCATGAACAGGCGCATCAGGAAGCCCGCGGCCGGCACGGTGAACAACAGTCCCCACCAGTGTCCGGCGTGCAGGGCCGCCCACGCCGCGATCCAGAGCAGCATCAGCGGCACGGCCGTGATCGCCAGCTCGACGGCGCCGCGCAGGGTGTCGGGGGTTTGGTAGCGATTCAGGCGGGGCGACAGCGCGCCGGCGCCATCACCTGCGCCATCGCGCGAATGTATCTTCAACGGAAATCTTCGATGATGCGGCGTGGACGCCTAGCTGTCCCTGGCCGACATATGGGCGAGTCCCAGGCGAATAGCCAGGGGGCCTCAGGCAGCATGCTGCATCGGCATCCTTGGATGCGTGCTGTGGGATGTAACGTGGTAGGTGCGAACCTAGACGGGCGCAACGGTGAGGGTATTGGCGCTGATAATGCTATCAGCGCCCGGGGACCGGGCGCGCCAATAGGAAAGGGCGCGAACCGTAAAGTCCGCGCCCTTTTGGATGTTTGGGGGGGATGCCCGCAGGCAACCCCCAACCTCGCATAGTTTCCCACGCTCGGTCGGCCTAAGGGGACTTCTCCCCATCGGCAGGTTGGTCCTCATTCCCATACATAGGGAGGCATTGTCAAAACGTTTAGAGGTCAAAGCTTGTTCCGAGCAACGTTTTGATGGCCCCGAGGTCGGCGGACGAGATGGGCGGTAGTACCGGCCGGCGGTGCAAATTGATCTGCCACAGCCGGTCCAGAGAGACCGTGTAGACATGGTCGCAGACGGCCCAAACGGGGTCATGGGCGTGGAAGAACGGGTATGAGCCCGGCTCGAACCGGTGGTGAAGAGCATGGCCGTCGTTTGAGGAGTCCTTGCTTACCGGGACCACCACACAACGCCCAGGCTCCTTGTGCTTGGACACTACGATTGCGCGACGCTCCTTCTGCATTTCCGGTTTTCTGAGAAACCGAAAATCGCACATCACGACCCGGCCTTGACCGGGCGTGTAGCGCACCGGTGAGCGGATTTCGCGATCCCGTCCGGCCCGGATGCATGGATCTATCGCGTCGAGCAGCGCGTCGGCGCACGCGGGGGTCATGCCTCCCCGCACCAACCCAACCTTTCTGGCCGAACGGGCATAGGTCATCTTGAAACGTTCGGATGGGAAACATGCCGCTAAGGTTCGCGCGATCTCCTCGGCAAGCGGCTCATCAAATCCGCCTTCGCATAGGACATCGGCAGCATCGTCGCTGTTGAACGTGCCGGGCAGCTCCTGAGCACTGGCGGCTACCATTGCGATGGCGAGGGCTTGGTCTTCTGACACGGCGGAAGCTTTTAGGGCGCGGTAGATGCGAAGGGCGTGGGGCACGGTGACGGCCAGATTAGAAGGGTTTCGCGCAGGCGATTCCAATCCGACCGCTTACGTGGTATGAAGCCCTCCCGCTCGACTCTCGTCGAGCGGGAGGGACGTGTGGCGTGACAAGTTTTCAGGCTATGTCATGTGCCCCATGCCCCTTTCGAGCCCCTTGCGCGGGGCTACTTCACTTCTGCTAAGAGCCAATACGATTGGAACCCGGGCCGCCACAGCCCGGGTTTCCTCTTTCGAGGATTGATTAGGAGCCTTCATACGGCAGCTCCTGAGTTTCATTGTCGATGCCGCGTAATTCTGTCGGCACATAGAACCAGTCCCAGCCTTCCCGACGCATAGAGCGGTCGCGTTGAGCAATGCGATAGAGCGTCATTCCCACGGTCTTTTCGTGGATTTCGGTCCCAAAGGCTTTCTCGTATTCCACTTTGAGTGCTTTTGCCCGGACGGGGCTGGGATAGGCCGCTTCGGCGCGACCGAGAATGAACTCGCGAACTGATACGGGTCGCGTATTGGCCCACGGCGGAGCCAAAGGCGTGATCATCGCGGCGCTCGTTCCGGACTGGCCGTCGCCGGCCAAGTCATCAGCCGCCGCGAGGCCTGCGATCAAATCGAAATCGAAGAGCATCGCCGTCGAGTGGCACTGCTGCGCTTGGGCGCCGAGCTGCTCCTGAAGCTGTTCCTCCTGAGCTATCTCCCGGTGCAACCCCTCAACGCGCAGACGTGATGCGTCATAGGCCGTGATGATCTCACGGAATTTGGCGACGGTCGCGGTGCGAATGACGGGGACATCAGACATGATGCCCTAGTGCCAGAACCAACACGGACGGTCAATCGTGTTGGGGTGTCGCTGTAGAACTTTTTGATTCCCGCATCTCGTTGGTACGGGAAGTACAATATCGCCGAGGGGACCTCAGGCCGCCTTGGGCTGCGCCCGCGCCAGGAACACGCACAGGATCAACGCCGGCAGGCCGATGGCGCCCGCTCCAATGAAGAAGATGGCGTAGGCGTTCAGCAGGGTGTGCCCCTGGGCCTGCAGCGCCTCGACCGCCCAGCCTGAGAAGCCCTTCAGGAACTTGCCGACATAGGCGTAGGTCGAAGACAGCAGGGCGTATTGCGTCGCCGTGTAGCCCAGGCTCGTCAGGCTCGACATATAGGTGACCAGGGCCACCCCGGCGAAGGAGATGCCGACGCTGTCGGCCGCCATCACCGCGCTGAACAGCCGAAGGTCCGGCCCCGCGTGGGCCAGAAGCGCGAAGCTCGCCACCGCCACGCCCTGCAGGATCGCCCCCAGGATCAGGGTGGTCATGTAGCCGAACCGCACCGCCGACAGACCGCCCAGCGCGATGCCGACCAGCGAGAACGCCAGCCCCACCGTGCCGCGCACCCCGCCCACCACGTCCTTGGAGAGCCCCAGGTCGTGGTAGAAGGGATTGGCCATCGGCCCCATGACGAAGTCCGGCAGACGGTAGAGGCTGATCATCGCCAGCATCAGCAGGGCCAGCCAGCCATAGGTCTTGAAGAAGGCGATGAACGGCCCGGCCACCGCGTCGTAGAAGCCGCGCGGGGTCCACAGCGCCGCGGCCACGGCCTTCTGGCTCATCACCTCATCGGCGCGGGCGGGCTCCACGGCCTTGAAGGTGGCGAACACCCCCACAGTCATGACCACCGCCATCAGGGCGTAGGAGGGCGGCCAGCCCATGTGGTTGGCGGCGATCAGGATCAGGGCGTCGGTGACCAGGAGCGCGCCCCGGTAGCCGAGCTGATAGGCCGCCGACAGCAGGCCGAGCTCGTCGGAGTCGTCCGCCGCCTCGATGCGCCAGGCGTCCACCACGATGTCCTGGGTGGAGGAGGCGAAGGCCACCACCAGGGCGAAGGCGCCGATCACGCCGAGGCCCGCGCTCGTGCCCACGATGGCCATGCCGGCGAGGCCCAGCCCGACCAGGATCTGGGAGACCGCCATCCAGCCCCGCCGCCGGCCGAGCTTGCCGAACAGGGGCGCGTCCAGCCGGTCGATCAGCGGCGCCCAGAACACCTTCAGCGAATAGGCCAGGCCCACCCACGACAGGAAGCCGATGGCCTTCAGCGTGGTCCCTTCGTCGCGCAGCCAGTATCCGAAGGTGTTGCCGGTGAGCAGGAACGGCAGGCCGGACGAGAAGCCCAGGGCCAGCATCACCGCCACCTTGGGCCGCCTCAGCGCCTTCAGCACCTCGACCAGGCCGCGCCGCTTGGCGCCCGTTCCGCTCGCCGCCGCCATGTCAGTCCGCCCCCAAATCAGGAGGCGAGCTTGGCCTCCGTCTGCGGTTCCGTAAAGGGCGCGCGCGTCCAGCGGGCCAGAAGCGCGCGCAGGGCGGACGTGTCGATGGGCTTGGTGACAAAGTCGTCCATGCCGGCCTTCAGACAGGTCTGGCGGGTGTCGTGGAAGGCGTCGGCGGTCAGGGCGGCGATGGGCGTGCGCACGCCGCGCGCCCGCAGCGCCTCGGCCGTCTCGCAGCCGTTCAGCTCGGGCATGCGCAGGTCCAGCAGGATCAGGTCATAGGCGCCGGTGGAGCCGGCCTCCAGCGCCTGGGTCCCGGTCTGGACTCTGTCCACCGCACACCCTTCTCGCTCAAGAAGCGCCCGCGCCAGCATGGCGTTGATGGCGTTGTCCTCGGCCAAGAGCACCCGGGCGCCCTGGGCGGCGGCCGGCTGGGCGCGCTCGTCGTCCGCCGGAGCGGCCTCGTCGGCTTCGTTCGCCGCCGCGCGGCCGGCCACCGCCAGCACCCGCGTCGCCAGCGACTTTCGCCGCAGCGGCTTGATCAGATAGCCGGCGTAGCCTGCGCGCCGCAGAGCCGGGATACGCCCCCGCTCCTCGGGCGTCAGCAGCACGATGCACGGCCGGCCGGCCAGGGCCTTGGGCGCGCGCCGGTTTCCGCCGGAAAGGTCGATCAGGGTCGGAACGCCCGCCGGGGCCGCCGCCGCTTCCGCCGCCGTGGCATAAAGCAGGGCCTCGCCGCCGCAGGCTTCGATCTGGCGCGCCGCCGCCTCGGCCACGATGGGGCTGGGCGAGGCCACGGCCACCTTGAGGCCCTTCAGGGACTCGTCCGCTTCAGCCGGTCCGGCGGCCTCCAGCGCCACGTCCAGGCAGAAGGTCGCGCCCTCGCCCGGCGCGCTTTTCAGCGACAGCCGCCCGTGAAGGGCGTCGGCCAGCTTGCGCACGATGGCCAACCCTAGGCCCGTGCTTTCAAGAGGAGCGTCGGCGACGACCGGACCCTGGGCGAAGGGCTCGAAGATGCGCTTGCGGTCGGCCTTGGCCACCCCCGGCCCGGTGTCCCTGACGCAGAACCGCAAGGCGCCGCCCTTGCCCCGCTCGGCGTAGAGCAGCACCCCGCCCTCGGCCGTGAACTTCACCGCGTTGCCCGCCAGGTTGAACAGCACCTGGCGCAGGCGCCCCTCGTCGACCATCACCTTGGGCAGGCCCGCCTCGGCCCGCCAGGCGATCTGGATCCCCTTGGCGTGGGCGCGCGGGCTCAGCAGCTCGGCGACGCCCTGGAGCAGGTATTCGATGTCGGTGGCCGTGGGGTGCAGGTCGAAGCCCCCGGCCTCCAGCCGCGCCAGGTCCAGCACGTCGTTGACCAGGCCGAGCAGGTGCTCGCCGGACTCCTGCAGCGCCGCCACATAGGCCCGCTGCGGCGCGTCCAGCCGCGTGCGCGAGAGCAGCCCCGCC
>Ga0299912_10001632_pt1 | contig 18103 bp, 16 predicted proteins | sample RVTome_2_FD_207667 | JGI IMG/M metagenome (GOLD analysis project Ga0299912, IMG submission 207667) | Soil microbial communities from uranium-contaminated site in the Upper Colorado River Basin, Wyoming, United States - RVT95D214 (version 2) ... | reverse complement strand
TTCGATGATCGCCTCCCTGAATTTATTATCCGAAAAATATTTTTCCCCGCGCTTCCAGTGCTTCGCTTTTTTTGCTTCCTTGCTGCAACCCGATAGACCAGAAAAAATAAAACAGCAAAGCACTACAAAAATGACTGCAAGCTTCCCTTGGTACGAACGGTTCATCAACGTTCCTCCTCGATGACTTATATTAATGCAACATTCTTATACCATATTTTACGGAACAAAAAAACTGTTTTATCCATAATTGTGAAATTGAATTTGAAACCACTCATTCCAGGCCCTAAGCTCAGCAGTACTTTAACTTTTGAAAGAATTATGAGTTTTGAATTTTGAATTAACTCAAAACTCATAATTCATAATTCAACATTAATTTCGTTTTCAGACCTCGGTCTTCAGTCAAAAATTAATGTATCGCGGAGCATTCAACCGTCAAAAACCCCTACAACTATATTGAAATGAAAGAGGAATAAAGAGAAAATCACTTCCACTTCATTAAGGCAATCAAAAATGAGTCGTTTTAAAAATAATAAGAAAAACAATAGATTATTGATTGAGAGTATTCAGGCATAGGAATTGCACGAAAATTATTGTTGAGAAATAGGTCCTTTTGGATTCCGGGTTGGTTGGATTGGCGACATTTGCGAAGAAAAGATTCAATAAATAAAAAGGACTTTCTGATGACTTGATAACGGGTGGAAAGAAGATGAGCAATTTGAGATTATTAATTACAATTCCTTTTGTCTTGGTATTTTGTTTTTTAATGTTAGCCTCTCCTGCACGCTCAGGCACGTATACATTTTCTCCTTCTTCCAGCGATTTAGGTGAGTTGGATCACTCTTACTATTATAAGTGGGGGATAAAGTGGAATCTACCCAGCGGCGAGACTATCACCGGGGCTACACTCACCTACAAAAACATCTATGACTGGACACAGGAAACAGACCACCTGTACACACATCTTCTTGACACGGTTAAAGATCCTAATGGGCCCTCACACCTTCCTAATTGGTTCAATAACGGGGGCTACTCCACCATAACGATTACAGGAACTGATAACGAAGGGGGCGGCGACAAATTTGCCGGCAAGGGCCCTCTTATTGGTGATTGGAATGACCCGGGCGGTGGACCTCATTTACTCATGTACAATATAGATAGCAGTTACTTCTGGTTGCTTTCTGACGGAAATTTTGGTTTTGGCATCGACCCGGATTGTCATTATTACAATGATGGAATTACATTTACCATTACCACCACCCACGAGGCTCCTGAACCGGCGACAATGATTCTTCTTGGTTCGGGGTTGCTTGGATTGGCAGGATTGGCGAGAAGAAAATTTAGAAAACAATAAAGTTAATAAGTTAATGAGTCAATGAGTTATTAAGTGCTGCGGTGCTGCAGTCTTAAGTTCCGTAGCTTCTTAATATACTCTATGCGCTATGCTCTCTGCGCTATGCGGTTTTTTGTAGGAAAGGAAACGATTTACACATAAAATAGGAAGTGTTTTTGGAGAAAAGAGAAAAACGGTTCCCATTTCTAAGGGAGATCGGAAAAGAAGAATTTAAATTGTTTTTTGATTTTAATTAGTTGTAAAAAATTTAGGATTAGGCACAGAAGTTGCTGTAAAACATAATAAATTGAAGGAAAGTTATGTAAAAATAACATAAATAAAATTTCAAAGGAGGGAAGAAAATGAAAAAGACTATTATTATTTTAGGGATGTTGATCTTTGGATTGACTATTTCCGGAGTCGCCAATGCTTTAATAATAAGTGACCCCCCAAATGGCGAAGACAATCTTTATAAAGTATGGAATACTGTTTTCAACGACAATAAAGGTTCATCACAAATCCTTTGGAATGCCAATGGAGTTTCGAAGCCGTCGTGGGACGGGAATATACGTATACATGCAGTAATTCAATTTGCTAGTTACACCCAAGAATTTGGCTATCGTCAAAGTGGGGTCGACACAATTTTCGCTGGAATCATTCCTGTTAACTCTGTGTATAGCTATAAATCACCCGCTGTTGTTGAGTCAATCGCAGGTAGCTATAACCTTCTTGACCACTGGCATAATGGAAGTAGCGGAACGTGGTATTCTGATCCTTCCTTGAATGGCGGCGATGACCATATTGCTGTCTTAAAATTGTCGAACGATGCAAATGCGACTGTACTATTATCTTATTATAATGGGATCCATGGTTCTGGTTTAGATTTAAATTCTGCCTACTTGATTGGTTTTGAAGATAAGCTTTTTAGCGATACAGATCGTGATTACAATGATCTTATTCTTCTGGTGGATCAACCCACAGGTGCTCAAGTTCCCGAACCTGCCACCATGTTACTTCTTGGATCCGGGTTGATTGGATTGGCAGGATTTGCAAGGAGAAGATTTAAGAAATAGAACGGGAAGTAAATCGGCAAGAAAGAGAAATTCTATAACATAAGGGGGAGGGTTATGAAAAAGATTATAATTGCTTTGTTTTTGATCACCTTGATGTCAACACCAGCCTTCGCGCTCTTTACGAATGGCGGCTTTGAAGCAGGCGATTTTACAGGATGGTCCTTTGACTATGGGACAAGGGGCTCTAGCGATACTATCACTTGGGGAGCTTCTAATAATAGTAAGAGTGGAATAGTTGGCTTGGCGGGTGATCTCCAGGGGAATGGAGCAACCTTAAGAGTTTATCCTTACAATGGAAATTACATGGCTAGGATCAACAATTCTGACAACTTTTACCATGCAACAAAAATTTGGCAGACTGATGCTATTTCACAAAAGGACATCGATGATGGTGCCAAACTCTATGTGAATTGGGGGGCCATGCTCTCCAACCCTTCTGGGCATAGTGGTACCCAGCCCTATTTCAAAATCGCAGTCACTGTAGGAGGTTCTACGACTTCTTTTGATGCTTACGGGAATCAAACTGGCGGTTGGACTGATGCGGGCCAAAATTACGATGCCGATCTGTTATATAAATTTGACACCTATTCTTTCGACCTGAGCGGTTATCCTTTGGGCACAAATGTAACAGTTGAAATGATCGCTTCGGATTGCGGACTAAGTGGCCATGGAGGATGGGGTTATCTTGATGGAATTGGAACCACTTATCAGGAGCCGAATGGCGCAGTTCCCGAACCGGCTACCATGCTCCTTCTTGGATCCGGGTTGGTTGGGTTGGCAGGATTTGCAAGGAGAAGATTCAAGAAATAGTTAACCCAGTTAAAACTGTGCTGCAGTGCTGCGGTACTGCGGTTAAGTGAAACCAAAGAGCCCGTCGGCCGAAAGGCTGATGGGCTCTTTGGTTTAATGGCAAGGCTTTTTTCTATCGTCAATCGTGAGTGGCAAGTCGTCAGTTGTTTCTAACGGCAGCACCGTAAAACTACCGCACATATTAATTCATTGTTCCCCCAGATATTCTTTCAGACTTATTATCTTTGTTTTTTCGTATCCTCTGAGCCTCAGCAGTTCTTTGTCTCCTGTAATAATGGCATCAGCGTTCCCACTAAGAGCACATTCAAGGATTCGGTTGTGAAGCTCCCCGCCCGCAGGGCGGCGGCTTCCCGGGAATGTAATCTTTCCATATTGGTCCTCTTGACCTCGCTTAAGAAGTCGAGGCTTGCGAGGCACTTGCCGGCCAGGGTCATCGTTTAGAACCTTGATTTTCTCAGATGGCACAACCCATTCAGCAATCTCTGAAAGAATGACCGCCACACGACTAATTTCTTCTTTGTCGCGACTGAACTTGGTCGAAAGGACAGTAAGAAGCTCATCAAGGATTCCTTTGGACAAGAGCAAAACATCCCTTCCTTCAATGATCCTCAAAACCGCCTTTTCCGCCTGACTCCCTGGGATGACCAAGGCCGAGATGAAGATGTTTGTATCAAAAACCACTTTCATGAGGCAAGGTACCGCTTCAGGTCTTTTTCAGTAAGTATCCCTTTCTCTTTTGCCTTCAAACTCCAGTAATTCTGAATTTGATAAAATTCCTTTCTTAGTTTCTCCCTCCTTGAAAACTTCAAAGCCTCTTGAACAACAGCACTTAGTGTTTTCCTTTCTTCACGAGCTATCTCCTCAGCTTCCTTCGCCAATTCAAAAGGTAGTGATATGGTCTTTTTTACAACCTTTGCCATGCAGTAACACCTCCTCTATTTGGTGTGAATAAATCATACCATAATTAATTTATGAAATCAACAATGGGCTTAAAAGCAAGAGCCCGTCAGCTTTTCGGCCAGCGGGCTCTTCTCATTCATTTATTGATATTAACTTTTGAAAGAATTTTGAATGTTGAATTGACCTAAAACTCAACACTCATAACTCATAATTTTATTTTTTCCCTATTTCTCTCCACGTCCATAAAGAGTTCATAAAATAATTTACTAATGTTCCAAAAGCTATGCCTATTAAATTCGCCAAAATATCCCAAATACCAAACACACCAACCAATACGAGGATAGTTGAATAGTTAGCCAGTCCGGCAACACCTGCAACCACGTGAAATCGAATTAACCTCCTCATCCAGGTAGCACTCGCATCGCGTTTCTTAAATGTCCAGAGATTGTTCCATGTGAAGTTCCATAGGATTGATAACTCTATGGCAATGGGCGAGGCAATATAATATAGAACACCCATCAAGCGAGTTATCAGAACGTATATCCCCATATTTACAAATACTCCCGAGCCCCCTACGACACAAAATTTAACGAACTCCTCGGATTTTCGAAAACGAATCTTCGCTATATTAAGCAGAAACTCCACCTGATCACGAAAGGAGAGTTTTGATTCGCCATGCACACGATCCGGGAATTGAATGGGAATCTCTATCACACGGGCGCCATTTCTTAACAGCTCAAACAGCAACGAAGATTGGAATGAATACCCACGTGTGGAAAGAAATGAAAGATCGCATTTCCTGATCAATTCGGTCTTGATGCATCGGTAACCGGAAGTGCAATCATGGATGCGTGGTAATCCCCCAAAAACCCTTATGAGCCAGTTTCCAAAGAGGCTTTGAAATCTTCGCCACATCGAGAAGTTTGGGGTACTTCCCCCTGGAGCGAATCTCGAACCGATGATCAGGGTAAATCCATGATTTGCCAATGAGATAAAAAGAGGCAGAATGTTGGGTGAATGCTGAAGATCGGCATCCATTTCAAAAATGAGGTCAGGCTCAAGCGTTTTTATAGCATGGTCGAATCCTCTTTTATAAGCCTCTCCGAGGCCTTTCTTTTCCCCGGTAATTAAATGAAGGTTTGGGAACTTATCCATATGACTTCTGACAACCTCTTGGGTGCCGTCAGGAGAGTTATCATCCACGATAAGGACATGAACCTCATGCGTTTCTATCTTTTTAGCCTCTTCAAATATCCAAGGAATAATAATCGGAATATTCTTGGCTTCGTTATAGGTTGGCATCACGATACAGGCCTTTTTTACCATATAAACCTCTATTTTAATGATGGTGGTACAAGAGATTCTAATTGCTAAGCTTCTTGAATAACCAAATTGACAAACATTCCACTATTTTGATATAAAACCTTTACACCATTATTAAAGCAATATCAAATTAGTCTTCCAATCGCGCTGTGCGCGACAAGCATGAGGTCGCTGGAGCACAAATCTCCAGCTTATCCGAAATTCAACTCAACTTTACATTGGGCACGATGACTGGGATACCCAATGATCATCCGTAAAGAATTTGGGAACAAGACCGGCATTCGCTTTGTCATTGCTGCGGGTGCGTCTCTCGTTATCATTGGAGTTGCGATATTATCCAGCCAATGGGTTGCCAATTTATTCCTATCTCTCCTTTCCTTTGTGAAAGGAAGACCACCTGCACCGCATTGGCTTGACAAGCTACGACTGATTGGTTTAGAAGTTCTATTGTTTGGTGTCGTGACTGTTGTCATTGCCTGGCTGGTTCTTCAGCGATGGTCTCTCGCCGTTTCTCTATCACAAAAACATTTTGTTATCCTCATCTGGCTGCTGATCATAGCCAAAACGTTCTCCTTCCGCTATCTCATCAATGAGGTGGATACCTTACCCTCTGCTAAGCAGTTTCTTGAACATAATTGGTTACCCAATGACTGGTATTTGAACCTCGATATTGGCTACCGTCTCGCGTTTAACTTAACTCTTGGTCCTCTTGTTAACTGGTTAGGTTTCCAATACGGATCATACGTAGGGCGATTACTCGTTTATTTATTCTTAGCCGTTGCCACATATGCCTTATTCAGGGCATTTCGTTTGCGATTTTGGCTCGGACTTCTCATCTTATTTTTCTTTCTGAATCATCAATCTTTGGTTGCAGATGAGTGGATGGTAGGCGGGGTCGATACGAAAACTATTGCCTATGCATTCGTTATTCTTTCCTTCTCAACGTTCTTTCGCAAACGCTATTTGCTGGGATTTGCCTTTACTGGCGCAGCGGTCTCCTTCCACGTTTTAGTTGGATTGTATGCTATGTTCTGTATGGCAGTTGCTATACTGCTTAATAGGGCCTGGCGGTCTGAATGGCGGATATACATCCGTCGTAGCTGGCCTTTTTTTGTTACGGGTATTTTGGGCTTCCGAGCAATGATCAAACAACTCCTACTACAAACCGATGTCGATGTCACCAAAGCTTGGGAGTTATACGTGAAATACCGAGTTCCCCGCCACGTCTTCCCGGCAGCCTGGAGCGGAGAATATGGCTGGATTGTTGTGTTAGTTTTGGCAACAGGTTTATTTTTAGCCATATACTTCTTCAGGCAATCACAAACCTCCCGTTTTATCGCTGCCTATGCCCTCGGAAGTGTATCTCTGTTCCTATTCGGATTAGCGATCTATGCCTCGGAAGAAATACCTCTTCTCAGGTATTATTGGTTCAGATTCCCTGATGTGATGGTGCCTTTCATGAGCGCTGTTTTAATGACATTGCTTTTGAACGATTTTGCTGATGGTCGTCTGACCATTCCTTCTCTCTCGCAGAGCCTCCAGTCTAAGGCACAAGTGATATTAAACCGTGAGGGACCGATCCTCGTACCCCTTGCCATTATAATACTAATGATCGTACCAGCAGTGTATCAATACCAAACAGAACATAAAGATTTTGAAAAGATAAATAGGGCAGAAGCAAAGCGCCATGTGCTTGAATGGATTGCAGAGAATACACCCCGGCAGGCGGTATTCCTTGTTGATCCTACGATTTCAGATTTCTACATCTATGCACAAAGAGCAAGATTCGTTTCCTTTAAACATTCCCCACAATCTTCACCTGACATATTAGAGTGGTATAAAAGGATCAAGTTATGTAATGGCAATCGTTCTCCTGAGAAGAGTGGCTTCGATTCAGAAGAAGAACTCCAAACCAACTTTTACAATCTCGATGACGATCAAATCCGACAAATCGCTCATTCCTATAGGATCAATTATTATTTGGGGTTACCGAAACAACGATTACTATTTGAACATACATACGGCAATGCCTATTTCACGCTTTATAAGGTTAATTCGACGGGCAGAACAAAAAATGGCGATAGATGAGAATGAGGTCAGGATCAAGCTCTTTTATGGCATGGTCGAATCCTCTTTGATAAGCTTCTCCGAGACCCTTCTTTTCCCCGGCAATTAAATGAACATTGGGGAACCTGTCCATATGACGTCTGACAACCTCCTGGGTACCGTCAGGAGAGTGATCATCCACGATAAGAAGGTGAACCTCGTGCGTTTCTATCTTTTTGGCCTCTTCGAAAATGCCAGGAATAATAATCGGAATATTCTGTGCTTCGTTATAAGTTGGCATAACGATGCATGCCTTTTTAACCATATAAACCTCTATTTTAGTGATGATGGTGCAAGCAATTATGATTGTTATGCTTTTTGAATAACCAAATTGACAAATATTCCGTTATTTTGATATAAAACCTCTATACATTTATTGCAGCAATATAAAAGGAATCTCCTCATCACGCTGCGCGCGACAAGAACGAGGTCGCTGGAGTAGAACTCCCCAGCTTAGCCCCGATTCAACTCAACTCTGCGTTGGGCACGATGCCTGGGATACCCAATGATTATTCGTAAAGAATTTGGGAACAAGATCAGCATTCGATTTGTGATTGTTGCGGGCGCGTCTCTCATTATCATTGGATTTGCAATATTATCCAGTCAAAGGGTTGACGATTTATTCCTATCTCTCCTTTCCTTTGTGAAAGGAGGACCACCTGCACCGCATTGGCTTGACAAGCTACGACTGATTGGCTTAGAGCTTCTATTGTTTGGTGTCGTGACTGTTGTCATTGCCTGGCTGGTTCTTCAGCGATGGTCTCTCGCCGTTTCTCTATCCCAAATCGATTTTATTATCCTCATCTGGTTGCTTATCGCCGCTAAAGGGTTCTCCTTCCACTACATCTCCAATGAGGTTGATATCCTACCATCTGCCAAGCAGTTTGTTGAACATAATTGGTTACCAAATGACTGGTACTTGAACCTCGATATTGGCTACCGCCTACCGTTTAACTTAATTATGGGTGCTCTTGTTCACTGGTTAGGTTTCCAATATGCATCATATGCGGGGCGATTACTCATTTATTTATTCTTCGCCGTTGCGGCATTTGCCTTATTCGAGGCACTTCGTTTGCGATTTTGGCTCGGACTTCTAATCTTGATATTTTTTCTGAACCAACAAACTTTGGTTGCCGGTGAGTGGATGGTAGGTGGGGTCGAAACGAAAACAATTGCCTATGCATTTGTTATTCTTTCCTGTTCAACTTTCTTTCGCAAACGCTATCTGCTGGGATTTGCATTTGCTGGTGCAGCGATCTCCTTCCACGTTTTAGTGGGATTGTATGCTATGTTCTGTATGGCCGTTGCCATACTGCTTAGCAGGGCCTGGCGGTCTGATTGGCGGATATGGATCAGTCGTTGCTGGCCTTTTTTCATCACCGGTATTTTTGGTTTCCGAGCAATGATCAAACAACTACTTCTGCAAAGTGATGTCGATGTAACCAAAGCTTGGGAGTTATACGTGAAATACCGCGTTCCCCACCACGTGCTCCCGGCGGCCTGGGGCGGGGTATACGCCTGGGGTGGTGTGTTGGTTTTAGCAACGTGTTTCTTCTTAGCCATCTACTTTTCTCGGCAATCACAAGCCGCTCGATTCATCGCTGCCTATGCCCTCGGTAGCGTTTCTCTGTTCTTAGTAGGGTTAGCTATCTATGCCTGGGGAGAAATAACCCTTCTCAGGTATTATTGGTTCAGATTCCCTGATGTCATGGTGCCATTCATGACCGCTGTTTTGGTGGCATTATTTCTGAGCGATTTTGCTGACAATCGTCTGACGATCCCTTCTCTTTCACATAGTCTCCAGCATAAGGCGCGAGCGATCTTAAACCGCGAGGGACCGATACTCTTAATTGCCGCATCCATAATCCTGATTATCGTACAACCAATGTACCAATTAAGAAAAGAATTTAGAGGTTTCGAAAAGACAGATGGTGCAAAAGCCAGGCACCATCTCCTTGAATGGATTGCAGAGAATACGCCCAGGGACGCGGTATTCCTTGTTGATCCCACGATTGAAGATTTCTATATCTATGCACAAAGGGCAATGTTCGTTTCCTTTAAAAATTCCCCACAATCCGCAGCCGACATATTAGAGTGGTATAAAAGGATTAAGTTATGTAATGGTAATCGTTCTCCTGATAAGAGTGGCTTCGACTCAGAAAAGGAACTCCACACCAACTTCTACAAACTGGATGAGGACCAAATCCGACAAATAGCTAATTCCTATGGAATCAATTATTATTTAGGATTACCCCAACAACGATTGGCATTCGAGCATGCCTATAGCAATTCCTATTTCACCGTCTATAAGGTTGACGAGACGGACAAAGGAAAAAACGAGCGATAGATGAATACTGTTCAAACTCAAACACTCAAAGAGATTCGCCGTGGACTACTAAGAAAGATTTGTGCCAGCCTTGAGGAGCTTATCGGATGGTAAAACACGTACCCCACAAATCAAGGCTGTTCCCCCCAAGATCGGGCCCCTATGCAACCTTCTTTTGAAGAACTTCAGCTTTATCGGAATTATGTTTAACTCCCGGCGTCTAAGGTTAAAACACTTTTCCCTGCAATGATTGCACATGGCTTTCTATAAGAAAGAAATAATTAGGACTCCTATCACCCGTTTTCCTCAAGTTAAGATTATGCCCATCAAACCAGAAAGCTTCATAACCCTCTTTATTTAGTATTTTAAAAGTTTCATAAGCTGTAGATTCATTATCATCTGGGTCTTCTGAGAATTCAATAAGCCAAGCTGGCCTTAAATTCCTGATGATGCCCATGGCTCCTTTGATACATTTCAGCTCATGTCCTTCGACATCGCACTTTATAAAGGAAATATTCCCTGCTTCGGAAAATAAGGAATCTAAGGTTCTCGATTCAACTTTTAATCGCTTGAATGAACTATTCATATTTTCTTCCACAATTCTTGCTTCATAAAAGTTTTCTCCATGTGATTTTTTGTATAAGGGAACCTCCATTGTTACATGGCCGTTAGTGTCCGAAATTGCACAATTGACCAACACGACGTTTTTGAATTTTAGTTTTTCCATATTTGAGGACAAAATTTCAAATGTAAGAGGAATTGGCTCAACACTAAATACACGTCCCTTAATACCAACTAACTCTGACAACAATTTAGTGTAGACTCCGATACTCGCCCCTATATCAATGACACAGCCTCCATTGCTGACCAAATGCTTGATGATTTTAAAATCTATTTCGTCAAACCCTGAAAATATTCTTAAATCATGTGCATAATGAATCTTTTTGACGGCCTGTAATATCTTTTCTGGCAGAATCCTGAAAGCAAGTCTTTTGAGAAAGGTTTTCATATTCCTTAAAAACCACCGCATATTAATTGCTGACTCCTGGAACGAAATATCATAGCTTATCGGATACTTCTTGTGGGATGCGATCGAGATATTCAAAAGGGATTTTCAAATCATTTGCCAGGGCTATCCTTGGCTTTTGATCAATCATTTTTTCTGACATGGAAGTGAATGAGGGTGATTTGACAATCTGGACAAACAATGTATCCGGGAAAGCTTGAACCCCCTAAGATGCAGCCAATCTCTTATTTACATTACATATTACCGCTCTGTATTTTCCATTTTTAGCTCTTGGGATTGAGTCAACGTACTCAATCTTGTAAGCCAACGTCGTCCCCATCCTTTTTCCAAGCTCACTTACAATAAACTCTCCGTGCTTTTCTTGATACCCTTCGCTTCTCACAATTAATATTCTTATCAAATCTATCTTCTCTTGAATTATTTGAGACTCCTTAATTGTGTTTTCTACTCCTTTGAATATGGGATCGAGCCTTCCAATATACCTTCCGTCAGGCGTGATTAAAACATCGTCGTCCCTGCCATCAATCCTTTCAACAACAGGAAAGTGCCGTCCGCAGGCGCATTGTTTGTCGCTCAAAATTCCCATATCACCAATTTTATATCTGATCAGAGGCATCGCAGTGTTCGTGAAACCTGTACAAACGAATTCACCTAACTCACCGGCCTTAACTGGCTGGTTATTTTTATCCAAAACTTCAAGATAGCCATATTCCGGGTTGAGATGATAACTTCCTTTTTCACACTGGCAAACGAAGACAACCTGCTCTGCGCTTCCGTACTGATCATAGACTTTACATCCAAATGCCTTTTCTATCTTCTCTCTTTGATGGGTAAACAAAGTTTCGGCGGAGGTAATGACTGCCTTTACTTTTATTTCATCAGCATTATTCCTAATAAGATGATCCGCGATAAAGCTTATACTCGAAGGGTAGCTGTCAATGAAAACAGGCTTAATCTCTCTGATTGCTTCTAAGTAGTCCTCCACGGTATTTTTGCTTAAATGATAAGACGAGAAACTCATATTGTTGAAAACCAAATTTTTTCTCCAATACGGGGGTTCCTTTTGCCCCGCCGGCACAATTGTTCTTCCCGCAAATGTGATACTTCGTTCAAAACCATTTATTCCGGCCCACTGCTTGGATCTCTCAAAAAAAGCGTAGTTCTTCTTACGCGCATCTGGGGAAATGTAAATCGTAAGCGGTGTACCCGTCGTTCCACTTGTGTTAATCTTGACCAATTTCCTTGTGTCATAGGATTTGGACATAAGCATCTCAGGCGTCTCCCTCAGAATTCTTTTTTCTAAAATTGGAAGCTCCCTGAGTATATCCATCGAAGAAATGGCTTCTATTCCCGGCTTCTCCAGCCTCACGTTCTTCTGATAGTATGGGACGTTCTCCACGGCATGCGTTAATAGGCTTTTGAACAAATCTATTTGGATCTTCCTTATCTCTTCCTCACTCATGAATTGGGTTCTCATAAGGTCATCATAATATTTCCTCCAGGGCGAAGTATACCTTTCCATGTAAAGTTTTGCACCATAGAGGGAGCATAGTAAATTTTGAATAAATATTGGTGATCTATTATAAAGATTTTGGAAGGAATTATTCATCTCTCGAAAGTCAGCCGAAAGTTAGCTCAGAAAATTGCTCCTCTCCGACACTCGAAAAATCGGTTCTACTTAATATTGCCGTAACAGAATGACTGTCCTGTATCTTTTCAAAAAGCACAGGTAAAGGTAAAGTCTCGATGGCCTTGCGCGGAGTTTCTCTTTGAACTTTATGGCCGGTTTATTAAAATATTCAGTGATACTGTATAATTCAGTGCGTCCCATTTCATGGAGGAGTTTATAAAAATGATACCTTAGATAGGGAGCGATATTTTTCCCCTTGTATTCCTCGATAGTAAGAGCGCCCGTCAAGTATGCCTCGTTTTGCTTCAATGGAAAAGCGAGGAGCGGTGAATCGCACGTGGAGAAATTGCACCACATATGCGCAACGATCGTAGATCCATTTTTCAAGCCGAGGCATAAGCATCCGGCTTTTAGTCTCTTCAGCAGGTCTTGTTCCGTTTCTTTCACCCCTGGTGTCTCCGAGACCTGTTTCATATCTGAAGCACCGAGATAAACCAGGCCCCAGTCATTTATTTTTATCTTTGGATTAACTTCAGCCCCAATGTGATTATCCAGACCTTCTTTCGTAAGATAGAACGGCACAAACAACACAAGGGATTTGGATCTGTCATAGAGGAATTGGAGAGCAGAGCTATTATTAATGATTGTCTTTATCTCAAATAAAAACTTCATTAATGACCTTTCCCTACTTTAGCTCAAACAATTCCCTTGCTTCTCGAGCAGTATAGGGTGCAAACCCCATCACTTTCGCAATGGAAATCACACGTTCCACTAATAAATAATTCGTGGCAAGTTTTGTCCTCTCATCGTCATACCATACGTTGTCCTCCAGGCCCACTCTCACCCCGCCTCCAGAGAGGATAGAAAGGATGTTCATTTTGAGCTGTGAATCCCCGATGCCGCCAACCGACCATATGGAATGATCCGGCAACTCCCTGGTCATAAGTCCTAGATGAAGTATATCCGCCTGGGCGCATGCAATGTTCCCTAATATCAGGTTGAAATAATACGGAGGTGTCAACAGCCCCCTCTTAATCAAGTATTTAGCGTAGTTGATCATTCCAAGGTCAAATGCCTCAAGCTCGGGCCTGATCTTTCTCTCCGCCATCTTCTTTGCCAATCCCTGAATCATGTCAGGGCTGCTCACGCTCACCTGTTTGTTGAAATTTAACGAGCTCAGCGTTAGACTCGCAAAATCCGGTTTCAAATCCCCCTCAAGATCAAGACATTCGGATCGCTGCTCGAATGTATGAAACTCCCTCCCGCTTGTTGACACACATAGTATGATCTCTCTATTCTTCCTACGTATTCCACACACAACCTCTTCATAGATTTCCTTTTTATAAGTTGGCTTACCGGTTACAGGATCTCTCACATGCAGATGCACCATTGTTACACCCAACTCGGCAGCATCAAGCACGTCTTTAACAATCTCATCCGGAGCCAGCGGCGTATGAGGGGTCATTTCCTTTGTCGGTATCATCCCCGTGGGTGTGAAGTTTAAAATAAACTTATTCAGTCCCATGAGACCTCTTGTTCAGCCCCGTTAGAAAACCCCGCTCCTCGCAGCCGGGATGGTGGCTGTTCCTTTTTCAGCGAGCACGGGGTTTAATGCCCCGTGTGAGCTTTCCCATTACAAAGTAGAAGACTTTCTAACGGGGTAAACTCCTAATAACCTACCGGCTTTTTGTCAACGAAAATCCGATTCCAAAGCTCAAAATTGATTATTGGCCAGATAATACATTCAAACGAATCGTCTGATAGGTGCCTATTCTGATAGTCATCTAACAATTTCTCTAAATAAGCAACCTCGAAGACGCCGCGCTCTCTTGTTCTCCTGTCATTCAGCAGACCCATAAATCTTCCAAGGCCCTTTCCATCATAGAACCATGAATACAAGGGCACCCCGAACCCTTCTTTCGGTTTCTCCAAAATTTCCTTCGGAAGACATTTCTTAGCAATAGCATGTACTTGATGTTTTCTTCTTAGAAGTTCTATTCTCTCCCTCCAAGGAAAGCTGTTAAAGAGATCGATCATTTTTATATCTATGAATGGGTAGCGACTCTCTATGCCATAATTATTCCCCAATTTACTTAAAGTATTTAACTCTTCTACAAGAAAATGGGTCTGATAAAGTTTTAGTATCAGATCCAGGACATTCTTCTTTGAGTAATTTGACAAACCCGGAACATAGTTCTCCGCGAAGGTGACCGGGAATCGAGCCATCAGTAAATTATCCACACCTTCCTTGGTGTTATATGGAAAGTCCCCGTGATATATCGTGTACGCATCCGGCGGTAATGTCAGCGCTGCTATCACTTTATCAACCTTGCCTCGCCCTTTTCTTCCTCCAAGCAAGACCTCCACCATTTTCCCGAAGGGGAGACTCAAAAATCTGACCGGGTTCTTGACATAAAGCCAATTTATTAAGTTAAAGACAAAATATCCACAATATAGACAGTCCGCCCCTTCCCCAGATAACAAAATTTCCATTTCCCCCTTGATCCGCTCATAAAGATATTTCAATGCAACAGAACACGGATGGTTGAGGGGTTCTTCATTGATCTTGATGGTTTCTATCAAGTTATCCGAATAGTGCTCATTCGAGATAAGAACATTCTCTTGATCAGTATTACACAGCTTGCTTAAACGATTGACTTCATCCAACCGATTATGCTCATATCCTTCAAACCCGACATAATAGGTCCTGAAACGGCTCCGTGCCAGTCTTCGAAAGTAACTGACTAAAATACTCGAATCGATACCTCCGCTGGAGAGGACCCCAATGTTTCTTTCATATTTATCTTGTGTTTGCAAGCTAAAGCTATTCGAGAGTGCCTCCTGAAACATTTCATGACTGCGTGAGCCATCCTTGGCAAAATCATAGGAATACCGTAAACTATAGTAATCTTCCTCACTTAATCTTCCGAGGTTATCAACCCGTAACATCGATCCTGGTTTCACTTCAAAAATATTCTTAAAGAATGTATCTTTGCCTGAAACATATCTAAACATGAAGTACTCATGAATGATATTTTCATTTAATGTCGCGCTCCCGCCTAATTCCCTTAGAATAGGCTTGATAGATGTACCAAAGATGAACCGATTTGGTCCGGTGGCATAGTATAGGGGAACCGCGCCCATATGATCGCGTATTAGTAAAAGCGTTTTCCGCCTGCTGTCAAAAATAACGAATGCAAATTGGCCCTGCAATCTCTCTATGTATTTAGGGTCGTTGAGGTTCGCAGCAATTCCATCTAATATGTCTCCTTGCTTTTCAGAAAATAAATTGCCTTTGTATTTGACGATAACATCCCCAAACGTTTCACCTGTTTCATTAACACAAACAAAGTTTTCATTCTTAAAATCGTAAACACCATTCATATATAACCTTACTTTCCAATATCAGAATTAACGGCGAATCAAATCCAGAAGTTTCGTTGTCGGGAAAAGTGCCCGTATTAGGTAATACAATAATTTTCCTTTCCAGTTTAGTGGCGCTACCAGGTAGCACATGTTTTGTCGATTTCCAACTATTTTATGGCCCGTTGCAAGATCATTCTTTATTGCGGCTATGTTCTTCTCCGAAATAACGGCCCATAGTAGATTGTGTTTTAATTTTGACTCGCTGAGGAGTTCAAGCATAAGTCTTTTTCCTAATCCAATCCCTTGGAATTCCTTCTTTATCATTAAATTATTTCTTACAATACCGAATTTTCTTTCGAGGCCCGCGATTGCAATAATTTCTTCGTTTAGCATTTCAACCATAACTAATTCCCAGTTCATTACTCTCTCTACTGTCAAATTGAAATACTCTTTTTCACTGTCCAGTTTTGCGAGAAAACTTTCTATTTGCTGCTTATACGCAGGCAGGTTATCAGTAACGTTTAGCATGAAGTTTCCCAACGCTATCTATATCGCCTCGATCACCTTTAGCAATTTCTTTGAGTCCTCTCGCCAATTGTATTTATTCTGTACAGCTTTCGAAGCATTTTACCCGTGGTTCTAACTTCATCCATTACGACCAATTCCTTTAATGCACAATGCGCGCCAAGTGGTTTTCTAACGTAACGAATCTTTCTTCCCATTCACAGTCAAGTCTTTCCTTCAGGTTGGATATTCTATCTTTATAAAGATCAACATTTCTTATTACCTCTCTGATCGCATTGCATATGTCTTTCGCGCTATTATCCACAAAGACCGCTCCTTCGAAATACTCTGTTAATACGCCTTTGTTAGATGTTATCAGGGGTTTGTTTGCAGAAACCGCCTCATAACAGCCACATAGCATGGTATAATCTGCTGTAGTAAGAACCATGACGGCATCAACTGAAAACAGGATATTAATAAATTCCTCTTCTCCCAAAAAACCCGTAAATACGATATTTGAAGGCGCTGCCTTATAGGTTAACTCGTCGAGCTTTTTATAATTGCCGGTAATATAAAGAAAAGTATCCTCTTGATTAACCTGCTTCATCGCCTCTATTACTTCCTCTATCGGTTCATCCTCACCAAACGAAGATATCAGCAGAATATTTTGCTTCCCTTTAAGGGCCACCGTTTCTGTCTGTAGCAACCTCGGAATCATATCAGGAAGAACGAAGGGCCTGCCTTTTAATTGCCTGACAATGTTGGCAAGGAATTCATTAGTTACAATCGTGAAATCGGCATATTGTACAGTAAACCGGTGAAGAAGTTTAAAGAGCATCAGCCGCGGGGTATTCCTGTATTTTTTGTTAAGCAGAAATGTCGTATGGCGGTCAACAACTAACGGAATCTTTTTTAAGAATCCATAAAAACAAGCCACTGTAGCCAATATCATGGAAGGATTTTGAACAAACACGATATGTGGCTTAGTGCTTCCGAAAAGGGATAAGGTCTTAATGATGGATTTCGGATACCTCAAAATTCCCTTATATTCTATAACAAAAAGTTCGCAACGAAATTTCTTGGCTAACTCTATAGACCTTCTCTGGGTTTCCCAGGTTATCCAAACACGCTTTTCCAAAGGGCACATTTCTCCAATCAGGTTAAGACTTCTTTGTATATGCGATAAAGAGACCCCAATGTTTTATCCAGAGAGAATCTCTCTTCGGAGGTCGCCGGAAATTATGCGGCAAACTTCAACCATAATGCAAATATGTATGAAGGTTTAACACTAAAGGTTAAGGTTTTCCCAAAAAGGAATCTTATCACCTTTGCCTCATAAGCTTTGTTTTGAATATACTCCATAATATATAAATTCCGATAGTCCTGAATAACCCTTTATTTTATCTTTCAATGATGAGGACCTTCGATCCTTTTCACGGGCCTGACAGTAATCATTAATTTCTTCCCTTAAAATATCAAATCGATGCCTGCTGATGAATTCTCGAATACTTTTTACTGTAAACGTATGAGGATGACCTTTATCTATCTTTATTTTCGACAGACCAGAATGCAAGAAGGCGCCCCATTCAGTATGCACATTAATGACTAAATATATCAATCCTTCTATGGAAAGGACCCGATATATTTCGTTAAGAACACTGGTTGCTTCTTGAACGTGATCAAGGACATTATCAAGGATAACCAGTGA
>Ga0299912_10001631_pt1 | contig 18104 bp, 17 predicted proteins | sample RVTome_2_FD_207667 | JGI IMG/M metagenome (GOLD analysis project Ga0299912, IMG submission 207667) | Soil microbial communities from uranium-contaminated site in the Upper Colorado River Basin, Wyoming, United States - RVT95D214 (version 2) ... | reverse complement strand
TACGACCTGCTCGACCTGACCAACGGCGTGACGGCAGCCCTCGGCACGGCGACGATCCCGACCGGCGACTACACCCAGATGCGGCTGGTCGTGGACTCGGCGCGCGTGACCCTGAAGGCGGGCACGACCTTCAGCGACGGCTCGAGCAGCAAGACCCTTCAGACCCCGAGCGCCCAGCGCACCGGGATCAAGGTGAACTTCTCGGGTCCGGTGCACGTCGCGCCGGGGCAGACGATCCTCGTCGTGGACTTCGACGTGTCGCGGAACTTCGTGTTCACCGGTCCGGCTGCGAACCCCACCGGCGTGCTGTTCAAGCCGGTGCTCCACGCGACCGTGCAGGACATCGCCGGCTCGATCGCGGGCACGGTGAGCCCCGCCACCTCGAACGCGCGGCTCTACGGGATCTTGAGCGGCGACACGGTGACCAGCGCGCTCGCCGACCCGACGACGGGCGCTTACAAGCTCTGGTTCCTGCCGCCGGGGTCGTACACCGTCGCGGCGGTGGCCACGGGGTTTCAGACTCAGACTCAGAGCACAACCGTCGGCACCGCCCAGAACGTGACGGGTGTGGATTTCGCCCTGACGCCGTGAGCGCGGCGGCTGCCTGAACGACGGCGCCGGGGGACGCTCTCCCGGCGCCGTTTCGTTTTTCGCCGCCCGGGCTATCTTTCGGGCCGTCCGATCTCCCCGAGAACTCGGTGAACCGCATCACAGGCAAGCTCGCGCTCATCACCGGCGCCAGCTCCGGTATCGGGATGTCCTGCGCCCGCCGCTTCGCCGCGGACGGCGTCAACCTCGTCCTCTGGGCGCGCCGGCTCGAGCGACTCCACAAGCTCGCGTCGGAGCTGAGGTGGGGGCACGGTGTCACGGTGCGCGCGAACCAGGTGGACGTGCGTGACCGGGCAGCGGTGAACGCCGCCGCCGCCGAGCTGGTCGCCGACGAGGCGGTGCCCGACATCCTCCTCAACAACGCCGGCCTCGCGGCCGGGCTCAGCAGGCTGCACGAGGGCGATCCCGACGACTGGGACCGCATGATCGACACCAACGTCAAGGGACTGCTCAACGTCTCTCGCGCGATCCTGCCGCACATGGTGCAGCGGAACAGCGGTCACGTGGTCAACATCGGCAGCACGGCGGGCCACCAGGTCTATCCGATGGGGAACGTCTACAACGCGTCTAAGTTCGCCGTGAAGGCGCTCACCGAGGGCATGAACCTCGACGTCGCGGGGACGAACGTGCGCGTGTCGGCGGTGGACCCCGGCCACGTGCACACCGAGTTCGCGGCGGTGCGCTTCCACGGCGACGAAGAGCGCGTCAAGACGCTCTACCAGGGATTCCGCCCGCTCTCACCCGACGACGTGGCGGAGGTCATCGCCTTCATCGTAAACCTGCCCGAGCACGTGAACGTGCTGGACCTGGTGCTGCTGCCGACGGCGCAGCGCAACGTCTACGTCATCCACCGGGAACAGAACGGCTAGAGGTGGCGCGCGGTGAGCGTGACGCCTCCCGCTCTACTCGAGCAGCCGCAGCACCCGGCGGGCCAGCTCGTGCAGCCGCCCGCGGTAGGGCGGGAAGAAGAACCGCACGAGCGCCGGCTCATACTGGCGCAGCACGGGTCGGGCGTGGGAGAAGGCACGGAAGCCGTACACGCCGTGGTACGCACCCAGGCCGCTGGCGCCGACGCCGCCGAACGGCAGGCCGTGGTGGAAGTAGTGCATCCCCACGTTGTTGACGACGGTCGCCCCCGCGGAGGTCCCGCGGAGCAGGGCCTCGGTGACGCGCCCGTCACGCGCGAACACGTACATCGCGAGCGGCTTGTCGCCGGCGCGGATCGCCGCGACGGCCTCGTCGGTCGAGCGGTAGGTCAGCACCGGCAGCAGCGGGCCGAAGATCTCCTCCTGCATCACCGCCATGCCGGGCCGCACGCCGGTGAGGATGGTGGGTGCGACGTAGCGCGCCGCGGCGTCGAACCGCCCGCCGGTTACGGCACGGGCGCCCGCGGCCACGGCCTCCTCGAACAGGGTGCGCAGGCGCAGGAAGTGCTGCGCGTCCACGATGCGGCCGAAGTCGGGTGAGGCCGCGCGCGCCGGCTCGTCCCCGCCGTAGAACCGCGCGAGCGTGTCCCCAAGCGCGGCGAGGAGCGCGTCGGCGACCTGCTCGTGCACCAGGACGTAGTCGGGCGCCAGGCAGGTCTGCCCCGCGTTCATGAACTTGCCGAGCACGATGCGCTCGGCCGCGGCCTTGGTGTCGGCGCTCGCGTCCACCACGGCCGGGCACTTCCCGCCGAGCTCGAGGGTGACGGTCGCGAGGTGCTTGGCGGCGGCCGCCATCACCACGCGGCCCAAGTGGGTGCTGCCGGTGAAGCAGATGTGGTCGAAGGGCAGCTCCAACAGGGCCCGCGCGACGTCGGGCCCGCCCTCCGCCACCGTCACCTCGGCCGGATCGAACGCGTCAGCGACCAGGTCGCGGATCACGCGCGAGGTGGCCGGCGCCTTCTCGGACGGCTTGAGCACCACGCAGTTCCCGGCCGAGATCGCCGCGACGAGCGGGTTGACGACCAGCGCGAACGGGTAGTTCCACGGCCCCATGATCAGCGCCACGCCGCGCGGCTCGTGGACGAGGCGGCCGGTGGTGCCGAACAGCAACAGCGGCCCGCGCACGCGGTCCGGCCTCATCCAGCGCGCCAGCCTCGGCAGCGCGTGGTCGATCTCGGCGAGCGTGCAGTAGATCTCGGTCAGCTCGGTCTCGATCCGCGGGCGGCACAGGTCCGCGTGCAGCGCCGTCACGATCGCCTCGCGGCGCCCGGTGATGGCGCGCCGCAGGCGCCGGAGCCGCTCGCGGCGCTCGGCCACTCCGGTGCGCGCCATGTGCGGCGCGTGCGCGCGCTGGCGTTCGAACAGCCGCGTGAGGTCGCTCGCGGCCGGTTGCGCGAGGGGAGCCGTCATCGCCGGCCCCCGGCGAAGCCGGGCCTGAGCGTGCCCGCGCCGCCGCGCGCGTAGACCTGCGCGACCCACCAGCAGCGCGGCGCGGCGCAGCGGCCGCGCAGCGACACGTCGTAGGCCCCGGAGTCGGCCGCGGTGAAGGCGACGACGGGCCAGGCCCCTGCCGCGCGCGCGCCGGTCACCGGCAAGCCGCCCGGGGCCGCGATCCGGATGGCGAGCGAGTCGCAGCCGTCGCTGCACGCCGCCCCCACGACGTAGGGGGTGCGCGCGTCGAGGCTCACGCGCCACGTGTGGTCCAGGACGTCGCGGTAGCTGCCGAAGGTGTTGTACGGCCCGCTCAGCGGCAGGAAGCCGGCGCGGCGCGCCTCCTGCGACGCGGACAGGAGGCGGGCATCCACCTCGCGCCACTTCCCGCCGGAACACCCCGTGGCGGCCACGAGCAGGACGAACAGTCCCGTGCGGCGCATGGACGGTCGCTCAGGCACGGGAGAACTCGGCGCGGTCGATGGCGACGAGCTCGTCCGCGCTCAGCACGATGCCGGCGGCAGTCGCGGAGTCGCGGGCGTGCTCCACGGTGCGCGCGCCCGGGATCACGATCACGGTCGGCGCCTGCGCCAGCACCCACGCGAGCACCACCGCGTGCGGCGAGACGCCGTGGCGCGCGGCGATCGGCTGGAGCGTGGGATGCGCGGGGAGCTTCCGGTTCAGCCGCCCGCCGCCCACGGGGCTGTAGGCGAGGAACCCGATGCCGTGCTCCGCACAGTGCGCGAGAACCCCCGCGTCGATCGCTTCGCGGAAGAACGGGTTGAGCCGGTTCTGCACGGTGACCACCGTGACCTGTGTGCGGGCCTCATCGATCTCCCGCACCGACACGTTGGACAGCCCGATCCACCGGATCTTGCCGGAGCGCTGCAGGTCGGCGAGCACTCCCACGCTCTCGGCGAACGGGACCCGCGGGTCCGGCGCGTGCAGCTGGTAGAGGTCGATCCGCTCGATGCCGAGCGCGGCGAGCGAGCGGTCGCACGCCCGCTTGAGGCTCCCGGGCCGTGCGTCGCGCTCCCAGTCCCCGCGCGGGCGGGCCATGCCGCCCTTCGTGGCCACGATCACGCCGACTTTCGCGCCCGTCCACGTGCGCAGCGCCGTCGCGATCAGCCGCTCGTTGTGGCCCAGGTTGGCGTCGTCGAGGCAGTAGACGTCGGCGGTGTCGATCAGCGTCATGCCCGCCTCGAGCGCGGCGTGGACGACGCGGACCGCGGCAGCCTCGTCGTCGGGACGACCCTGGATCGAGAGCGGCATGCCGCCGAAGCTGACGGCGGAGACGGCGGGTGCACCGGGACCAAGAGCGCGCTGCTGCACGGCCGGGTACGTCCTCCTGGCGGGCTCCTCGCCCGCGAGCCCGCACGATGTACGGGACGTTTCGCCTTGTCAACGAGGGCGCGCGGCCGTTAGCTCTCATGCCATGAGCGACACCGCCCAGCTGCTGCGCGCTCTCGTGTTCTCGGCGCAGAAGCACCGCGACCAGCGTCGCAAGGACCGCGAGGCCTCGCCCTACATCAACCACCCGATCGAAGTGGCGCACCTGCTCGCCTCGGTCGGCGGCGTCACCGACATCACCGTGCTCGTCGCCGCGGTGCTGCACGACACGATCGAGGACACCGAGACGACCGCGCCCCACCTGGAGCAGGCCTTCGGCCGTGACGTGCGGGTGCTCGTCGAGGAGATGACGGACGACAAGCGCCTCCCCAAGGCCGAGCGCAAGCGGCTCCAGGTCGAGCGCGCGCAGCACAAGTCCTACCGTGCGAAGCTCATCAAGCTGGGCGACAAGATCTGCAACGTGCGGGACGTCACCCACTCCCCGCCGGCCGACTGGGCGGCGTCGCGCCGCCGCGAGTACCTCGACTGGACCGAGCAGGTCGTCGCGGGGTGCCGGGGCGTCAACGCCGCGCTCGAACGCTGCTACGACCTGGCCCTGGCCGAGGGCAGGGCACAGCTCGACGCATGAGCGGTCTCGACCGGATCATCCCTCCCGAGATCAAGAACGACCGGTTCTACCGCGCCATGGCCGACGTCGCCGCGACGCCCGGTGTGCGGCAGGTACTGGAGATCGGCGCCTCCTCGGGCGAGGGCAGCACCGAGGCGTTGGTGGGCGGCGCGCTGAGGAACCCGGACGGCCCGCCGCAGCTCCACTCGATCGAGGTTTCGCGGAAGCGCTTCGCCGCGCTCGCCGAACGGTGGAAGGCCTTCCCCTTCGTGCACTGTTACAACCTGTCGTCGGTCCCGCTCGAGAGCTTCCCCTCGGAGGAGGAGGTCGCGCGCTTCCACCGCGCGGTGCGCTCGAAGCTCCGGAAGAACCGGCTAGAGAAGGTGCTGGGGTGGCTGCGTCAGGACCTCGAGTACGTGCGCGAGCACGGGCTCTCGGCGCACGGCATCCGGCAGATCAAGGAGCAGCAAGGGATCGCGACGTTCGACGCGGTGCTGATCGACGGCTCGGAGTTCACGGGGAAGCCGGAGCTGGACGAGGTCTACGGCGCGAGGTTCCTGTTGCTCGACGACACCCGCAGCTACAAGAACTGGGACAACGCCCGTCGCCTATCGGGCGATCCTGCCTATCGGCTGGTGACGAAAAGTCGCTGGCTGCGCAACGGGTACGCCGTGTTCGAGCGCGCCTAGCCTGCGCGCTCCACCAGATCCTCCAGCGTCTTCTTCGGCACCGCGCCCACCTGGCGCTCCACTTCCTTGCCGCCCTTGAACACGATCAGCGTCGGGATGCTGCGGACGCCGAACCGCGTGGAAGTCGCCTGGTTGCGGTCGGTGTCCAGCTTCGCCACGAGCACGTGACCCATGCGCTCGTGCGCCAGCTCGTCGAAGATCGGCGCCATCACCTTGCAGGGCCCGCACCAGTCGGCGTAGAAGTCCACGATCACCGGGACTTCGGCCTCCTGGATCACGCGGTCGAACTCGGCGTCGGTCACCGGTACCGGCCGGTCGAGCAGGATCGGGCGCTTGCACTCGCCGCAGCGCGGCTGGTGGTCCTCCAGCCGCGCGAGGTCTACGCGGTTGAGCGTGTCGCAGAACTGGCAGCGGACCGTCACGCGGCGCTTCCCGGACGTCTCCCTCGTCGTGTCCGTCGTCGTCATCGAGGCTCCCTCCACGTCTCACAAGATAACGCCGGCCCCAACCCGGCACGTTCGCCCTTGCCGGAGCCGGCGGAATGCCTTCGATTGGGGCCCATGAGCCCGCGGATGGCGTTCTGTGACGCAACGCCCCGGCCGGGGGTCATCCACACGTGACGGCGCCGGACGACGCCGAACTGGTCCGGCGGGTGCTCGCCGGAGAGGTCGAGGCGTACGGGGCGCTGGTGGAACGGTACCGGCCGCGGTGCGCGCGCTTCGCCGTGCACATGCTCGGCGACGCGTCCGACGCGGACGAGGCAGTGCAGGAGGCCTTCGTCCGGGCCTACCGGGCGCTGCCGCGGTGCCGGCAGCCGGACCGGTTCGGGGCGTGGCTGCTGCGCATCCTGGCGAACCGCTGCCGCACCGCCCGGGCCAGCCGATCCCGGCGCGAGCGGCTCGTCCTGCTGGACGATGGGGCGGTCGGCATGGCCGCGGTGGCGCACCCCGAGGACCGCAGCGCCTGGCGCGAAGAGATTGCGGTGGCGCTCGCGCGGCTGGCACCGGAGCAGCGCGAGGCGTTTCTCCTCAAGCACGTCGAGGAGCTGGACTACGGGGAGATGGCGGAGATCACCGGCGCCGGCGTGTCGGCGCTGAAGATGCGGGTCAAGCGGGCGTGCGAGCGCCTGCGCGAGCTGCTGCAGGAGAGCGATGTCCGAGGATCGTGACGAGCTGATCGGGCGGGTGGCGCTCGTGCTGCGCGGCGCGCCGGAGCTGTCGCCGGACCTGGACGCCCGGATCATGGCGCGGGTGCGCCGCGAGAGCGTGCCCGGGACCTGGCGCGCGGCGTGGACCGCGGTGCGGCGGCCGCGCGAGCTGCACGTCTCGCCGCTCGCCGCTCTCGCCGTGGCGGCCGGCATCGCGGGCCTGGTGCTGGCGGCTGCGGTCCTCTCGCCCGTCCGGCGGGGGGTGCCGGCGGCGTCGCTCGCGCGGGCGCTCGCGCCGGACAGCCTCACCCCGGTGCAGTTCGTCCTCGTTATGCCGTCGGCCGAGAGCGTCGCCCTCGTCGGCGACTTCAACGACTGGAACGTCGGGGCCCAGCTGCTCCAGCAGGCTTCGGCGGAGGGTGTGTGGTCGGTCACAGTGCCGCTGGCGCCGGGGCGTTATCGGTACACCTTCGTGGTGAACGGGAACCGGTGGATCGCCGACCCTGCGGCCCCGACCACGGTCGAGGACGACTTCGGCCGGCCTAACTCCATCATCACCGTCGCGGGACGGGGCACATGAACGCACGATTGGCGACCCTGGTGGCCGTTGCGCTGCTCGTCGGCGCCGCGTCCCTCTCCGCCCAGGACCCGAGGCTCACGGCGCGGCTCGACGCCGCGACTGCGGCCGAGATCGGCGCGATCGTGGCGTCGGCGCGGACCGCGGGGCTCCCGGTCGAGCCGCTGGTGGACCGCGCGCTCGAGGGGGCGAGCAAGGGCGCGGCTGGCTCCCGTATAGTGGCCGCCGTCCGTGCCCTGGCGCAGGACCTCGCCGTGGCGCGCCTCGCCCTCGGTGCCGGTGCGAGTGACGGCGAAGTGACGGCGGGCGCGGGCGCCCTGCGCTCGGGCACCGATCCCGCGACCCTCACCCGGCTGCGCGCCGCGCGCCAGGGCGAGGTGCTCACCGTCCCGCTCGGCGTGCTCGCGGACCTCATCGCGCGCGGCGTCCCGACCGACATCGCGACGAGTGCGGTGCTCGCGCTCGCCCGCAGCCACGCCAGCGACGCCGAGTTCGTCGCGCTGGGGCGTAACGTCGAGCGTGACATCCTGGCGGGCGCGCCGCCCGCCGTCGCGGCCGCGGTGCGGGTGCGCGGCATGCCCTCCACACTGCCCCCGTCATCGCCGAGCGCCGCGGCGGCGGCGGCCGGCGACAAGGGCGCGACGACGCAGCAGCCACCGGGGCGGCGGCCGTAGCGATGCGCCGCGCGCCGGTCCGAGCCGCGGCCGTTGTCGCCCTTGCGTTGGGGTGCGGGGCGAGCGCGGCGGCCCGCGCGCAGACCAGCGCCTACCTGGACGTCGGCTCGGGCGCCGCCCGGTTCGACAACGTCCCCGGCTCGACCGTGTTCACCGTGTCGCCGTCGCTGCAGGTCCTGCGGCCCTACGCGCACGTCGCTGCGGCCGGCACCTATTCCGTGTTCGACCGCGGCGGATGGAGCGGCCAGGGCGTCGCCGGCGGCTCGCTCTTCACCCCCGCGTGGCGGGCGCTGCGCGGCGAAGTGTCCGCCCGCGGCGAGGCGAGCGCGCGTGCCTCCGGGCTGAGCACGGGCCAGGCGCTGGCGATCGGCCGTGCCCACCTCCTCGGCGCGCGCCGCGGCTTCTGGCTCGGAGCAACGGCGGGACGCGCCTGGCGGGGCAGCGCGGAGGAGACGGTGCTGCGCGGCGACGCCGGCGGCTGGGCCCGGCTCGGCCCGGGCCGCATCGCCCTCTCGCTCACCCGCGCCGTGGTGCACGACAGCGTGCTCCGGTCCGGGGCCTTCTTCCTCGACACCGTCGCGCTCGACTCCGTCGTGCAGGTGCGGGACCCGCTCTACAGCAGTGTCACGAGCGGCTACACGGAGGCTGCGACGAGCGTCGAGTGGTCGGTGGGGTCGGTCGAGCTGGCGGCGAGCGTGGCGCGGCGCTTCGGGCGTCGCGACTACCAGGCGACGGCGTGGAACGTGAGCGGCACGGTGTGGGTCTCGCCGCGCGTCGGCGTGATCGCCGGGGCGGGCCGCTACCCGCCCGACCTCGCGCAGGCCCACCCCGGCGGCCGCTACCTGACGCTGGCGATGCGGCTCGCGCTGAGCGCGCCCGCCCGCTCCCGCCCGCACCCGGCGGCAGTCGCCGCCGCGACGGGCTCGCGCCTCGAGGTCGTGCGCGCCGGCGACCGCTTCGTGCTGCGCGTGCGCGCGCTCGGCGCTCGCCTCGTCGAGGTGGCGGGGGACTTCACCGACTGGCAGGCGGTGCCACTCGTCGCCGACGCGGACGGCACCTGGTCGCTTGCCGAGCCGCTCGGCGCGGGCACCTACCGGCTCAACCTGCGCGTGGACGGCGGCGCCTGGTCGGTTCCCGCCGGTCTCGCCGCCGAGCGCGACGACTTCAGCGGCGTGGTGGGAATCCTGGTGGTCGGCGGTTAGCGGGCGGCCGGCGCGGAGTCGCTGCCGGTCGGTCCCAGCGCCGGTGCGCCACGCCGCACCGCGGTCGGCCGGACCGGCGCGCCCTCGGCAAGCCGCTCCCCTCCGCCGACGACCACCTGCTCCCCCGCCGTCACGCCGCGCAGGATCTCCACCAGGCCGAGCGTTCGCACGCCGAGCTCCACCTCGCGCCGCGTCGCCTTGCCGTCCGCCACCACCCATACGTAGGTCCCGCCCTGGAGCGGGAGCACCGCGTCCTCGGGAACGACGACGGCGTCGCTGCGCACCGCCGCGATCAGCCGCCCCTCGACGAACATGCCGGGCTGCAGCTCGCCGCGCGGGTTGGGCACTTCGGCCTTGACGAGGATCGTCCGGCCCGGGAGCCGCACCACCGGGTCCACGAAATCGAGGACCCCCGTCACGGTTCGGCCGTGGAGCGCCGCCACCGAGAAATCCACCCGCTGGCCGAGCCGCAGTTGCTCGGCGAATCGCTCCGGGACGTTCAATGTCGCGCGGGTGGGGTGGACGGTCTGGAGCGAGACGAGCCGGGTGCTGTTGTTGACGAAGTCGCCCAGGCTCACCGTCCGCGCGCCCACGACGCCGGCAAACGGCGCACGCACCGTGGTCCGCTCCAGCCTGAGCTGCAGCAGGTCGAGCTGCGCCTGGGTGCCGCGGGCTTGCGCTTCCGCGCGCTCGAGGTCGCTCTGGGTGGCGCCCTGCGACTCCATCAGCTGGCGCGTCCGCTGGAGCTCCTGCGCCGCGAGGTCCCGGTCCGCCTCGGCGCGGACCACCTGCGAGCGCAGCTCCGCGTCGTCCACCTTGAACAGCGGCTGGCCGGCCTGCACGCGCGAGCCCTCGCGGAACTGGATCTCGACGATCCGCCCCTCGACCTCCGGCCGCAGCTCGATGGACTGGATCGCCTCGATCTGGCCGGTGCCGGAGATGACGTCCTCGATGCGCTGCACCTGCGCGGGCACCACCTCGACCGGCGTCGCCGGGCGGCCGCCGCCCCCGGGGCCGCGGCCACCCGGTGTCCCGCCGGCCGACCCGCCCTGGGCGGCCTCGCCGCACGCCGCGGCGAGCGCGGCGAGCGCGACCAGCAGGAGACCGCGTCTCACCGCGCCTCCGTCGCGTCGGCGAGGGCCGGACCGCCGGCGGGGGCGGGCAGCGCAATGGGGCGGGGCGCCCGCGCGCGGAGCGCGTCGAACAGGATGTACACGATCGGCACCAGGAACAGCGTCAGGGTCGTCGAGAAGAACACTCCACCGACGATCGCGTAGCCGAGCGGCCGGCGGCTCATGGATCCCGCGCCGAGACCGAGCGCGATGGGGATGGCGCTCATGATCGTCGCCACGGAGGTCATCAGGATCGGGCGCAGGCGGATCCGGCCCGCCTCGAGCACGGCAGGGACCGTTTCCATGCCCTTCGCCTTCAACTGGTTCGCATACTCGACCAGCAGGATCGAGTTCTTGGCCACCAGGCCGATCAGCAGGATCATGCCGATCTGGCTGTAGAGATTGAGCGTCGAGCCCGCGAGCCAGAGCGTCGCGAGCGCGCCGGTCACCGCGAGCGGCACCGCTAGGAGCACCGTGAACGGGTGCACGAGCGACTCGAACTGGGAGGCGAGCACCATGAACACCACGGCGAGCGCGAGCAGGAAGGCGAAGTAGAGCGCCGAGCCGCTCTCGACCAGCTCGCGCGACTCGCCGGCCAGCGCGACGCTCGAGCCGGGCGGCAGAACCCCGGCCGCGAGCGCGCGCAGCGTGTCGATCGCCTCACCGAGTGCGAAACCCGGCGCAAGGCTCGCGGAGAGCGTGGCCGCACGCACGCGGTCGTAGTGGTTGAGCTGCCGCGGTCCGATGCCCTCACGCACCTCCGACACGGCCTCGAGCCTGATCAGCTCGCCGTCGCGCCCGCGGATGTAGAGGCCGCCCATGTCGGACGGCGTGGCGCGCGCTTCGGGCGAGAGCTGGACGATCACGTCGTAGAGCTTGTTGTTGAGCGTGAACGTCGAGACCGGCCGGCCGCCGAGCAGCGTCTGGAGGGTGCTGGCGATGTCGCGCACCGGCACGCCGAGGTCCTCGGCGCGATCGCGGTCGAAGTGCACGGTGAGCTCCGGCTTGTTGACCCGAAGGTCCGTGTCCACGTTTATCAGTCCGCGGATCAGGCGCGCGCGGGCGACCAGCGTGTCCATGCCGGCCGCCAGCGCATCGAAGTCCGGGTTCTTCACGACGAACTGCACCGGCTGGCCGTAGCCGCCGAAGGCGGGAGGGTTGTTCGCAAACGCGAGCACCCCCGGCACGGCGGCGAGCTGCGGGCGGACGGCCTCGAGGATCTCCGGGACGTTCCGCTCGCGGTCGTCCCAGTCCTTGAGGCGCACGAACATCCGGCCCGAGCCGCCGCGCCCGCCGCCGCTGCCCACGGAGCTGAACAGGCTGTTGATCTCGGGCACGTCCCGCATCAGGATCCGCTCGACCTGGCGCTGGTAGTCGTTCACGTACTGGAGGGTGGCGCCCTCGGGTGCCGTCAGCGTCACCTGGAACTGGCCGCGGTCCTCCGGCGGCACGAACTCCCGCTTCAGCGACTGGAACAGCAGCACCGCCAGGGCGACCGAGGCGACGCCGGCCCCGAGCACGACCACACGGTGCCGGGCCGCCCAGGCCAGGCTCCTGCCGTAGCCATGGGCCAGGCCCCCGAATCCGCGCTCGAAGGCCTGGAAGAGCGGTCCGTGCTGCCTGGGCACGCGCAGGATCTTGGCGCTCAGCATCGGCGTGAGCGTGAGCGCTACGAAGCCCGAGATCACGACGGAACCCGCCACCGCGATGGCGAATTCCGTGAACAGCCGCCCCGCCGTGCCGGTGAGGAACGTGAGCGGCACGAACACCGCCACCAGCGAGACCGTGGTGGCGATCACCGCGAACGCGATCTCGCGCGTGCCGTTCGTCGCCGCGGTCACCGGGTCCTCGCCGAGCTCCTCCTGGTGCCGGTACGCGTTCTCCAGCACGATGATCGCGTCGTCCACGACGATACCGATCGCCAGGATCAGCGCGAGCAACGTCACGGTGTTGATCGAGAAGCCGAGCCCGTCGAGCACGGCGAACGTCGCGATGATCGAGGCCGGGATCGCGAGGCCCGGAATGATCGTCGCCCGCACGTTGCGCAGGAACAGGAAGATGATGGCGACGACGAGCAGGCCCGCGATGACCAGCGTCTCCTGCGCCTCCTTGATCGAGCGCTTGACGAAGATCGACTGATCGAAGCTCACCGTCAGATCGGTGCCCGGCGGCAGCTCCGCCTGGATCGCGGGGATGACCGCACGGACGCGGTCGGCGATGTCGGTGACGTTCGCCTGCGACTGGCGGACGATACCGAGGCCGACACCGGCGATGCCGTTGAGGCGCAGCAGCGAGCGGTCGTTCTCGGGGCCGAGCTCGACGCGCGCCAGGTCGCGCAGCTTCACGAGCTGGCCCCCGGCATTCGACACCACGAGGTCGAGGAACTCCGCGGGCGTCCGGAGCTCGCCGAGCGCCCGCACGCTGAACTCGCGCCGCTGGGACTCGATGCGCCCGGCCGGCACTTCGACGTTGCGCGCGCGGATCGCCTGTTCGACGTCCTGTACCGTGAGCCCGCGCGCCGACAGCTCGCGGGCCGAGAGCCAGACGCGCATCGAATAGCGCCGCTCGCCGTAGATCTGGATGCGGCCGACCCCGGCAACCGTCTGGAGGCGGGTCTTCACGATGCGGTCGGCGATGTCCGACAGCTGGAGCATCGAGTAGTTCGCGCCCGTCAGGCCGAGGCTCATGAACGGCTGCGCATCGGCGTCCTGCTTCTCGACCACCGGCTCCTCGACATCGTCCGGCAACCGCCTGCGCACCCGGGAGACCTTGTCGCGCACGTCCTGCGCGGCCTCCTCGATCGGGCGGTCGAGCGTGAACTCCAGCACGATGTTGCTCGATTGCTCGGACGACGTGGACGTCAGCGTGCGCAACCCCGGGACGGTGCTCAGCTCCTCCTCGATGACGTCCGTCACCGACGCCTCCATCACACGCGGGTTCGCGCCGCGGAGCGTGGTGCGGACCGAGATGATCGGCGGGTCCACGTCCGGAAACTCGCGGACCGGGAGCCGCGTGTAGCCGATGGCTCCGAACAGGACCAGCGCCACGCTCGCCATCGAGGCGAACACCGGCCGCCGGATGGCGGTGTCGGACAGCTTCATTCGTGAGAGCCTACCTCCCCGTGGCCGCGTGGGCAAGCAACCGCCCCGCCCGCCATGCTACCTTATATCGATGGCCGAAGCCGCCCCGAAAAAGAAGACGGACTACCGCAACGCCTGGCGCGAGGCGCGCGAGGTCGTCTGGGCCTACCGCGGACGGCTCGCCGTCGGCTTGGCCCTCATGCTCGTCAGCCGCGTCGCCGCCCTGGTGCTCCCCGCCTCGTCCAAGGTCCTGATCGACCGCGTCCTCGGCCGCGGGGAGGGCAGGCTGCTCGTGCCGCTCGCCCTCGCCGTCGGCGCCGCGACGATCGTGCAGGCGATCACGGGATTCGCCCTCTCCCAGGTGCTCGGCATCGCCGCCCAGCGCGCGATCACCGAGATGCGCAAGAAGGTCCAGGAGCACGTCGCGCGACTGCCGGTCCGCTACTACGACTCGACCAAGACCGGCATCCTCATCTCGCGCATCATGACCGACGCCGAGGGGATCCGGAACCTCGTCGGCACCGGGCTGGTCCAGCTCGTCGGCGGCCTGTTCACCGCTGTCATCGCGCTGGGCGTCCTGCTCTGGCTCAACTGGCGCCTGACCTCGGTCACAATGGCCGTCCTGCTCACGTTCGCCGGCGGCATGGCCGTGTTCTTCACCAGACTGCGCCCGCTGTTCCGCGATCGCGGCAAGATCAACGCCGAAGTTACGGGCCGGCTGGCCGAAACGTTGGGCGGCATACGCATCGTGAAGGCCTACACCGCCGAGCGGCGCGAGCGTTACGTCTTCGCCAAGGGCGCGCACCGCCTGTTCCGCAACGTGGCGAAGAGCATGACGGCGGTCTCCGGGGTCGGCGCATTCGCGACCGCGATCGTCGGGTTGATCGCGGTGCTGATGATCTGGCGTGGTGGCCAGGCCGTGCTGACGCGCGCCATGACGCCGGGTGACCTCGGCATGTACGCCGTGTTCACTATGTACATGGCCTTCCCGCTGATCCAGATCGCCTCGATCGGCACCCAGATCACCGAGGCGTTCGCGGGCCTCGACCGGATCCGCGAGATCCGCCAGATGGCCACCGAGGACCAGGAGGACGGGGCCCGCGCGCAGCTCCCGGACCTCTCGGGCGACGTGACGTTCGAGCGGGTGTGGTTCGAGTACCACGAGGGCCGGCCGGTGCTGAAGGACGTCGCGTTCCACGCGCCCGCGGGCTCGACCACCGCACTGGTCGGCTCGAGCGGCTCGGGCAAGAGCACGCTCATCAGCCTGGTCATGGCGTTCAACCGGCCGAAGGAGGGGCTCATCAGGGTGGACGGCCGCGACCTCGCGGGCCTCAGGCTGCGTGACTACCGCGCCCACCTCGGCGTGGTGCTCCAGGACAACTTCCTGTTTGATGGGACGGTGGCCGAGAACATCGCGTTCGCGCGGCCGCACGCGACGCGCGAGGACATCCGCGCGGTCGGGCGGGTCGCGCACGCCGACGAGTTCGTCGAGCAGTTCCCCGACGGGTACGACACGGTCGTTGGCGAGCGCGGGATCAAGCTCTCGGGCGGCCAGCGCCAGCGGATCGCGATCGCGCGGGCGATCCTGGCCGATCCGCGGATCCTGATCCTCGACGAGGCGACGAGCAGCCTGGACAGCGAGAGCGAGGCGCAGATCCAGGACGGGCTGCGCTCCTTGCGGCGCGGGCGCACGACGTTCGTCATCGCGCACCGGCTCTCGACCATCGTGAGCGCGGACCAGATCCTGGTGCTCGAGGCGGGCGAGATCGTCGAGCGTGGCACCCACGCCGGGCTGCTGGCGCTGAACGGCCGCTACCGGCAGCTCTACGACCGGCAGTACAAGCTGGAGTTGGACCGGTTCATCAATCCGGGCGAGGATTTCACGCCCGAGCTGGAAGAGCCGGAAGTCCCGCCGGGGCGGCCGATCTCGCCGGCGCGGCTCTAGGCGGAGCCCGCGGCCAGCGCCGCCGCGGCGAAGCGCCGCACGATCGTGCCCGCCGGCTCGATGGCGTGGATGCCGGCCACGCTGCGGCCCGCCTGCCAGTAGTCCGCCGTGCCCGTGCCCTTGATCGAGTCGCGCTTCAGCCGGTGCAGCGAACGCAGTGCGTAGTAGCTGCGCATCCAGTGCTTCGTCTTCCGGCCCTTGAAGAGCAGCCGCGCGAGCGGCCCGATCGTCGTGCCGATCCGCTCGACGTACGGCGTCCGGATCACCGCGAGCGGCACGCCGGACACCCGCTCGGTGAGCACGATGTCGTCCTCCGTCGCGTCCACGATCGCCCCCTTGTAGTCGTCGCGCGCGCTGCACTCGGTGGTCGCGATGAACCGCGTGCCCAGCTGCACGCCCGCGTAGCCGAGCCGCAGCGCCGCCACGAAGTCGGGCGCGTCGCCCACGCCGCCTGCGCACACCAGCGGCAGCCCGAGGTCGCCGCACTCGGCCACCAGCTCCTCGGCCGACTTCCCGCCGGCGTGGCCGCCCGCGCGCGAGTTCACGCAGATGAGCCCGTGCACCCCGCCGTCCTTCGCCTTGAGCGCCCACTTCCGCTCGGTCACGTCGTGGTAGACGACTCCGCCCACGGCGGCCACCCGGTGGACGACCCAGCGCGGGTTGCCGAGCGAGGTAATGAAGAAGCGCACCCCTTCCTCGAGCGAGACGTCCACCCACCGCTCCATGCGCGCGCGGTAGATCCTCGAGGACGCCTCGATGAGCGCGTTCATCCCGATCGGCCGGTCGCCGGCGAGGCGCCGGATGAGCCGCAGCCCCTCGCGATAGTCGTGCCCGTGCACGTAGGTGAGCGACACCGGCTGCACGATGCCGATCCCGCCTGCGGCCGAGACCGCCGCGACCAGCTCCGGGTTGCTGCATGGGTACATGGCGCCGCAGATCAGCGGCACCTCGATCCCCGCGTGCCTCGTCAGTGCCGTCTCGATCGTCACACCCCTCTCCCCTAAGACCTAAGACCCAAGACCCAAGACCCAAGACCTAACACCTAAGACCGTCTTTCCATCGGCCCCAACCTCCATCTCACCACCGCCCGCGCCACCTCGTCGCCGGCCGCGTCGCGCACGCTCGCCGTGAACTCGTGCTCGCCGTCCACGCTGACGTCGGGCAGTACGCAGCGGCACTCCGCCTCGAGCGTGCCGCGCGCCTTCTTCAGGTAGTCGATCGCGATCCGGACGGGGATGCCGCGCGCCGTCGGCGGCAGGCTCGCCAGCATGGCGAGCCCGCTCGCCAGCTCGGCGAGGTTCACCAGCGCGACCGCGTGCACCGAGTCGAGGTGGTTGCGGACCGCACGGCGGTCCGCCATCCGCACCCGCGCGTAGCCGGGCTCCAGCGCGACCACGAGGGGGCGGACGCTGCCGGAATACGGCGCCATCAGGCCGAGCGCGCGGCTGAACAGGGCCTTGCCGCCCGGCAGCGGCGCGAGCCGCCGCCAGTAGGCGCGGATCGTGTCTCCGGGCGAGGGACGGGACGTGGCCATGGTTGTCAGGACTCCCAGTCTCGGCGGGACCGGCCGCCGGTAGGGTGAAACCCTAGCGCGGCAGGTTGCTCAGCGCGGTGTGCGCGGCTGCCAGGTAGCCGCGGGCCGCATCGAGGACGCGTTGTCGCTCGGCGCGCGGCGGCACGTGGTCGCTCGGCGCCGCTTGGCGCAGCGCGCCGATGACGGCGGCGAGGTAGTGCTCTACCGCCTGTACCTCCTCGCTCCTCGCGCCCCACGACGCGGGGCCGTCGCCCGCGGCGCGTGTGAACTGCTGCTCGAGCCGCTGCGCGTAGGTCACGTACTGCTTCGCCCGCCTGGCCTCGCGCCGATCCGCCGCCGCGGTGTCCACCGGACCCTCGGCGAAGCCGAGGATCGTGCCACGGTTGGCCCGCAGGATCCCCTCGAGCGTGGCCGCGAGGGGGCGCGAGCGCCGGATCAGCGCGACCTCGGCGCTGGGCGGGACCCGCGCCGCCAAGACGGCGGCGGCCTGCTCGGCGCGGGCGCGCGCGGCGTCGCGCGCCGCCTGTTCCGCCGCGTGCTTTCTCAGGAAGTACACGCCCGCCGCGCCGCCCAGCACCACGAGGAGGGCGAGGACGACGGTGCCGATCGGCTTCTTGCGCTCCGGCTCCGGCGCCGCGGCCGCGCGACCGCCGGCACCTTCCCTCTGGCATGAGGGACACGCGGTGATGTCATCGTAGACCAGCCCGTGCTTCTCACAGCGAACGTACACGCGCACCTCCCGCTTGGCTCGATCGGGACCGCGGGATAAGTATAGGCGTGAACCCAGGCACCGTCGAAACCCTGGTGGCGATCGCCGCGGAACTGCCGCCGCCGTTCGCGCTCCTCGAGGACGGCCGCGGAGTGGGAACGTGCGCGCTCGCGTGGGGCGCGACGGACCGCTTGCGGGTGGAGTGGTCGGAGGCGGCCGTGGGCTCGCTGGACCGCTTCGCCTGGGGAAGGGACTACGTGGGCTGCGCCGCCTACGACCTCGGCCTGCCGCCGAAGGCGGTGCGGCGTGCGCCGCCGCTCGCGCAGCCGCTGGTCGACCTGTTCCGGCCCGCGCACCGCATCATCCTGCGGCCCGGCCGTGCACCGGAGTTCTCGGGCGGCGAGGCGCGCGAGCGCTGGGCGGCTGCCTTGCGCTCGGTCGGTCGCGGGGGGGGGGGCCGGGGGGGGGCCGGGGGGCGCGGCCCGGGGGGCCCCCCCCCCCGCCCCCCGCCC
>Ga0299912_10001630_pt1 | contig 18111 bp, 16 predicted proteins | sample RVTome_2_FD_207667 | JGI IMG/M metagenome (GOLD analysis project Ga0299912, IMG submission 207667) | Soil microbial communities from uranium-contaminated site in the Upper Colorado River Basin, Wyoming, United States - RVT95D214 (version 2) ... | reverse complement strand
TGTGAAGTCTGTGCCTCCTTTGACACACCATCATCTATATTGGCTGCGCCTAAGTGAAGGGTGAAGGAGCCTAGAGGATGAAGGGAGAACGTCTACTGCCAGCTGTTCTACTGCTGATCCTCGTCATGTCAACGGCTTCAGTGGCTGCAAGTGTTCCATATCAATTGAGATGGGGTATCTACAGGCTGGACTTGGAGACCTCGCAGATAGACCTCATCTACACCTGCGACGAGAAGTTGTCCGGCATCAGGCTGAACCCTGCAGGGGACACCCTCGTTTTCACTAAGAGGTTCGGCGATGGAGCAGACACTGATGAGGAGATATGCGTCGTGGGCGTGGACGGCTCCGGCTACTCCAGGCTCACATGTAACGAGCGTCTGGACACATACCCGGCCTGGTCCCCCGACGGAGCAAGGATCGCCTTCCTAGCCATGGGGGAGACCCTGGACATCCACGTCATGGATGTGGACGGCGGAGGAGAAGCCCTCCTCTACGACTCGGGGTACCACGACGCGGACATCCACTGGGTGGGCGACGCCATCGCGTTCACCAGGAACTTCCAGGTCTGGGTGATGGACAGCGACGGCGCGGACGCCCGCAGGGTCACGGACCCTCCGCGGGCCGGGGAGTGGGGAGCCGCCGTTCTGCCCTTCGGGGACTACGACCCCAGGATCAGCCCGGATGGTGGGAGGGTCGTCTTCGAGAGGATGATGGACGACGAGTCCCCCCACGGCAACTACGATCTGTTCGTGGTCAACGTGGACGGTACGGGGGAGACCAGGCTCACTGAGACAGGCTGGACCCAGGGCATGGCTTCATGGAGCCATGGAGGAGACAGGCTCGTGTTCGTGGTCTCCGCGGTGGGCGAGGAGGGCAGATACGACCTCTACACCGTTAGCCCCGACGGCGCAGACGTGGTGAGCCTGACCGAGGACCTCTTCCCCCCCGGGTTCCTGGCCTACCCAGCCGATTTCGCACCGGACGACTCCGCCCTGTACTTCATCGGGGAGTGGTGGGACTGGAGACTCCTGTCCACCGAGCTGAGCTGCGTCGCTGAGGATAGTCGGGTGACCCTGGGGGAGGAGTTGACAGTCTCAGGTACGCTGAGGCCCCCGGTCGAGGGCGCCGAGGTGACCTTAAGGTACACAAAGCCGGACGGCGCCACGCTGCTCAGGGTGGCGCTCACCGGCGAGGACGGCGGCTACGTGGACTCCGTGACGCCCCAGATCAAGGGAGCCTGGCAGGTGGATGCCAGCTGGGAGGGGGACCCCGGGCACGGGCAGGCCGGGAGCGCGGCAGCCGCCTTCAACGTTAGTGAGGCCCGCGGAGGGATACCGGCGCCCCCCCTCCTAGTTATGCTTGGGGGACTAGCGGTGTCTGTCGCCCTCCTGTCACACCGACCCAAACCGGGGCGCAGCTGAAGCACGTTTAACGGCTCGTCCGCTTAGTCATCTGTGTGACCCAGAACCTTTATTCGGTTCATCTCGCCTTACCTTCACGGTGAGCTGGTGGGCGGCCGCCGGGCCGACGGCCTGAGGAAACTCCATCCACCGCGCAGGGCCGCGACGCCGCGAGGCGTAGCGTGAGAACGCTGGCAACGGACAGAAACGGTACCTCCCGTGGCGCGCCGTGACTCCTTGGAGGACGAGGACGCTACGGGCGTGGGTGAGACGACCGACCCGCGGGGTGCAAGGGCGAATAGGCGCCGGGTCCCTCCTGCAGGGGGCGCGGGTAGCCCGCATAGCTGAATGCCGCCGTGAACAGAAGATGGGTTACGGCCAGCACACCAACCATTCATATTACAGTGGTTTTGTAGAACGTGATTGTTTTTTAGGTTGCGTTTAGCTAAATTATATGGTTTGCGGTTCCATCCATGACCCTACAGCTTCTTCGTGCGGCGCTTCTCGACTATCTGTCTTATGCGATTGGAGAGGGCCTGGTAGTGGCTGGGCTCGGCCTCCTTCTTGATGTAGCCGTCCATGCCTGCCTCGTACGCGGACTCGGCCACCTCGTCGCCGCCCTTCCCGGTGTAGAGGATGAAGGGGACGTCGCTCCTCTTCCTCACCCTCCGGAACAGCTCTATGCCCGTCATGCTTTCCATCTTGTAGTCGCTGACGACGATGTCGTAGCTGTTCCTACCCTGGAGCCGTATGGCCTCGTCCGGGTTGGACACGGAGTCCACGGTGACCTCCTCGTCCAGTTCCTCCAAGAACATCTTGGTGAACCTGAGCTGGTCCTCCTCGTCGTCCACGTGGAGGACCCGGATAGGCTTCCCGTTAATCACCTCTGCCTCTCCCCCCCTTCTGCGCTCCCCCAAATATCTGCCCAAAATTGATTGATGATTATAGATATATTAATTGAATATTGAACATCTCCATTATATATAGCTATTGAGAAAATATTAATTGTCCTACTAAAGCAATATTGCTACCAAAGAATAATATTTCTATATGGTAAAAACAAATTACTCATTGGAGGGCGGAAAAGGGCAGTAAATTATGTTAAGTCGCCATACGTATTTAAAACTCACTGTATATGATTTGGGTATCCTCCACACAATATGTTACTATGATGGGGCAACTGATCAGAGACTTAACATGAATGTGTAAAAAAGGGGGGAGGAAAACCCATGAGATTGAGCCAAGCACCCGCTGTTTGGCTACTATAGTCTAGCTGCCAGCGATTCTCATGAGCCGCCTAAATATTAACCGTTCAGACCCAGCCTCCTCAAACCTCTTTAAAGATCCTCATGAAGTAGAGCCGGGGCCACTGCGGACATGGGGCTTTTAGCGGGCGAGGAGCCCGTCAACCGTTACCGATCTAAGGCGAGGGAAGTGTTACTGGACCTCCTCAGACTGGTAACGTCGACCTCCGTGTTCCTCGCCGTAAACGCGCAGATGGTCGCGGCGTTCAGCTCCCTGCTGTACGGGGTCAGGGTGGAACCCAGGATACTGTTGATAGCCTTCTTCGCGACCTTCTCCGTCTACAACTTTAACAGAGCCACGGACAGGGCCGAGGACTCTATCAACAGGCCAGAGGCGGCCTCAAGGGGGATGCGTTTCTTCCTGGTGCCATCGATCACCGCCGCGGCACTGTGCCTACTGTTGAGCGCCTCGGTCGGAGCCTGGACCTTCCTAGTGATCGCCACCACGTTCATGGCTTCCATCGCCTACAGCGTCAAGCTGTTCCCCTCGATCCCCAGGCTGAAGGAGATGGTGGGCGTTAAGAGCTTCCTGGTGGCCCTCAGCTGGGCGTTTACGGGGGCGCTTCTGCCTGCCAGCGCACAGTCGGTGGACCCCGCGAAGATCGTCTTGACGTTCTCGTACATATTCATCCAGCTCCTTGTGAACACCGTTTTGTGCGATGTCTGCGACGTGGAGGGGGACGTGGCCTCGGGTGTGGGGACCCTGCCCATAGTCCTGGGGCTGAGCATGACGCGGAGCCTCCTGTTAGTGGTCAACAGCCTCATGCTGCCGTGGTTGGCCTACTGCGTGGCGCAGGGGCTGTTCCTCGAGTACATGCCGGCCCTCTTCTTCGGCTTGGTATACGGCTACCTGATCATCTGGGTCTTCTCGAGGGGGAAACGTGGGAGGCTCCTGGTGGAGTTGGCGGTGGACGGGGAGTGGATACCCCTGGTGGCCCTCATGAGGCTGCTGTGACCCGTGACGCCGGGGCTCACGCGGACGCCTTGAAAGCCGTTAAATATTGCCTAGATTGAACAATCTGGTGGGGTTTACGCCTTGAGTTCTCCCTACATTCAGCTCTTTAGATCAGAGCTCAAGCTGGACATACTTTTGAGTCTCTTGAGTGGGGAAAAGAGGCTCAGCGCCCTGCGGGAGGAGCTGGGCAGCAGCGGGTCCACGATCATTCACGCACTCAACGACCTGGAGACCATGAGGCTGGCTCAGCGGGCCGGTAAACACTACAGGCTGACTTCGCTGGGAATCATCGAGGCCCGGCTTGTCGAGGAGGTATCCTCGACCGTGGAGGTACTGGAGATGTTCCAGGACTTCTTGCTCAGGCACGACGTCACGGCCGTCCCGAGTCACCTCCTGCGTAGGATGGGGGCACTCCGGGACTCGACCCTGATACAGAACGACGCCACTGAGCTGGACAAGGTTCACCTCAACTTTAAACAGCTTCTCTTGACCTCGAGGAGGGTGAGGGGGGTGTCACCCATCTTCCACCCGGATTTCGTAGGGACTTTCCAGCTGCTGCTCAGCGAGGGGGCGACGGTTGACCTCATACTCTCACGCGAGGTCCTGGATAAGACTCTGACGCTGGCGGATAAGGGACAGATGCTGGACTACGTTGAGAGGGATAAGCTGAGGATATTCCTGGCGGACGAGCCTAGGGTTGCCTTGACCGTGACCGAGAACAGCTTCTCCATGGGCTTCTTCAGCAGGGACGGGGGGTACGACTACAGCAGGGACCTGGTGTCCAACAGCCGGAGTGCCATCGAGTGGGGCGAGGAGCTCTTCCAACACTTCCTAATAGAAGCTGAGAGGTTGGTGCTGGAGGATTTGAGTCTGTGACTGTGTGCTGGAGGTGAGTCAAACGTGAGGATCGGCGTCTGTGGCGTAGCGTGTGAGGTGTGCCCTCGCATGGGGAGAGGCGCATGCCCGAGCGGTGAGGCTGGGTGCAAGCCCAGGGAGAACCCCTTCTGCAAGGTGTCCACCTGTGCGTACAGGAAGGGTGTTGGACTGTGCTTCCAGTGCCCCGAGTTCCCCTGCGAGACAACGCGGGAGGGCCCCATCGACTACGAGTACTGTAGGTTTATTGCGGGGAAGACGGGTTGACGACGTGTACAGCGTGTGGTCGCCGCGTTAACCTGTGCGTATTACTGTGGCTGTACAGAACGTGAACGTTTTTTGGGTTGCATTTACCTAAATTATATAGTTCAGAGTTAATGCACGGTGGCGCACTTCTTCTCTTTCCTATATCTGTGAAGTAACTCGACTGCTCACTCTATATGTTGGGTTTACTTTTATTCCTGTTCTCCGGCCTCGTCGCAGACGGGTTCAGGAGCTTCTTTCCCCTGCTCCTCTTCTTAAAGGAGGCATCCTCAACCTGCTGAACAGCCCTCGTGGGCGACGTGAAAAGCTGGCCGCAGAACACGCAGGTGTACTCCTTACCCTGGTTCACCTCGTCGAAGGGAACGGGGTTGAGTTTCCCGCACCTCGGATTGGTGCACTTGACGTACTCGGTTCTCGGCATCCCCTTAATCATCGCGCCCCGTCGGGGAAATAGGTTTTGATGGGCCGAGCGCCGTGCCTTCGGTTAGAGAGCGAACTGGTCAACCAGTGCCTTGGCCGCCGCCTCGCCGCCGGACACGCCCATGGGTGCACCGTCGGCCCTCCAGCAGGCTCCGCCGTGCATGAGCCCGCCCTCGTCCACGAGCACCCCGTTCATGCCTCCGGCAACCTTGGGCACCAGGAGGACGTCGTGGCCCCTCCTCCTCAGCTCCTCCACGGTCTCGTCCCCCAGCTCGGGCTCCACGTGCAGCTTACCCTCGGGTGTGCCCTGTAGACCCATGGTCCAGACCCGCGGCGCCTCTACGGCCTGCTGGACGCTCATCCCGAAGTCGATGACGTTGACCAGGGCCTGGCAGATGGCCGGGAATATCCTGGTGCCGCCTGGGGAGCCTACGCAGAGGAAGGGCCTCTCATCCCTGAGCACTATGGTCGGGGCCATGGAGCTGAGCATCCGCTTCCCGCCGGCCACCGAGTTGGCCCCACCGGGGCGGGGGTCGAAGAGCCCCATGCAGTTGTTGAGGAGCATCCCCGTGCCGGGGGCGGTGACGCATGAGCCGAATACGGAGAAGAGGGTCTGGGTGGCGGCCACGACGTTGCCCTCGTCGTCCATCACCGAGACGTGGGTGGTGCTCTGGCTCTCGTTCTGGTACGCCGTGGGGTTTCCGAAGGCGTAGGTCTGGGCCCTGTCGCCTATCTCCCTAGCCCTCTTCTCGGCGTACGCCTTGGATGTCAGGCCCTCCACGGGCACGGGGACACTCCACGGGTCGCCCATGAACCTCTGCCTGTCGGCAAAGGCTATCTTGAGCACCTCTGCGAAAAGGTGGGTGTACTCGGGGGAGCCGAAGCCCATGCCGGCCACGTCGAAGCGTTCCAGCATGTTGAGCATCTGGACTATGTGGGTGCCCCCGCTGCTCCCGGGCGCCATGCTCGCCACCCTGTACCTGCCCCTGTAGGTGCCCGTGACGGGGGGCCTCTCATGCACCTCGTAGTCCTTCAGGTCCGCCATCGAGAGGACGCCGCCGGCTTCCTCCACGTCGTCCACCACGGCCCTGCCCAGGTCGCCCCCGTAGAGGTGATCCGAGCCCACCCTGGCCACGGCCTCCAGGGTCTCCGCGTAATTGCTCATCCTCACAGGGTCTCCCGCCCTGAGGGGCTTCCCGCTCGGCAGGAACGTCTTGGCGGTTTCCTTGTAGAGCGCCAGGTCCTTCCTCGTGAACTCCACTAAGTACGCCAAGTACCTGGTGGCCCTGTAGCCGTCGCGTGCCAGCCTGATGGCTGGGGCCATGACCTCCCGGAGGCTGAGTTTGCCGTGCCTCCTCTGTATGTGTTCCCAGCCCTTGAGGGCGCCCGGGGCCGCGACGCTGAGGTAGCCCACCATGTTTCTGCGGCCCACGGTCTCGAAGATGTACTGGTCGGGCCTCCTGTGTTTGACGGGCGTGTACATGGTCTCGGTGGCAGCCTTGGGTGCCACCGCGTAGTTGTCCAGGGTGCCGATCTCGCCTGTGCCTCCGTCCCGGTACACGAAGAAGCCGGCGCCGAACATACTCACCATCATGGGCTCGACGACGGTGAGGGCGAAGAGGGACGCGACGGCTGCGTCGAAGGCATTGCCGCCCCCGGCCATCACCTGGACGCCCGCCGCGCTGGCCAGGGGGTGGTTCGTCACCACGACGCCTCTGCTCGCCGTTACCTCCTGCTTGATGGTCTTCAGGTACCTCTCAGGGACATTCGGATGTGCCAAGGCTGTGACCTCAGAATCAAGGATACTTCAGTGGGCGGAGGTATAATTTTATCCCCTTACTTTTTTTGCGTAATAAGGTATGGGCTCTAATGGTGTTCTCGGCTTAATTCTGGTGTTTTATGTGGCTCACCTTGTGGCTTGAAGTCCTAGTTAGCCACTGACATAGAATTTTTTGATCCCCCCCCCCCGCGCGTACGTAAGGTTTAGACACCGCCATTTTAGCATCATATTTGATGAGGTCTTATAGAAGGATCGCGTCGGTCATCGCTGCAGGGCTGATAGTGGTCTCTGCCATTATGGTTCTGTCACAGCTCACAAAAACGGGGGTGATTGAGGGGAAAGTCACAATTGGACCATTCTCACCCGTCGAACCATCATCAGGGCCGACTGTTCCCCCTGGAACCTATTCCTCACGATCCATCTTGCTGAAGCCTTGGCTCGGAAAAACGATTTACATTCCATTGGATGAGGATGGTTTTTTTCACGCGGAGGTATACGCTGGTAGTTACCAGGTCACACTCTCTAACTGCACGTTCTTGGGCTGTTCTTCAGCCTTGCCGAGGACTGTTGAGGTGAAGCCCGGTGAGACGACGGTTCTCCACGTCGACATCGATACAGGGATAAGATAAACAACGCGCGTGTTCGTGTCCAACTGCATAGATTTGCGATATAAATACCGCGGACTCCATGAAAATATTTGAAAGTAATCTTTAGGTGAAACAGATGTTGAAGGATAAAGTTGCCATAGTGACCGGTGCAACAGGAGCCTTAGGGCGCGTGGTTACTAGGAGACTTGTTCAGAACGGGGCAAAGATCCTGGTTCTCTACAGAAAGGAGAAGGCACTTGGTGAACTGTACGAGTTCCTTGGAGATCAGGGGCCCAATGTAACAGGATTCATAGGTGATGCGACGGATTCGCAGAGTGTTCAGGCGTTCGTTAAAAAGGCAATCGACGAGCATGGACGAATCGACATTCTACTGAACATAGTTGGCGCCTACTCGGGGGGAAGGGTCCTGGTTGATACGGATGAAAAGACGTGGGACCAAATGATGAACGTGAACCTGAAATCCGCCTTCCTCTGCAGTAAAGCAGTTCTACCTCACATGATGGAGCAGAAATATGGTAAGATCGTTAACGTCTCTGCTAGAACGGCGGTTCAGAGAGGAAGCAGGGCGCGATCCGGAGCTTACGCTGTCTCCAAGGCGGGCGTCGTGACACTGACGGAGGCCCTTGCGGAGGAGACTAAGGATTATGGCATTCAGGTGAACTGCGTAATGCCCAGCACCATAGACACTGAGGCTAACAGGAGGATGTTGCCTAAAGCGGATTTTTCGAAGTGGGTAGATCCTGAAGAAATAGCCGAGGTGATAATGTTCCTTGTCTCAGATGCATCAAAGCCCACAAGCGGAGCATCGATACCGGTATACGGAAGGGCGTGACAGGACAACCTATGAAGCCAGGAAGCCTTTTCAACGATGACATCAACAAGAAGGAGGCCCGGCTGGAGTTCGGCTGACCAATCGGAGCCTAGAGCCCGGCCTCGTGGTGGGGTTCTACGTCGCCGTGGAGCCAGCCGGGCTCCATGTAGCTCGGGTTCGGGTACGTGTAGAAGCCCCTGCCCGTCTTGACGCCTAGCTCGCCCCTCTCGATCTTCTCCAGCAGGACCCTGGGCGGCGCGTCCCGCGGGTCCCCCGACTCACCGTAGTACACCATCTCTATGTCACGGACCACGTCCAGGCCCACCCTGTCCATGAGGCCGAAGGGGCCCGCCGGCGTCCCGTAGAGGCTCATCCAGGCCCTGTCCACGTCCTCGAAGCTGGCCACGCCCTCGTCCACCACCCTGAGGCACTCCCGCTTCACGGCGCGCCACACCCTGTTGAAGATGAAGCCGGTGCTCTCCTTGAGCACGATGAGGGGCGTCACGCCGATGCTTCTGCTGAACGCGGAGGCCCTCTCCACGGCCCAGTCCGAGGTGCGGGTCCCCCTCATGATCTCTAGGACCCGGCTCCGCCACGGAGTGGAGTAGAAGTGCATGTTGAGCACCCGCTCAGGGTGACTGGTGGCCCCTTCGATCTTGGAGACACGTATCGAGCTGCTGTTGGTGGCTATCAGCGTCCCAGGTGGACACAGCTCGTCGAGCCTCCTGAACACGTCGCGCTTCACGTCCAGGCGCTCCACAACCGCCTCGATGACCACGCCCGCGCCCTGGGCCGCCTCCGCCAGGTCGCCCGTGAAGGACATCCGCCTCCTGATCCCGCGGCTCTCCTCGCCGGAGACCTGCCCCTCCGCGACCCACTGACCCAGGTAATCCTTCACGGCCTTCTTCGAGGAAGCCAGCGCCTCACCTGACACGTCGCACATGTTCACCCTGTAGCCGTGCCGCGCGCACAGCACCCCTATCTGTGTGCCGAGGTAGCCGGCGCCGACAACACAGACTCGCCTCTTGGACTCCATGCAGATTAAGTGGGGCAAGCTGTTGAAAGGTTTTAGGACCAGGCTGGAACCAGCAGGATGCCCAAGGATTTATCCCATATCTCACGAAAATAAATGGCATGATTGATCTAGCTGGGATGACATCCCCCGACGTGGGGGCCGCCATAAAGAAGGGATACACCACAGTGGTGTTCGCTGTGGGCAGCAACGAGCAGCACGGCCCATGCCTGCCTGTGTCCACCGACACCATACTGGGGGACGCCTTAGCTGAGTCCGTGGCCAGGAAGCTGGGGAACGCCCTGAAGGCGCCCACCGTCAACGTGGGCTGCTCAGAGCACCACATGGCTTTCCCCGGCACCGTGACCCTCCGGAAGGAGACCCTCCAGGGCGTGGTCAGGGACTACGTGGACAGCCTCGCGAAGCACGGGTTCAAGAGGATCGGTGTCCTGCCTAGCCACGGAGGCAACTTCGGGCCCCTGAAGGAGATCACTGAAGGGCTCAAGGCTTCCCACCCGGGCGTCAAGGTCGTCGTGTACAGCGACCTCCAGGGCTTCGTCGCCATACTCATGAGGACCGGCCACAGGCTGGGTGTGAGCCCCGAGGCGTCGGGGGCCCACGCCGGCGAGTCAGAGGTCTCCATGATGATGCACATAAGGGGCGACCTGGTCAAGGAGAAGCTCATCCCCAAGGCCAGGGGATACGTGGGCGTGTTCGACGAGGAGGTGACCAGGCGCATCTTCGAGCGCGGCATCGGGGCTCTCTCACCCATCGGCGTGCTCGGCGACCCCAAGGGGGCCAGCGGGGAGCACGGGGAAGCCTACGTCGAGGACCTCTCGGCTGCCATCGTCGATTACATCAAATCCAGCTAACCGCGGCGGAGATAGCCGACCCGGCTGAGGCCCTGTAGCCGCCATAAATGTTATGCATCCGGTGCGCCACCTTCAATGATTCAGCATGAAGAAGCTGGAAGAATACAGGTTCATGCCCATCTTCCCCTCGGCGCCCGTCTCGGACGCCCAGGTATCGCCGGACGGCAAGGAGGCGCTGTTCGTGTACAGCGAGGTGAACATGGGTGAGAACAAGTACGACAGCCACCTGTGGATCACCGACCTCAAGCGTGGCAAGCCCCACCAGTTCACCCACGGCAGGAGCAACGACTCGTACCCCCGCTGGAGCCCCAAGGGCGACAGGGTGCTCTTCCTCAGCAACAGGCTGGGGGAGCAGGACAAGCCGGACGCCAAGCCCAAGCCGCAGCTGTTCGTGATGCCCTCGGCCGGAGGCGAGGCTGTGAAGCTCACCCACATGGATGAGGCGGTCGCCAAGCCCGATTGGAGCCCCGACGGCAGATCGGCCCTGTTCTCGGCGAGGGTCTTCAAAGGCGAGAAGGCCACCGAGGACAGCGACGTGAAGATCATCCGCCGCATCAAGTACAAGTTCGACGGCCAGGGCTACTTCGAGGGCAAGTGGACGCACCTCTTCACGGTGCCCAGCGGGGGCGGCAAGGTGAAGCAGATCACCGACGGCGAGTTCGACGTTGAGACCTACGCTTGGAGCCCCGACGGCAAGCAGGTGGCCTTCGTCACAAACAGGGACAAGGACGCGGACATGGTCCACTTCAAGAACATTTACCTGGTCCCAGCCAGGGGCGGGGAGCCCAAGCTACTGTGGAGGGGCCTGGGGCCCATCGAGGAGCTGGCGTGGAGCCCAGACGGCAAACATCTAGCCTTCACGGGCCACGTGATAGACGACCCCGACCTCGTGTTCTACAAGAGCGACAGGGTCTTCGCCCTACCCCTAGACGGCGGGGAGCCCAGGTGCCTCACAGAGGGGTTCGACATAACGGCTGGCGGCGAACTCGCATGGAGCCCGGACTCGGAGCACGTCTACTTCACGGCCCCTGACAGGGGAAGCACCCACGTGTGCCGCGTCTCCATGGACGGGGAGCTGGAGTGGGTCACCGAGGGCAAGATCAGCGTCGGCGGCTACAGCCTGGACGACGGCGGTGAAATCATCGCGTACACGGCGACGGACGACGCTACGCCCAGCGAGCTCTACGTGCTGGACGGGAACGGCCCCAGGAAGGTCACGGACATGAACAGGGGGCTGCTCAGGAAGCTCAAGTGGAGCCCACCAGAGGAGTTCTGGTTCACGGCCAGCGACGGAGTCAGGGTCCAGGGATGGATCGTTAAGCCCCACGGCTACGTGGAGGGCGAGAAGTACCCCACAATCCTACAGATACACGGCGGCCCCAGGGGTGCCTACGGGTACGGCGTGAACCCGGCAAGCCACGAGTTCCAGGTGCTGGCCAGCAGCGGTTACGCGGTCGTCTACACGAACCCCAGGGGCAGCACGGGCTTCGGCGAGGAGTTCGCCGCCGCCATCAGCGGCCACTGGGGCGAGCGCGACTACCTGGACCTCATGGAGGCCATGGACCACGTGCTGGCCAACTACGGCTACGTGGACGCGTCCAGGCTGGGCGTCGCCGGCGGCAGCTACGGCGGATACATGACCAACTGGATCATCGGCCACACCGACAGGTTCAGGGCAGCCGTCACCATGCGCAGCATCAGCAACTGGTACAGCATGTGGGGGACCAGCGACATCAGCTACAGGAGCCACGAGGTCACCTGGGGCAAGTACCCGTGGGACAACCTGGATGAGGTGATGGCCAAGAGCCCCATCACATACATGGGGAAAGTCAAGACGCCGACCCTCATCCTCCACTCGGAGGAGGACTACAGGTGCCCCATGGAGCAGGACGAGCAGCTCTTCACCGCCCTCATGAAGCTTGGGGTGCCCACCGAGTTCGTAAGGTTCCCCAACGAGCCCCACGGCCTGAGCCGCACCGGCAAGCCCAAGCACAGGGTTGAGCGGCTGCAGCACATAGTCAGGTGGTTCGACAGGTACCTGAAGGGCGAGGAGTAGAGCCCTCAAACTCCTTTTCCCGTATTTTGTGGAGGGTCTTCTAGATGGTGGTTAGCTCCTTGTGGTAGTTGCTGAACGGCACGCCGCCCTTCCTTGTGACCATCACCACGTCCTCCACCCTGGCGCTCCACTCCCCGAACAGCAGGACGCTGGGCTCCACCGTGAACGTCATGCCCTCCCTGAGCACCGTGTCGTCGGGGAGGTACAGGAACGGGGGCTCGTGGACCGTGACGCCTATGCCGTGGCCCAGCCGGTGCACGAAGTTGGGGCCGTACCCGGCCCGCTCGACGATGCCCCTGGCGACGCTGTCCAGCTGCGTGGCCGTGACCTCGCCGCCCACCATCCTCTCGATGGCGGCGGCCTGGGCCCCCACCACCACGTCGTGGATACGCCTCACCTTTTCCGGTGGGTCCCCAACGTAGACTGTGCGGCCGAAGTCGCTGCAGTACCCCTTATAGACGCAGCCGAAGTCGAAGCTTATTGTGTCCCCCTCCTCCAGGAGCCTGGGCTCGGGGCCTCCGCTCCCCCAGAGCCCCCAAGGGTACTTGGGGCTCCTGAACTTGACGGCCGTCACGAAGCTGCTCTGCTCGGCACCGTGGAGCCTGAACCTGTAGTCGATCTCGTTAGCGACCTCCAGCTCAGACGCGCCGACCTTCAGTGTGTCAACCACCTCCCCGTAGACCTTGTCCGTTATCTCCCCCGTCTTCCTCATCAGGGCGACCTCGTCCCCGTCCTTGATCATCCTCATGGGCTCAAGGACCTCGCCGGCGTTGGATATCCTACTGTAGGGCAGCAGCTCCCTGAAGAGGAGTGCAGTGTGAGCCCACGCGCGTTCCTCGAGGCAGACGCCCTTACCCCTCAGCCTGAACCCGTTGAGCAAGTCCTTCATGACGTCCCTGGGCCTCTCGCCCTCATCAACGATGCGAACCTCCTCGATCCACGGCTTACCCTCAGCCTGCTTCGTCCAGCCGGCCGAGCCCATCCTGGGGGCCACCAGCGTGAAGCCGCCCTCTGCGCCGATGTAGGCTCCCTGGATGTAGTCGCCGTAGGTGTTGTGGTCAGTCAACTCCGGTCCCGCGCGGCTGACGCCCGCCAGGTACCAGAGATTCGCGCCCCTCCTGAGGTACATGAGGGCCATCCCCCTCTTCTTCATCTCCTCGCGTGCCCGCTCTAGCCGCCCCACGTAGTCCATGGGAGTATCTGTGAGGAGCCATGCTTAATAGGCCGTCGACCTACGGGCCGGCGCTGACGAGTGGCTTGTGTTAGGCTCACCTGTACTGGAGGGCAAGCCTCCGGTCCTTGGCTGGGTACCCCTTGACAGCCGAACCGTCGCCGGCCACCTGACCCATCTGCCGGGCGATCTCCGCGTAGCCCTCGCTGAGCCTGTACTCGGGGTTCATGCTGAACCGGGTGGGCACCGTGGATGTCCCGCCCTGGTCCAGCCCGTGGACCACCCTCCCGATCTTGTCCCTGGGGATGGTGAAGATCATCTCGCCGTCCTGGGTCCCCGCGTAGCCTCTGTCGCCGCGGCAGGGCACCGAGGCCGTGCACTCGCCGCTCAGCATGGACGGCACCACGGCGTAGACGCAGGCGCTGTGGCCCCCAAGGGTCGTCTTGATGTCGCGGCCGTCCTCGTAGGCTAATCCCAGGAGCAGCCTCAGCAGCTGGGCTGAGTCGCAGTAGACGATGACCACGTCCGGTTCGAAGCCCGCCGTCGTGAGGGGCGCGGAGACCACGCCCACGTACTCGCCCACGGGCAGCCTGGGGAACTCCCTGGCCCAGTTGGCCCCGGCCTCCAGGGACGCCACCCCGTCGGGGTACCTGGTCCTGCCCTCGAAGAAGAACGGGGGTGGCTCCGCTAGCCCGAATCCTATAACGGGCTCCGGGCACCACATGTCCTCGAAGAGCTGGGCCACGGTCTCACCGAACCGCCTGCTCAGGGCGAATGCCTGGCACGTGGACAGGCACCTGCCCAGTCTCTCAAGGGGTCGGAACGCCTCAGGCGGCACCTCGTCCCTGTCCCTGAGCATCCGTACCGCTAATGGGTGCGTGTTGAGCCTGAGCTGCTCCTCAAGCCTCCTCCCAAGCCTGTTGAACTCGTTCATACAACCATGAGACTGGTTACGCATACATAAGAAGTAGCGCAAAGGGCGTCTCAGAGACCACGAGAGGTCTGCGCCTCACCTGAGCTCCTTCACAAGAAGGCGGAGGGCCTCCCGGTCCTCCTCCTCCACCCTGAACTCGTCCCTGTGGGGGCAGCAGGCATCCATCACGCCGCGGCCCCTGGCCTCGTCGTACACGAGGGGGTAAAGCCTGCAGCCCGCGGGCCTGGCAGCGTATATGGTGCAGATGCCCTCCCTCAGGAAGTAGCAGCGGCCCTCCACGTTTCTCAGGGTCCGCCTGTTGCCGTGGCCCTGGGCGAAGTCCCCTACTCTGTGCCCCGCGTCCCTGATCCTTGCGACGTCTATGCGGCTGAGTGGCATCCTGGTCTCCCTGCAGCACAGGTCGCAGCCGTGGGCCCTGCATGGGCTTCCGCAGCCTAGATTATCCTTCACCGCACTCCCACCGCCGAGCCATACGTGAGCAGACTAGAACTCCGGGGAGGCTCAATAAAAACTATGGGAGGGGGTCGGTTCAGAGGGGTTTAGCGAAGGATGGGCGGTTGAAGGCCAGAGCCTTGCCTCGTCGTCGTCCACTTTAGGGCATCTGACCTTCTATGGCCCACCGTCGCTGCCTCTGCGGGACCCGGACATGAGTCCCTTAGACTCAGGAGGCGGAGAGAGAACCGCCCACCTGCCTCAGGGTGGCCTCCGCCGTCGACGCCTGTGACCCGGGGAGGGCCAGTTCATCGATCAGCTTCACGTCGGCCACCTGCACCACACATGCCCTATGTATTATAATAAGAACCCCGGTGAACGACCTGGAACCATGATTCCAGATGAAACGGATCAGAGGTCCATCTTTTCCCGTGGGCTCATCCGGGGGCTTGGGTTACCCGAGTTTGATTATCCGCCCCGTCTTCCCGGCGCTCAGCTGAGTTATCCCTCGGTAGCCGCCCACGTAGCCGTTCTCGACTCTGAGACGGTCACCGACCTGTACCAGCTTTATCTGGCTGTTCCAGAGGGTGAGGACCACCCTCCCGGTCTCGTCCACGAGGCCCACCTCTGTGACGCTGAGCGTCTCGCCGGGTCGCCTGCCCCTCACGGCTCTGGCGGGTGCCTTCTCCTGGACGGAGCCCTCCACGTGCACGTTCCTCATTCCCTCCCGAAGTGACCCAATTCGGGTAAGGGTTATCGGCTCCGCGGTCTTGTTGAACCACTTCAGCGGCGTCCCGTTGTCCTCGACTGTGCTCCCGACCTGGACGTAGCCGGCTTTCTGGGCGAGGCCCGCCGCGGCGTCGTCCCACTCGGGTACCCCCATGGTCCACAGGCTCACATCTGTGTATATAGTCTCCACAGCGCTCAGAGCCGCCGAGGCCACGCCCCTCCTCCTGTACTCTGGGTCCACGAAGACGTTGACGACCTCCACGTGACCCGGGCCCCTGGACGCCATCATGAGGCCGCCCACCGTGGAGTCGCCCAGGGTGATGCGGTAGTAGTCGAAGTACTCCATGAACTTCAGGTGGCTGCGGGGGCTATCCACCCTGGATAGGCCCCCGGGGACATATGATCCTCTCTCAAGGTACCCGCTGAAGGCTCTAGCGCAAGCGTCGGCGAGCCAGGGGGCGTCGTCCTCCGTCGCGCGCTGCAGCGTCACCGCTTCCTGGGCTGTCACATGGGTTCTATTGCAGGGGAGCGTGATGAAGGTATCGGGCACCTATTATAGTGGCATGGGATAGGTTTGCTCTAGATCGGTATGGTTGGCATCCGCAGAGGCGTAAGGGTAAGGAGGGTGGATAAGCCGCCCTACACGGTGGACGAAACCAAGCTGGAACGCTACGACCAGAGGAAACTCATCTTCAACAGGGTGTCCATGGACCCCACGTGGGGCGGCTACGGGCGCAGCGAGGAGGAATCAGGACTCAAGAACATCGCTGAGGGCAAGCCCGGGTACACGCGGCTGGACTACGCCCTCTCGGAGGCGGCCTGGACCGTTCACGACGCCTGGGCGGACGCATTCAGCTGGGAGCGTCTCACACGGCCCGGCGGATCAAGCCTCATGGGAGACAAGTGGTACAGGGATAGGTACACCGTCGATGACGCCGGCGAGATAACAGCCCGGGTCAAGAAAGCCGCCAGGTTCTACGGGGCCGACCTCGTCGGCGTGACCCGGGTGAATCCCAAATGGATATACGCCAACGACCGCTACACGCTGCAGCCTCTGGAGCTGCCCGGCGGCGTCGAGAACGCCGTGGTCATGGCCGTTGAGATGGACGAGCTGGGTTTAGCCACCAGCCCTGAGCTGCCGGCAGCCGCCGCCACCGGCATAGGGTACAGCAGGCTCGCCTTCACGGCTTCAAGCCTGGCAGAGTTCATCAGGAACCTGGGGTACACCGCTGTGCCGGCGGGCAACGCAACGGGGCTGAGCGTGCCCCTGGCCGTGGACGCGGGCCTGGGAGAACTGGGGCGTAACGGGCTCCTCATCACGCCCAGGTACGGGCCCAGGGTGCGCCTATGCAAGGTGTACACGGACCTCCCCCTGGAGCCTGACAGCCCCATAGACTTCGGCGTCAGGGCGTTCTGCAGGACCTGCAAGAAGTGCGCCGAGGCATGCGAGGCGGAGGCCATCAGCCTCACGGATGAGCCCAGCTACGAGCCCGCGTGCAGGAGCAGCAGCGTCGGGGCCCTCAAGTGGGCCGTGGACGGGGAGAAGTGCTTCCAGTACTGGTGCGACAACGGCGCGGACTGCAGCACCTGCATCAGCGTCTGCCCGTATAACTCGGGAAGGGCCGGGGCTCACACCGACGAGTTCTGGGCCGCCTAAAGGAACTCACCTCTCAGCTTCGTTGTATGGTCCATAGTGTTCGGAGTCATCGTCGCCCTGATACGTTGGAGGACAAGGACATCTATCTCTGTGTGACCGCCGATACATCCTGCGTCCCAAACGTTAAGTGAGGTCGAGCCTCATCTTTTCTCATGTCGGAAGATTTCGATGTTCTGATCAAGAACGCGTTGATCATCGACGGCACGGGAGCCCCCGTCGTTAAGGGCTCCGTCGCCGTGAGAAAAGATAGGATCGTGGGCGTGGGAAAGGTCGAGGGGGACGCCGCTGAGGCTGTGAATGCCAGGGGCAGGGTAGTCTCCCCCGGATTCATAGACGTCCACAACCACGGCGACCTCAGCATCCTCTACCACCCCAAGGCCGAGGGCTTCACCATGCAGGGGATCACCACCTTCGTGGGCGGCCAGTGCGGCAGCAGCCCCGGCCCCTATGGCGAGTACATCGGCCAGCCCTGGGTGCTTAACGACCTCTACGCGGACGTCGCGCCATGCATGTATGAGCGGGACTGGCTCATACCCAGGGACGCCCTGAACCTGCGCCACAAGGAGGTGTACGGCTGGGAGATCGACTGGACCTCCATGGGCGAGTTCTTCACGCGGCTGGAGGGGAAGGGGCTCAGCCCCAACTACGTGCCCCTGGTGGGCCACGGCGAGATCAGGAGCCTCGTCATGGGCCCCGACTTCAAACGCCACGCCACCGATGGCGAGATCAGGGATATGGTGAGGCTCACCGAGGAGGCCATGCTGGACGGGTGCCGCGGGATCACTGTGGGCAGGGACTACGACCCCGGCATATGGGCAGACTTCGAGGAGATA
>Ga0299912_10001629_pt1 | contig 18118 bp, 12 predicted proteins | sample RVTome_2_FD_207667 | JGI IMG/M metagenome (GOLD analysis project Ga0299912, IMG submission 207667) | Soil microbial communities from uranium-contaminated site in the Upper Colorado River Basin, Wyoming, United States - RVT95D214 (version 2) ... | reverse complement strand
ATGACCACATGGTCCAACCTTTTGCCGCTGACTTCCTCCACGGGCCTGACGTCATCAGGTCCGCGAGGAGAAATCACCTGCGGGGTAAGGTAGGAGATGTTCAATTCAATTTCATCGTCGTAGGCCGCGTTGTCGTCAGCCTTTATCGGCCTGAATTTGGCCTTGGTTTTTCTTCTGAAATATTTCTGCGTAATCTCATCGCATGGGATAACCGCCGCCCGGACTCCGGCGCCGACAGCGAAATTCGTCAATGAAAATCTCTGGGGGATTGTTAAGCCGGCGACGACCCGGCCGTAATATTCGATAACTTTACCGGAGGCCGCGATTTGATTGACGTCGCGGTTAAGCCTCAGAATTACATCACAGGTGGACACACCGTTCGAGAGATTGCCCTCGATGATGATTTTGACTGATCTGGGAACGACCAACTCGGCCTTGCCGGCATACCAAATATCGGCCATTTCGGAATTGGGGATATTGAGGGAATAGGCGCCAAGGCAGCCATAAGCCGCGGCGTGCGGATCCGTACCCAGAGCCACCTGCCCCGGCAGAATCAATCTCTCCTCAATTACGACCTGGTGCGAGATGCCCCAACCGATATCGTAGAACGCGGAAATCCCCTGCTTCTTTACGAATTCTCTGATTTTCTTATGGGCTTCCGCCAGACCCGGGACATTGGGCAGCGATAAATGATTTAATATTATGGCTATCCGGAGATGATCCCAGACCCGCGAATCGCTATTTTTATAGAACCGGTCGATAGCTGGCGCGGCATTATCGACCGCAACTACCAGGTCCGGTTCGATTACCACCGATTGCCCGACGTCCACCGCTTTCAGGGAGGCTTTGCGCGCGAGGATTTTCTGGACGAAGGTTTCCCTTCGAGATGAACGGTTTTTTCTGGTGACATCGACTAAATCGAGTTCGAGTTGCTCGAGGTGAATTTGGGGCGGCCGCTGCTTGATTACATATTGCATCCGCCAGCGGCGAAAGCCGGCGTCGCTAATGCCCAGCTCTCTGCCCGCTCGCCGATCGTCGCCGAAACGATTCCAGACCTCGGTAATTTTTTCCCGGCTGTATTTCGGCTTTTTGTAAGGCCCGATATTTTTCTTGAGGCGCCAGTAGGTCACGAGCCGGCTGGGCACACCATAGGCCTCACCGATTTTCCTGTCGGTATGATACTTGTTTTGAAGTTCCTGGAGTTCTTTTTTTCTGGGAATTTTCACTTTTGCAAAAGCTTTTTGAGATGCTTTTTCAAAGAATCGTAGATTTCCACCAGAGCAAAAGACTGGATCTTGGTCAAACCCGCCACGGGCATGAAATTGGTGTCTCCGGTAAAGCGCGGCACAACGTGAATATGTAAATGATCCCTGATACTCGAACCGGCAGCTTCGCCAAGGTTGATCCCTATATTAAGGCCATCGGCGGGCATGGCGGTCTGCAGCAGCCTCGTACTCAACGTCAAAAGCTGGAACATCTCCACGTATTCAGGCTTGGTCAACTCCTCCAGCCTGGCCTTGTGGAAATTCGGCGCGACCATGAGATGGCCGCTATTATAGGGGTACCTGTTCATAATGATAAACGCCCTTTTGCCTCGATGCAGGATGAGATTTTGCCGATCTTTGTTTTGTTCGAGACGACTGCAAAATATACAACCTTTTTCTTTCGGACCAAGTATGTATGTGGCGCGCCACGGCGCCCATAGCATTTTCATATAGCCTAAATTAAGCTCGGCAAGTTCAAAATCAAGCTATTTTTTGAGGGCGATATTTTTGTTGGAGATGCTTTGTATGCGGAAACTGGTATTGTCTCACATTCTGCATCAGCTCGCCATTTCTTCGGAAGCGATGGCCTTTTCGGCATAAAGTGATCGGCCCCGGATGTTGCTTCGGGAATCTATTTTGCGCGTATCAAGTATGGCGGATATGCCAGAACTATTAAAGCCCTTTATATCAAATGAAAATCGATATATACCCGAATCCCCGGCTATTGATTGCGCTTATATAAAAAAGCGGAAGGGACAGGAATCGAACCTGCCATAGCCGGGATCGCCGCCTACCTACGGTTTTGAAGACCGCGGGGGCCACCAGACCCCATCCGCTTCCGTATTTATAATAGCCGGAACCGCCTTGTGCGGCAAGTCAAAAGTCACATCCATCGGGCTATCATCGAGTTGAGGCCTGTTTGAAGCCATGCCTGGATGGCCTCCCGACGGCGCCACATCCTCTGTGAGTTTCCTGATACCAAAATTCCGCTTGATTCTGATTGCCCCGGCGGCCACGCGCTTTTATAATAAGGAGAATGAATCAATGAGCATGTTCCGATGCCCTGGAACATACCATCCTTCTTCGCGCTTAAACCATTACCTGGAACTGGTGTCAAATAGCAAGAATGAATGAAGCAAATAAAAGGCAGGTAAAGATGTCCAGAAGATTGTTGATCGCCTCGATAATTGTCATCATCAGCGGCACCGCCTTCGGCTATCTAATATTCGGCAAAGCCGACAAATCCACGGAGCGCTACAAAACATCGGAATTGACCACCGGCGATATCGAAAGCACCATATCCAGCAGCGGCACGCTCAGCCCGATTACCACCGTTGAAGTCGGCACGCAGGTATCGGGAACGATCGCGGAAGTATTCGTCGATTTCAACTACAAGGTGAAAAAGGGCCAATTACTGGCAGTGCTCGACACGGTGCTTCTCAGAGTATCGATTCTTGATGCCCGGGCTGGCGTCGATCGCGCGGATGCCCAGATGGAACAGGCTCAGGCGGAATTCGATCGGAATCAGACGCTCTTCGATCAGAAGCTGATATCCGATTCGGAATTTTTACCCTATCGAGTAGCTCTCAAAACACAAAAGGCCAACCTGACATCGGCGGAAGCGGCTCTGCTCCGAGCCAAACGTAACCTCGACTACGCCTATATATCATCGCCGATCAATGGCACCGTAATTGAAAAAAATATTGAGGCCGGCCAGACAGTTGCGGCCAGCTTATCCACCCCGACATTGTTTAAAATCGCCGAAGATTTATCGAAGATGGAGATATTGGCGGCGGTTGATGAGAGCGATATCGGGAAGGTCAAGGCAGGGCAGGCGGCCAGGTTCGAGGTGCAGGCATATCCGGGCAAGACGTTCAACGGCTCGGTCACTCAGCTACGGCTGCAACCGCAAACGATTTCGAACGTGGTCACTTATACGGTTATAGTCAGCGCTGACAATGAGGAAAACCTGCTGCTGCCGGGCATGACCGCCACCATAGATTTTATAGTTGACGAGCGCAAGGATGTCTTGCTTGTGCCAAATGCTGCGCTGCGATTTCAACCATCTGACAAAATCGTAGCTGAATTTTCGAAGGGCAATAGGCCGCAACCTGATTCAGCGGCCAGATTTGCCGGATACAGGGACGGCCAGGCTACCTCCGATTCCGAGGGCAGTTCCCGTGAAAAAAGACAAGCCGCCATGAGCAAAATATGGTATTTGAACGACGCGGGCAGGATTATGATGGAACCTGTTAAAACCGGCATCTCCGACGGCAATTATACCGAAATCGCCGCCGGTCCACATTTAATCGAAGGCGCCAGAATCATTTATGGCCTGGAGCAGGGCAATGGGAATAATTCGTCTGGCCGAACTACAAGTCCCGCTTTCGGCGGTGGGCGGGGACCGAGATTTTAAGCGATCGACGCATCTCCCTGACCAATAATGAAAAACGTAATTGAAACCAGGGCCCTCACCAAGACATATCAAATCGGCGACATTGCGGTGCCGGCTGTTAAGGGGATCGATTTGACGGTCGAGGAAGGCGAATTCGTGGCCATCATGGGCGCATCCGGCTCAGGCAAATCGACGCTGATGAATTTGCTTGGCTGCCTTGACATGCCGACATCCGGCACGTATCACCTGGATGGCAAAAATATAAGTTCCCTGCAAAAAAACGAATATGCCGACGTGCGCAATCAAAAAATAGGATTCGTGTTTCAGGGGTTCAACCTGCTGCCTCGGACATCGGCGCTGGATAATGTCGAATTGCCGCTTCTATACGATCGCACGACCCGTATAAAAAATCCCAAACAGGCCGCTATCGAAGCGCTGGAACGCGTCGGTCTCGGCGATCGGCTGGATCATGAGCCGAGTCAATTATCGGGTGGCCAGCAGCAGCGAGTGGCGATTGCCCGGGCATTAATAAGCCGGCCGGCTTTAATCCTCGCTGACGAGCCGACAGGTAACCTGGACAGCCGAACTTCGATTGATGTGATTTCGATCTTTCAAGAGTTGAATAATCAGGGAATTACCATCATCCTCGTGACTCATGAGCATGACCTCGCCCAATATGCCAAACGGATCGTGAGGATTCAGGATGGATTGATATTGCGTGACTATCTCGTGGAAAGTCGCCGGGATGCAGTTAAGGACCTGGCCGCCGCCGAGGCCGTGTTGCACATGACCAAGCAGGCTAATCGCTGAGGCGTGAAAGTCGAATAATCAATGAAACAGTTCAGTAACCTGCTCAGAGTCGCCCTCAAGAGCATCGGCAAGAATCGGATGCGAAGCCTGCTGACCTCGCTCGGTATCATCATCGGCGTCAGCGCGGTGATCATCATGGTGGCGATCGGCGAGGGTTCGCAGTATCAAATCGAACAGAACATCAATGCGCTCGGCACAAATCTTATAATTATATTTGCCGGCAGCAGCAGCACGCGGGGCGTCCGCGGGGGAGCCGGCAGCCTCGAAACTTTCACCCTGGATGATGTGGATAAACTGAAAAAAGAGGCGACATTGATAGATGCAGTTTCGCCGATTGCCAGGTTGAATTCCCAAATAATAGGAGACGGCGCCAACTGGTTCACGTCTATTTATGGCGTCTCCACCGATTACTTTCGAATCCGAAACTGGGAAATAGAAGATGGCGAATTTTTCACCGACAAAGATGTTACGCTCGGCCGAAAGGTGGCAATCCTGGGCAAGACGGTGGCCGATCAATTGTTCCCCAACCAGGATCCGATTGGCAAAAGGATTCGGATCAGGAATATCCCTTTTGATGTCATCGGCCTGCTAAAAGAAAAAGGACGCAATAGCATGGGGCAGGATCAGGATGATCTGGTGCTCGCGCCGACCACGACCGTCCTTTATAGATTGAAAGGCGACCGGCGCATTAACATGATCAATGCCAGCGCGATTTCGACTGATAGGATGGATGCCGCCCAGGCTGAAATATCCAGTATTTTGCGGGAATCGCACCGGCTCGTAGCAGAGCAGGAAGCCGATTTTACCATTCGCACCCAGTCCGAAATAACCGAGGCAGTGACCGAAACCTCCAGAACCATGACCCTTTTGCTGGGAGCGATTGCGGCCGTGTCGTTAATCGTCGGCGGCATCGGTATTATGAACATAATGCTGGTCTCGGTCACGGAAAGGACCCGCGAAATCGGCATCAGGTTATCGGTGGGCGCGCGAGAAAGCGATATAATGGTGCAGTTTCTCTCGGAGGCTGTGGTGCTGAGCGTAAGCGGCGGCATAATCGGCATTCTGCTGGCGCTGGCAGCCGGGCTCGCCTTAAATCAATTTACGAATTTATTTCTCCTAATAAAACCCGCAATCATAATTATTTCTTTCGTATTTTCGGGGGCAATCGGGATATTTTTCGGTTTCTACCCGGCTCGCAAGGCGGCTCACCTCAACCCTATAGATGCCTTGCGCTATGAATAATTATTAACTAAAGTGGGCTCGCTTCACTCGCTATTTTGACAATGAGCTTTAAAACTTCCTCAATTTCAGGATCGATTTGCCCTTTCGGAACGTACTTTGTCAGTACATGAAAGTTAGTTTTCGACATTATATTAGGAATATTAATTTTTTTAAAGAAATTTTCAAATAGGGGGGTCAGAAAATCATCGCTTACTTTTAATTCGCCATCCCAGGGAGATCCTTTCCCCAGTTTTTCCAGCGCTTCTTCAAGCTCCTCAATTGATTCCGACATCGCATCCTTAAATTTCTCGGATTGAGAGCTTTCGAACAATGGCCCAACTTTGTTGGCGGCAAATTCTTTAATAGCATAATTAAGCAAACATTCACGTGTGCATAAGTAACACTCGATTTCTTTCTTGCCCCATTGATGAGTTATTATGCTCATATCTGAAGGAATTTCTTTGTCAAGCCTGTCGAAAATAGCCATTCCCATCAGGCGCGGTGCGGCTTCGCGGAGGCCATAAAAATGCTTAAGTGCTTCAGAGGGCTGATTACCCACATAATGAACAAATGGCCTTTCCAAAATTTCCGTTGCTTCTTTATAATCAAGCAGCCCCGAAAATGCCTTCAATATCGCCAGGTCTGTTGAACCCTCAAGGTATAATACCCACCCTGTTTGCTCAGCTTGATAATAATGTTCATATCCAATATCTCTTAAAGATTTAAGCAGCTGACTGCCTCTATCATCGATCCGATGAGGGTGGCTACCCACAAAAGCTATGACGGTATCGCGGTCAGCGGCCTCATTTAATAAGATCTCGGAATGGCTGGCCGCAATTATCTGGCTCCCTGTTTCGCGCGCAACATCTATCAACACCTGATAAATCTGTCGCTGCCGTAATATTTCCAAATGAGCATCAGGTTCATCCAGAAGCAACACTGATTTGGGATTAGCATACATATATGATAATAAAAGCAACGTTTGCTGCAACCCTCTTCCTGAAGAAGATAAATCAAGCTTAATATTGCCTTCCCGATATGCCATATCAATTTCACCCCTTTCGGCAATATATTGCGGCGGCTCCAAATCTGCTCCAAAAAGGGATTTAATTTTAAATTTCAATTTTCCCCAATTTTCTATGCTGGATTGATTGATTGTATAACAAAGGTTACGCAAAACTTCTGCCGTTCTTCCTTCCCCAACCCTGACATTAATCGCGCCCGCATCCAGGCGAGTTTCATTTGCGGCCAGGCCGGACATAGGTGGCAAAAAAGCGATTTTGATATCGGCGGCTTCTTGAGGTATCTGCATTCTGCTTGAGTCTTCTTCTTGCCCACTTCTCAAAGGCCTGCAATAAAATGACTCCTCATTTGCATAATCAAATTCCAATCCGCATTGCCATTTTTTGCCCCCGGTGACTCCTTCTACCATTATATCTATTCTTATGTTTTGTGTAATTTGCTTTCCCCCTTCTTTTTTGGTATCCCTTACATGAAGGTCTCTCCACAATAAATTGGCCTTTGGCACAGGAGCGGATACCAGATCCCTTCTATTAATCGTGACCCCCGGTCTTTTTTCCGGAGTCGGTCCAATGCTTCTTTTTTCCGTCCATTTATTTTTGCCGGCATCCCATAATGCCAAAGCCTGCAATGCCGATGTCTTGCCGGAATTATTGGGTCCAATAAAAACAACAGGATTGCCCAATTCGATTTCGACATTACCAAATTTTTTGAAATTTTTAATGATGATTTTTGTCAGCATTGTTTGCCATCAATCCAACATTGACCATAAACATAAGCATTTTAGCTAAGACTCAAACTATCAGTCAACCAAATAAATTTGGATATAATGCCTTTAGCTATATCGATTTCCCCGGCAGCGTTAAAGGATCATCAACCGCTAACATCTCGGTCTGGATAAAAGCCTCGCCGTATTTGGCGCCGATCATGTAGCCGTAGCGGCGATTCTGAATTTCCATATAATCGAATATATTGCGGGCCGGCGGATAAACCTCCCGCTTGCCCGGAACATCCTCGAATTGACTTTTATAGCAGCCAACCGCCTGGCACTTGCGTTCGAACTGCGCCGTGATATCGATTACGAGCGTCGGTCGAATTTCCTGAAAGCTGCAAGCGTAAAGTATTTTCCTTGGCCGATGCGGCTCGCCCCCAATCGGCATTTTTGCCAATCCGGCCAGAAAGCAGCCTCGATACCCTATTTCGCTCGCGGCCGTGTGGTCCGGATGGCGCTGTTTGCTGTAAGGTAATATCACCAATTCCGGGCGCGTCCGGCGGATGATATCCGCCACCGCCAGCGCGTTTTCCTGCGTCAAAAACAGTCCGGCGTCCGGCATCTCGAGATTATATCGATAGGCCAGTCCCATCACCTTCGCCGCACATTCAGCTTCATGCTGACGTGAATCGGCGTCACCGCGACTGCCCGCTTCCCCGGCGGTCAGATCCAGTATGCCGACTTTATGGCCCAGATCGATAAGTTTAATGACCGTCCCGCCGCTGACTATTTCGGTATCGTCGCGGTGCGCGGCAATTGCCAGAACGTCGAGAATCCCCGGTTCAACCATTTAGCACCCTTTCGTAGTACTTCAGGTAGCGGTCGATGATGTCGTTAATTTTGTATTTTTCGATTGCGAGCTGCCGGCCATGCTCCGAAAGCTCAGCATGCAGTTTATCATCAGATAATATAGCGATCGATCTTTCGGCCATCCCTTCGATATCTCCTATCGGCCTGAGATAGCCGTTTACCCCATCCGATATCAACTCGGGCAAACCGCCGACGATACTGCCGACGACGGGGACGCCGCAGCTTAATGCCTCGAGCGCCGCCAGACCAAATGATTCGGAGGCAGATGGCAGCAAAAACAGATCGGCTAACGGCAAAATATGATGAACCCTGTCCTGGTTGCCCAAAAACATCACCCTGTCCTGCAGACCGAGGTCGCGAGCCAGACTTACGGCATTGCCGGCATCCGGGCCATCGCCGACCAGAAATAGCCGCGCCGGTATTTTTTTCTGGATAAGATTGAATATCTGCACGACGTGCAGCGCATTTTTGACTGGCCGGTAATTCGACATATGCATGATTATCTTTTGCTCGGGATTCGCCAGCCTCTCGCGTCCGCAGCCGGCGCCCTCGGGGTTGAAACGGTCGGTATCCACGAAATTCGGAATCACTTCAATTTCTTTGTCGATTCCAAAAATTTCACACGTTTCACGCTCGAGGTATTTGGAAACCGTCGTCAGGCCGTCGGAGGCCTCCATGGTAAACTTGGTGATTGAATAAAACGATCTATCCTGGCCGATCAAGGTTATATCCGTGCCGTGCAGGGTGGTGATTATTTTGGGCGCGTTGCGGCCAATCGCCTTGGTCGCCAGGTAGGCGGCCGCGGCGTGTGGTATCGCGTAATGCGCGTTGATGATATCGAATTTGTGCACCAGCGATTCGTCCGCGAGCTTGGCCGCCAGCGTAATCGTATAGGGCGGATATTTAAATAGCGGGTATTGCGATATATCGACCTCGTGGAATATGAAATTCGCCTCGTAGGCATTAAGGCGAAACGGCAGTTCATAAGAAAAAAAATGAACCTCGCAGCCGCGCCGCGACAGGCCGATGCCCAATTCGGAGGCAACGACTCCCGAGCCACCCTTAACGGGATAACAAACAATGGCGATCTTCATAATTCTAAAACCGTGTGCACCGGCCTCTCCATGTCGAGAGCTTCATAAATTTTCTTAAATATTCCGGGGCCGAATTTGTTCGCAAAATAAAGCGGCGAGAGCACTCTTTCCTGAAGATTCCCGCCCGGGAATAAAAACGCATTGGCCTTTCTGATTTGTTCGGTAAGCTCATCGTGACGTTTTTTATTAGAAGATTTGAGTTTCTTCTGGAGCTGCTGCAACTCATAATCTATATGCTGTCTGAAATTCACGATATGCCGATACCCCTCCGGATCCGATTTTTCGAGCTTGCGGGCGAATCTATCCAGGTCCTCTTTCAAACATTTATTGAGTGAAATCACCGATTCGGCGGCTTGCGACGGAAATAGCCGCTCGACAACTTCACCTGTCAGCGCTTCGAGATTGTTTCTCAATTGCGGTAACTCTATGCCATACTTATTAATAATCTTTCTGATGTGAGGCTCAATAATGGTCATGCCGCTACGGGGGAAGACGACGGGAAAAGACACGCCAAAATGTTCGAACAACGGCTCGATTTGAGCGAAATAGGCAAGTTCGGATGGCCCGACCACCTGAACCAGGGTCGGGAAGACGGCACATTGGACTATGGGCCTTAAAAGAACATTAGAGGAAAATTTCTGAGGCGATGATTCAACCAATCCGCTCAGTTCTTCGATATTAAAGCTCACTGCGGAATCGCCGGACACAATTACCGCGCCGGCTATCGCCAGGTTCTGCCTCCTGGTATCATGATAAAAAAGGTTCAGGTTGTCGCCGGTTTTATGGACCTGGGCATGATAGCCTCTGGCGACAAGCTGAGCAGTTCGTTGGTGATACAGATCAAACGATCTATCATGGCCGGTAATTTCTTTGAGATATATTTCTTTAAAAAGCTCCTTTAACCCTGGAAAATTCGGGTCGACCAGGATAATCCCGCAATCCCCGAGAAAATGATTGAACAATCTGCCAAAGGCCTCGGCGAAAGTGGCGCCCCGTTTGTACCAGTGCGAGATCACTTCCAGGAGCGGGCCCTTAAATTCAGTATCGATTAACGCCTGGTCTAATTCTGCTCTGAATTTTCCGATACCACCGTCGAAAGTGAGAGCGGCAACCGGCGCACCTGCCGGGTCGTTCTCAGGATCGTAGCTCAGCGTGGTCAACTCGCCCGTTCGCTTTAGAAAATTAACATTCCGCACTTCCTCGAAATCATGGTCGTCCGTCGCCAGCCAGAAACAGGGTACGACCGGCCTTTGCAGAACAGTCCCGAAGTGATCGGCAAGTTTAGCGGTCGCCAGGGCCTTATAAACCACATACAGCGGGCTGCAACCGATCGAAACCTGCTGGCCGGCAAACACGCACAATGTTTCTGGTCGATTTAATGATTCGATATTGCGCATGGTTGTGGACGAAGCGTCCAGGCGGATATTATTTTCGCGGAGGATTTTCTGGAAATACTGGCGCTGGTATTGTCTTGCCGATATTTCGGCGGCCGCGGCAGCGAGGCTGCCCGGGTCGAGAAAATTGTACTTGTAGAACTCCCTCAACTTGCCGCTTAAGTAATCCGAATATAACCTGGTCGGGCGGACAAGCTGATCGAATTCTATGTTAAAACTGCTCATTTGCCGGTCACGAGTTCGCTGCCCTCCGCTCTGCTCGCTGGTTCGGCATACACGCTGACAGTTTCATGGCCAAGCAGGAAAGCCGCGATATCATCTAAGATCGTGTAGACGACGGGCACTACCACGAGCGTCAGCAAAGTCGATGAAATCAAGCCGCCGATTACCGCTCGAGCCATTGGCGCCTTGAATTCCGCTCCCTCGCCCAGCGATAAGGCCACCGGCAACATACCGAATATCATCGCGAACGTCGTCATCAAAATAGGTCGAAGCCTGATCGGTCCTGCTCTCAAAAGCGCTTCCCTGCGCGGCACCCCCGACCGCCGCAATTGCTTGGTGAAATCGATCAGCAGGATGGCGTTCTTGGTTACCAGGCCCATCAACATTACCACGCCGATCATCGACATGATGTTCAGAGTCGATTGCCAGATGAACAGCGAAAACAGCGCGCCGACCACTGCCAGCGGCAGCGACAACATGATAGCAAACGGATCGATGAAGGATTCGAACTGCGAGGCCAGCAACAGATAGATAAAAATGATCGCCAGGATCAAGGCCATGAAAATATTGCCAAACGATTCTTCCTGCATCTCAGCGCTGCCGACCGCCGAAATCTCATAGCCGGCCGGTTTTTTAATTTCAGAAAGATTGGAAGTGACATAATTAACGACGTCGCTTGTCGCGTATCCTTCGGCCAGGTTGCAGCCGACCACGACCTCCCGCTGTCGATTATATCGCCGGATTTCGGTCGGCCCGGACGCGGATGTAAGCGATGCGACGTGGCCCAGCTGGACCATGAAATCTTCACCATTTACTTTTTTGGAGGAATGGATCTGCAGGCGCGAAATATCGTCCAGCCGGCTGCGATACTCCGGCGCTAATTGGACTCTGATATCGTATTCCTCTTCTTTATCTTTCAGCCTCGAAACGACAACGCCATCGACCAGATTCCGCACGGTCATCGCGACGCCGGCAATCGAAATACCCAGATCGTCGGCCCGGTCCCTATCGACATGAACCTGTACCTCGGGCTTGGCCAGTTTTTCGCTGTTGGCGAAATCGACGGCCCCGGGCGCCTGCCGCACGATATTTTCGACCTGGTCCGCCAGGTCTCTGACGACGTCCAATTCCGGGCCCCTGACCGAATACTCCACCTGCTGTTCGCCGCCGCCTTCTCCCGGATTCAGGTTCACCTGCATCGTCAGGCCGGCGATGTCGGCCAAGTCGTGCCTGGCTGCCGTTACCATTTCGTTGGCGCTGCGGCTGCGTTGGCCGATCGGCACCAGCTTGACAAAAACCTGGCCTTCGTTCACTGGCGTCTGCTCGCCGCCGATCTCAGTCAAATAGAATTCGACCTCGGGGTATTTTCGCAATTTCTCTTCGATTTTTTTGGTGAGATCGGCGACCCGGGAGAGAGAGGCGTCGGGGCCCGCTTTGAAGAGAATATAAAACCTGCTCTCATCCGACTGCGGGAAAAATTCGCTGCCCAGCAACCCGCCGAGCATGATTGATGTGGCAAACATCAAGGTGGCGATTGCCAGCGTTACGAACCGGTGCTTGAGAACCCAGCCAAGCGTCGTTTGATACCGGACGTTTAGCCTGTTGAAAAAACTGTTCCAGGTGCGCAAAATCCACTTGATGCTATTAACCGGGGCATTTATCAGGCCCGGCTTGCCCTCGCCGATCTCTTCTTCCTTTTTGAGGTAGCGTGAGGACAGCATCGGCGTCAGCGTGAAAGCCACAAAAAGCGAAATGGTTACAGCGCTGGCCACCGTGATGCCGAATTGATAGAAAAACCGGCCGATAATCCCCGACATGAAGGCCACCGGTAAAAACACCACCACAATCGAGAACGTCGTGGCCATGACCGCCAGGCCGATTTCCGCAGTCGCTTCGCGGGCAGCCTGCCAGGGTGATTTGCCCTCGGCCAGGTGCCGGTAAATATTTTCGATTACCACAATGGCATCGTCGATCAAAAGCCCGACCGCCAGCGATAGGCCCAGCAGAGTCATCATGTTGATCGTGAAATTAAAAAGCTTCATCAGGAAAAACGTGCTGATTATGGACGTGGGAATTGCCAGGGCCGAGATGATTGTGGAGCGGACGTTGGCCAAAAATAAAAATATGACCAGCACCGCTAACAGGCCGCCATAAATTAGATCGAAAACCACTTCATGAATCGACTGCTTGATAAATTCCGAATCGTCTTCGGCGACCACCACCTTTATATCGGAAGGAATTTCGGCTTTCAGGCTTGTCAGACGCTTCAAGACCGCGTCGGCAACATTGACAATATTCGCGCCTGTCTGGCGGAGCAACCCTATGGACACCGTTTCCTCGCCGTTCAGCCTGGATAGGCTAGTCCGTTCCTTAACTCCATCAACCACCTGGGCGATATCTCCTAAGCGGATTATTTTGCCGTCGTCGTTTTTGACAATAACCTGGGCCAGGTCAGCGATGGACGAGGCCCGCCCCATGACTCGCACCATCAAATCCTGCCGGCCCTGATTCAGTTTCCCGCCCGGAATTTCCAGGTTCGAGGCCTGGATCGCGCCCGCCACCTGGTTCGGGTCGATCTCCAGCGCATTGATTTTATCCAGATCCAGCAACACCTGGATTTCTCGTTCGCTGCCGCCGATGATTTCTACCGAACCGACACCCGGTACCGTTTCGAGCCGCCGCTTGAGGAAATTCTTGGCGAAACCGGTTAGCTCCTTTTGCGACCTTGGACCGGAAATCGAAAGCATTATTACCGGCCGCGTCCCGAAATCGAATTTCTGGATTACCGGCGGATCGATGTCGGTGGGCAGCTCGGCCTGGATGCCGGCGATCTTATCACGCACGTCCTGGGCCGCGATATTGGCATCCGTCTCGAGGGTAAATTCGAGAAATACCAGCGAGAAAGATTCACGCGAAAAGGATCTGATTCTTTTTATGCCGGCAATGGTATTGACGGCATCCTCGATTTTTTTGGTCAGATCCGATTCGACGGCATCCGGGCTGGCCCCGAGGTATACGGTCGAAATTATGACAAACGGGAACTCGACATCCGGAAAGAGCTCCGTGTTCATCTGGACGAATGAAGACAGCCCCAGCACCACCAGGGCCGCAATCACCATGACGGCAAAAACAGGCCTTTTTATCGCCGTATTAGCCAGATACATCTGTCGAATCCTCGGCCGGAATCAAAACCGGCATGCCATCACGTAAACCACTCTTGCCGACAACAACGACCACTTCTCCGGCAGCCAGACCGGAAAGAACCTGCGAGCTCATTCCATCCGTAATGCCCAGAATTACCGTTCTGACGAATGCCGAATCGTTTCTAATGATGTAAACCTTGTCGATTCCCTCCTCCGAGAAAATCGCCGGATTTTGAATGGCCAGCACATTTTTGAGATTGGCTATTTCTATTTTGCCTCTCGCGTACATGCCTGGCTTGAGAACCCGACCGGAATTTGCCATCTCGAGTTCTACGCGAAATAGCCGCGTCTGAGGGTCCGCCGACCGGGAGCTTTCGACGATTCTGGCCGGAATCGGCGTCTGGGAATTGACAAAAACCTGCGCCTGCTTGCCGATAGTCATTTTATCGATATCCTCAAGCGCCACGTAAATGGTCAGGCGCATTTTATTAGTATTTGCGATTGTAGCAACCGGTACTCCGAGCGGCACTTGCTCTCCGAGGTTGACCGCGATATCGGTAACGATACCGTTTATAGGCGACGATAACTCGACGGTTGCCCGGGCGCCATTAAAGTTGGCCTCCGCTACTTCGCAGGCCGTTTTAGCGCTCTTATAAGCAACCTCCGAGATGGCGTTCTGGTCGTAAAGTCGCTGCATTTTTTCAAAATTATCTCTGGCATTTTGGTATACAGCCAGAGCCTGGTTATACTGCGAAGAGGCGCCGCTTTTATCCAGCAAAATAATCGGTTCGCCGGCCTGAACATAAGCCCCTTCGGAAACCGGCAGAGCGACGACCCGCTCCGGTATCGCCGCATAAATTTTCGATTGTTCGGCTCCTTCAAGTGTGCCGGAGAATGTTTTAACAGCGGTCAGGTCGTCATATTTTGCTTGAGCAACCTCCACCGCTATTCGCTGCACCGACTCGACTTGCTGATCTTTGCCGCCGCAGCCGGCCAGCATGGCAACAACGAACAACCCGGCTGTCAGAAATTTTAATTGACTCATTATCGCTCCATCTACCTTATCAAATCTTCTTCACCAAGCGCTTTTCGCAAGGCGGCATAACCGGTCGCCAGATCATAAAAGGCCCGCACGCGATTGGTTTCGGCCATGGCCAGAGCCACCTCCGATTCGAATAGCTCCAGCTGAGTGCCTACGCCGTTTTCATACCTGACCCGGGCTATCGCCAATCCCCGTCGAGCCATCTCCACGGCCTGACCTTGAGTCGTCAAGCTTTCCCGCGCCCGCTGGTAATTCCACCAGCTCTGCTCCACCTCAAGTTTGATGTTATCTTCAAGCTCCGCTTCCGAAAGCTTCGATTGCGACAGCTCTAATTTCGCCTGCTTGACCCTGGCTGGCGTACGCCAGGAATCGAATATCGGCACCGAGATCATCACACCGGAGTAATAGCTGCGCAGCCAATCCGGTCTCGCCGGCCATCTGTCGTTATCGTACTGGGCCTGGAATTGCAACGAGGTTATAAAATTGACGGAAGGCAGATAGGCGGCCCTGGCAATCGACACAGCCTTACCGAGTATGGCTGTTTGCAGCCTCATCATCTCCACTTCGGGCCGAGTGTCCAGGCTGGCGGTGCGGGCGGAATCGAAATTCAAATCGGGCATGATAAAAAGAGAGCTGTCCATTGAAAAAGACAATTGCACGGAATCATTCAGGTTAATGCCCAGGATATTATTCAGGTTTTCGCGAGCCAGCCTGCCGGCAGCCCTCGCTTCGATTAATTGGGGCTTATAATTGGCCAATCTCACTTCAGCGGTCAGGACTTCATAATCGGATACCGTCCCCTGGGCCTGCATCTTATTCACGACGTCGAGGCCGGCCTGCGCCAGGTCCACCGATTGTGAAGCCACCCGGGCGAGTTCATCGGCCATGACCACGCCATAAAACGCCCTTATCACCTCGAGTTTAAGTTGTCTTTTATTGGCCTCCAGCTGGGCCGTGGCGAATTTACTGTACATCTTGGCCGCGCTCCAGGCCGTAAAGACGGCGCCGCCATTATAGATGGGCTGCGTGATTGTCAAACTGGTTGTCCAATCATAATAGGAACCCGCTCGAAGCGTGGTCGGCTCCCCATCCATGGTAATCACAAAGGAGGGCAACTCCCAATTCCGGATGGCGCGCAAATCGGCGCTTAGCTGAGGAAACGCGGAGGCTCTGACTTCATAAATCTTGTTTTTCGCCTTCTCGAGTTCCTGCCTGGCTTTTAGATACGATTCGTTATTGGACAGGGCCAGGTCAATCGCCTCGTGAACCGTGAGATTTAACTCCCCCGCAGCCCGTGAATGACTCCCGATTGTCAAAATCGCCGCCAGAAATATAATATTAGCTTTCACGAAAATCCTTTTCTCAACCACTTTCACTTTTCCCATCAACGTCACACTGCCCCGGAATGTTTCTGAGAATCGACGCTCCGATCAAACTCAGTGATTTTATATTAAATCGCCAATGGTCTTGCGAAACGCTGCGCCATCCAGTTGAGCGAATTCGATCGCCTGTCGGTAACGCACCGACCCCTCCTCGCCGAGGATGAATATCGAGGGATGGTAGGCTGGCCGAGCGTTCCCGGAGGCGACGACGCTGAACATCCGGCCGACCCTCAAATCGCAATCGCAAAAAAGCCTGGTCTCGAAGCCAGCCCGAATTCTAAATTCCCTGGCCAGCTTAATTCTCGCCGGGACGACCGCCGCAATGACCACGTCCAGGCCGCTGGCAGTTCGTAGAGGAACAGCCTCCAGCTCGCGAATTATCCGGCCGCCTGAATCATCCGCGTTCACGAGGGCCAGGCAGGTGAACCGGGATTGCGACCGATCGATCGGGTCGTCAATTTCACCGTCCACGTCCGGAATTTTGAAAGCCGGGGCGAAAAACCCGATCCTGATGACATTGATATTATCCATAGTCTTCTCCAGCATATCTCGATCAAAAATCGTCCAGACAATTGCGTACAGTGGCCATTCCCTCAAGCATTACTATAGCCAGCCCTTGATTTTAAAAACCAGCAGCGTTACGGCCATCACCGTAAACATCAAAATCAAAGCCATGTAATAGCCGAAATCCCAGTATAGCTCAGGCATATGCCGAAAATTCATGCCATAAATGCTGGCGATAACCGAAAGCGGCAGCAGCACCGCGGTGAATACGGTCAACGTCTTCATGATTCTGCTGGTTTGTTCCGAGGTTATCGAAAAGAATGCCTCCATTACCGAGGTTAACAGATCGCGAAAATGGTCGGCTTTATCATTTACATGCGATAGGTGATCATAGATGTCCCGGAAATAAACAAGCGATTCGGGGCTGGTGAGCTTATATTCCCCCCTCGAAAAACGCCATAAGATATCCCGCTGGGCCAGGGCAGTTCTTTTCAAATCGGCGATATCCTCTTTCAGTTCGAAAATCTTCTTCAAAAGCTCCCGATCCGGATCGCCGCTGAACACTTCCAGTTCGAATGAGTCTATTGCCCTGGCCACCATCTCCAGCGTGATATTATAGTCATCGACGAGATTATCGACTATCGTGTGAAAAAGAAAATCTGCGCCCCGGGATAATAGACGATCGTCACGCCGACATTTTTGGGCTAGTCGGTCAAGCGAAGGGAAGCTTTTATTATGGTAGGAAACGACGTAGTTTTTGCCGAGGAAAAAGTCGATTTCCTTGGAAACGAGTTCGCCTTGCTTGACATAGTCGGTGGTGTGAAAAACCATGTAGAGGTAGTCTTTGAAAACATCCAGCTTGGGGCTCGACGATTCCAGAGTATCCTCGATGATCAGCGGGTGAAATTTGAAATCGGAGTATAAAATATAAGATTCTTCCTCGTTCGGATTTTCAAAGTCTATCCAGAACGTGCTCTCCGCGTCGGCCAGCAGCTCCCCGAACGCAAGCACCCCGTCGGACACCTGGCAGCCACCGTCGCTCGT
>Ga0299912_10001628_pt1 | contig 18124 bp, 20 predicted proteins | sample RVTome_2_FD_207667 | JGI IMG/M metagenome (GOLD analysis project Ga0299912, IMG submission 207667) | Soil microbial communities from uranium-contaminated site in the Upper Colorado River Basin, Wyoming, United States - RVT95D214 (version 2) ... | reverse complement strand
ATCAATATTAGTCGGGATTGGCGCGACGTTTTTCTACGTGATCGGGGGTAGAAAAGCGCCAATTTGGTAATATATATCAATAATATATATTTAGGTGCCTAAAAACAATATATTTATGGGGAAAAATAGTTCCATATCGTTCCACAGCGTTCTTATAATACACGTAACGCGGTATGGTGTTCAAGTGTACCAGAGATGAGAGTGAAGATACTCGCCCTAGTACTCCTTGGGTTACTGCTCACCGCCCCGTTCACCCAGATGGCGTGTGCGGCATCGGTGGAGAGCGGTGCGGGCGAGTCCAACGACGACAGCGCAGACAAAGGAAGCTCCAAAGTCACGGAGACCGTGTTCAACTCCATAAAGTCGGCAGCCGAGGCCCGGCGAGACGAGGTCTTCTCCAAGATGAGCGAAGACCTTCCTCCGTCGGTGCTTAGCGATATAGGTGAGGCGTTAAACCTCATGGAGGAGGCCGAAGGTTCTGAGGCCACCGACATGGGTGAAGCCACGCAGTTATACATGCAGGCCATGAAGCTGTTCAGAGACTCATGGAATTACCTTGATGATGGCGACTCATTGGTGCCCACAGGTGAAGCCAGTGGAAGCGATGAGCCCATTCTTGTGGAGGAGCAAAACGAGAACCTGAACGAGGAGATATTGATCGCTAAGCAACAGTTACTGGTGAGGTTCCAGAAGAATTTCCAGAGTAGAATCGACACCATGTACGGTCACATCCAGGACCTGAGCGGGGCCATAGACCCCGAGGACTCGGCGAAGGCTGAGAACGCCCTCGTGAGCGCGGAGGAGAAGCTTCTAGAGGTCCAGAACAATGTGACTGATGGCGACCTGGAAGACACCTTACTCGAACTGGACGCCGCCTCCAATGAGCTCGAAGACGAGTTCAAGAGCCTGAAAGACAAGGAAACGGCCGACCTGATAGTGACCTTGGATAAGTTGGAGGGCAAGGTCCAGAAGCTAACTGAAGAGAACACAAGGTCATCCAGTGAGAAAGGAAGTGACGCATCCGAGGACACCAGCGCTGAGCCTGAGGTCAGCGAAGAGCCTGAGATCAGCGAAGAGCCTGAGGCAACCGATGAGCCAGAGGCCACAGACGAGCCAAAGGTCACAGACGAGCCAAAGGTCAGCGAAGAGCCTGAGGCAACCGATGAGCCAGAGGCCACAGACGAGCCAAAGGTCAGCGAAGAGCCTGAGGCAACCGATGAGCCAGAGGCCACAGACGAACCTGAGGTCACAGACGAGCCAAAGGTCAGCGAAGAGCCTAAAGGAGACAGCGGTGCATCCGAGGACAGCAGCGGTGAATCCAAAGACAACGGCGATTCAAACAAGAACAGTTACAAGTCCAGAGAAGACTACATTAATGATCTAAGGGAAAGAATCCGAAAAAGCTTGGAGGAATTCAGGGAGAAAAGGAGCCAGAGACAAGCAAGCGACGGCAACGAGCAGTCCGACGACAGCGGAAATGACCTGAACGAAGGCGACGACGACAAGAATGACCGCGGACAAAGCAACCGTAACTGGAATTCCAACGGCAATGGAACCAATAAAGAGAACCATGGAAAATCTAAGAACCATTAATCCTTTTTTCTTTTATACCCATTTACTTTAATAAAAATAAAAAGTCGCTATTTTAGACCTCTGCCTTCTTGTTGGGCGAAGCCCACTCTTCTTTGTGCACATTTAACTACTATCTGGGAGATGGACAGCGGAAAACATCACTGTAGATCTGTACGCTGCCCGTTCTCTGGGTCACGGTCAATCTTTAAATAAGACTGCCGAGGGATACTGTGTGAATTAGAAAATGGCGACTTGCATAAGCTGTGGTCGTAAGGTCACGCCCGAGGAGAAGGCCGTCAGGTTCCAGTGCCCGAGCTGCGGGGCCGTCACCCTCTGGCGCTGCGAGAAGTGCAGGCTCTTCGGCAGGAACTACAAGTGCCCGGCCTGCGGGTTCACGGGGCCGTAGGCGCTGAGCTTTTATCGGTCTCTCACCGGGCTCACCGAGACACATATCGTCAAGTAAAGAATGTTCATTGGTACACGAAGGACATGGTGCGGAGGATACCCTTCAATAGCGGCACTACACCATTCTACTCCATGGAGGGCGGACGCTACACTCTGAGGGACCTCGTCGTCTACGCGGCCGCTTTCGCCTTCTTCTACATGCTCTTTCAGTGGGTGCCCAGCGGCTGGGCCGAGCAGCTCACGGCCCAGTCCAGCTCGGCAGCGATGAACGCCCTGGGCATGGCCTCATCTTACGGCGTCGAGGGGGGCGTCGTCGCCCTCTCGCTGGTCAGCGGCGTCCGCCCCGTCCACGTGTACATTGTCCGGGAGTGCAGCGCCATCCACGTCCTGGGCGTCGTCCTGGGCCTCATCGTTCCCCTCAAGGGCGCCCAGTGGACCAGGAAGGCTGAAGCAATAGCACTTGGGGCGCTCCTCGTATACGCGATGAACATAGCGAGGATTATACTCACGGTTGTACTGACGGGCTACGACCTGCCGCTTCTCAGCTGGTTCGCCGCCAGCCCCACGGTGGAGACCTACCACTACCCCATCAGCTTCCTCTTCGGCGTCGCCGGTGTGGCCGCCACCATCCTGGCCGTGGACAGACTGGTGCTGCCCGAGCTGGGAGACTTCCTGGCGCAGCTACCCGACGCCCTCACCTCAACCCTGAGAAAACTGATAAACAATTAGCTAAACGCAACCCGGAAAAAACACACATTCTTCCACGCAGCCGTCAGGGAGCCGAACAACCGGCGGACACAAGCCGACGACCTCCGCCGCCTAGAAGCCCCAAAAAAGCTCCCAATCAGCAAAACAAGCCGAAATACGGTTAATCGTAGCGGCGGCGACTACACCCCCCTTCCCCCATATACATACGCACAGAAAAACAGAGACACCTAACCACTAGGTACAAACCCGAACACCCATAAAAACACAAAAAACAAGCCGACAACAACAAGCCGCTACCTGATAAGGGGCAGGTTCCCAGTCACCTTGTCCACCCTCTGAGCCTGGTCCGGACCCACCCCGAGGCAGGTAGTCGTACCCGGCGCCACCTCCGTGTGACCAGCGTCCTGGATCATCACGTACACGATGTCCAGCAGCTCCGCCTTCTTCATCAACCCCTTGAGCTCCTCAAAGCTCTCAGCCTCCACGACCACCTTCTTGCCCCCCTCGTCCCTCCACCTAGCCCACTGCTTCGTGTGCGTCTTCTTCGCCTGCTCGTTGCACGTCACCGCGGCGTGGCACGCCTGGGCGATCATCTTGCCGACGCTCATACCCAGGTCCGTGCGCATCACTATGACCATCTTGTACTCGAAGGGGCTCTCACCGGCCAACTACGGCACCAGCCTCTCCCTGTCCCTCGGGAACATGCAGCACTCACGGATGTTCTGCTGCCCCGTCACCGTCATGGTCAGCCGCTCCATGCCTATGCTCCACCCCGCGTGGGGCGGGGCGCCGTAACGGAAAGCCGAGATGTAGTACTCGAAGTTGTCGGGGTTCAAGCCCTTGTACCTGATCCTCTCCTTCAGAAGCTCCGGGATGTGAATGCGCTGGGTGCCGCTGCTGATCTCTATGCCGCCGTACAGGCAGTCGAAGGCTCGGACGATCTTATCCCCGAAGTCCACTGATCCATAGGTCTCCTCAAGGTACCGGGCGTCCTTCTCATTGCCCCTGTCGTAGGGCATGGCGTAGAACGCCTTCTGGGCCCCCGGCCAGTCCTTGAGGAAGAACGCCTCCTCGCCCACAAGCCCCGTCAGCTGACGTTCCTGGCTCTTGGTGAAGTCGTCCCCCCAGACGATGCTCTCCCCGGCGCCCTGCAGCAGCTCAATGGCCTCGGTGTAGGTGACGCGCCTGAAGGGCGTCTTGGGCACCGTAAGCTCGCGGCCTAGCAGCTTCAACTGGTCTCCGCAAGTCTCCCTGGCGGCCTCCAGCATGTGGACTACGATCTGTTCCAGCACCTTCATCACAGTCTCATCGTCTGCGAAGACCTGCTCAATGTCCATCTGCCTGATCTCGTTCAGGTGCGTCGGCGTGTTGAACTTCTCGGCGCGCCAAATCGGCGTGATGGTGAACACCTTCTCGAAGCTGATGGCGCACATCTGCTTGTAGAGCTGCGGGCTCTGGGCTAGGTAAGCCATCTTCTCGAAGTAGGGTATGGCGAAGAGGTCGGCGCCTCCCTCGGAGGCGGAGCCTATGACGCATGGGGGCTGGAACTCCATGTAGCCGCGGCCGCTCAGCCACTCCCTGAACGCCGTCACCAAGCTGTTCTGGACCCTGAATATGGCGTTGGTTGTAGGGGCCCTGAAGTCCAAAAACCGCCAGTTGAGCCTTGTCTCCAGGTCGCTCTTAGAGTTCTCCATGATGTCCACGGGGAGAGGCTGCTCCGATCGGTTGACGACCTCGATGGACTCGGGCACGAACTCCACGCCCGCGTTGGCCACCCTGCTCTCCACGGCCGTGCCCTTGACGGCGATCACGTCCTCCCTACCCAGGGTTAACACGAACATCTCGGGCTGACCCTGCTTGACCACGACCTGGATCTCCCCCGTCCTGTCCCTGAGCACTATAAACCTTATGTTCTTCAGGTCCCTGGTGCGGCTCACCCAGCCCGCGAGGGTTATGGTCTCCCCTACGTGGTTCTTCGCTTCATCGATGTACGTACGCTCAAACATGGCTGCGTCCAGCTGTTTACGAGGCTAGAACAATGTAGGGTATAAAAGGTTTGGCGGCTAATAGGCGTACTCCACGCGAAGATCCATGTTGCGCACCTTCTTCGCGACGGATGTGAGCGCCTGTAGCCGCTTCTTGCTGAGACGCTTGGTCCCCCTGCCCTGAAGTACAACGCGGGTCTCGGTGCTGCCGTCAGGGAGCCAGATGATGTTGATGGTCACTATGTGCTGGCTCGCGAACAGGTCCTCCAGGAACTTACGGTCCTTGGTCCCGGACTCTATGACCAGGACCCGTTTACCGAACTTGTCCCCCAGGTCGCGGACAAGTTTGGGGGCGGAGTTGAACTTCGCGCTGTCGTTCTTCCCCACCACCAGCACCATGAACCCCCCGGCCTCCAGCACGTTCTCAAGCGTAACCTTCTGCAGGAACTGGTTCTGGTTCTCCATGCTCAGCAGAGTCTTTGCTACCTCAATGTACTGCTCACTGACTTCCCCTGACTGCACCTTGGCCTGGCACTTCGAGCAGAGCATCCCGCTCTTCAGACAGAACTCACATAGCTGTATCTGCACGTCGATGGGTCCTCCGGCGCGTCGGAGGGGTCATCAGGAGACTCCGCCCCGTTTCGTTTAAGCCTTGACGTATATGCCAATGGCGCTTACGTTGGAGGTGCCCCTCTCCTCGCTCTGCATCTGCTCGGTGCTGATCTCGATCTTCACTACCTCCGCGTTGGGCATGAACCTGTTCTTGAGGACCTCCACGACATCGACCGCTCGGCTGATGCTCTGGCCCCTGGCCTTCACGATTATCTCCTCGTGGCCGCTCTTGAACAGCGTCATGCATGCGAGGACGTAGTTGAGGACGGGCTTCCTTCCAATGAAAACGGTGTTAGATCTCTCCATCTTGACTCCTCATTGATCCTTTTTTTACGCTGGTGACTAAAGTAGTCATGGTGAAAGGTTAAAAGGATTTTCCTTTTAAATAGGAAAATTTGTCAATGAATATGGATCATCATTATTAGTAATAAAATGTAAAAAAAATGAAATGAGTGTATATAGACATGTTTCCAGGGTTATAGCCCCGCAGCACACTTTTTATCGAGAGACAAGGTCATCAGCCTAGATCGACTCTGACGCTGCTACGCTGTGAAGCTCACTCAATGCCTCTTTAACGAACCTTAGGCGCGGAACCTGTATCTGTCGTCTCTCCACGGGTCAGCGGTGTCGCTGTAGAACCCGCTCTCCCAGAAGCCCAGCTTGTTCTCCTTCGTGAACGTGATCCTGCTGAGCCACATGGGGCTCTTGTACGCGTACTTGTGGGGAACCACTAGCCTCATGGGGCCGCCCAGGGGCTGGGGCAGCGGCTCGTCGTTGAGCCTGTGGACCAGGATGACGTCGTCGCCCATGAGCTCGGTCAGGGGCAGGCCCGTGGTGTATGTGTCGTAGCACTCGAAGAACACTTGGCGGGCGTCCTTCATCGGTTTCACGTGCTCTGCCAGGTCCCTGAACCTGACGCCCTCCCACCTCTGGTCCTTGACGCTCCAGGTCTCTACGCAGTGGAAGTCGCTCACCGACGCCGTCTGGGGCAGCGCCATGAAGTCGCCCCAAGTGAACAGCGTCGGGTTCTCGACAAGCCCGTCCACCTTTAGCCTCCAGTCGTCTAGGCTCACCTCGGGCAGCGTGTAGACGATCCCCGGGTGCTCCACGCCCCACTTCAGGATGCTAGGTATCCACCGCTGTTTCGGGGGTAAGCGTTCACGGGGTCTCTCCTCTTTCTTCTTCCTCCAGAACAAGGGCCTCATGGACGGCTGGGGACCTGCCCATAATAAAGGCTTCCAAGGCTTTTATCCCGCCAACGAGCAATCAAAACCATGGAGCCAAAGGAGAGAGCCCTGGAGATACTCAGGAGGCTGGAGGTCGAGTACCCGGACGTGAAGGGCACGGCCCTCCACTACGAGACGCCCCTGGACCTCCTCGTTGCCACCATCCTCTCGGCCCAGGCCACGGACGAGCAGATCAACAAGATCACCAAGAGCCTCTTCAAGAAGTACAGATCAGCCGCGGACTACGCCTACGCACCACGAGAGGAGCTCGAGGAGGACATCAAGAGCAGCGGCTTCTACCATAGGAAGGCCGAGGCCATCCAGAAGGCCGCGAGGGCCATAACAGAGGAGCACGGCGGGAAGGTCCCGGACACCATGGAGGAGCTGACGCGGCTCCACGGCGTCGCCCGCAAGACGGCCAACATAGTGCTCCAGGGCGCCTACGGGGTAACCGTGGGGATAGCTGTGGACACCCACGTGGATAGGCTCAGCCACCGCCTAGGTCTCTCAGAGGAGAGGAACAGGGACAAGATTGAGGGGGACCTCATGGCGCTTTTCCCCAAAGACAAGTGGTACGCCGTCAACTACCTCATCATAGAGCACGGGAGAAAAATATGTGACGCTAAGAAGCCTCTGTGCGGCAGGTGTGTCCTGAGTGACATCTGCCCCTCGGCGTTCAGTTTTGGTTAGATCGGGGTAGTTGCGGGAGCTACTTCTTGGCGGCATATAGCTTCTTGTAGACCTTGGCCTTGCTCAGGGTCCGCTCATGTTCCTTGCGCATGTACTCGTGCTCGGCCTCCTTGCACTCCCTCACTGGCTTCGCGGGGACGCCTAGCACCAACTGGTTGGGCGGAATCTCCGTCCTAGGGGACACCAGGGCCCCCGAGCCCACTATGCATCTGGAGCCGATCCTGGCGTTGTCCAGCACGATGGCTCCGATCCCTATAATGCTGCCGTCCTCCACCTTGGCTCCGTGTACGGTGGCGCCGTGACTTATGATGACGTCTGAGCCCACATCTACCGGGTTCCCCGTGGGCGCCTCTACTAGGCACCCCTCAAGCACTGTGGTCCTGGCTCCGACCCTGACCGTGTCGTCGTCGCCTCTGATGATGGCGTTCGTCCACACGTTCACGTCCTCGTCCAAGGTCACGTCACCGATGACCCAGCTGCCGGGCGCCAGAAACACCGAGGGATGAATCTTAGGCCTCTTACCCTCAAACTCTATGACAGACATGTCTGCACCCTTACCTGAGTACAGGAAAAGGGGTGGATGAAAAGAGTATCGAGGAAAAGCACATCACTGGGCGAAGCTGAAGCCTTACCATGGAGTTCCCGCGGCACAGGTTCGGGTACCACGTCGTCTACGACAGGGACATCTACGACGCTATAGACTACGCTTCAGGCCACGGCTTCGGGTACATTGTACCCGACATGATGATACCCGGGTTCTGGCCCGAGAACTACTCGGAGGCTGAGAGGAGGAGGATGAGGGAATACGCGGGGACCCAAAACGTTGGAATATCTTTTCATTCACCCGCTGACAACCTGAGCCTCTTAACGGCGTACCCGGAGGTCAGAGGAGCGATAATTGAGAGGATGCGGCTCTGCCTAGCGTTCGCTAAAGACATTGGAGCAGAAAGGTTCACCATCCACCCGACTGAACCCAGGAGATTCGCGTCAGATGGACGGGAAGGAACATACCATACTACGTACTGTGAGTTCTACAGGCAGGCCCTCATGGAGAACATCGGCAGGATCGTCAACGAGGCTGGAGCCATCAAGGTCTGCGTAGAGAACGACCCCCTCACCCCGTTCGTTGAGGAAACACTTGAGGAGCTGCTGGGAAGTATCCCCCTATTTTTAACGCTTGACGCCCCTAAGGCGCAGGAGCCTGAGAAAGGTGACCCTGTGAGAGTGGAGGCATTCTACCGGAGGCACCATGACCTCGTGCGGGAGGTTCACCTCCACGACAGGAAGCCCGGCGGAATGTACCATGACGCCCTGGGCCGCGGAAGCTTGGACGTCGCCAAGTACATCAACAGGTACCGGGACAGCGACGTGTGCTTCACCTTGGAGATAAGGCCACGGGAGTCGGCGTACAGGAGCCTGAAGCTGCTAGAAGAGATGTGGCTCGAGGGGAGTTAGCTCATCTCAAGCATACGCTCAATCGCCAGGCGGGCCCTTGACGCTATCCCCTCGGGCACCGTGACCACGGGCTCCTCGTTCACGAGCGCCACATAAAGGTTCTCCAAGGTTATCCTCTTCATGGCCCCGCACTCCGCGAACCTCTTAGCCGGCAGGAACGTCTTCCCCGGGTTCTCGCGGGCGAGCCTATCAATCAGCCCCACCTCGGTGCCCACTATGAACACCTCGGCGCTGGACTCGTGTGCCTGCTTAACCATGCCCCCGGTGCTCAGAACGTAGTCCGCCCTCTCCTGGAACGCGGGCTCGCACTCGGGGTGAGCCCACACCTCGGAGCCGGGGTAACGCTTCTTCAGCTCCATGGCCTCGTCTCCGTCGCCTATGAACCTGTGGACGTTGCAGTGGCCGTCCTCGGGCACTGGAATGATCTCTACGCCTGGGACGCGTTTGCTTACGAAGTACGCGAGGTTCCTGTCTGGGCCGAAGATGACCTCGTCAGCGTTCAGTTTGCGCACGATCCTGTCCGCGTTGGCGGAGGTGCATGTGACCGTGGCCTCCGCCTTGGCCTCGGCCAGCGTGTTCACATAGAGAACCACGGGTGCGCCCGGGTGCTTCCTCTTGGCTTCTAAGAGCCTGCCCATGGGGAGCATGGCCGCCATGGGGCAGCACGCCTTCTGGCTGGGGATGACCACCTTCTTATCCGGGTTCAGAACAGCCGCCGTCTCCGCCATGAAGTCCACCCCGCAGAACACGATCATGTCGGCGTCCTCCGCCTTCTGGGCCTCGATGCACAGCTCCAGGCTGTCCCCCAGGTGGTCGGCGATCACCTGTATCTCGGGCACCTGGTAGTTGTGGACTAGGAGGACGGCGTTCTTCTCCTCCTTCAGCCTCAGGATACGTCTCTGCAGCTCATTGAGCTCCATCAGATCATCTCTATCTCCAGCTTAACATCCAGGCTCCTGACGCTGTGGGTCAGGGAGCCCAGGCTGATCACGTCCACGCCTGAGGTCGCGTAATCGGCGACGTTGTCCAGAGTGACTCCACCTGACGCCTCGAACACGTGGCCTTCTCTCAGCCCATGTTCGCCGAGGATCTTCAGAGCTGCCTTGATCGCCTTGGGCGGCATGTTGTCAAACATGATGATCTCGGCCCCTGCTCGCGCAGCCTCCTCAGCCTCGGCCGGGGTCCTTACCTCCACCTCGATCTTCTTGGTGAAGCTCACCAGTCTCCTAGCCCTCTCAACGGCCTCCGTGATGGAGGGGACCAGCTCCAGGTGGTTGTCCTTGATGAGCACGCAGTCGTCGAGCCTGAACCTGTGGGGGTCGCCTCCGCCGTGCACCACCGCCTTCTTGTCCAGGTCCCTGAGCCCTGGGGCTGTCTTACGTGTGGCGGCCACCCTGACGCCCGGGTTCGTGGACGCGGCTCTCCTCACAGCCTCCGCCGTCTGGGACGCTATCCCGGCCATCCTGCACACGATGTTCAGGGCCGTGCGTTCACCCGCCAGCAGGGCTCTCGCCGGGCCCTCCACCTCCAGGAGAACCTGCCTGGCCTCAACCCTCGAACCATCAGGGACGAGCTGCCTAGCCTCACAGCCCAGGACCTGGAAGACCAGGGCGGCCTCCTCGAGCCCCGAGGCTACCCCGGGCTCCCTGTAGTAGAGGCGCGCAGTAGCCCTCTGGCCTTCAGGTATGAGGGCGGTGGAGGTGATGTCTCCGCAGCCCATGTCCTCCCTCAGGAACTCCCTGATCTTGTCGGCAGATATTGATCCATCCATACCTTAGCTCACCCAATACGTCCTGACGTTTCCAGAAAGACACCCAACACGCACTTTTAACTGTATCCCGGATGGAACAGGTTTTAACCGGGCACCCCTACGAGTCCTCTGATCGTGATGGATTACAGAAGGTACCTGTTGGAGGTGGGCACCGGCGTCGACCTCCACGGCATGGACGAGACCAAGGCGGCTCAGAGGGCCGTTAAGGACGCCATAAGCCACAGCAGCATGGTGGGCCTGGGCGGCCTGTTCAAGTTCGACAAGTTCAGCGAGCTGGAGGATGCCCTCATGGTGGACGTGACGGTGTCGGCCCCCCACCCTGAGAAGGTGGACGGCGAGGCCGTTCTGAGCATCCTGCCCGAGGGCAAGAGGAGGATCACGGTGGTCAAGGGAGGCCTGGAGTTCCCCACAGAGGAGACAACCTTGGAGGCCAAAACCCACGGAGTCGTAGTGTCGAACGCCTGCATAGTGGTCCTCATCGACGTGGACAGGGTCAAGAGGAAGTAGAGTCCCTCTCCGCACCCCTCCGCTAGTCAAAACAGATTAAGGTAACGCTAGCGATACATCTACCCATGAGTCGTCTAGTGAGCCGTATATGGAAGCCGGTGCGGAGGAAGGGGGCTGACAGGTACCTGAGGCTCAACATACTGAGCTTCGCTGCCAGCGTCACCCTGACCAGGCTGCTGCTGGAGCTCACAGGGTACCCGCAGCTAGGCAACGAGTCACTACACATAGCCCACGTGCTCTACGGCGGCGTCCTCCTGTACGCCTCAAGCGTGCTGCCCCTCCTATACGCCAACAGGTGGGCCTACACGTGGAGCGCCATGATCTCCGGGGTCGGTGTCGGCCTTTTCATAGACGAGGTGGGCAAGTTCATCACGCAGGCTAACGACTACTTCTTCCCCGCGGCCGCCCCCATAATCTACGCGTGCTTCCTCCTCACAGTACTCCTCTACCTGCGCGTCAGCAGGGAGTTCCCGCTGGACGCCAGGGCCGAGTTCTACGCGGTGCTGGAGACACTGAGCGAGGTGCTGGACCACGACCTTGGGAGAGAAGAGCACCGGGACCTGTGTAGCAGGCTGTCGCGGATAAAGGAGAAGACCAGCAACCTCAACATGGTGAGGCTCGCAGAGGAGCTTACACACTTCGTGGAGACGGACGCCCTGGAGATGGCGGCCGAGAACCCCAACCTGTTCGACAGGATCATTGGGCGGATCAAGGTCGTTGAGGGGCGCTACGTCACGGCTAGGAAGGTTAAAGCGTTCCTGGTGGCCGGCCTGTTCCTGCTCGGGCTCCCCAGCATGAGCAGGTTTCTAGCCTTCATGGAGGCAGCGTCGAGCACGCCAGAGATGGACGCCTTCCTGTCCAGGCTGGCGTCTGATCTGCCCCCGTCTTTCCATTTCAGCGGCGGGTGGGCCGTCGGCTACGTCATAGCCGACAGCGTGATGGGCGCCACCCTCGTCGCGGCCGCGGCGCTCATGGCGCTGAGGCGGGAGAGGTGGGCCACAGAGGTTGGGTCTGTGGGGCTTCTCGGCTACCTCCTGGGCCTGAACCTGATACTCTTCTACCTGGAGCAGTTCTCAACCATAATAACGGCAGGCACACAGTACCTGGTCCTGCAGACCCTGTACTACTACCAGAGAAAAATATAGAGGATGAAGAGGGGCCTACTCCAGCCTCTGCCCGCAGTGGTTACAGAACTTGCCTGACCCGGTCACGGCCTCACCGCAGTTGGGGCAGACCCTCTGACCCTCAGCCGGCGGAGCCGCTGGCTGCTGCTGGGTCTGCTGGCTCCTCCTCTCGTCGATGGTCTCGCGGGCGGCGTCGATGCCCTTCCCAGCGATCTCCGCACCCTTGCTCAGACCCTTCTTGGCGAAGCTGAATGCAGCGCTGAACCCACGCTTTGCCTTCTCGACGCCCTCGTCGACATCCTTCTGATCGATCTCTAGGTCTATGAGCTTCTTGGGGGGAGGCACGTTGCTCTTTTGCCCCTGAGGCGGCGGAGGAGGTAGGTTAGCTTTAACCTCCTTAGCCGGTGGCGGTGGAGGCGGAGGTGCAGAGACTCCCTGAGCCTTGAACGCGGCCTCGTTTCTGGCCCCGCAGTTTGGGCAGAACTTCTGTTTTTCGTCTATCTGCTGCCCACAATTGTCACAGTACGGCATATATTATCATATCACTCCCAGTGCCGCTCCATTAAAATGGTTTCCCTCAAACCACGAGCTTGAAGAAGTAATCCACCACCATTTTGTGGATCTGGATACCCGTCGTGTCCATAAGCGCCTTGTACCCTGGGAAACAGTTGGCCTCCAGAACCATGGGCTCGCCGTCGCTCCCGGGGAGGATGTCCAGCCCAGAGATCTTGAGGCCGACGGCGTCCGCCACCTTGACGGCAAGCTCATCGTAGATCGGGTCCTCGAAGGGCTCTGCGGCGCCGCCGGCGGCCACGTTGTACCTGAAGTCGTCCGGGTTAGACCTCTTCTCACGGCCTACCACCTCGCCGTCGATGACGAAGCACCGGACATCGTACCCCGGGTTGGGCACGAACTCCTGGAGGTAGAACACGCCCTCACCGTAGCTGCGGATGTACCACACCAGAAACTGCATCAGGTCTTCCCTGCTCCTTATACGGCTCAGCTTCATGACGCCGATGCCCCTCGCCATGCATATGGGCTTAAGCACAACCTCCCTGTCCGCGTCCAGAAGCCGGGACGCGAAATCGAAGGCGTGCTCAATGTTCTCCGTTATTACGGTCTCCGGGTGCGGGAGCCCCAGCTTACCCAGCTGGAGGCTCAGATGCTCCTTGCTGTAGTTCAGCATGCTGTCGACGGGGTTCACGACGATGGAGGACTCCTCGAGCCGCCTGAGTATCAATAACCTGTGCAGCATCTCGAATGTGCTTCCCCTGTGAAGCATGTTGCTGGGCACGTAGACGACGTCGTAGTCGGGTCTGAAGCGGGGCAGGGAGACATCCCAAGGCGCCTTGTAGTCCACGTCGACGCCCCTGTCCTGGAGCTCCCTCCTTACGAGCCCCGTCTCGCTGGTGGTGGGGTTGTCCGTGAAGATGAGGACGCGCATACTCAACTATAGCTCGTGACACCTGTAGCCTTATATCCTTTTCACGAGCAGGCTCCACCCTTGATTTGGGAACATTTAAAAGAGAGGGGCTGAGCCTCAACAGTAGAAGTCTACTAGGTAGAGGTCAACCTATGTCCATGAGTCTAGGCGGCAGAACCCCGTTCAACATGGATGTGAGCCCCCTGCAGGTGCTCCTCCTCATACAGCTAGACAGTGGACCAAGGTACGGCTACGAGATGCTCAAGACCCTCAAAGAGGAGTTCGAAGGCACCTGGGAGCCAAAGACGGGCACAGTCTACCCGGCCCTGAAGAGCCTTGAGAGGAAAGGTTACGTCGAGACCCTAGAGAAAGACGGCACAGACTTCTACACAATAACCCCCGAGGGGAAAGCCCTCTTCAGGAACCTAGAGAGTCACTTCGCAGACTCCCTAGGCTTCACCGTGAAGTACCTATCAGTGGTCTTCAAGTGGATGTCCAAGGACATGAAGCAGGGCGCCGTCAGGCTCATGGGGACCCTAGCCGAGAAGGACGAGGCCCTGACCGGGCAGATGTTCGCCGGGTTCTACCAAAACCTTGATACCGACGTAAAAGTATCGTTCCTAAACAACATCAGGGAGAGCACCTTGCGTAGGCTCAGCCTCATAGAGAAGCTGATACAGGAGCACGACGGACAATGACGAACATGATAGAGACCATCGACCTGAGCAAGACCTACATGCAGGGTGGGCGGCCCCTGGAGGTCCTGAAGGGCGTCTGCCTGACGGTGGAGCAGGGGGAGTTCATGGCTATCATGGGGCCCAGTGGCAGCGGAAAGAGCACGCTCCTGAACATGATAGGGGCGCTGGACAGGCCCACATCCGGCAAGGTCTTCATAAACGGGGTGGACCTCAGCAAGCTCAACGACAACCAGGTGGCCGACCTCAGGAACAGGGAGATAGGGTTCATCTTCCAGTTCTTCAACCTCATCCCCAGGATGGACGCCCGTGGAAACGTGGAGCTGCCCATGGCCATAGCGGGCATCTCCAGGGGTCAGAGGCACCGCAGAGCCATAGAGCTCCTGGACCTGGTTGGCCTAGCCGACAGGGCCGACCACAAGCCCAGCCAGCTCAGCGGCGGCGAGCAGCAGCGCGTCGCCATAGCGCGGGCCCTGGCCAACGAACCCAACCTCGTCCTCGCGGACGAGCTGACGGGAAACCTAGACTCCAAGACAGGTGAAGAGATAATGCACCTACTCAGAATGCTCAACAAGGAGGAAGGAAAGACCTTCGTCCTCATCACCCACGACCCAACCGTGGCCCAGAACACCGACCGCCTAATCCAGCTCAGGGACGGCGTCATAATCGGAGAAAAAAAATTCAGGGATATGATATGAACGCACGAAAAGAGTTACTTACTAGTTTACTTCTCCTAGCGATTCTATTAGGAAACCTACCACTCGTTTTCGCTGAGGAATCAGCTATAATTGAGGTGTCAACCGACGATGTGTACCTCAAGGCAGGTCAAGACAATACTATTAAAATAATATTGAAGAATACAGGCGACTACAACCTATATGATATAGAGGCCTTTATCTCGTCGCAAATAAGCGGTGTGACGATCCTCAGCTCTGCCCACAAAGTATTCAACGTCATAGAGAACAGTAAATCACGTTCATATGAGCCTGTAATATACGTTAACCAGAATATACCATTGGGCTCATACACACTTACGTTGAATATACTCTACTCGAAGTTCAAATCTACACAGACATCAAGCATCACGGTCCCCGTAGGTATAGTAGTGAGCGAGGCTTACGTCCCAAAAATAAAAATGTTAACTACTCAAGGAGGGGTGACATTGGTCTCTGGAATTGTAAATGACGCAGTTTTCCAATTCACTAACACACACACATCGACGCTACTGAACCTTGAGTTCGTAATGACCCCAACACAACCCTACATCAGCATAGTTGAGGGAGATAGTACACAAATTTCAAGTTTAAACTCAGGCAGCACAGCATCAATAACAACCAAGTTGAACATATTAGAGGGGACACCTCTAGGCACCTATACGATAACGACCACTGTCTCTTACAGCGATGCACATGGAACCAAGTACTATCAAACCTTCAGCATACCTGTAAATGTTGACTCGGCTTCAGCCACCCGAAACACCATCATCACATTAAAACAGATGTCTATTACGCCTGAAGTAGTAAGACCAGGAGACTCCTTCGACTTGAACATGGAGATACTTTGCAGTGGCGCAGATGCGTACGACGCCATCGCTGTTCTCAGTTTAACGCCTGGTTCACCGTTTTCCCCCCTTAGCCCCACTATGGTTAACTTGGGCGATGTGGAGAAAGGAGAATTCGTGGATATAAATTACAGGTTATTATCTTCTGGGAGTGTATCGGCTGGACAGTACCCCGTGACTGTAATGATCAGCTACACGAATTCTAGGAGTCAACCTGAATCCCTCACAGAAACTCAAACAATAATTGTGGAGGAGCTCATCGACTTCGAGCTCCTAGACACGCCGTCAGTTGAGGCGAAGAGGGGTGAGACTAGGGAGCTGGAGGCGGACCTGCTGCTCATAGGGACGGACAGCGTCCAGTTCGTGAGCATAGAGCTGGTCGAGAGCCAGGTGTTCAGGCGCGTGGCGGGCAGCACCGAGTACATAGGCGCCGTGGACCCTGACAGCCCCATTCCCTTCGACATAAAGTACGCGGTGGCCGACGACGCCCCCGAGGGGTCCCACACCATGAGCGTCAGGGTCAACTACAGGGACCACCTGAACAGGGAGCACCACGAGGACGTGGGCCTCGACGTGACAGTGGCGGGCGCCCAAGGCGGCGGCACGGAGACGCCTGAGACCCCGTCCTTCTGGATGTGGGTCAGGCGGCTCCTTGGACTAGGCCCCTAAGTGATACATGTGAACCTACTCGATATCTTTCTGATGTCCACTCAGGGGGTGAGGGAGCGCAAGTTCCGGTTCGCCCTCAACATAGTGGGTATTCTGATAGGGTGCGCGGCGGTCACCGGCTTGGTGAGCGTCACCCAGGGGCTCACCGACAGCGTCACCCAGCAACTGGAGGTCTTCGGGCCCACCAACATCATAGTCATCCCAGAGGATATCCAGAGCAGCATGGGCCTCGCGTCCGATACCCTCGGGTGGAGGGAACTGGATGTCATTGAGAGGGTCTCCGAGGTGGCGGCCGCTACGCCAATAGTGGCAAACAGGTTCTGCTCGTTCACTGTGAAGGGTCGGGCGTTCTACACGGACGTCTACGGCGTGACGGAGGAGTACGCGGAGATAAACAAGAACACCGTGATCGCTGAGGGCAGGAACTTTGTGCGCTCGGACTCCGCCGTCGTGTGCGTCGGCGCCAACGTGGCTAAGCCCAGGGACCTCGACGAGCAGCTGATCAACCTGGGCGACAGGATCAAGATCAAGTCCCAGGTGAACGGCGTCGATAAGGAGATGACGCTCAGGGTGGTAACGATCCTGAAGGCCCAGGGCAGCAGCTTCGGTTTCAACCTAGACGACAGCATATCCATCCCCCTGGGCACGGCCCAGCAGTTCTACGAGATCGGCGGGGAGTTCAACTTCGTCATAGCGAAGACCAACACCGTGGACGAGGTGAAGGCCGCCGTGGACAGCATCAAGGATAGGCTGGGGGACAAGGTGACTGTAATAAGCTACGCGAGGGCCCAGCAGCAGGTGGGGTCCATCCTAGGCACCATACAGTCGGTCTTGGGCGGCATAGCGGGCATCTCGCTGCTGGTGGCGGGCGTGAGCATCATCAACACCATGACTGTGAGTGTCATGGAGAGGACCAAGGAGATAGGGACGATGAAGGCTGTGGGGGCGAAGAGCAGCGACGTCCTCTTCATGTTCCTGAGCGAGGCGATGGTGACGGGTGCCCTGGGCGGGGCCGCGGGGGCCGCCTTCGGGTTCGTCATAGGGAAGGCAGTCGGGGGCTACATTGATTTACCTGTGACGGCGTCTTTGAGCCTAGGCGCATTCGTCGTGAGCTTTGCTGTCGCTACGGCCGTGGTTTCGGGGCTGTACCCGGCATGGAGGGCGAGCAACCTTAGCCCAGTGGAGGCGCTGAGACATGAGTGACGATAGGAGAGGATTCGTGGAGCTTACTCTCGGGGTTCTGAGGGGGCCCGGAGAGTACTTCAAGTACATTGAGGAGAGGGACCTGCCTAGGGGCCTCATTATAGTGGCGCTTATGGTGGTCTTCGCGGCCGCGTCCTCGTCCATCTACATGTCCAAGATACCGTTGGAGGTGCTTGTCCCGCAGCTTGGGGAGGTGGGGGTCGACGTGAGCACCGTGGGCGACGTGGCGGGCAGCATGGGGCTCTTCTCCGCCGTCGGGTCCGCCGTCAGCGTGCTCGCCGGCTGGGTAATTTCCACGATCATAATGCACGGGCTGGCTACGCTTGCCGGAGGCAAGGGCGGCTTGAAGAGGCTCTTCGCCATGCACGGGTTCGCGGCCACACCCCACGTTCTGAACCACGTGCTGAGGACCGTGGACGCGTACGTGTCCAGCAGCCAGTCGATCGTCGCCTACTACACGGCCAACAGGGATGTGAGCTTCAAACTGCTGAGGGCGGCGCTGAACACCAACATGGTGA